>WNFR01001893.1_pt1 | contig 21816 bp, 19 predicted proteins | sample 5400221 | NCBI WGS metagenome assembly WNFR01 (sample SAMN13153357, study PRJNA577476) | soil metagenome | isolation source: 40 cm soil under Madrone tree | place: USA:California | collected 2016-06-14 | reverse complement strand
CAATCAATTGGGGATAACGACAGCACCATTGCGCGCGGCCATCATTTCGCCTTCTTTGTCGCGGACGACAAGCCGCACAAGATAGCTGCCAGGTTTAACGTCGAAACTGGATTTTACGGTGATGCCAGAACGGTCCAGCCGGTCGAGCGTCGAATCAAGCAGCTTCATTTCCAGGATTTTTTCGCCGCCAGTGACATAATTGCCGTTCTCGTCAAAAATCACGGTGGCTAGAGTAAGGTCGTCATGATTGCGGCCTTCGAATTTGCGGAATTTTATCGATTTGAGGTCAACATGCGCGAGCACGGAAAGGCGCGCCTGGGCCTGGTCTTTGCGGAAAAATTGCGTTTGCAGGTCAACCGGCAAATCCCGGATTTCTTCCTGGGAAAAAACCGCTTCCTGAATTTCTTCCTTGGCGGTCTGAGCCGGATCTTTTGCGGTGCGCGGAGCGTAATAGCCGCGGCGAGCCTGAATGCTGAACTTCTGCTTACTTGTGAGAGCTACTTTCAGAGCGTGAAAACTGCCGTTAAGCTTCAAATTCTGCGGAGAAAATCCCAAGAGGTAGGACGCCACAGGAGCGGCGACTGCTTCGCGTAGCGCCACGTCAATGTCGTTGCGATTGTGATAAAAAGTGCCACCGGTTCCGGAAGCGAGATCACTGAGGATTTCTTCCTGCGCGAACTGCGCTTGAGTGCGATAGCTGGTCTTGAAGCCTGCGGTCCTGAAGGAGTCCACTGAAGGACTGGCAATGTCGCCGCCAAGATCAGGAGTATAGAGGCCGCGGGCGTCCAGGGTATCGATCACGATGCCAGCACGGTTGGAGCGGTCAATGATGTCAACGCGCTCCAGCAAAAGAGTGGAGAGAATGAAGCCGGGCGAAATGAAAACAAGTTTTCGCTGGCCGGGCATGGCGCTGAGACGACGCAAGGCGTCTTCTATGTGGCGATAGGTGTAATCAGAAGCCGCGTCGCCACTGCCAACGGTTCGGGCAGCCACGCTTGAGGCCAGGGAACGCGCCGAGGCCAATTTCGTTTCATCTCCGTTAAATGCGCACTGTACGGCGTCCTCCGCGGCGAGGGCCAACGCCTGAGGGTCTTGTTTGTTTTGGATCAGGTCTGCCTGGTAATAAGAAAGATCGGGACAATCATGGAATGTGGAATCAGCCAGGGGACGAGGAACGATCTGATTCAGAGCCTTTTTCAGCGCTTCCCGGTCGGAAGTGAATTCCTGAGCGAACTGGCCGGAAGTGGTGTAAATCCCGACGCGGTCTGACGCCGCCATGGCGTCGAAAATTTTGGAAGCGGCAACGCGGTCATAGTTGGCGTCTTCCATCGAGAGATGCAGATCGTCAAAAAGCAAAGACACAAATCGCTGTGGTAATGTTGCGGCGGCTGGCTGGACTTTCTCGGCGTCGGCCTCCGGGTGATCGGACACGACAACTACCGGAACAATATGGGAGGCCGGTGTTTCCAAGCTAAAAGTGGAAATGGTCTGTGGTTTGCGGTTATCGAAGAGTTGAAAGTCCTCCTTCTTCAAATTGTCCACGACTTTGCCGTTTTGATCGCGGACAACCACGCGGACCAGCACTACGTTTACGCGGACTGTGAAGGTGGTTGAGGAATCGCGAGTGACGACTTCGGTTGTCGAAGGCTGCTGCGCTGGAGTCTCCGGAGTCTTTGCTGGCGGCTGGGCAGAATTATCCTGGGCGGGAGGCGCTTGCCCGAGAAGAGAACAGGCGAAGAAAAGAGGCGTCAAGGCCAGAAACGGCAAAAAAAAGGGACGGCGCTTAAAAAGAGTTAACACGAGAGAACGAGGCGTTTGGCGCATGATCCCTTCTAAAAAGCTCTGGCAGAACGGCCTCGACGCGGATCAGTTCGAGAGAACAACGGATTCCTGAGGTCAGTCGCGACTAAGCGACTATACGCTGCGGCGAAAAAGGCTGTCAACGTACCGAGCGGCTGGGTACGGCGTGGCCGGCTACGGCACGGCTGGCGCGGATGGAAGCAGCTTCGGCATTCCAGGCAGCGCCGAGAAAAATGATGATCGCGGACAAGTTCATCCAGATCAGGAGACCGATGACCGCGGCAAGGCCGCCGTACACAAGGCTGTAGGGAACACGCCGGACATAAAATCCAAAGAGAACGTCAACGAGCCACCACAGGAGCGTTGCCACAATGGCGCCCGGGATGACATCGCGAAGGCTGGTTTCTTGAGGGCGCGCGACACGGAAGATCATCGTCAGGGCGGCCAGCGAAAGCACAAAAGCTGCGACAGGGAAAAAAAAGGTCCACAATCCGTGAAAAGGGTGCGATTCGCCAAGCCGATCGGTGATCCAGTGACGCAAGGGGCGCCCGAAAACGCCGAGGATGGCCGCGATTAAAAGAGGCGCGATGGTGGCGAGAAGCAGAAGCAGGGCGCGCAATTGCCGGTGCAGAAAGCCGGGCTTTTCCGAATCGTCGTAGATGATGTGAATCCCTTCCATGATGAGCTTCATGACTTGCGAGCCGGCTATGGCGGTGCCAAACCAGCCAATCAGGGCCCACTTCCAGGCTTGCGGACCGCGCTTGATTAGGAACTCGGAGACGATTTGGCGGCTGCCGGGGGGCAAGTACTTGGTGAAATTGGTGATGAGGTCGAGGAGGTTGGTGTGGCTCCCCCAACGGCTGGTGGCGATGGCGACGGTGAGAAGCAGAGTCGGGAAAAAAGCCAGAAAGAGATTAAAAGCGATGGCTTGCGAAATCATGCCACAACGCGGAAACACGCGAGCGAAGATGCGCAAGCCGCGTTTAGAGAGCAAAGCTGCTGAAATCATGTGCGTCCAGTATAAACAAAGAGCGTTCGAGAAGCAGGAGATGTCGTGGCCTGCTTGCCGGGTGCGTGTGCGCATCGTAAACTCAAGTCGGACCGATGGAGACATGGAAAATACTCAGACTGGCTAACGCTGCCACTACGGAAAGAATGCGGACTCGGCAGTTAATGCCAGGACGCGAGTCGCGCGTGACGTGGTGGATGGCCGCTTTGAGTCTGCTGATTATTCTTGGTGCGACCCCCGGGTTGATTGCCCAACAATCCTCGAAACAACAATGGAAGACGCTGCCGTTCGCGATCGTGCGCTACAACGACGACGCGCCGAAATCCTGGAATGTTTATCGCGGCGAACGCAAGGGGATCTATCTGGTACGTTTGTGGAAGCGCTATCTGTTGGTTGACACGGATTCGCAGAGCGTGTTTGAGATTGATCCGGAGAAGGTGAAAGTGGAGGGCGACAAAGCAGAGCTCGCGGCGCAGGACATTCCGGAAGAGCCGGTGGAAACCTCCGAATGGAAAACCAGAAACGCAGGACCGGTGCTGCGCCATAGATTCCGTTTCGGGAAGTCCGGAAATTTCATGGAGCTGCAGATTCCGGTGCTGCCCAACGGCCGGCCGGCTTACTGACTTGCTCACATACCTCTCACTGAAACGGTTTGCCTTGACGATAGACGCCGTAAACCCAGGGAATTCCAAGGACACCAGGCTCGACGGCCACTTCAATTTGATCTCCGACGTGGAAGCGTTCGAAGTCGTCTGGATCAACCGGGATCCGTTCGACTTTCTGGCCGGGTCGCCAGGATTGCACGATTAGGCGGCGGGTTCCTCGAACCAGACCCTTCATCAAAAACTTACCTTCGACACGCTCAGGAACATAAACTGGCTTGCTGGCTGAATCGAGTTTGCCATTGAGGAAAATTGCGAAGGCTAGAATCCATGGCAACGGGATAAAGCCGGCGTAAATCCTTTTGAGGATTTCGATCTCCAGATGCTTGCGGGCGCGGCGATCGAGAACCACCGCGATACCCAAGGCAATGAAGAACAGCACGCCGAAGAAGACCAGCATCAAGTCCAGATCCAATGGCGGATAGATTTGCGTGAGATAGGGAAACAGCAGCGATCCGGCCAGGAAGAAAGTGGTTTGCTTGATGAGCCTTTTGCGGAACATGTATTCGGCGGCCGCCGAAGTAAGTCCGCAGGAGGGGCACTGATCCGAAATGCGCGCTGAACCACAGTCGAGGCAGCGGGTCATGCGCTTGAGTATACCGTCAGGTCTAAGGTTGCGTCCCTGAAAGCCTGGAAATGAGCTGGAGGTAGGTCTCGTGCTGCTGCTCGGGGAAAGAAACCGAAACGCCCATGCCACGGCCTGGTTCGATGCGCTTGACCGAGCAGACGACTCTCACGGGCTGGTCTAGCTGCAAGCTCGCGGTAAAACCAGCTCCAATCCAGAGCGGATCGGCGGATTCGATGAACATGCCGTTCGAACTGATATCGCGGGTGCTGGCGCGCAACACTGCTGAGCCCCATTCGATATCGAGGGTGGCGCGGAAGTCGTAGCGTGGCGCCCAGCGGCGTTCGAGCCGGCGAGCAGATGTATCTGCAATGCCCATGTAGCTGGTGAATTCCCCTGCCAGGGTTCGCAAGCTTCGGCGTACGGGCGTTCGCGCCGATCGTACATATTGAGAATACTCTCACTGCAAGCACGAGACTACGACACCGGCGAACCCTGTTTTGTTCCCACCAATGACCAATACGCTAACACAAAGTACTACTTAGGGCTGTTAGTGCCGGGATTGTCCGCACCGCCGTCCGACTGTGATTTGGGGTTTTGCAAACGCCTGTGGATTTCTGCCTGCAGGTAATGGCTGAGATTTTCTGGCAGGATGCCGGGGGCGGCCAGCGCTCGCAGGTCGGCAACGGTGAGCTCTGGAAGAAACGCGAGCACGGTGGCGAGAGTGGTCGAAGGCTGGCGAAGGAGTGCGATGCGCACGTTGTACATGTGGCTCCACTTCTCATGCTGGGCAACGGATTGCGTGACGATAGGCGCCAACTTATCTTTCGCGAGCACACGGAGCACTTGCGCCTCGGTAAGATTTGGATTAGAAAGCGCGGCATTGACGATCATCGGCTGGCCGTCTGCCAGGAGTGCTCCGGCAATACGCGCAGGCGAGCGCCGGGCCAGCGTAATTTTCTGGCCGAGCGGAAGCTGCGCCATTTTTGCAATCACCTGATCTTCCGCTTTGCGCTTGAGCTCCGGCAGAACTCCGGGTGAAATCGCAAACTGAATCAGATCCATTAAATATAATTCGCGAATCAAGCGAAGAGTGTCAGTGCGAGGCGTGCGCGGATGAAAGGCGAGAAGCTTTCTGACGAGATATTTCTTCAGGAAATGGCGGCGTTTGAGAACTTCGGCAAGGAAATCGGCCGGCAGATCTTTGCGGTGCAAGAGCAGAGCGAGAGAGGTTTCGTCAAGCGCGGGATTCTCAAGAATCGGGAGCAACTGGTTGGGAGGAACTTCGTGAATAAGGCGCACGAGTTCGTCACCGGTAGCGGTTTGTAGTTTTGGCAAGTCTCCGGAACTCACGGCGCGGCTCCTGCCTGGTTCGTGAAGAGCTGCAACGCAAGCCAGGCGGCAATTTCTGCTGGCTCGACCTGCAGCGGAGTCATGATGGCGTTGGAAAGCTTGCCGCGCAATTCCCTGTCAATGGCAGAATCGAAAAAACGCGAACGTCCAATGGTGCCGCCTGTTTTGCCCAGGTGGAATGGCTGTTGCAGCAGATTCAGCGATTCGGCCAGGCGCAGGGAAATGGCGGCGAGCTTTTCTGCGGCCGCATTCAGAAGCGACTGAGCGACGGAGTTGCCATTGTCCGCAGCTGTCGCCACCGCGGGAAAAATCCGAGGATAAACGGAATCAGCATCGGCGGCGGATTTCGCGTCCACTTCGGTCCAGTTCGATACGGCCAGATGCTGAAAAATTTGGCGAGTCAAATGGTCTGACTCCGCGTTCGAGTCTCCGGCGCGAGCCGCTGCAATTGCTGAGCGACCAATGTCAAAGGCGCTTCCTTCATCGCTGGTCGCGGGACCGAGGCCACCTTCGCGCTTCAGCGTTCCCGAGATATCTCTACCGATTGCGGCGGAACCGGTGCCGACAACCAAAACGATGGCCGGACCCGGAGGCATTGCGGCCAGGGCGAGTTCGAAATCGGCGCGAACGTCGACGACCGTTTTAGGAAATCGTTGCGCAAGGAATTGCCGCATCTGGTCGCGATTTTCCTGGCGGCCAGTGCCGGCAAGCCCAGCGCATAGCGCGAGAACATTAAATTTGATGCGCGTAGATTGCAGTGCTGAATCACAGGTTTCTTTGAGTGCGGCGAAAGCAGCCGGAAAACCAATTCGAGTGGGATTTGAAGCCGGGCCTTTTGCGCGAGCGAGAATAGCGCCTGCTTCGTTCAATACCACGCAGTCGGTTTTCGTGCCGCCTCCATCTATGCCCAAAAAGCAATTCATAGAGAAAGCTTACGCGAAAATGCGACGTGCGAAACGGGGCAGACGGACAAAGTTTCGAAAAACAACCCAGGAAAGTACATTCGGTCTAAGAACTACAAACGCTATCGGACTTCCTTGACGCGGGTTAGCTGGGCCTCTATCCTCGGACGTTCTTTGCAATACAACCAGTTTGCAGTGATACGCGGGAATGCGCATACATCCTGTTGATCTCACGATCGTAGTGGTCTACCTGCTGGGCGTGACGACGCTGGGCTTGCGGTTCCGTCGCGGACAACGCGATATCCGCGACTATTTTTTGGGAGGACGAAGCACGCCGTGGTGGGCGTTGGCGCTTTCGATCGTCGCCACGGAAACGTCGACGCTCACGATTATCGGAACGCCGGCAATTTCGTATTCGACCAACCTGACTTTCATTCAATTGGTGTTCGGATATCTGGTGGGCAGGGTTCTGATCGTGCTGTTGTTTTTACCGCGATACTTTCGCGGAGAAATATTCACCGCGTATGCGCTGATCGAAAAAAGATTTGGGACGCGAATGCGCGCGGTCGCGGCGACAACTTTTCTGGTGACGCGGGCGGTTGCGGAAGGTGTACGTATTTCGGCGATTGCTCTGGTGGTCAGCGTAGTGTTGGGAACGTCGGAGCAACTTGCCGTGGTGCTCGTAATTGCGTTGACGATTCTTTATACGTTTGAAGGCGGAATGAAAGCGGTGATCTGGACCGACGTGGCGCAATTGCTTTTGTATCTGACCGGCAGCGCTGTCACGCTGGGATTTCTGCTGCATTCGATTCCCGGCGGCTGGAATGAAGTCAGACAAGTCGCGGCGGCTTCCGGCAATAAGCTGCAATTTCTCGATTTCTCGATGCGCGTTGCGACGAAGTACACCTTCTGGTCCGGCGTGATTGGCGGTGCGTTTCTTACCATGGCGAGCCATGGAACGGACCAAACAATCGTACAGCGACTGCTGGCGGCCCGGAACGAAAAGGACAGCCGCAAGGCACTGCTGGCCAGCGGTGGCGTGATACTGGTGCAGTTTGCGTTGTTCCTTTTGGTCGGAGTGTTGCTCTACGTTTTCTCGCAGCACACGCCGTTGCTCGCGGCAGGCGAGCGTGCCGACCGCATACTTCCATTGTTCCTGGTGCGCGAGATGCCACCAGGCTTGGCGGGATTGCTGCTCGCCTCGATCATCGCAGTGGCGATGTCAAATGCCAGCGGTTCGCTGAATTCCCTGGCGGCATCGAGCATATTGGATTTTTCGGCGGCTGCGGGACATCGGCAGGACCCGGCGAAATTTTTGCAGCTGTCACGGCGGATGACGCTTGTGTGGGGTGTAGTGTTGATGGCTTTCGGATTTGTGCCTTGGGGCTCGTTGCTTGAAACCGGTTTGACCGTGGCGTCCTTTCCTTTAGGGAGTTTGCTGGGATTGTTTTTGCTGGGCACGATTGACCGCCGCGCGAACTCAACTGGAGCGCTTACCGGGATGTTCTGCGGGCTCGCCGCTATCATTGGCGTGTGGAAATTTTCGAGCGTCGCCTACACTTGGTACGTTCTTGTCGGCGCCTGCGTGACTTTTCTGCTGGGAGCGTTGGTGAGCCGGCTCGACGGTAAGGATGCGATGCAATTCGAAACGTCCCGACAAGCCGAGGCAAAGCGGGAGATTGGATGAGCGCGGAGACAAAGAGCAAACGTTTGGAGCTAGTCCGAGGGCTTGGCCCGTGGGCTTCCGCGGCGATCGTCGTAGGCACGATGATCGGAACGGGAATTTTCCTGAAGCCAGCGGAGATGGCGCGCGAGGGACGGTTCGTTTCGATCGTGTTCGCTGCGTGGATTGTTGGCGCGATTCTTTCGATGTTCGGCGCACTTTCGTTTGCGGAACTGGGCGCGGCGATTCCCGAAGCGGGAGGCGAATACGCGTATCTGCGGCGAGGCTTCGGGCCGCAGTGGGGATTTATGTTCGGCTGGATGCATTCCATTGTCGGCAGACCATCTTCTATGTCATCGATCGCAGCCGGAATCGCACGATTCGCGAGCTTTCTGATTCCGGCGGTTGCGGCGCCGATTTTTACTCTGCATATGCCGGCGTTTGCCGGACTGAAGCCGTACGATTTTGTGTTTACGTGGGCTCAGCCTGTGGCGGTTTTGTGGCTGGTCATCATGACCATCGTGAATTACCTGGGAGTGCGATTGGGCGGAGCGGTACAAGTGGTTTTGACGCTGGTCAAGATTCTTTCAGTGCTCGTGGTTATTGGAGTGGCGTTTTTTTCTGGCGCGGGCTCGGCGCACCCGGCGGATCCCGTGTGGCCGTCTGCACTGAACGGCGGAATTCTGACCGCGTTTCTGGCCGCGTTGGCCGCGGCTTTGTGGGCCTACGACGGCTGGGAAGATTTGAACCTGGTGGGATCTGAAGTTGAGAATCCGCAGAAGAATTTTCCACGGGCACTGCTGGGCGGAGTGGCGCTGGTAGCCGCGATTTACCTGCTGTTCAGCGCGGCGTGCTTGCGCGTTCTGCCATTCGACGCGGTTGCGAATTCGTCGCATATCGCGTCTGACGTGGTGGAGCGGGTGGCGGGGCACGGAGCGGCTTATTGGATGACGTTGGCCATGGTGATTTCGGCGATTGGATCCCTCAATTCGTCAGTGTTGAGTGGGGCTAGAGTCCCGTATGCGATGGCGCGCGATGGATTGTTCTTTAAAATTGCTGATGGCATTCATCCGAAATTTCTGACGCCGTCTCGCGCGCTGATCTTTCAAGGAATTCTGGCCGGGCTGATGGCGTTGACAGGCACGTTTGAAGAATTGACCAATCTTTTTATTTTTGCGGGATGGATTTTTTACGGGTTGGCGGTAGTGGCGCTGTTCCGGCTGCGCAAGACTGAACCGGAGATGTCGCGGCCGTATCGCTGTTGGGGCTATCCGTGGGTGCCAGGAATTTTTGTTGCGGGCGCACTCGCGCTGACGCTGAGTATTTTGGTGCAGCGGCCCGGGAGATCGCTCATCGGATTGCTGCTGATCGCGGCAGGATTGCCGTTTTACCGACATTGGAACCGGTCAGTCTCAGCTGCCAAAGACTTGCGTGGCGCCTAACCGTCGGGAAGCAAAATATTGGACCGGCCAGCCACCAGCGAGTAAGGCCATCGCGGGAAAAATGACCCATGCGGAAAGCCCAACGAAAAATGCCGGAATTGTGATGTTGTGGGCGACTTGGTCATCGAGGATCAGCGCCAGAGGAAGGCCAATCACGAAAAAGGCGACGTAGGGGAAAACAGGGAAAACGATCGAAGAGAAAACGGTCCGGGACCGGCCCCCGGCACGATTGGAGAGATATGCTCCCAGGGCGCCGATGAACGGCAAGAAAATCAGCCAGGATAATGTAGACAACTGCGAGTGGAGTCATGCGAAGCCGGGGGCCGCCGGGCATCGGAGTAACCCAGGGCTTGGGACCGAAGATCTCCAAAACCGCGAGAAGAACCATCGAGAGCGAAAGGGTCAGGAATGCGGGGAACCAAAATTGAGTCACGCGTTTGTTCATGATTCGCTCCTTTTTTCGAGAAGATTCGATTTTCCGTTGCAGAACTTTCCAATCGCCAACGCCGGCCAGCGATCGTCTTACGGCGTCTTCTTCCGAACAGCCTTCGCCGAGCAACGATTGATAGTCTTCTTCCAGATGGCTCGCGAGCTCGTCAAAAACTTGAGCTGCGTCGTCATCCGGCAGCGCCAGACTGGCAAGTCGCTCGCGGACGATTCGCGCCCAATCAGCCATTGGAAGCTTTCGTAAGGTGGCGCAGAGCGCTGAAGAGCTCCGACCATTCGGCGCGAAGCGGCTGGAGCTTCTTTTTTCCGTGCGATGTGAGCCGATAGCAACGGCGGCGGCGACCGTTGGAACTGGTTTCCCACGCACCGCGAATCCACCGGCGCTGTTCCATGCGATAAAGCATCGGGTAGAGCGCGGCGAGGCTAAAGCTTAATGAGCCTTTGGTTTGCGCTTCGATGCGGCGGGACAACTCGTAGCCATGCAGCGGGCCGTCCTCCAAGACGCTGAGGATGGCAAGTTCGGCGGTGCCTTTCTTAACGCCTGTACCGATCATCAGTCCCTGCCTTATATGTAAGAGTCTTATATATTGGAATGACTGTGCCAACTGGACGTTGGTACAGGTGTGCGAGACGCGATGTACGTGAGAGCCCTGCGCTACACCGAGGTTGCGTGTTTTGCAGCGGCGATAGGATTGATCGCGGCTTCTGCTTCGCTGCTTACTTCGATGGCAGGGTGCAGCAACTTGGCGAGAATTTCCAGGCCGATGACAAGACGAGGACCGGGACGCGAGAAATAGCTATTGGCATCGAGCGCGCAGACACGTCCGTTTCGAACGGCAGGGATATCTTGCCAGCCAACCGGGAAATCGATGGAGCGATATTCTTCGCGCGCTTGCGTTGCGGTACATCCGCACGGAGCGGCGATCAGGAAGTCCGGCTGCGCGGCGACGACATCCTCGAGCGTCACGCGGAAGGAAGGACGGCTGGGCTCGCCAAAGACGTCGCGGCCTCCAACGAACTTAATCATTTCCGGAATCCAGTGGCCCGCAACATAAATTGGCTGGAGCCATTCAAGGAAGGCGACCGCCGGGCGATCGCTAAGTGGCTGCTCTTGCTTCGCGGAAATAATTTTCTGTTCGAGCGCGCCAATTCTTTCGCCGATAGACTCAATCAGCTTCTCGGCGGCATGGGGGCGGAAGGTTTGTTCGCCGACCAAGAGAATGTCGCGCCAAACGTCGCCGAGATCGAGAGGATTGAGGGACAGGACTTCAGGCTTGGATTCGAAATTCGCGAGAACCGCGGCGAGATCTTCGGGCGACGCGGCGCAGACGTGACACAAATCCTGGGTGACGATGAGATCGGGCGAAAGCCTGCGCAGAACTTCGGCGTCAACGGAATAAACACTCTCCCCGTGCGCGCTGAATTCGCGCACCAAGCGGTCGATCTCGGCAGGTGCGGCGTCTTTCGGAATGCGCGAGTGGATGACAACCTTTTTTGAGCGGGCGGCGGGCGGAAAATCGCACTCGTGACTAACGCCAACGATTTGCTGCTCGAGCCCGAGAGCGAAGAGAATCTCCGTGGCGGACGGAAGCAGCGAAACGATGCGCATAGGAGCCATTCGCGCACTTTAGCACAACGCATTGCAAGCAGCTATTTCGAACTATTTGTAAAGCAGATAGCGGCGGCGCGTTTTATCGTAGTCGGACAGGCTGGCCTGCCAACTGGCTACGATCTCCGGCGGCGAGGCGTCCTCCGCTAATTTCTGCACGGTTTCGGAGTTGCCGAGGAGCACAATCGTTTTCGAAACGTCGAAATTCTGCGGATACATTTTCTGCAGGAGCGCGGCGATTTCCAGACCCATCCGCATCGAACGCACTGCACCACGGTCTCCAATGCGAATACCAACGCCATTGCAGCGCTTTCCTGCGTACAAACCAGTGACTGGAATAAAAGGTTGCGAAACGAACTTCAGCCCAGGCAGATGCGCCGCGTTCAATGCCGACGCCACTTTTTCGCCGTCCATCCACGGGGCACCAAACTCTTCGAACGGCGCTTCGGTTCCCCGGCCAACGGAAACGCCTGCGCTTTGCAGGATTTCCAGGCCGGGATAGACGATAGAGCCTTTCAATGTGCGCAGGTTTGGCGAAGGCGGAATCCAGCGCACGCCGGTGCTTTCGAAAAAATAATTACGGTGCCAATTCTTCATGGCGATGACGTGAAGATCAGTATTGATGTGATTTTCGGAGTTGAAGAATTGCGCGAGTTCGCCGATGGTCAGCGCATAACGCACGGGAATTGGAAAATAGGCGACGAAATTCGTTTTGTCCGGGTCGAGCATCGGGCCTTCGATGATTTCTCCGCCGAGAGGATTGGGGCGGTCCAGAACGTAAAACGCGATATTGCGTTTGGCGGCTTCTTCCATGGCATAGGCCATGGTGACGGTGTAAGTGTAAAAGCGGACGCCTGCATCTTGAATATCGAAGACCAGCGTGTCCACTCCTTTCAACATTTCGTCGGTGGGCCGTAGAGTTTCGCCGTAGAGCGAGAAAACGTGCAAACCCGTGGAAGGATCTTTGCTGGAGGAGAGCCGTTCATCCAGTTGGCCGCCTAAGCCGTGCTCGGGACTGAAAATGGCGACGACCTGCACGCCCGGCGCGTGTGCGAGCAGCTCGATGGTGGATTTTCCCTGCGAATCGAGACCAGTGTGATTGGTGATGATGCCGATATGCTTGCCGCGCAACGGTGCGAACTTTTGTGATTCGAGAACATCCAGGCCGGTTTGCACCCGCCCAGCACGCGGAGTTGATTTGTGTCTGGAGGTTGTGGCGTTTGCAGTAGCGATACAAGGATGAGGCAGAAAGGAGAAGAGCGTACCGAACACACTGATCAAAATGCAACGAGATGCTGACGCGCGGTCCGGCAAGATTTCCTCCTGGTTCGTTTCGATTGCAATGATATTCTGGAACGCCCTGTAGCAAATCGCGTTGTCGCACTGAGTTGCGTGTGTTATCAACAGAAGAAGCAGGGCGTGACTCCGCGAGATTCCTGGCAATTCGGGAGAATTGATGCCACTGAAACGCCGCGCTGTGATGTGCCTGTTTCTACTGCCGTTCGCGCTCCTTATGGCAACCAAATTACGAAGTCAAAGCCGCGCCGCCGCGGCGACAGAACAAGCAAAGCCTGCGCCAACTCGCAAATCCGCTGGCGGGTTGCGCGCCTTGTCCGCCGCTCAGCGGCAATGGGTGGATGGCACGCTGCGGAAGATGACCGTTGACGAAAAAATCGGTCAACTGCTTTTCACGACGTATCACGGAACATTTACTGCAACCGACTCGCCCGCCTACCAACCAATGATGCACGACGTGCGCGATCTTCATGCCGGTGGATTTATTCTGGTCACGCGCATCACTCCGCTGGGAATCGAAAAGAGCCAGGCTTATCCGACGGCGGTCTTGAATAATCAGCTGCAGTCCAAATCCAAATTGCCGTTGCTGATTGGTGCGGACTTTGAACGTGGCTCGGCGATGCGGCTGGATGAAGGCACATCGTTTCCAACCCAGATGGCGATAGCGGCTGGCGGAGATCCGCGCGATGCGTACATCATGGGAAAAATCACTGCTCTGGAAGCGCGCCAGGCGGGTGTGCACTGGATCTACGCTCCGGTGGCCGACGTAAACAACAATCCGGGAAATCCCATCATCAATACACGGTCATTTGGCGAAGATGCCGCGCGCGTTTCGGAATTTGTTTCCGCCTACGTGCGTGGAGTGGAAGAAAACGGTGGACTGGCCACTGCCAAACATTTTCCCGGCCACGGCGACACGGCGGCCGACTCGCACATTGACCTGCCGGTGATTCGCGCGGATCGGCAGCGGCTGGATTCTTTGGAGCTGGTTCCCTTCCGCGCGGCGATAGCCGCGGGAGCAGGCAGCGTGATGACCGGGCATCTTAATGTTCCAGCGCTGGAGCCTGATCCGAACACACCTGCAACTTTGTCGTCGAACATTCTGACTGGTGTTCTCCGTAAAGAACTTGGGTTCCAAGGTTTGGTGGTTACCGACGCCATGGACATGGGCGGCATCACGGTTCGTTTCGCGCCCGGAGAAGCCGCAGTGCGCGCCGTGCTGGCGGGCGCCGATTGTTTGTTAATGCCGCCGGTTCCCGATGCCGCATTCGAAGCACTGCAGCACGCGGTCAAGTCCGGAAGAATTTCTCGCGAGCGATTGGACGCTTCCGTGCGGCGAATACTGGAAGCGAAGGCACGGCTGGGCCTGAACAAGAGTCGGCTCGTGGATGTAAACGGAATTAATGCGCACTTCGCGCAGACGGCCTGGCAGAAAGAGGCGCAGGAAATTTCTGATCGTGGAATCACGTTGCTTCGAGATACGCCGCATCGGTTACCACTGGATGGAACAAAGCCATCGCGAGCGGTGCTGCTGGCGTTTTACGCCGATCCTGAACCGACTCCCGGCGAAGATTTGGAACGCGAACTGAGAAGCCGGTTCGATTCGGTGACGACAATCCGCGCGGATACGAGATTTCGAGACGCGGCGAATATCAAACTGCCCTCGCCTGATTCTTATGATGTCGCAATTCTGGCGTTGTTCGTACGCGTCAGCGATCGCAAAGGGAACGTGGACGTGCCGCCGGAACAGGCCGCGCTCGCCAAGCACATTTATCAATCCGGTAAACCAGTCATCACGCTTGCATTCGGCAGTCCTTACTTGATCGAACGTTTTCCGCAGGCCGAAACCTGGCTGGGCGCGTTCGGTATCAGCGACGTGGCGCAAATTTCCATGGCTCGTGCGCTGTTTGGTGAGATTGACCTGCGCGGACACTTGCCGGTGACCATTCCGGGCCTGCAGCTGAAAGCTGGCTTCGGAATCGAAGTGCCGGCCGACCCGATGAAACTGCAGCCCATGGACGTACGCAGTGAAGCGCAACTGCAACCGGCGTTCGATGTAATTGAGGCTGCGATCAGGGACAAAGCGTTTCCGGGGGCAACGCTGGCCGTCGGGTACCGCGGCAAAATTTCGCTGCACGCGTTTGGCAAACAAACCTACCAAGCCAAATCTCCGAATATCGCGATCGATACCATGTACGACATCGCTTCGCTGACCAAAGTAGTGGCAACTACGACGATGGTCGCAAAACTGGCTGAAGGCGATTCCCCTGTTCGCCTGGATCTTGACGCGGATGTGGAGCGCTATCTGCCGGAGTGGGCCAACGGTCCGCAACCTGAATGGCGCCATCGCGTCACGGTCCGTCATTTGCTTACGCATACGTCCGGGCTGCCGCCATTTAAAGAATATTGGCGTACCTCGAAATCGAAGCAAGACACGCTCGACAAAATATTTGTTGAGCCGCTCGACTGCGAGCCGGGTACCAAAGAAGTCTATTCCGACCTGGGAATTATTTTGATGGCGGAAATTATCGAGCGGTTGACGGGACAGAAGCTCGATACGCTCGCGCGCGAATATATCTTTTTGCCCCTAGCGATGTCGAACACCATGTTCAAGCCGCCGAAGAAACTTTGGCCGGAAATTGCCCCAACCGAAATCGACAATCAGTACCGGCACCGATTGATTCAAGGGGAAGTTCACGATGAAAATGCAGCAGCGATCGGCGGGGTTTCAGGCCACGCCGGGGTATTCAGTACGGCGCCAGATTTGGCTGCGTTCTGCCAGATGCTTTTGAACGGTGGCGCGTACGCACATCAACGAATTCTGCGACGCGCCACAATTTCGGAATTCACCGAACCGCAGCAGCTTTCCGGCGGCACGCGAACGCTCGGCTGGGCCGTTCCGACCGAAGGCGGTTCGAGCGGGCATTTTATGGGGCCGCACACCTTCGGTCACACGGGTTTTACGGGCACATCAATTTGGATCGATCCTGATCGGCAGCTTTTTGTAGTGTTCCTGACTAACCGGGTGTATCCAACGCGGGAAAATCAGAAATTGGCGAAGGTGCGCCCGGCGCTACACGACGCGGTAATGCAATCCTTAGGCTTTGCGACAGCGGCGTCAGCGACGAAGTAATCCGCAATGACGGCGCCTAGCATCAACCGGAGATCGCCTTGCCCGCCTTGCCCAACTTCTCGCCGAGACGATTAATCTCCTGCTGATCTTTCGCCGCCCTAAGACGCTCAGCGTCTTCTACAAATTGTGTGTGTTCGCGCATCTCTTTCTCGGCCTGCGTAACACTCTCTGGCTTACCGAGATCACGCCAGTAGTATTTGTCGGCGCGAAATGCGGCGATTTTCTCGCCCTGGCCTGAGAGGCACAAATACGTATCAATGATGGAGAATACGCCCTCTGCGGTCATCATCGGGAGCAGGCGCGGAGAAATTACGTGGATGCCAGAAAATGCCAGCGACTCGAGGGGTTGCGCCGGCCGGACGATTTCCTTTTCACGATCACGGCCAGCAACGCGGCCACAGAGCTGGCCATGTTCGTCAAACAGCAGTTGCCGTGAACTTTCGCGCTTCTGCACGGCGACCGTGACAAGAGACCGTTTTTCCTTGTGGGCCTGTACCATCAGTGCCAGGTCAATCGAGCTCAACACGTCCACGTTGTGTAGAAAAAACGGTCCAGCGTCATTTCCAGAATTTTCCTGAAAAAACCAAGCCGCCTTTTTCAACCCGCCGCCGGTGTCCAGCAGAATGTCTTCGCGCGAAAGTTCAATGCGCATTGCGAAATTATTATTGGATTTAAGATAGTCGATCACCATTTCGGCAAAGTGATGCACGTTGACGATGGCTTCCGTCACGCCGAACGATTTCAAGCGAGTGAGGGCAATCTCAAGCAGGGTGCGCCCGGCGACCTCCACCAGGGCTTTGGGACGATCGTCGGTCAAAGGACGCAGCCGCGTGCCCAGACCCGCCGCCAACACCATCGCTTTCATATGCGCACACACGCGTTAGCTTTGGCGCGGCAGAAATCCCCGGAGAGACTCCTCGCTGCTCTCGGAATGACGAGTGTGGGCAGGAAACGGCTAGAGCCGGTTTTCGGCAAACCTATGTGCATCAATCTCACTGCGAATTCACCTTGAAGATTGTGCCAGGACCGTTTCGTTCTCCAGCGCTTCCAGTCCGAGATGACGGACGACTACTTGCACGCCCTTGCGCGCGCGGAGCCGTTTCGCCAACTGCTCCGCGAGAAAGACCGAACGATGCTGGCCGCCGGTACAACCAAACGACACCATCAAATTTTTGAATCCGCGCTCCTGATAAGTATTCACGCTTGCATCCACAAGCGATAGCACGCCGGCGAGAAACTGATGCACGCTTTCCTGCTGGTTCAAGTAGTCGATTACCGGTTGATCCTTGCCGCTCAAAGTCTTGAAGCGCTCTTCGCGTCCTGGATTCGGAAGGCTGCGCCCATCGAAAACAAATCCGCCGCCGTTCCCCGACTCGTCCTTCGGCAGACCCTTGTGAAACGAAAAACTGAAAACGCTCACGGTCAACCCGTCTGCTTCGCCCGCCAACCCGAGCAGTTTTTCGGAAGCCAGCATGTTCTTGAATGCATCCATCAGGGTGGGCAGGTGGACGGGAAACTCCACGTTATGCGCCAACCAGCGCAGATTTTTCAACGCAAACGGAACGCTTTGCAGAAAGTGTGCTTTCCGCTCGTAAAAACCGCGAAAACCATAGGCGCCCAAGGCTTGCATAATGCGCACGTAGACGTAGGCGTAGTAATGATGCAAAAATTCGTCACGCGTTATTTTGGTGTAGCCGTTCAGAGCGTTGAGATAGTGATCAAGAAGACGCTGGCGCAACTCGGGCGGCAAGTCAGCCTTGGCATCGAAAAGCATGGAGGCGATGTCGTATTGCAAAGCGCCTTTGCGGCCGCCCTGATAATCCACAAAATATGGATTTCCCCGGTGCAGCATCACGTTGCGGGACTGGAAGTCGCGATACAGAAAATAGTCGCAATTAGCACTGAGCAGAAAGTCGGTCAATTTCCCGAAATCATTCTCCAACGCGGACTCGCTGAAAGGAATGCCGGCAAGACGAAGAAAATAATATTTGAAGTAGTTGAGATCCCAGGTGATCGATTGCCGGTCGAAACTACCACAGGGATAGCACAAGCTGTAATCGAGATCGCGTCCGGCTTCCACCTGAAAACGCGGCAACGTGGCAACAACATTTTCGTAGGCGCTCACGACCCGCGGCGCGATTTGTTCGCTGGTGCGATTTCTGGAAAGAAACTCAAAAAGCGTCGTGTCGCCGAGGTCTTCTTCGAGATAAGCACCCTGATCCAGATCTTCGCCATAAATTTCCGGAACCGGCAGAGCATGCTTATGAAAATGTTTCGAAAAAGAGAGGAACGCCGCGTTTTCTTCACGTACGCCGTAAAGAATGCCTATTGCGCTGGCTTTGTCGTTTGCCAAACGGACGATCTTGCGTCCCGAGCCGCCTAATTCGCCCTGCAGCGGCAGCACGTGGTCCGGCAGCGAATGAAAATGCTGTTCAAAAAGCTTTATTAGCGAATCCATGAATTCCGAGTCCAATAGTTCCGTATCTGCGCAGCGGGCTGGGAGCCAGGCTTTTCTAGAATAGCCGATTAGGACGCGGGGCACGATACGTCAAGCGTCTTGGTGTCCATCGAATTAGTCCCAGTCCCGACGGCTGGCAGCTTATCCTCATTTGCGTAGTAACGCTCTCGCTGCACCGGGTTTCTTCCGTCGAACGCAAGTTCGGGCGATTTTTGCCGAGCGTATATAATGCAGTAGTGAGCCCTAGTCAAAAAAAAGTTCTGCTCGCCGAAGAACGCCTCACCGAAAAACGCAATCCCCGTTCGATGGATCTGGATCGGCTCTCGACCAAAGAAATTATTCGCTTGATGAATGAAGAGGACCGAAGAATCGCGACGGCCGTGGCGCGACAAGTTCCGGCGATTACCCGCGCAGTAGAGGCGATCGTAACGGGAATGCGAAATGACGGACGTCTTTTCTATGTCGGAGCAGGATCAAGCGGGCGGCTTGGCGTGCTGGACGCAGCGGAATGCGCTCCGACCTTTGGTACCTCGCGCAAATTGGTGCAAGCGCTGATCGCAGGCGGTAAGCACGCGGTCACCAACGCGGTCGAAGGAGCGGAAGACTCCACAAGAAATGGCGAGCGAGATCTGGCCGCAAAGCACTTGACTCACAATGACGTAGTCGTCGGCATCGCAGCGAGCGGCACCACGCCGTACGTAGTGGGAGCGTTGAAATACGCACTAAAGCGCAAGGCCACGACGGTGGCCGTAACCGCCAATCGCAGCATGCCGGTAGCGCGGCTGGCGAAGATTTTGATCGCGCCGGAAGTCGGTCCTGAAGTTCTGACTGGATCGACACGGCTGAAAGCCGGGACCGCGCAAAAAATGGTGCTCAACATGCTCTCAACTGCCGCGATGGTGCGGCTGGGACATGTGTATGAAAACCTGATGATCGATTTGCTCAGTACAAACCAAAAGCTTTCTGATCGTTCGCAGCGAATTCTTGTCGAAGCCAGCGGCAAAAGTGTGTCGGCGGCAAGACAAGCACTGCGGAAATCGGGACACGATTTGCGCATCGCGCTGGTAATGCTGAAGAAAAACGTGAATGTCCTGGAAGCCAAGCAATCTCTAAAATCTGCCGGCGGCAAGCTGCGCCGTGCCCTGGGAGAGTCTTAGAGTACAACGCCTTCGACGAATTACCATTCGCTAACAATTAGGACCATGGATAAATTTCTTATCACCGGCGGCATTCCGTTACACGGCACTGTCGAAATCAGCGGCGCAAAGAACGCTGCTCTGCCTGCAATGGCGGCTTCCCTGCTGACGGCTGACCGCGTCGCGCTCCATAACGTCGCGAAGGTTCGCGACATTATCACTATGGGCAAACTTCTTGCCCATATGGGCGCCTCCGTGGCCACCAGCGAATTCCCGGCCGCGGACTATGCTTTTCAAGCGCACACCATTAGTGATGCCGAAGCCCCCTACGAACTCGTCAAAACCATGCGCGCTTCCATTCTGACCCTTGGGCCCACGCTGGCACGCACGGGAGAGGCGCGCGTTTCGCTTCCCGGCGGATGCGCCATCGGCGCCCGGCCCGTGGATTTGCATCTGAGCGCTCTGGAAAAAATGGGCGCGGAAATCGCGACCTCTCACGGCTATATAGAGGCCCGTGCGCCGCGAGGCGGCAGGCTTAAGGGGGCTCACATCGTCTTCGAAAAAATTACCGTAACCGGCACGGAGAATATTCTGATGGCCGCGGCGCTCGCCGACGGCGAAACGGTTCTGGAAAATTCCGCATGCGAGCCAGAGGTCACCGACTTAATCGCATTGCTGCGAAAAATGGGCGCGAAAATATCTGGCGATGGAACTCCTACGTTGCGTATTCAAGGAACCTCGTCATTGGGTGGCGCAGAACATACCGTGATCGCGGATCGCATTGAGGCCGGCACATTTTTGGTCGCTGGCGCCATCACAAATGGCGACCTTACTCTCGCCAAATGCGAACCGCTGCACCTAGGCGCCGTCATCGGTAAGTTGCGCGATGCCGGAGTATCCGTCGAAGAAGCTGGACCTGCCAGTTTGCGCGTGCGCGGGGTAAAGAAACTTGTCGCCGCAGATCTGACCACCGAGGAGTATCCCGGCTTCGCTACGGATATGCAGGCGCAATACATGGCGCTGGCCACGCAGGCTGAGGGTGCATCCACCATTACCGAAACCATTTTTGAGAATCGCTATCTGCATGCCAGCGAGATGATCCGCATGGGAGCGAATATCTCGATTGATGGCCGCCGCGCCATCGTGCGCGGTCCTTCGGAACTCAGTGGCACGACCGTGCAAGCGTCCGACCTGCGCGCTAGCGCCAGCCTGGTTCTCGCAGCTCTGGTGGCCAATGGCGAAACTACCATCGAGCGCGTTTATCACATCGATCGCGGCTATGAATGCATAGTGGAGAAGCTCAGCGCAGTTGGGGCCAACATTACTCGCGTTCACGCGCCTTCCAGCTAGGGCTCCGCGGCGATCTAACTTCGCTCACTGTAATTCCTGCTAATTTTGTCTGACTGCAGAGCTTTGCTACAATTTATCGCGCGTTTCATATTGCGAACCAACACGCCAGCGCTTCGCCAGACCGATCTAAGAAGGGTGAACACATGTCCGACACTCAGCTTCTCAAAAAAATCGATGCCGCTATCGCCGAAAAACATCTGCTGAATCATCCCTTCTATCAGGACTGGCAAGCTGGCAAACTTTCCCGGGAATCGCTGCAGATGTACGCCGCGCAATATTACCGCCACGTCGAAGCGTTTCCGCAGCACCTGCGAGTGCTGGCCGGACGCGCCGACGCTTCGCTCAAGCCGGTCGTCCTCGAAAACCTTGCTGAAGAGGAAAATCCGGAACGCACGCATCCGCAGTTGTGGCGCGATTTTGCCGCGGCTCTCGGGGTAAGCGAAGACGACATTACTTCCGCGCCTTCCCTTCCCGGAACGCAGAGTGTTGTGCAAACCTTTCGCGACATCTGCGCGAATCGTTCCGTGGCCGAGGGCGTCGCCGCACTCTATGCTTACGAAGCGCAAGTCCCGGAAATTGCCACCACCAAGGTTGACGGGCTGAATCGCTTCTACGGAATCAACGATGCCAAAGCTATTGCGTATTTTTCCATACATGAACAAGCGGACAAAGCCCATCGCGCGGCGTGGCGCAACTGGCTCATGGAAAACGCCTGCGGCGATGAAGAGCGAATCCTTGTTTCCACAAATGATGCCTTGAACGCATTGTGGGGAGCGCTGGACGCCGTCCACTGCGCCTCGTGCTCCAGCAATTAATCGGAACGCGTTTTCTCCCTCGCTAAATGGGAGAACCAAATCGGGATAGGGGGAGCAGTCACCTGCTCGCCCCTCCCACACCACCGTACAGGCGGGTCCGCATACGGCGGTTCAGCAAGTTGAGCCCTGACGGGCCGGAGGTTCGAGTCGTCGTTCGCCACAAGGGCTTCGCCGCT
>WNFR01002062.1_pt1 | contig 21817 bp, 21 predicted proteins | sample 5400221 | NCBI WGS metagenome assembly WNFR01 (sample SAMN13153357, study PRJNA577476) | soil metagenome | isolation source: 40 cm soil under Madrone tree | place: USA:California | collected 2016-06-14 | reverse complement strand
CCTGATTTCGGGCGTCACCTCCTCGACGCGATCAGCACCGTTCCGGAGTCGGTGCTGCGATGCGCGATCTGCAGGATCGCCTCTAACTTGAAGGCGCCACGCAGAAGGCTGCGTCTTGCTGATCGGCCTCCACACCGGGCACGACGATTTCGCGCTCGCGCCCCGGCTGAGCCGCGCCTTGCACGCGAAACTGTGACCTCTCCAAAGGGGGAATCGGCGTCTCTGTCGGCGCTTGGCGCTGCGGGACCCAAGAATAGGGCGCCCGATAGGCCCGGTAGACCATATTGAGTCCGCGCTTGCCCCAATAAGGGCTGATATATTCCCAGACCAGCTCGTGGGCTCGGGTGACCTCAAAAATACGGCCATCCGATCCTTCGGTGATCAGCGTATTGCCATTGGGCAGACGCTGCGCGCTGCTGACGAAAGGGCTGTAGAAGCGTGAAGCGTCGAGCGGTATGACGAAACCCGCTTCGACCGGCGTATACTGCCAGACGATCTGCAGTGAAATGGGGTCTATTTCCAAAACACGTGAATAATCCCGCCTAGCGTTTTGACGGCCGGCCGGCGATGCGGGATTAGGCTTGCCGTAACCCGCCCAGCCGCCATTGTCGAACACCAGTAAATTGCCTTCGCCCGGCAGACCGCGCGGAATGATATGCGCATGGTGTTGACCGATGATCCAACCCAGTTTGCGCTCGGCCTCACTGCCATCGTAGTTGGGGCCGAGCCGCCAGGTAATATTGCCGGTCTTTCTGTCGGTAACGGCAATAATATTCGCTTCCCTTGCATCCCAGATAATATTGTCAGGGTGAAAGCGTTGATCGCCCGCATCGAAATGCCGGTTGGACCCGACAAAGGACGCCGAATTGATGTGCAGCCAATCACCGACGGCTCCACACGCCAGTTTTCTAACATTGGGGTCGCGGAACAGAACCGTCTTTGCTGCATCGTCGAAACCCAGCTCGTCGAAATGTTCATGGGCGCTCCATGACCAGAGGATTTCGCCTTCCCAGCTCACCTCGATCAGCTTGTCATCGAGCAGCATCTGATCTGAGATTTTTGAATTTCGCACATCTTCGTGCGCCAACAGCAGCGTCTTGCCGCGATCGTTCGTCGGCGTCTGGCCGGGCACGTAATATCCGACGGGATTGCCTTCGCGCTGAAAGTCGTGATGCTGGCGCGCACACCAGCGCGGCTCTTGTCCAGGATCAGCGATATGTTCCAGCCGGCTGAACCGCCAAACGATGTTGCCCTCCCAATCGACTTGAACCAAATCTGTTTGGTCCTGGTAACTATAGTTGGGGTCGCGGAGCCCCGTGCTGCCGAAGACTTGCCCCTCCGGCAGCAGCTTGTTGGGAAAGCCCTGTAGACCTTTCCACAATTGCACTTCCTTTCCATTCATATCGATCAGCAGGGCGCCGAGATCCGCTGCCGGAAAAATGGTGTAACCGCTCCACGCCTTGGCGGGATCGTACAAAGTGACGCCGGTCGGATAGATCGTTGGATGTCCCATCTTTTCTCCTACTCCTCAAACGGCCAGGTAGAGGATCTGGCCCACCCTCTTCCGACAGCGCGAGCCGTAGTCAAGCAAGTCGGCGGCCGGAAAAGTCCGGCCCCCGGGGTGTGTCCTTCCTGACAGCCGTGGCTAATGGCCTTCAACGTCCCGGAATAAAAAGACCGGGACAGGGGGGCTTGTGCCGGGAATCGTGCGGGTCAGAGTGATGCCAAGATCTACCCGCACGTCATTAGGGTCGCCCGACCCGGACACGTCAACCTCGCAGTACCCGTCGCCGGGTGATGAGGGGTCGCCGGGCAATTGTAAAAAGAAATCTGTCCCGAACACGTTGCCGGGAGAGATCCCCTTGGAGGTCGGGTTTGGATCGCCTGAGACAGACTTGAGCAGCTTGCCATTATCGTCGAAGACTGCAATGGCTATGCCCAGATTCTTTTCGCTAACGTTGACAACTTGACAGTTGAAGTGATCCCCGAGCAGACGGGGCGTGAACAAAGTCGTGCGTAGTCTACGCGTGTCGTCGTCGGCCGAGGCGATCGCTCCGCTGGCAACGATCAACCCCACTCCACCGAGCAGCGTCCATAGGCGTTTCATCTTTCGTCTCCTCGCAGCGCCCCGTAACGCTCATGGATTTGTCGGGGCTTGTTATCGGTCGCGGGTATCGCGACCGATGAGAAGAGAGGATGCAGTCGCCCGGCGCCAAAATCTTTGAGCGGAGCTTGATATTTTCTTGAGATCGCCTTGATACTTGGGCCAGACGAATTCGCGATCACGCCGGTCGCTCTGGCCTGGAGGATCGCGCGAAGACTCGCGCCGGCCGGGATAAAAGGTGGCGAGCCGGGTCAGCCCTCCCATCCGGCCTTGCGCAGGCCCTCCAGCCAATGGACATGGTCTTCCGGCCGCATGAACTGCGCGCGTGCGTGGACATGCATCTCGAACAAGGCTGGCGCGATCGTGATGGCCTTCTGCAGGGCTTCCATCGCTTCCGCAGTCCAACCGAGCTGGCCGAGCGCCGCGGCTTGCCAGCGGTAGGTCTGCGGAAAATCGGGGTACGCGCGGATCGCCCGCCTCCCCGCCTCGACCGCGGCATCGTATTCGCCGGACAAATAGAAACTGGTCGCCACCTGCGACAACTGCAGCGCCAAGTTCGGCTGGCGGGGGTCGAGCCTAATGCTGTGTTCGAGAGCGACACGCCCTTCCTTCGGGCGGCCCGACCACATCAGCACCGCGCCGAGGACCCCGTGTGCACTGGCGAGGTTTGGACTTATTGTCAGAGCGCGCTCGATCTCGGCGAGAGCATCTTGGTAGACGCCGCGCGCCATCAGGATCTGGCCGAGACGCGCCCGCGCTTCTGCGTCATTGCCGTCGAGTGCCACCGCCCGTCGTGCTAACGCCTCGGCCGCGGTCAGGTTTTTGGCCATATCGCGTCCCAGAACCCCGAGCGTCGCATGCCGTTGCACTTGCACCGCATGCCGTAGCGCCCAGGCGAGCCCGCTGTAGCCGCCGGCGAAATTCGGGTCTAGATCGATAGCTTGCTGGAAAAATTTCTGGGCGGCGAGGTTGTCGTCCGCGCTGAATTTGCCGAAATGCCACAAGCCGCGCTGATAGGCCGCCCAGGTGTCGAGGTTGCCCGGCGGCTTGCGCATCGCCCGTTGCCGCTCGGCGTCCGCAATGACCGGGGCAATCGTGATTGTCACCGCCTCGGTGATCTGGTCCTGCACCGCGAAGATGTCGGCGAGATCGCGGTCGTAGCGCTCGGCCCAGACGTGCTTGCCGGTCTCGGCCTCGACCAGCTGGGAGGTGACCCGGATGCGGTTGCCGGCTTTGCGCATGCTGCCTTCGAGCACATAGCGCACGCCGAGTTCGCGGCCGACCTGCTTCACATCGACGGCGTGGCCCTTGTAGGTGAAGCATGAGTTGCGGGCGATGACGAACAGCGAGGGATAGCGCGACAACGCCGTGATGATGTCCTCGGCGATGCCGTCGGCGAAGAACTCCTGCTCGGGGTCGTTGCTCATATTGGTGAACGGCAGCACCGCCACCGACGGCTTGTCGGGGAGCGGCAGTGAAGGGCCTGGAACCGCAGTGGTGCTCGCTCCGCCGATGCGATAGGCGCGGATCGGCTGGGTGATGTTCTTGACCTGCTGCTCACCGAGATCGGTGAAGGCGAGGGGCAGCTTGGTTCCGATATAGTCGCGCACCGTGCCCGAGATGCAGATCCCGCCGGGCTCGGCGAGCGCTTCGAGCCGCGCCGCGATGTTGACGCCGTCGCCAAACAAATTCCCGCCTTGCACAATGATGTCGCCGACATGCACGCCAATGCGCAAACGCATCTGCTCGCTGGCGGGCCGGTCTGCACTGTCTTTGGCGATCGCCTCGTGAACCGCGACCGCGCATTGGACGGCATCGATGGCACTGGCGAAATCGGCGACGACGCTGTCGCCGGCGCTGCCAAAGATCCGTCCGCGATAGGCCGCAATGCGCTCGTCGAGAATGGCACGACAAGCGGTCAGCCGGCGCAGGGTGCCGATCTCGTCCTGACCCATCAGCCGGCTGTAGCCTTCGACATCGGCCGCGAAAATCGCAGCGAGCTTGCGGACCGTTTCTTCTTCCTCGCGCACGGCGCCGACAAAGCGGATCCCTTTGCCGTGCGCTGTGCGAAGGAGGCGTTGCTCTTCCCCGCTGTCGCCGATCGCGCTGCGCGCCGCATTGATCCGCGTGCTCAACGTCGATTCCGAGACGATCCGGCCATGCCACACGGCGGCGAGCAGATCGTCCTTGCTGACGACACGCTCGCGATTGCGGATCGAATATTCGAGGAGGTCGAAGACCTGAGGCTGGAGGGCGATCAGTGCGCCGCTACGCCGCAGCTCGCGCCGCGCCGTATCCAGCGAGAAATCTTCAAAGGAGTAGAGCAATGTACTACACCGCTCATAGGCGAGGAGAGCACCCTTACTCGCGCGTTAACCGAGCCTGACATTCAGGACCATGTCAAGGTAGCTGGGCCGGTTGTCTCACCGCCGCGGGCGGTTGGCGATGTAATCCTCGCTTTGCATCTCGATCAGGCGCGAGATGGTGCGTTGGAACTCGAAGGTGCCGTCGCCGGCGACATAGATGTTGTCGGGCGGTATTTCGGCCGAGGCGATCAGCAGGGTGCGCGCCTCGTAGAGCGTGTCGATCAGTATGTTGAAGCGTCGGGCCGCGTTGCGCTGCTGCGGGGCGAGGCGCGGGATGGCTTCGATGATCACGGCCGCGAAATGTTCGACTATGGCGAGGTAGTCGGCGGCGGCGAGCGGCTGGGCGCAAAGGTTGTCGAAGCTGAACCAGGCGACGCTGCGGGCGGTCCGCGGGACGACGAGCGAGCGGCCCTTGACGGCGAGGGTCGTGCTCTCGCCGGATGCCCCGTCGGTCAGCTCGGCAAAGGCGTGCTCGAGCGCGTCGTGCGCCAACTGGTCGAGCGGATGATGGTAGACCGCCTTTCCTTGCATCCGGGCGAGGCGGTAGTCGTGGCCGCTGTCGAGCTCGAGGACATACAGCTTCGTTTTGAGGAGCGCGATGAACGGCAGAAAGCGCTCGCGCTGAAGACCATGCTCGTAGAGCTCGTCCGGCGCGCGGTTCGAGGTCGCGACGACCACGACCCCGGCATCGAACAGCGCGGTGAACAGCCGCTCGAGGATCATCGCATCGGCGATGTCGTCGACCTGGAACTCGTCGAAGCACAACAGCGCAGCCTCGGCGGCGAGGTCGCTCGCCACCTCGACGATGGGTGCATCCGTCTTTGCCTGCCTCTCCCGCTCGATGCGGTCGTGCACCTCTAGCATGAAGGCGTTGAAATGGACCCGCCGCTTGCGTGTGCTCGGCACCGAGCGGAAGAAAAGATCCATCAGCATCGATTTGCCGCGCCCGACCGGGCCGCACAGGTAAAGCCCAACCGGCGCGGGGCTGCCGCCGTTTTCGGCAAGACCGAAGCGAGCCAGCCAGCCGCGCAGCCCGGTCTCGGGCCGATAATGCAGCAGCGCGCGATAGAGGCTCTGCAACCTTTCGATCGCCAGCTGCTGCGCCGGGTCGGGCTGCAGCACCCCCCTTTGCCGCAGCCCGCGGTAGACCGCGATCAGCTCCGGCGTCGGTGAAGCCGCACCCGCATCGGGTGCCATTACCGGCGCGCGTGGCGGCGTCCCGGGGAAGCTCGGAGGCATCGGGAAATTAAACGTTCGGGCTCAGGCGGAGTGCAGGATGGTCGTCATCGACCTGCAGGTGTTCTCGGTTTACCGTCGGCAGCACGACGGGTGAAGGAGAAGGCGATGAACGAAGACCGCTTCAACATGGATATCCGCAAATTCTTAAAAGTCGTTGGGGTGACCTCGCAACGCGAGATCGAGACGACGGTGCGGGACGCGCTCGCCCAGGGCAGGCTCGCCGAAAACACGCTGCTCAAGCCGCGCGTCACCCTGTCGATCCCGGAGCTCGGGCTCGAGCATGTCGTCGACGGCGAGATCGGGCTCTCCTAGAGAGCCCAACTCGGCCAGACGCCCCTTCCGTTATTTGGCGGCGGTCACCATGATTTCGACCAATAGCTCCGGGCGCGCCAGATCGGCCTTTACGCAGGCGCGGGCCGGCGGGTTTTCGGGATCGACCCAGGCGTTCCACACCGAGTTCATGTCGGCGAAGAGGGCCATGTCCTTGATCCACAAATTGGCCGCGAGGAGGTTCGATTTGCTGGTCCCGGCCTGCGCCAGATACCCGTCGATCTTGTCGAGGATCTGCTTGGTCTGCCCCTTGATGTCCTGGCTGGTGTCGCCTGCCGTGAGCCCGGCGAGATAAACCGTGTCGCCGCGAACGACGCATCGGCTCATGCGCGGCCCGGGCGGCTGGGTCAAATCGAAACGGTTGATGGCCATCGATTGGTCTCCCTTGAAGGAATAGAAAAGTGCTCAGCCGGCGCTCTGCGGCGGTGAGACGTAATTGACGATCCGCTTGCCGTAAGTGTGGATGCCGAAGGTGACGAGCGGCCGGTCGCCGACGACCCGGAATGCATGCACCCGGTTCGCCGGCACGGCAATGGTGACGCCGGGCTCCATCGCGACGACCCCTTCCTCGCCATCTAGCCAAGCCTCGCCCTTGCCTTCGAGCACGGTCAGGATCTCGGCGTAGGGGTGCGAGTGCAGCGGCGTCGTGTAGCCCGGCTGCGAGGTCTGGATGCCGGTGCGGATCGGCATGCCGTCGCCGGTGTCGTCACCGATGATCGGCTGATATGCGGCTCCGCCGGGCAGGGTCACAACCGGCCGCTCGGCGTGGCGAATGACGGTCAACGCATCGGGCATGGGTCCTCCGTGGCCAATTTTGCGAAACGACGCTATCACGGTTCGACCTCCCCGGTCATTGGAAAGGCTCGGAGCATGGATCTGATCGTTCGCAACGCCAGAATTGCCGATCATCCCTCGGATCGCTTTGTCGATATCGGCATCGACAACGGGCGCATCGCGGCGATCGAGCCGGGGCTCGCCGCCGAAGGAGCAAGCTATGACGCCTCCGGCCGGCTGGTGTGCGGCGGCTTCGTCGAGACCCACATCCACCTCGACAAATCCTGCATCATCGACCGCTGCGCCCCGGAAACCGAGCGAGAGCCCCATGTCGTCAAACGGGTCGCAGCGGTGAAAAAGGACTTTACCGTGGAGGATGTTCGCGCCCGCGCCCGGCGGACGCTCGAGAAATGCATTTCGCACGGGGCGACCCGGATGCGCACTCATGTCGAAATCGACCCGGGGGTAGGGTTACGCGGCTTCGAGGGAGTACAGGCGCTCGTCGACGAGTACAAATGGGCGATCGACATCGAGCTCTGCGTTTTCCCGCAGGAAGGCTTGACCGACAATCCCGGGACCGATGAGCTGCTCGTCGAGGCTCTAAAGCGCGGCGCCAAGGTCGTCGGCGCAGCGCCGAACTACGACAGCGATCACGCGGGCCAGATCCGCCGCATTTTCGAGCTGGCGCGGGAGTTCGGCGTCGACATCGACATGCATCTCGACTCCGGCAACAGCCCGGAAGCTATGGACATCCATCTGGTCTGCGAACTGACCGAGCAATATCGGCTCGGCGGGCACGTCGCGGTCGGCCATATGACAAAAATGTCGGCTCTGCCACTCGACGCATTCGAGAAGCAAGCACACCGCCTCGCCGATGTCGGCGTCGCCGTCACGGTGTTGCCGGCGACCGACCTGTTCATGATGGGGCGCAACCAGGAATTCAATGTCAGGCGCGGGGTCGTCGACGCCAATCTGCTGGCGGAGCAAGGCGTCAACTGCTCGATCTCGACCAATAATGTGCTGAACCCGTTCACCCCTTACGGCGACTGCTCGCTGCTGCGCATGGCGAACCTCCATGCCAACGTACTCCAGGTGAGCCACACCCACCGGCTCGCCGAATGCTTCCGCATGCTGACCGATCGCTCTGCCCGGCTGCTCAACCTGCCCGATTACGGGATCGCGGTCGGCAACCCGGCCGACCTCGTCGTGATCGACGCCTTATCTCCCGAGCAAGCGGTAGCCGAGATTTGCCAACCCTTGGCCGTGTATAAGCGCGGCCGCCGGACGGTCACCCGCCACCCGCCGGAGCTCCACCGTCCCGCATAACGGCTGTCTCATCCCGGCGCCGATCGATGGCCGGTCGCTAACAGCGGTGGCTTTCCTAAGCGACGGCCACGGGGCGGCGGACATCGAGTCGGCGGCGGAGCCAGCGGCGCCCGGTGATTTCGATAAATCGAAAGCTGAGCGCGGCGAGAGCAAGGCTGAGGCCGATCATGGCCGCCATCAGTGAAAGCGAGGTGCCGAGCGGCAGCGTCGCAAAGTCGATTCCGCGAAGTCGCCGCACGACTTCTGTGACGAGGAAGAGGACAAACCAGTGGAGGAGGTAAAGAGAGTACGAGATATCGCCCAGCCAGAGGAGCGGCCGTGAATTCAGCAGCCGCGCGCAATAGCCGGTGTTGCGGACAGCGGTCAATATCAGGAGGGAAACAGCGTGATGATGCCGAGATCGGGCGCAGCGATGTGTAGCAGCGCTGCCAGCAGCAAAGCTACCGCCAGCAATGCGCCGTCGCTCGCCAGCACCGGGGCGAACCGGCCGCTTTGATAGACGCTGTAGAGCAGCGATCCGACGAGGAACTCCGTCAGACACCGAAGGATGGCATAGAGGCCGTTCCACTGGTTGAAATAATCGCCCGTGCAGTAGGCTATCCAGACCAGCAGCGCCAGCAGCAGGCAGCCGATCCCCGCCTTGCCGACCCGGCGAGCGCGCCACAAGACCGGAAACAGCAGCGGGAACAGCAGATAGGCGAGGAACTCCAGGCTGATCGACCATGCCGGGTCGTTCCAGCTCAGCTGCCGCGCCCATAGCCCTTGGAGCATCACGAGATTGGCGAAAAATCCGCTGAGCGAACGCTCCCCGACGAGCGGTATCGGATCGAACGAGCCGTTGAGCGCATAGGCTGCGGCCCGCTCCGCCATGGCCGTCGCCACGAACAGCAGCAGCACGGCGACGTGCAATGGATAGAGGCGCGCCACCCTGGCCTTCAGAAAATTCCGGTATCGCCAAGCGGTCACCGTCGTGCGAAGCCATCCTTGTAGACATGGGTGATGACAAAACCGCTCAGCACAAAGAACACATCCACGGCCAAGTAGCCCTTGTACACGGCTCCGGTATAGCGCTCGGGGTGAATGGTTGGGATGTGCCAGCAAAAATGAAATATGACGACCCAGAGCGCGGCGACGCCGCGCAACGGGGTCAGCGAGGCGAGCTGCTCGACCGACCCGGAAGACCACCCCCGCCCGCGCCGACCGTCGCCGGCATCCTCCCGCGCCCGCTCGGGCGCGACTCGTATATCCATCGTCCTGTAACCGGTAGCTGCCGATTGCGATCCGGGAAACACAACAAGTGCCGGCCGTTTGCGTTCCGCTGGTGACTAGCGGCAGCGACGGGGGTCATCCCAGCAGCAGTGCCCTTCTTATTGCCGGCCGCGATTCCCGGCTATTTCCCGGTTCCGCGCGATGAGTTCCCGGTTCCGCCCCAAAAAGTTCCCGGTTCAGAGATCGCCAGCTGAAATTTCAGTGGGTCTTCGGGAGAATCTGATGTTTTCCGTCATTTTTCCCGGTTCACGGGAATTCGCGCACCCTGTCGGCTACCTCACCGGCCCGAGCGGCGGCATCGTCAGCACGCCGGGAGTGTCGAGGATCGTTTCGAGGCGTTGGAGGAGGGGTTGCACTGCTTTCAGCGAGCGCTCGATCGAGCCCGAGCTAACGCTGCCGTCCTCGCCATCGCGGTCCTTGCCAAAGAGCCGGTTGTAAAGGAGCTCGACCGGGCCTTCTTCGCGCGGGAAGACCGTCAGCGTGAAGGGCGCTTCCGGCGGCAGCTTCGCGGCTTCCTTGGCGAGGCGGAGCGCCACGGCATAGCCGCCGAGCTCGTCGACGAGGCCGCGCGCCTTGGCATCCTCGCCGGACCACACCCGGCCCTTGGCGACCGCCTCGACCTTCTCCGGCGTCATCTGGCGGCCGGTGGCGACATGATCCTTGAAGCCCTTGTAGGTCTCGTCGAGGAACGCCTCGAGCCGGCTGTGCGCGCGTGCCGAGAAATCGGCGGTCGGGCTGAACATCGCCGCATTCGCGCCGAGCTGCACGCTGTCGGTTGAAACGCCGATCTTCTTGAGGAGATCGGCGACGACCAGCTTGCCGGCGAGGACGCCGATCGAGCCCGTCAAGGTCGCCGGCTCGGCGACGATCTTGTCGGCCGCCGCAGCGACGTAATAGCCGCCCGAGCCGGCGACATCGCCCATCGACACGACGACCGGCTTGCCGCGCTCGCGGGCAAAGACGACCTCGCGCCAGATCGACTCGGAGGCGACCGCCGACCCGCCGGGGCTGTCGACGCGGAAGAGGATCGCGCGCACCGCGGCATCGCGCACCGCGGCGCGGAAGGCGCGGGTGATCTCGGTCGCCGCCATCACATTCGACCCGGTCACCGGATTGGCCGTGCCGCCGCTGCGCACGGCGAGGCCCGTGCCGTAGATCAGCGCGATCGTGGCGCCCTCGCGATGCGGATGGCCGGCGCGGTCGAGATAGGTCGCCAGGCTTACCGCCTCGGCGCCGGACCCGGTGCGTGCGTGAGCGTGGGCGAGCACCTCGTCGCGATAGCCGAGCCGGTCGACCAGCTTTGCCTGCACCGCCTCCTCGGCGAGAAGTGGCCCACGATCGATCGCCTCGCGCACCCCGGCTTCCGGCAATTTGCGCGCCTGCGCGATCCCACGGATGATCTGTCCGCCGGCCGAGGAGAGCAGTGCCTCCACCTCTTCGCGGTGTGGCGGGGTCATCTTGGTCTCGGTCAGCAGGTTCATCGCGGTCTTGTATTCTTCGCGATGGGCAAACTCCGGGACGATACCGAGAAGATCGAGGGTGCCCTTCAAAAATGGGGATTCGGCATAGAGCCCGGTCAGGCCGACATTGCCCATCGGCTGCAGCCAGATCTCGTCGAACCCCGTCGCCAGATAGTAGGGCCGGGTTCCCGGGCCGAACTCGCCAAAGCTGTCGGCGAAGGCGAGGGCGAACTTGCCCTTGCTTCGGAAGGCGGCGATCGCGTCGCGCACCTCCTGGGTTCTGGCGAGGCCGAGCTCGTCATTGCCGACGCGGGCGAGCAGCCCCTTGACGCGGGGATCGTCGCCGGCGGCCTCGATCGCATCGAGAAAATCGCGCAAGGTCGGCTTACCCCCGACGAGGAGCCGCAGAAACGGATCGTCGCTCGCGCCTTCGGGCAGGCCCCGCGTCAGGTCGGCGGTCAGGAGGATGTTGCCCGGGAGCGGCGTCACCGACCGTTTGAGGTCGCCGATCACCAGCATGATGCCGGCCACGACCAGCACCGTCACAAAGCCGATGACGGCGAAAAAGCCTACAATGAGACGCCGCATTCTCAATCCGTCAACTGACCCCGCCTCGCGGGCTCACCGATCCCAGCCGTGATACTCACGATTTGGAACGATATCCAAACCGCTCGCCATCCGGTTCGACATGTTGAAGAAGGCGACGGTGTCGGCGAGGTCGAAAATCTCTTCATCGCCGAGGCCCGCCTCGCGCAGGCCGGCGCGATCCTCCTCGCCGATCGTCGCGGGGGCGGTCGTCAGCTTCCAGGCAAAGTCGAACATCGCGCGCTGCCGCGGTTCGATCGTCGCCACGCGGTAATTCATCACCAGCATCTCACCGAGCTCGGGATCGCCGGAGAGCCGGCGCACCGCCTGGCCGTGCGCGACGAGACAGTAATAGCAGCGGTTGGCGCTCGACACGACGACTGCGACCATCTCGCGTTCGAGCTTCGTGAGGCCGGAGGGCGCCAGCATCAGCTCGTTGTACATCGCGACGAAGTTGCGCAGCTTTTGCGGGCGCAGGCTGTAGGCGCGCAGCACATTCGGCACGATCCCGAGCTTCTCGCCACAGACCGCGAACAATGCTCGCAGATCCTCGTCGAGCGTCTCGGGATCCGCGACGGGGAGCGCGGAGATATGATCCGGCTGGGGCACGTTAGACGCCGCGGCCGAGCGCGCGATGGCGCAGAAGATGATCGGCGAGGACGCAGGCCACCATCCCTTCGCCCACCGGAACGGCGCGGATGCCGACGCAGGGGTCGTGCCTGCCATGGGTTTCGATCTCGACCTCATTGCCATCGACATCGACGGTGCGCATCGGATGCAGGATCGAGCTCGTCGGCTTGACCGCGAAGCGGGCGACGATGTCCTGGCCGGTCGAGATCCCGCCGAGAATGCCGCCGGCATTATTCGACAGAAAGACGACCCGGCCATCCTCCATCCGCATTTCGTCCGAATTTTCTTCCCCGCCCAACGCGGCGGCGCCGAACCCGGCCCCGATCTCGACACCCTTGACCGCATTGATCGTCATCAGCGCGCGGGCGAGATCGCCGTCGAGTTTGTCGTAGACCGGCTCGCCGAGCCCGGCTGGAACACCGCTCGCCACGATCTCGATGACGGCCCCGGCCGAGGAGCCGGCCTTGCGCACCTCATCGAGATAGTCGGCCCAGCGCAACGCCGCCGCAGCGTCAGGACACCAGAACGGGTTCCCCTGGGTCGCCCGCCAATCCCAGACGTCGCGATCGATTGCATGCGGTCCGATCTGGATCAGCGCGCCGCGGATCGTCACGTTGGGGCCGAGGATCTGGCGCGCCACCGCTCCGGCCGCGACGCGCGATGCGGTCTCGCGCGCCGAGGCGCGCCCGCCGCCGCGATAATCGCGGATGCCGTATTTCTTCCAGTAGGTGTAGTCGGCGTGGCCCGGGCGGAAGCGATCGGCGATATTGCGATAATCCTTCGAGCGCTGATCGGTGTTCTCGATCAACAGCTGGATCGGGGTGCCGGTCGTCATCCCCTCGAAAACGCCGCTCAGAATCCTTACCAGATCCTCTTCCCGCCGCTGCGTCGTGTAGCGCGACTGGCCCGGCTTGCGCTTGTCGAGCCAGTGCTGGATGTCAGGCTCGGCGAGCGGCAGAAGCGGCGGCACGCCGTCGACGACAACGCCGATCGCCGGCCCATGGCTCTCGCCCCAGGTCGTGAAACGGAACAGCGTGCCGAAAGAGTTGCCTGCCATCTCGTCAACAAACCTCGTCGTCCCGGCGAAGGCCGGGACCCATGCCTGCCATGGATACCGGCCTTCGCCGGTATGACGGAATACTTGCCGAGATTTGCCCGCACATTACTCTCACACTACTGAAATATCCGGGGCGTCGACGGCTTTCATGCCGACCACGTGATAGCCGCAATCGACATGGTGGACCTCGCCGCTGACCCCGGCGGAAAGATCGCTCAAGAGATAAAGGCCCGCGCCGCCGACATCTTCGATCGTGACATTGCGCTTCAGCGGCGAATTCAGCTGGTTCCACTTCAGAATATAACGGAAGTCGCCGATCCCCGAGGCGGCCAATGTCTTGATCGGGCCGGCCGAGATCGCGTTGACTCGGATGTTGTCGCCGCCGAGGTCGACGGCGAGATAACGCACGCTCGCCTCGAGCGCCGCCTTCGCGACCCCCATAACATTGTAATGAGGCATCACCCGCTCGGCTCCGGAGTAAGTGAGCGTCAAGAGGCTCCCGCCCGCTGTCATCAAAGGCGCGGCGCGCCGACACACATCGGTGAACGAGTAGCAGGAAATTTCGAGGGTGCGCAAAAAGTTGGTGCGCGTCGTCTGGAGGTATTTTCCCTTCAGCTCGTCCTTATCGGAGAAGGCGATCGCGTGGACGAGGAAATCTAGCCGTCCCCAACGTGTGGACAAGGCCGCAAAAACCGTGTCAAGGCTCTCCTCGGAAGCGACATCGGCCTCCAGGACAAAATTGCTGTCGAGGCTCTCTGCGAGCGGCCGCACGCGCTTGCCCAGCGCCTCGCCCTGATAGGTGAAGGCGAGCGCCGCGCCATGGCCATGCAGCGCCTTCGCGATTCCCCAGGCGATCGACCTCTCGTTGGCGACACCCATGATGAGCCCCTGCTTACCCGCCATCAGCGGCATCGTCTTCCCCATTGCTCGCGGTTCCGCCCATCCTACACCAAGCAATGTCGCCTGGGCGGGATAATCGCCACCGCTCCTTGTTTACCAGCAGCGAGGCACTTAAGGTTTTTGCGATGATTCCCGCCGAGGAACAGAGCTTGCCGACCGTACGCCGCGGGAAGCTGCGGCAAATGCTGGCGACACTGGCAGCCTTCGCGATGTATTCGTTGCGCCGGTTCCTCGCCGACGGGTGCTTTGCCGCATCCGGCGCGCTCAGCTACACGACGTTGGTTTCACTCGTGCCGCTCGCCGTCATTGCGTTTGGTTCGCTGTCGGCCTTCCCGATTTTTGCCCAGGTGCACGATCAGCTGGTGGCGCTGATATTCCGAAATTTGGTGCCGTCGATCGGCGAGCAAGCCGCTTGGTGGTTCCGCACCTTCGCCGATTCGGCGGCGCAGACGACGGCGATCGGCGTCGCCGGCATCGCCGCGACCGGTATCCTGGTGCTGGTGACGGTCGAGGATCAGCTCAATCTGATCTGGCGCGTCACCTCGCCGCGTCCCTGGGTGCAGCGCATTCTCGCCTATTGGACTTTGATAACCCTGGGGCCGCTGCTGATCGGGATCAGTCTGTCGCTCTCGACATATTTCGAGATCGCGGCGCGACAAGTCGGCTTCGGCGAGGAGGCGGTTGCGTGGATCGCCAGCAGCTGGCTGCACGGTGTCGCGCGCGCGGTGCCCGCCCTGCTCGAATTTATCGCCCTGACTCTGCTCTATTGCCTCATTCCAAATTGCGCGGTGCGCTGGCGGGACGGCGCTCTCGGCGCGGCAATCGCCACTCTGGCGATCGAAATCCTCAAGGTCGGGTTTTCCATCTATATCGGCGCGGCATCCTTTTATCAGACGGTGTACGGCGCGCTCGCCATTATCCCGATCTTTCTGTTGTGGATGTACATCTCGTGGATGGCGGTACTGCTCGGCGCCGTCGTCGCCGCCGCCTTGCCGAACTGGCGGATCGACGAGCGCGTCGGTGCGATTCCGTCCGGCGGCGTGCGGCTCGGTTTTAGCCTGGCGCTGATTGCCGCGCTGGCCCGGGCGCAACGGCGTGGCGAAGCGAAATCTACCCCGGAACTGGCCGCGGAGCTCGGCGTGGCGACGACGGTGATCGACGAGCACCTGAAGCCGCTTGCCGACGCCGGGTTTGCAGCCCACACGCAAGATGGCCGTTGGGTGCTCGCCTGGAGCCCGGAAACCGCCAGGTTGCACGACCTCTACGAGGCGCTGCACTTGCCCCTTGCCGGCCGCTGGACGGAGCACGTATCTGCCCCCTGGCAGAGGCTGGTCGCCCCGGCGATGGACAGGATCGTCAAGGCCGAAGCTGCTGCGATGCAGGCGACGATGGCCTCGTTGATCGCCGAGACTCTCGAACCCGCCTCGCGCCGCCGCGCCCGCTGGCGCTCGGCTGCCCCGGTTGCCGAGAAGGTGGCAACGGAGTAGGTCGGAAGAAGTCGTAGGCGAAGGAGCTTGAAGATGGACGAGATCGCCGAGGTCGAGCCGTTGGCGCCGTTTCGACGATGGCTCGATGAAGCCTGGAAGGGCGAGCCCAACGCGCACGCGATGATTTTGGCGACGACGCCGCGGGACGGCAGGCCGTCCGCTAGGGCCGTGCTGTTGAAGGGGCTCGATGAGCGTGGATATGTGTTCTACACCAACCTCGAAAGTCAAAAATCGAAGGAGCTGCTGGGCAACCCCCATGCCGCGCTGTGCTTCTTGTGGAAGTCGTTAAACCGGCAAGTCCGCGTCGAAGGCTTTGTCGAACTGGCCACGGACGGGGAGGCGGACGCCTATTTTGCCAGCCGGCCGCGCGACAGTCAGATCGGCGCCTGGGCCTCGGACCAGTCGCAGCCACTCGCCAGCCGGGCCGAGCTCGACCGGCGGGTGGACGAGTTTTCGCGCCGCTTTGGGGAAGACCCTGTGTCGCGGCCGCCCCACTGGGCCGGGTTTCGCGTCGTGCCGCAGCGCGTAGAGTTCTGGCAGGAACGGCCCTCTCGCCTGCATGATCGGATTCTGTTCATTCGCGAAGGTGACGGATGGCGACGGGAACGGCTTTTTCCGTGATCCACGGACCGGCGGCGGATCGCCTCAGGCGCTTGGCGACCTATGCTTCGGTCGCCGTCGCGACGCTGCTGATCGCAGTCAAGTTCGCGGCCTGGCTCGAAACCGGGTCCGTCGCCCTGCTTTCGAGCCTGGTCGACTCGCTGCTAGATATTGCCGCATCGCTCGTCAACCTGGTCGCGGTTCGACACGCCATGAGCCCGGCCGATCGCGAGCATCGCTTTGGCCACGGCAAGGCCGAGCCTCTGGCGGTGCTCGGCCAATCGGCCTTCATCACCGGCAGTGCCATGCTGCTTCTGGCCGAAGCGGTACGGCGGCTGATCTCGCCTGCCCGCGTCGAGAACCCACCGGCCGGCATCGCCGTGATGATCTTCTCGATCGTGGTGACGATCGGGCTCGTCCTCTACCAGCGGCATGTCGTGCGGCGCACCGGGTCGATCGCCATCACCGCCGATGAGCTGCATTATCGCAGCGATCTCGTCCTCAACCTCAGCGTGATCGCCGCGCTCGTTGTCGGCAGCGCCCTCGATATTCCGATCCTCGATCCGTTGTTCGGCGCCGCGATCGGCATCTGGATCGTCTATTCCGCGGTGCGGCTGGCGCGCCTCTCTCTGTTCCAGCTGATGGACCAGGAGCTGCCCGATGACGAGCGCGAGAAGATCCGCGCGATCGCGCAATCGCACCCCGACGTGGTGGCCGCGCATGATCTGCGCACCAGAGTTGCCGGGCCGACTGCCTTCATCCAGATCCATATCGAAATGAACGGCACGCTGAGCCTCATCCGGGCGCACGAGATCTCCGACGAGGTGGAAGCGGAGCTGCGCGCTGCATATCCCAACGCGGAGGTCATGATCCACCAGGATCCCGAGGGGATCGAGGAGGCTCGATCCAATTTTCCACGACGGGTCGCCGCAGGGTGAGGCACGACATGAAGGACCTGCTGCCGAGCGAGCTATAGAGCAAAGAAAAATTCGAAAGTCTGGGCAGCGAAGCGACCGTATTAACAGGAGAATAGATGTCAGCGACTATCTTGAACCGGCGCACGGTAATGAAAACTGCGGCGCTGGCGACGACTGCTATTGCTGCCCCCTTTGTGCACGGCGTCTTTGCGGCGGGCAAACTCTCCTGCGGCTTTTGGGATCACTGGGTGCCCACGGCGACCGCGCCTCTCGAGCAGCTGTGCCGCGAATGGGCGGCGAAGGAAAAGGTCGACATCACGGTCGATTTCATCACCTCCAACGGCGACAAGGACCTGTTGACCGTGGCGGCCGAAGGTCAGGCGAAATCCGGCCATGACATCCTGCAGATCATCAGCTGGTACGCGACCGGTCAGGCCGAAAATCTCGAGCCCGTCGACGATGTCGTGAGCGCAATTATCGCGCAGAACGGCAACCCCAGCAAGGCCGCCGAGTATTTGGGAAAATCCGACGGCCACTGGATCGCCGTGCCGACCGGGTACGGCAGCACGATATCCCCGCCCTGCGCCCGCATCGACTTGCTGAAGCAATTCGTCGGGCTTGACGTGACCAAGATGTACCCGGCGGGCGCGCCGCCCGATCAGCAGCTCGCCGACAACTGGACTTGGGATTTCTTCCTGACGGCTGCCGAGAAGTGCTTCAAAGGCGGATACCCGTTCGGGATGCCGATGAGCACCACCCCCGACGCGGTCAACTGGGTCGGCACGATGTTTGCCGCCCATGGCGTCCGATTGGTCGACGAAGAGGGGAATATCACGGTGAAATCCGATGCCACCAGGCAAGCCCTCGAGTGGTTCAAGATGGCCGTGCCGTTTTTCCCGCCCACGGTCTTCGCCTGGAACGATGCCTCGAACAACAAGGCGCTGATTTCCGGCCAGAGCGCCTTGATCATGAACTCGCCGAGCGCCTGGGCCGTGGCAAAGCGCGACGCGCCGAAAGTCGCCGAGCAGCTCTGGACGTTCCAACCGCCGAAAGGGCCGCAGGGCCGATACGACACGGGAGTCAATCGTTTCTGGGGCATCTGGAACTTCTCAGCCAATAAGAGCGCGGCCAAGAGCCTCTTGGCGTATCTGTCGACACGCTCGGCGGTCGAGCGACTCGTCAATGCCAGCCAAGGCTACGACGTGCCGCCGTTTGCAAAGCTCAATGACTTCTCCGTCTGGGCCGAGGCGGAGCCACCCAAGGGCACGCTCTACAATTTTCCGCCAAAGGGAGAGACGATCGTCTCGGTGACGGGCAACCCGGCGCCGCCAAAGCTCGGGGTGCAGATCTATTCCCAGGGCACGATGTGCAAAATGATCGCCAAATGCACCCAGGAAGGGCAATCGATCGACGCGGCAATCGACTACGCCCAATCCGAGCTCGAGGGCTTCTCGCGGACGTAGTGCAGTGTCTCTAAATTTAGCCCTCCTTATGGGAGATCCACCGATGCCCGCGCTGCCCGATGTTCCTTGGGGGGGGCCACCCCGCCTCGTTCCGTCACACCGGCGAAGGCCGGTGCCCATGGCTAGGATGGGTCCCGGCCTTCGCCGGGAAGACGTGAACCATCACTGGAGCCTGTCGGTCTTGATGCCGGGGTAATGGCAATTTGGCACTGCGTCTATGTTGCAGTATTTAGCCAATTGCCTGCGAACAATCCCGGTGCCCGAGGGGGGTGCGGATGGCGGCCGAAAGGGGGCTCGCTCCGCAAGGTAATCGATCGACTAGGCGATCGATTTTGATGCCTTGAAGCTCGAAGCTTCCCGCGGACCGAGGTCTCGCCACAGGCAACGGGCGGTCGGGATATCCCCAAAAAGTAGCAAGGCGATTTTGCATATCTGTGCTACCTTGCGATCAAGGCTTTGAAGCACGCCGTCGGGCACACGGCAGGCCGACGTCGATCCAGGGAGAGGAACTGATGAGTGGTACTTTGCTGACACGGCGCACGATGCTGAAGACTGCGGCGCTGGCTTCGACCGCGCTTGCGGCGCCCTTCGTGCACGGCGCCTACGCCGCCGGAAAGCTCGCCTTCGGCGTCTGGGACCATTGGGTTCCGAAGGAGAGCGAGGTGATGGTCAAGCTCTGCAACGAGTGGGCGGCAAAGGAGAAGGTCGAGATCACGGTCGACCTGATCACCTCCAACGGCGACAAGGACCTCTTGACCTTGATGGCGGAGGGGCAGGCGCGAGCCGGCCACGACATCATGGGCCTGCGCACGTGGTACGTCTCCGCGCAAGCCGACAATTTCGAGCCGGTCGACGATGTGGTGCTTCCCCTTATCGAGAAGTACGGCAAGACCGGCCAGGCGTGCGAATATCTCGGCAAAATCAACGGCCACTGGATGGGGGTGCCGACGGCTTACGGCAGCAGCGCACTGCCGCCTTGCGCCCGCATCGACCTCTTCAAGCAATTTGTCGGGCTCGACGTGCAGAAGATGTACCCGGTCGGACCGCCCGACAAGGAACTCACCGACGCTTGGACCTGGGAGTATTTCCTGACCGCGGCGGAGAAATGCTTCAAAGGCGGATATCCTTTCGGCCTGCCGATGAGCACCTGCACCGATGCGATCAACAATAACGGCGTCGTATTCACCGCCTACGGCGCGCAACTGGTGGACGTCGAGGGCAACATCACGGTCAGGAGCGACGCCACCCGACAGGTGCTCGAATATTTCCAAAGGCTGGTCAAGTTCCTGCCCGACAGCGTCTGGGCCTATGACAACGCCGGGAACAACAAGGCGTTGATCTCGGGCCAGGCCGCCTTGATCCAAAACCCGCCCTCCGCCTATGCGGTCGCCAAGCGCGATGCGCCTGAAGTCGCCAAGCAGTTGTGGACCTTCCATTCGCCCAAGGGCCCCAAGGGCAGGTTCGACCCGTCCGGCTATTATTATTGGTCGATCTGGAACTTCTCGAAGAACAAATCGGCGGCAAAGAGCCTCTTATCGTTCCTGTCGACGCGCGAATCCCAGGACCAGCTGGTGACCGCCAGCACCGGCTTCGACCTCCCGGTCTTCGAGAACCTGAGCGACTTCAAGATCTATGAAGAGGAGGGACCGCCCAAGGGCACCAACTACAACATGGTGCCGCGCGGCGATGTGATCGCGTCGATCGTGGGCTACCCGGCACCGTTGAAGATCGGCACCCAGATGTGGGCACAGGCGACAGTCCCCAAGATGATCGCCCAGTGCACGCAATCCGGTAAATCGATCAACGCCGCGATGGACTGGGCTGAATCCGAGATCGAAGGGATGTTGCGGTCATAGATTGGGCGCCAACTTCTCCCCAGTATTCGGAGAGGGGTTGGGTCCACATCTACCCGTAACGCCGCGAGGAGTTTCTGCATAGATGTGAGATGCTGAACGCGAGCCTGTGAAGAAGAGCGACCAAACGCCGGAGAGGCGGCCTGAGACTGTCACGGAGAGGATGGAATGGGTCACGCTTTCCTGACGCGGCGTACGGTTTTGCAGACCGCGGCCGGCGCGATGCTCACGGCACCGTTCGTGCGCGGCGCCCATGCCGCGGGCAAGCTCTCCTTCGGCACCTGGGACCACTGGGTTCCGGGCGCGAGCGAGGTCTTGGGCAAGCTCTGCCGCGAATGGGCCGAAAGGGAAAAGGTCGACCTCACCTTCGATCTGATCACCTCCAACGGCGACAAGCTCTGCCGCGAATGGGCCGAAAGGGAAAAGGTCGACCTCACCTTCGATCTGATCACCTCCAACGGCGACAAGGACCTGTTGACCCTGATGGCCGAAGGCCAAGCTAGGGCGGGCCACGACATCATGGGCCTGCGGGTGTGGTATGTGTCCGCGCAGGCGGACAATTTCGTCCCGCTGGATGATGTGGTGGATCCGCTGATCCAGAAATACGGCAACGTGTCCCAGGCCTGCGAGTATCTCGGCAAGATCAAGGGCCACTGGATGGCGGTGCCAACCTGCTATGGCAGCGCTGCCGGGCCGTCCTGTGCCCGCATCGACTTGTTCAAGGAATATGTCGGGCTCGACATTCAAAAGATGTACCCGGTCGGACCGCCCGACAAAGCACTGACGGATCAGTGGACCTGGGACTATTTACTGACGGCGTCCGAGAAATGCATGAAGGCCGGAAAACCGTTTGGTATCGGGCTGAGCACCTGCACCGACGCGATCAACATGGCGGGTTCGGTGTTCACCAGCTTTGGTGCCGATCTCGTGGACGCGGAAGGCACCATCACGCTCAAGACCGATGCCACCAGGCAAGTCCTCGAATGGCTCCTGAAACTGTCCAAGACCTTGCCCGACAGCGTCTACGCTTATGACAACGTCGAACAACAAGGCGCTGATTTCCGGACAGAGTGCCCTAATTTTCAACGCGCCGAGCGCCTATGCGGTCGCCCGGCGCGACAATATCAAAGTCGCCGAGCAATGTTGGACCTTCCCTTCGCCCAAACGACCGAAGGGCAGGTTCGACAATAGCGGCTACTATTACTGGGGAATCTGGAACTTCTCCAAGAATATCCCGGCGGCGAAGAGCCTCCTGGCTCACCTGACGACGCGTGAAAGCCAGGAAGAGCTGGTCACGGCCAGCGTCGGCTTCGACATTCCGACCTACGACGGGATGATGGATTTCAAAGTCTGGGAAGAGGTAGAGCCGCCCAAGGGCACGCTTTACAATTATCCGCCGCGCGGCGACGTAATTTCCAGCATTGCGGGGTACCCGGCGCCGCTCAAGATCGGGACCC
>WNFR01001892.1_pt1 | contig 21817 bp, 16 predicted proteins | sample 5400221 | NCBI WGS metagenome assembly WNFR01 (sample SAMN13153357, study PRJNA577476) | soil metagenome | isolation source: 40 cm soil under Madrone tree | place: USA:California | collected 2016-06-14 | reverse complement strand
AACCGGTCCATCCAATCGTCTCAACAACGGCGTCGTCCGGACGACATCGCCGGTAGCCCCGAGCTTAATGATCAATACGCTCATCTAGTATGTGACGCTCTTACTTCTGCACTTACTCCCAAGAACGGATGTTGGAGCATGAGCATGAGAATGAGTAAGAGTAAGAAACAGATACCGTTCCCAATATCTGACCTTCTTTTTAGGTGGGCAGACTGCCATTGCGCTCAAGTGAATACATCATCTTGTCCCACGCTCTTAGCGCGGAAGACTTGGCCCGATTGTAATATAATTTCGTATGCTTTGCGGCCTCGAAACCGAAGAGTTTTTCAATCCAGGCATACTTCCACGACGCCTTGGGAAGAGACAGCCGACCTCCGAGACTGGTCGCGAGTTGTTGAGCTTTCTGCACCAGGTCAGGACGCTCCGGATAGAAAGTTGGGAACCAGGTTTGGAGGTAATTCACACATGCGGCTCGACTTCTTTTGCTGTCGTCCAGAGACCGAAGGTGGCCGATCTGCAATTCCATACCGAGAAGCAGCGACTCCATTTTTTTGTTGGATCGTCCGATGTGGCTCAAACTGCTGGATCCTGTTATGCGATAGAATACCTTGGCATCTGGTACGAACCGGATGCCATTGTTCGCTAAGAAGACGCGACAAAAATACTCTCCGTCATCAATCCCCCCTCCCACCAGTCGTGTATCCCAACGCCCAGCGGCATCCGTCAATTCACGACTGACAAGCCAGGTTGCAGGGTTCATATGGAGATTCTCCTCCCACCGTCGTAGCAACCATTCGATCGGCGACAAATCACACCAGAGCGAGCTCGGAACAAAGCGGGCTTTGTTCACCCGGAAAATAAAGTATCCCCAGGCGGAAGAAAAAAGGATTCGTTTGCTTTGCCTTTGCTCCGCTGTTTCCATTTGCTTTGCGATCTTGTCTGGTGACAAGAGATCGTCCGCGTCCAGCCACTGAATGTAATCTCCCTGGCAAAGGTCATAGGCTTTATTTCTTGCCGCGCACACGCCTTGGTTTCCCTGAGTAACCACAGAGACGCCTTTGGATTCAAACTGTCGCGCCACTCGGAGCGTTTGATCGGTAGACCCGTCGTTTACGACGATGATTTCTTTTCTCGGCCATGTTTGCGCAAGCGCCGAGCGGATCGTTTCCGCGATCCAGCGCTCGGCGTTGTAAGCGGGAATCAGGATTGAAACAAGCGGTCTCATGTAATGACTCTTTGGATCACAATAACGACGCGTACGGCAATAACGAGAATCCGCAGCAACCAATTGCAGCGTGCCTTTAACTCAGATGCGAGCGGACTAGAAGCCGTCTAACAATTATTGCCATCCGAATTAAAAATAGCCCAGCGTTTTAACGCTGGCGTAAAGAGAAAGCCATTCTTTCAAGTCCCGAAATGGACGACAGAAATCCTCGCCTGAGAGCGATTCTCGTTAATCAGAGTTAGGAGCAAGGCGTTCAGCCATTTCACTGGCCGAGTTCTTTTTGGCCTTCAGCCACTCCATTCGTTGAGTTTTCTTTGGCCTTTCCCCATTTCCACTTTTTTACCTTTTTACCCTTGTTTTTCTGGACGTTTTGCGGGGAACTCGGTGTAGGCGGGGATGGAGGTTGGGACGTAGTCAGCGGATGCGGGTAGGTGTATTTTACATAGCGAGGCTTAGCCTCGAATTTGTAATCGCGCCCTGCCTGAATGTAATCGCGCGGGTTATCCACCTCGTTCTCCACGAAACCATTGCAGACTTTGGTGATGATCCCAATAACCGGAGTGAAGCCGGTGTTGTTCCAAATATAAGCAGGTTGGTGCCTACAGTGCCAGGGATGGCGGATTCGTGCAATATCCGGCTCCGCGACAGTTTGGATTAGGTTATGTTACCGGAACTGGTCATGACGGACAGGGCAACTCAATCAGCAACGGAGTTTATGTGGGCGATTCGGAATTGGTACCCGTACCGAACGTCTGACTGTTCCGGCTCCACCCAATGATCCGCCCCGAACCAGTACCTTGTAGTTTGATCGCTTTCGAGATCGTCACCGGGGTTGGCCAGGTGAATGATCCGACAGGAAGCGTGATCGTGTCGCCGTTTAACACCGCGTTATGCAAAGCCTGGACGTTCGCAGCCGAGCCATCGGAATGGTAAACCGTCGCCTCGCAGTGCGATGCGAAACAAACGCCCGAAAACAGGGCGAGCAAAAGCGTCCCAGTCCGTTTCACAATTGCGGCTTATCGGTGGTCCTCGCGATTCGCCGACGTCGGTCGTATTAGAATGGATATAGCGTGTCAACACTTTTCTTAAGATTTTTTTTAGGGGTCCGCTGTCAATAGCTGTGAATTGCTTAGGGAGGGGCTGTGAAAAACTGTGAAAAACTCTCTCGCCGGTTGATGAACCGTTCCGTGTTCTCAATTCAGCTCTTCCAGCCCAGGTGGCGGGCGGTCTCTCGTGCGTTGGCCGTAGGCACCCGTAGCTTTCGTAAGAGTCCTGCGGTGGAGGTCAAAAACAGATTTTGCTTTTGCGGCCGCCGGCTACGCCAGCCCCGACCAAAAGGCGAGGCGCGCCGGATAAGGGCGGGCATCTTGCCCGCCTTCCGCGGACCGGAAGCAAGCGGCCTAAATTATCAGCGTTGCCGTTCAGCCTCAATTGCGTCGATGTCCAACCCCATTTCCTTCGCCAAAGCGTCATCCAGCCACCATTCCTCCGGCGGATTTGGCATCGAAGTCTCACCAGAACCAGAGATCAACGCCCATCCGCTTCGACGTAATGCGGCCGAGAACACCAAACCGCCAGAGCGCACCATCACCTTGCGGCCTTGCGGCGGCGAGACTCGCGATGTAAGGACGAAGCGGCTGTTCATTTCAGCATTCGCCGAAGCATGTCCCCGAGAACCAACGGCCAGACGATAATGATCGCCAAGAACGCCAGTAGCTTCTCCCAAGGATCTTCTGGAAGAGATAAGCCAAACCAAGTGTAAAGAAGAAGCCAATCAGCCAAACTGTGAAACTCATGTGAGGCCGAGCGGTGAATACGAGGGGAAAACCTTGTGCCGTGGTAACTTCGCTTCTCTCATGCCGTCCGACTGGTAAACCGTACCGCCCCAGCACGGGGCGGGAAAGCCGCTCAATCCGCCTAAGGCGGATAGGGTAAACAGAAGGGTTCCGATCCTTCTCCCAATTGCGGCTTATCGGTCCTCGCGATGCGCCGCCCTCGTTCGCATCAGAATCAATTGCCATGGCAAGTAAATTTTTCTGTTCGGGCCGTTTATTTCGCAAGCACCCGTCGATAAACCCTATCCAGAATCTCCCCCACCCTTGTCCACGAGTTCCGATCGTTTGCAAACTCTCGAATCCCACTGCGGCGCGTCTCCAGATTTTGGTATAAATCACTCGCGAAATATGTCCTGATTGTCTTCGCCAGATCAGCCGGATCCTTTGATCGGCAAAGAAATCCCGTCTTCGCCTCTACGATGTCGTTTCTCAAGGAGCCCACGTCCGCGGCAATTGCAGGCAGACCAAAAGCATACCCCAGAAAAAGAACGCCGCTCTGAAATATGCGCGTGTACGGGACAACCAGGACGTCGGCCGCTTTAAAGTACAACTCGGTCTCCTCGTCCGGAACATATTCGATTCTTTCGATGACACGGTCGTGCAGGCCGTTACGTAGAATTGACTGATGGAGCTGCTTCCAGTAGCTCTCACTCCCCTTGGGCCGGCCGGCAATAACCAGACGGTAATTGCGGTCCTGTTTTAAGAGTTCGGCGAAAGCCGCAATCAGGTATTCGAGCCCTTTGTAAGGCGCAATGTTCCCAAAAAAGAGCAGCGTCTTGTCGCCTTGGCTGATCCGAAGCTGCCGTTTTGCCTCTACTGTCGAAAGGGCCGTGGCCGGACTCGTATTATTAATTCCAAATGGAATGACACTGACCCTTTCCTCCGGGATATCAAAGTCTGCGACGAGTTCGTTTTTCATGCCTTTCGTGTGAACAAAGATGTGATCGCTTAACCGATACTGGATTCTCAGAGAGAAGCGATTGATCAGAGTATCTTTTGAGTCCCGTTTGCCGATGTTCACATTATGCGCTGTGAGAACAATCTTTTTGCCGAAGAATTTATAGTAAAGCATCAACAAGGCGCGATCGAAGAGCTCGAACTTGTTGTTCCAAAGGATATGAAAAATCTTCGGCTTTGCAGTCGCAGCATAACGGATAAGGCGCCAATAGTAAGTCGCCACTCGTGCGATTTTCCTCGCGAGACTTACCTCCGGACGTTGATCACCTCGTAAATTGAGAAAATTCACAAGCGGATTGTTCAGCAACTCCGGCACGTTCAGATCATCGCTACCGATAAAATCGAGGAATATCCCCTGTGAAGTCAGAGCGGAGGTCATTCCCAACGCGTAAGGCTTGTCACCGCCGCCGGTCAGTAAGGCGACGTTGCACTCGGTTGAGGGTTGACCTGCCTTCGGTCGCCGCGGCGACCTTCGGCGCGGCAAGGCGGAGCTGACTTCTCGCCGAGCCGTAGGCTCTACGAAGCCCGAGGCTGACCTCGCTCCACCGCTGTAGTCGCCTTGGCGCGCAGGAGGCTGATCTCTGACTTCTGACCTCTGTTCTCTGATCTGGCTCATTTGACAGTAATGCGATTAGCAACTGGGACCGCAGCCTCGAGCAGCAAGGTATTCTTGGTCGCTGTCAGCCAGCTGAGTTGACCCTTAAAGCATTTCAGCAAAGGAGTGGCTCGTACTACATCTCCGGTAGAGCCAAGCTTGATAATCAAAATATTCATCTCGTCAGCAGAGGTTCCTTCTGAAGGCCTTTCGCCCATGAATTCTTCAGGTCAGACACCTCATAAGGAAGGTCGCGGAAGAGCAGTCTCTCGACGGCCTCCAGCGTGAGCACCGCGTTGATCTCGCGCACATAATTGTTGCGACCACGTATGTGGTCCTTCGCCATGTTCTCGAGAAAATCGGGATTCCACAACGGACTTTGCTGAGTTCGCGCATCTGTAAGTTTATCGTTTACGTAGCCAGCAAGCTCTCTTCGAAACCAATGCCGATAAGGCAAATATTTGTGCAGCCCAAAAATTCCCAACCCTAACGAGAGGCGTCTAAGCACTGGGTCGAGCGAGGAAAGCAAATGGGGCAAGCCTTCGCTGTTGTAGTAGTCCATTTTGCAAGTTGCTTCGGCAAAGAAACGTCGGAGCAAAAACTCCAAGCCTGAATTGTCGCCGGCAAATCCACGATCAGTAGGAATTTCGCTCAAAACAGTGTTGTTGGCTTTGACGAGTCGTGAAGCTAGTGGCGACGAATTTTTGGAGCGTTCCGGCGACTGGTACGCGAGCGCAACCAACTCGTTGTCCAAGTAAGGTGTTCGAAATGTCACCTGAGATCTGCCTGCCGCCAGATTTCCAAAGAGGTTCCAGGGTATCTCTCGGAAAGCCGCAAAGGTAACCGGATGTTCCTTGGAGACTGACAGCTTCTTAGCAGAGGAAGTCACCGATTTGCTGAATTCCGGACTAAAAAGGTCGTGCGAAAGGCCGATGGGTTTGAAGGTAGATACTCCTCTCAGAACTTCGCTTCCGAAATTGCCGGTCAATCGGATAGGCGCCAGCCGATGAGCCTGGTCATTCAAATAAATCTCATGGGCACCCAAGATCCCGAAACACCCGTCAGTAGTGTAAACCGTCCGGTCGGCGTGGGACGAAAAATCGGAAAAGAAATCGGGGCCAAGGCGCAGAATCCGATGCTCCAGCCCGCATGCCTCAGCCACCCGGGCCGCCACTCGTACATCCAAAGTTTCTCCGTTCTTTCCGGTAAAGGTGTAGCAAATCGGTTTTTCATCCGGAGGCCGGCAGGCCATGATCATCCGCGTATCCAGGCCGCCAGTCAGCGAAATGCCGATCTTTGAATCAGATTGAAAATACCGAGGCAAAATCCGTTTGAACGTTTCCTCAAATTCAGCTTCGAATGCCTCGGCGGTCAGAGCGGATTGTGACTCCCAAGTTTCAGGAGAAAAATATTTTCGCTTGTGACGCTTCCCCTTTTCAAAAGACCAGACTGAGCCCCCCGGGAGCAATTCAACGCCTCGAAACAAGGTTTGCGACTCCAGTGTGCATCCGAAAGTTAAAAACTGCGTGACCCCTTCCCTGTCAAACTCTCTTAGCTCTGGCAGAATCCGAAGCAAAGCCTTAGCTTCGCTTGCGAAATAGGTGGCATCTTTGGTTTCGCAGAAATAAATCCGCTCCATTCCATAGCGGTCGTTGAACAGGAAGGCTCGGTTCCTCCTTTTATCAATCAGCAGGCCGCTAAAGAGACCATTCAGTTTTTCAAAGAACCGATCGCCTTCTTCTTCATAAAGATGAACCAGCCAGCTCCCGGCCACTTCTCCAAGTTCATGTCCTTTCTGCCTGAGGTGGGAGCGCGTTTCGGGATCCACGAAGCACTCTCCCGAGAAGAAAAGCGCAATATCCCTCTGCTCATTGAAGAAAATCTGCCCCGCAGCAAAAGAGTCCTCATGCGCCACCCAGCCCCCATATACTCCCATTTCTGGAACGGAGTATGTGCCTGATTTATAAAAGGACTCGTGCATGATCGAGCGAGCCATTGACGTCATGAGATCCTGACATTCCTCTGAGGGTCTCTGACTAATTATTCCAACTATGCCAGGCATGCGCGGTACTGGTTGAGAGTTGAGAGTTCAGAGTTGAGAGAGACGAGCAATGCTCGTCTTCCGGGAAACAGATTCGGAACCTGCGTTGAATCCTGTGATTCAGCCCGAGTCAGCTTGCTTACTTGCGCATCCACACTTCGTAAGCTTCTCCCGGTATTAGTGTAGGCCCTGAGACCGAAGCTAACTATTCAGAGCGGCTTCTTCGTGCAGCTCGCGTTGAGGCTTTTGACCCACTCGAAAAATCGGGTGGGTCTTCGGATCGTAATCCAGCCTTTTCATGCTTTCCTTGGTCAAAACGGTGATGATCCATTTGTCGAACGAGGAGATTACCGTCTGCCACCGGACGGCGGCGCTCGCATCAAAAGCTTTTTGCTGTTTGCCAGTCAAACTGGAGGGCTGATGTTCATGATGCCCTTTTTGCGGCTCTAGCATATCCTCTGTGAAATCCGTTTCTATGAACCCGCACAATTCCCTTAGAACTTTTTCCGGCTGAGCCAGCAAGTCCTCATACCTAAAAAGCCTGTAGTTGCTTAGATACTTAAATCGAACGTGAAATCGCGCAGTCCAGCGGTACTGGGCTATGACAAACCAGACGGTTAGTTTTCTTATCAGCCAGGCAAGGTGGGGATGCTTCAACACCTTAATCGCCGTGCCCGACGGATCATTTGTCTTGGACATCGCCATCGCACGGGGGTCGCGTGTGATGTGCATGATCCTGCAATCAGGGAACCATTCAAGCAGCTCCGGTATGTGTCCGACATCGACAGGAAACTTCACACACGCCCGGTCGCACCCGCCGAACCGGGTAATCTCCTCAATTAAAATTCTGGCGATCGCTCTCAGGCTTCTATCCGATTTCTTGACCCGGCGCGATATTTCTTTTTTCAGTTCAGGATCTCTAGCTCCGTTCGTATTTTCAAATCTCCAGAAGGCACTTTCCAAGCCAGGAGTTTCCTTTTTGGCGAAACATAGCTCGACCATTTTATCTACATTTTCGTCGACAGATAAATCGCCAACCTGCGTTTTTAGGAAGTATCGAAAGTCCTTCTGCCTACCATCACTAAGAAACCAGGGCTCCGTTAGCCTCAGCACGCCAGGACTCATCGCGATTAAGTTGTGCCAGAGCGTGCTACCGCTGCGATGTGGTCCAAGGATGAATATAGGGCTTTTCACGAGAGATGTCTCACTAGGGTAATCCCGAGATTATTTGAAACATTGGCTATGATGGGTTCACCAGTTTCACCCAGATCCCTGATCCGAGCGGCAAACCATGGCTTGAAAAGTCCATGTCGACCGCCCATGAAAGAGCGTGTTAGCTGCGTTTTGCTGCGGTGCACGGTAGGCTAATTTCAAAACGGTATTTATAAGTTAGTTAAAGATTATCGGGCCCTTTAGGGGAAGGAGCCGGCGGGAGGACTTGAACGCTCCATCTGCTGCGTACGATGCAACCATTCTACCATTGAACTACGCCGGCCCAAATCGGTTTCCCTCGTGCGATTAGCCGTCCTCGGCTACTTGCAACTCGTGATCAAACTCAACCCAGCTGATAATCACTTTCATGTCCATTGTTTCTATATCGCCACGAGTAGAATGACCTTCTTAAGTCTAACAGCAAAACCATAACTGGCTCAGGAATGTAGGCGCGGACGTTTCGATGAAGGCCGAGCTTTATAGCAACTGCGCCTTTCTTCGTAATTGGAATCCAGTACCGTGGCACCAAGGTCTTTTGAAAGCCATTTCTGATGAGAAATTCCGCCTGCGTCCCCTTTCGCCATCCTGTGTAAGTCAAATATGGAATACCAGCGTCGGAACACAACTCCACCGCTTTTGCGATCAGCGCATTATTGACGTACTTCTTGCGTGCCTCAAGCGTTGAAATGATGAACCCGGGATTTGCGAATCGCTCCTCCGCAAAGACGAGTTTCACAAAACCAACCAGACTTCCTTTATCATAGGCGCCAATATACTTGCTTCGCGCGAAATCTGCGAATAGCATTGCTTTGACCTCCTCGAATTGCTTACCGTAATGCCAAAAGGGTTTTCCTCGTCTCACGGGCGTTTCATTGAAAATTCCCATTACGCCGTTTATCAGTTCGTCATCAGGTGAAATGACCGTGATTTCAACGCCGCGCTTTTCAGCTCGCTTCGCCTTCTTTCGGGTGTCGGACTTTATCTGATTTTCCCACCAGTACCGAAAATTCTTTACTGGAATTGCCGAAAGAGCCTCCCATTCATAGCAATACGAATAAATGGGAAGCAGATCCGGCAGCCTTTGCCAGAAGGTAAATATGTCGGGCGCCGGAATGCACTTCTTGAGAGACTCAATAATCACTTCAGGATCGCCAACGTCATCGTACCACTCGTCCTTGAGATGCGCTGTAGTTATAAAATGACCTTGGACGATTAGACGTTTGTCGTTGATTTGAATTCCGGTCACGGATGCAGATTTGCCACAGTAATCTATAATATCTTTTGTTATGGCAATCACACCTTCCGTGGTCTTTGTCGTGGGACGTTGTTGGTTCGTTACAGCATCTTGGACGATGTTTGTCATATTGCCGGGCTAATTGAAGATTGTTAGATACACTTTGAGCTAATAGCGAAAGTCTTTGTGCATTCAGTCGCTAAGAAACCGCGGATCGGTTAGCCTCATTATGCCCGGGCACATCGCAATGAGATTGTGCCAGAGCGTGCTACCGCTGCGATGTGGTCCAAGGATGAATATAGGGCTTTTCACTTATTGTCTGACGACGATTAAGTACGGGCTTAAACAGCAGCTACGTTGCAGCCGCTTTCCCTGGAAGGATATCTGAATGAGTACCATTTCGTCCTCATCCTTAGTAGCCATACTATGACGTTCTCTGGGAGGACGCTTTGTAACCCCTCGTGCAGTCTGAGCAACAGCGCGAGCCGGCCGCGTAGAGTGATAGGAACATAATACTCAGGCACCGGAATCTTTGTAAAACCGTTGTGTTTCTGGAACTGGCCGTGCTCCCCCCTGCGCCAGACTGTGTAAGTCAGGTAAGGAATTTGGCGATCTGCACAGATCTCCACAACCTTGGCAACCATGGCATTCATTGGGGCCTTATTGCGGTGAGTCGTCTTATCCAGAATCATGGTGATCATAGCATAGCGATCGGCAACAAGAAATTGTATGAATCCGATCAGCTCCTTGTTATAGTAGGCAGCTACATAAACCGCTTCCCCTCCTGCATCTGACAGCTCGCGTTTAACGGTTGCAAAGCCTTTGCCGTAGTGCCCGAATGGCTTACCTCTTCTAAGTGGCGACTGACTGTAGATATCCACAACACCCCGCACGAACTCATCATCAAGCTCGATTTGTTTAATGATCACGCCCAGTTTTTGGGATTTTCGAACCATGTTTCGCGTCTTGCAATTGACTTGCTTATCCCACCAATGCTTAAAATCCGTGATTGGAATCGCAGCCACTTGCCGCCATTCTCTGTAGTACTGATACTTTGGCTCAGTCTCAGGGACCCGTTGCCAGAATTTCAGGAGATCTATTTGCATGTCCGAATCTTTCAAGACGCGAATGACTTCCTCAGGATTATCAACATCGTACTGCCACTCTCTGTTCAGGCTGGCAGTCTTTAGAACCTTACCACGGATGGCAAACGTCTTACCGGCGACCTTAACAGTGTCAACCATTGCTGGTTTGCCTTTCGGTTTGATCTCGGCCTTGAGTAACTCGGCTTGTAGCAAATTCATACGACCGCTAGCTGGGCATAGCGGTTTGACTGCGATCGCCGGATCCCTCGCAACCACTGCTCAAACATCACCAGACTAAATAGAAGCTTGTGGTTGTCGTGACGGTCTGACTGATGAGCCTTTAGAAGCTTGCGGACTGCCTCGGGGTTGAGGAAGTCAAACATCAGCGAGCCTCCATCTAGGAGAGTTTCTGGAAGTTCGCCCTTCAACGAGGAGCGGAACCAGTCGTCCACGACGTTTACGGCGAAACCGCGCTTTTTACGCTTGAGGATGCGCGGTGGAAGATAACTCTGGCATACCCGCCGGTGAAGCCATTTCCGACTACCATTGCGAATTTTGAAATGAGACCCGAGTTGCTGGACGTATTCGACCACGGTGCGATCGAGGTAGGGCACGCGGACCTCCAGGCTGTGGGCCATGGATAGCTTATCGGCATACATGAGTAGTTCGTCGGGAAGGGATGACCGGATTTCGAGGAGTTGAAATCCCCCGAGTTCGTCCGTATGCACCATTTGCGGAACCAGGTCGCGCCAGTAATCGACCAGCTCACTGCCTTGTCCATTTGGGAGTAAATCGCCCCGGAATAATCCGTTTATAGTTTCGTCCGGCGCCAGCGAGAAAACATCCTGATAGCGCTTCATTCGGTCTTCCGTGCCTAGCGAAGAAACGCCTCGCTTCAACATTTCATTGCGCGGAAGGCCATTCACGGCAAACCCCAGCACCGAGCGCAGGCTGGTTGGCAACCGGCGCCACCATTCACCATAGTGAACGCCAACATGCCGCTTGTATCCGCCAAACAATTCATCCGGTCCCTGGCCGATGAGTGCAACCTTTACATCCTGCCGTGCCCGCTGACAGACAAAGTACATTGGAACAATTGAGGAAGCGGCAATTGGCTCTTCCAAACATTCCACGATATTAGGCAGTGATCTTTCGAACTCCACTCGATCAAGCTTCACTGTTATGTGCCGTGCGCCCAGGACTGAAGCAGTCTCAGCTGCATCGGCCAGTTCGTCGTCTTGGAAACTCTCACCGTAGCCTATCGTATATGCCGGCCACGGCCCGCCTTGTTCGTTCATCAACGCCAGCAGCAGGCCCGAGTCAAGACCGCCGCTTAGAAGTACTCCCACCGGCACGTCACTGAGCAGATGACGCTTGACTGCGGCGCGGTAAAGTTCCAGCAACTCCTGCCGAGCATCTTCCTCCCTCTTCCCGTCGAGAAATGGAATTCGCGTATAGTTATACCATCTTTCTTGCCGCCAGTTCCCTTTTTCACAAATGAGCATCGTACCGGGCGGGAGTTTTCGAATTCCTTGGAAAATGGTTAGGGGAGAGGGCGTGTATCGAAATCGGAGGAAAAGATTGAGTGCGGTCGGGTCCACAGCAGGTTTGAACTCATCCGCAGCGACAACTGGACGAATCTCAGATCCAAATGCTAGCCGGCCATTGTCGATCTTGTAATAGATGAGTTTGATGCCCATGGCATCTCTGGCCAGGATTAGTCGTTGTTCCTGAACATCCCAGATAGCCAGGCCAAACATGCCATTGAGACGATTGAAAACCTCAGTGCCCCATTCTTTGTAGCCGTGAATGATCACTTCGGTGTCCGAATTCGTCCTAAACTGATGGCCTTTGCTTCTGAGCTCCGTTTGCAGCTCCTTGTAATTGTAGATCTCTCCGTTGAAGATTACCCACACGGTTTCTTCTGCATCGGACATCGGCTGGTGCCCGCCGGCCAAATCGATGATAGAAAGCCGCCGGAAGCCCAATCCGACCGAACCCGACAAGAAATATCCTTCGTCGTCAGGACCCCGGTGGACTATAGTTTGGGTCATCCGCTGGATCGTATCCGAATTAACCGGCTCATGCCGGATGAAGTTAAACTGGCCGCAGATGCCGCACATTGTGGACGAAATTAAATGGTTAAAGTGTTACCAAGTTTCGAGGCGATAGCTCAGGAAGCAGCGAGCACTAATCGGTTGCCGCTTATCATTCGCATATCTTCATTACGCCGCAGGCGGTCGAATTCCGCGAGCGCCATTCCCACAACCTGGTCCATGTTATAGTAACGATATGTAGCAAGGCGCCCGACAAAGCTGACATTCTTTTCGGCCGCAGTCTCCTCGGCGTACTTTTGATAAAGCGCTCGGGCATCGGGAGCTGGAATCGGATAGTATGGCTCCCGGCCAGGTCCAAAATTCTGGGGATATTCACGGACAATCGTGGTTAAGGGAAGTTTCTGCCCAGTAGCGTGTTTGATTTCCACGATGCGCGTGAAGTCGTGATCGTTTGGGTAATTTACCTGCATGGTCGGCTGGAAGAATTCCTGCGCCAGAGTCTCCGGCTCGAATCGAAGCGAGCGATAGGGTAGGCGACCAAATCGATAGTCGAAGTACTCATCAATTGGGCCGGTAAAAATAAGATGCCGAAACGCCACCTGCGTTCGTACTTCGCGGTAGTCGGTATTGAGCCGCACTTTAATCAGCGGATGCTTCAGCATTTTCTGGAACATCGCGGTGTAGCCGTTTTTTGGCAGGGCTTGGAATTTTTCTGATAGATAGCGGTCATCGCGGTTGGTTCGGATCGGGATGCGCCCGCATACGCTTGGATCGAGATCCTTCGCGTCGCGTTGCCATTGTTTGCGCGTATAATTTTTGAAGAACATTTCGTACAGCTTCCATCCTACCTGCGAAATAATCACTTCTTCGGAGTTTTTCGGATGGTCAATATCGATACGCCACTCAGCGAGTTGGGTCTCCATTTCCTCAGTAGTTGATGGTCGTCCAATGAGTTGCTCGAACGTATTCAAGTTAATGGGGAATTGCCAAAATCGACCGTGCGTCCAGGATAAAATCTTGTATTCCACTTCGCGCCACTCAGTGAACTGACTTAGATAGTCGACGATCCGCTGCGAGTTCGTACGAAAATAATGCGGCCCGTAATTGTGGACAAGCACGCCTGCCTCGTCGTAGCGATCATAGGCGTTTCCACCTATGTGATTGCGTCTCTCGACGATTAGGCAGGTCTTGCCAAGTTGGGTGGCAATCCGCTCAGCAAGCACAGAACCCGCGAAGCCTGCACCGACAATGAGAAAATCAAACCTCATGAAAATGCGAACCGAAATATCCCTATGAATCTGGGAGAGAAGTTCCAACTTGAGCTGAGGGCAGATGCGCCCATTGTTTGGAAAAGATCAGAGATCAGACATCAGAGGTCGGTCGATCTGGGGCGGATTAGAGGTTTCCCTTAAGGGACCTCATCAGGAGCCTGCTAGCCTTAAGAGCAAAGCGATTGCGTGCGACGATGTTATCTCTGAACTCCGAAAGCCCGCGCCGAAGCGCCACAGAAGCCTGGTACTTGACTCCGAATGAATAAGCTTTGGTGGGTTTTATGGGAGCTACCGGCACTTGGACGGACAGCGTCCGTGGACGGTGGGCGTGAGTCTCAAAGGTGAGAAAGCCGTTCTCTCTGGCAAATGGGACCTCCTTGCCCTCCACCAGCACCCGCTCGACAGCTGTCGCTTCCGGAATCCGCCGAAGGAGACGATATTCGACCGACTCTTCCAGCCCATGTTCCAAATGAAACGTGTCCGTGAAGAAACGGACTTCGCACGCGCCTTCGGAAACCCGTCGCCGGGCGTGCGTGCGCGTAACGGTTTCCATGAGCGACGTCCATTTCAGGTCGGGGCGCAGTTGAGCCAAGCCCGAAACAAATCTTTCCGCTGCACTTGGACCATTTCGGAAGAATTCATGGTGCTCAACGAGAATGGCCGGCTTGCCGAGAAACAGCGCCATCGCGAAGGCCCCCATTCCGCTCCAATAATGTCGTTTGAAAACCGGGAACCCAAAAAACGAATCCTGCGCGGGGAAGAGCAGGTCGGCGCCGGAGACCTCCGGAGCAGTCAAATTGCGCGGCATACAAGCGGTACATACCAAGGCTAGAAACTGGCGGCTATCAGAGAAAGACCGCATCGCCTCAAGTGAATATTGTTCTTGCGGGCAAACCATCAACGGTTCGCTCCCGAGGCCCGTCCGTTGACGATGTCGCTCCATCCGCTGTTTTGCAACGAAGTTCCTTCGCAGCAGCCCCTCATAGTCGGCCGATCTGAATTCGCTTCTCGTGTGGTCGCAGCCGTGGGCACAAATGCTGAAGCAATCCGCGTATTCGCGGAACATCTTCACATTCTTAATTCGACTGCGCCAATGGTTCCACGGAATAAACGCCAGCGTAACGTGATATCCGTACCTTCTCGCTGATCCAAGCAACTGCTGGAAGTTGATAAAGCCATAGTTCTTGTTTAATAACGGATCATCAATAACTATCCCGGCGCCTACCTTAGGATTGTGCCAGCACCGATCGCCAAATGCAGATCTCAAGAAGATGATAGCTGGGACGTATTCGTCGGCAGCCACTTCAAACTCTTTCTCCGCCGACAGCGGCTGGAGTACGTCGAAGACCCGCAATGAGCTCCAAACAAATACATGCGCCTTACCCGTGGGTACGCGCACGAAGGAACCGAACCGTTCCAGCTTCATTATGAGTTCAGTATTTGTCCCTGGTCTCAAGGTTAACCCGATGGCTTTAGTCGGGTTCCTCGGATAGGACTGGGACGAGAGCTCCCGAGCCAGCCTGTCGCTGCCCTCAGGGAAGTGGATGCGAGCGACGTTACCCGCATGATTACTCCCTAAGACAGCACCGTGAGTCAGAACTTGCAGGAACCGGTTCGCCGATTCATCAACTTCAGTGGCAAAAAGCAACACCGAGATATCACGCTTGCAGATCAGTGCTGCCGCTCTCTCAAGAGCATCCTGTCGAGAGATATTCTTCAAACTGGCTACATCCAAAACCACTCCAGCGCCCGTTGGCAACATCGCCTCGTCTATTGCAGAAACGAAAGTGGCGGAATTCTGTACGTCGAAAAGCTCCGCCGAAATTCCAATGCATTTCGCCAGGCTCGCCAGGTGCGCAAGATTCTCAGAGGGACGCTTATAATAACAGATTCTCATCTGAGTGCGGGTACTTGCCGAAACGCAATCATGCACCGAAAAATGTCGTGAAGTTGGAGCGACGCTTGAAAGCATTATCAAGGATCCTTCTTCTTTCGTTCTGAAATCATCGAGCTCAGACTGCTGGCTTTCGACATCTGATCCCTGTCCCGTGGTCGTCTATCTTTTGATTTCCGATCCGAATTGCTATTTCCCGCGGAATTCTGCTCGTTGACTTCCGAGAGCTGCTTTCTCACCCTGACATCTGACTTCTGATACCTATGTTTCGCAGCCTCGGATAAGTAGAACGCTAAGCTCCGGAACATCTGGGCCTGGCCCCAGCGATGCATGGGAACATTATCCCAGCCCAGATGTAGCCGGCGGGAACGAAAGGAGCCGTCCGGCTTGACCCAATCTTTCAAGATATGCTCGACGACCTTCCCCAAAGTTGTCTCCAGCTCGGGAAAGCGATCGCGCAGGAGCAGACAAAGGTTGATGCACTCGGCACAATCGTAAAGCTCGCGCTTGTAAACAGTCAGCCGCGGAGCCTTCGAAAAAGGCCGAGGAAGACCGTCTTCGGCGAAAAGACTCTCGAGATAATAAGCAACGCCTTTCGCAAGCGCCTCCAGGCACGCTTGATGTCCGGTCAGCGTGTGAATTTTCGCCAGAGCCTTCATAACAAAACAGGTGTGATAGTGGTCAACAAAATCACGCACTCCATCGACGGCATAGAACCAGGAGCCGTCGGGATTCTGTGCCTCCAAGACGAAATTGAGGTTCCGCTCCGCAGTCTTCCAATAGTTGTCATTGGAAAAAAGCAGAGAAGCGCTCGTCAGCAGGAAAGCCCGGTAAGCGGCGGCGTTGATGACACCGCCGCTACCGTAAGGAGTGTAGGAACAACTGCTGGCGGCTTCCGATGTCCGGAAATCCCTGATATCGTCAGAAGCGTGTCGCGCAATCGATTCGAGGATCAGTTTCCATTCTTCTCGTGGGTCCAGTTCGAAAACCTGGAGGAACGCTTCGTACGCATAAGGCGTAGTGGTGATGAGTGGCGTCTGTTCTTTCAGAACACCGTTACGAGTGACCCAGTCAAAGGGATAGCCCCAGCAATATTCCTTGAATTGACGGCACCGCGACTTTTTCAGTTCGGTTAAAAAATGGATCGCGTTCTCGAGTTGCGATGGGTCACCGGTCGCCTGGTAAAGGAAGGCAAAGCCCATCGCGTAATGCGCGTCAGCGATCGGAAATCTTGTCGGGTGGTGGAACAAATGTCGAGCTGACGGGAAGAAGGCTTCAAGGAAAATCATTGGCGCGACGGCCGCCGTTCCCAAGAGCTTGTGATCGTAGTAGAGCTTTTTCGCAGCTCGCCCGGTCGTTCCTGCAAAAAACGTCTGGTGGTCGCGGGACAGTTCTCCATACTGGGCGAGCCACTGGGTGAATTCGCTCAGAACATGTGTGACTTTCTCGTTCAGTACAGTTGTTCGGTCGGTCGCCATCGGATTGGACGAAGATGCAGTTGGCAGGGCAAGCGCTGTCATTTCAGACTCGGTATCTTGTTAGGATCGATGCGTACTCGCGGAAAAATCAGTCAGTCTCGAGACAGGCGTTACTCGGGTGGAAATCATGTGTTGATTGAGTGAGCTGTGGAAGGCAATGGCGCCGCTGCCTTACAGCTCGCGTTCAGAACCGGGTAGCGTTCTCGGGACGCTTGAGACGAAAGCTGTCCACCCTCTTGAAGCTGAGAATAGTTCGAATTATCGTTGCCAACTTTTTCATCTGTTCGCGTCGATGGAAGCGCATCAACTCCGGGGTCACCGCGCGCTTCGTCCGCCGAATAGCTGCCCAGCAATAACCGCAGAGCAAAGAAATGCCACCCGTGAACACCGGTGTCTTTGTCATCCGGTAAGCCACGCGGAACAATTGCCAAAGTGAGGAGCCACCGAGATAATAATCTTTTTCTCCATAGGAAAAAAGTGCCCGCAAGGGCCCCCGCCCAGCCGTGCCCATCGTACGGTGATGATGGAATCGTTTTTCGGGAAAAGATCGAACTTTCCATCCCTTCATCCGTGCTGTCATCGCCGCGATCCAATCAACCCCTCCGGCCCGATTCGGAACATAGCCACCGATGTCTTGGAAACACTCACGCCGGAAAAGCTGACACGGCCCGGCCACATAATTCTCGCCCTCGAAACTGTCTTTGCTTGAATCATAATCTCCGTCCTGGGTGAAAGGTGTTCCCGCGACACCGAGATCCGGGTCTTCGCGGAACTTCCGCATCAGGAATTCCATGTAGTTAGGTTCGAAGGAAACATCGGCGTCCAGGTTTCCCACTATCTCGAATTCGAGTGATTGAACTCGTTCCAAGCCGGCGTTAACTGCGTGCGCCTTCGAAGCAAAATTGCGGTCAAGATCCTCGACTCGGCGAATCAGTTCAATCCAGGGATGGCGCTTGGCGTAGCTCTCGACAATTTCCGCTGTCCGATCCATGGAGCGATCATCCACAATGACCCAACGCGCGGGTAAGAGCGTCTGCACCACCACTGAGTCGAGCGTCTTTGTAATGAATGCTTCCTCATTCCTCGCCGCGGTGATTAGGACGTATTTCATAGACCAGAGGGTGGAGATCAGATATCAGAGAGCGGATGTTAGCCGCCTACGGGTAGCTTCGGCGTGGCAGCGAGGACAGAGGACGGAGGACAGAACCCGGAGAAGCATTTCCTCTGTTGTAACGAATACTTATTAATTGTTAGTCAGAAGCAGGCCGTTTCACCCGTTTCGTTCGCCGAGTTTCCCCCATTTTTTTCTCTTTTTCTGGAGGTGTTGCGGGGAACTTGGTGTAGCGTTTGGCGCAGGCAGAGGCTGTCCGGTCACGAGAGGATGCGGATAGGTAAATGGCGTGTACCCGGGCATCGCTGTTTGATTGTAATAGTCCCGCCTTTCCTGAATCGTCGGGAAACCGCTTCCTATATTTACATTTGAGCCGTTGAGCGTATTATTCCAAGAGTAAATTGGTTCTAATGCCTCGTGCGGCCACGCCACTTTTCTAATTGTAGAGTTGCTCGGCGTATCGCCTGTGATCAAGTCGCCCTTTCCTCGCCCTGGCTGATCGAGTGCGGCTTCCACTCGATAAATCGCATATCCATTTCCAGTGTGAAATACGAGATTGCCATTCGGGTCATAGGTGCTATCGAAGGCGTAGCTTATCGTTGTCGCGGTGTTTGCTGTGATAAACGAAGCTCTTCCGGTCATTGTGTTTGTAACGCTGTAACCAACCCATTGATTCGGTGTCCAATGGGCATTAGAGTCAGTTAGAACGCGATTGGATGGTGCAGCAGTATGGGTTCCACTGGCATAAATCCCGTGGGAATCGTTAAAGTCCCAGTTGTTGTGACCGCTTGCGCCTCCCCAGACATTGAACGGAAAGTACTCTCTGTAACAGTGCAGACTCATTCCCGAGTCTATCTGTCCCGTATAAGCGTTGTCGTGAAGAACTGCCGTGCCCCCACGAATCTGGCCTCCGGTCGCCGCAAACGTGAAGTGGAATGTGTTGTTGTAAATCTCGATCGCTCGCATGCTTCTTTGCCGTCCGCCGCTTTCAGTCCCGTGAGTGTTAGCCAAGGCATTGTTAAAAGTGTTGTGCCGCGCCACATACCTGCCGCCCCCAAATGAATCAATGTTACCAGCGGTTTGGACTTGAGTCGTATTCGTAAAAGTATTGTCCTCAAAAAAGAAGAACTTAGAGGTGCCAAAATAAGGCAGGTCGGCCCAGGAGCCGTCCCCGTAGTTACGTCCACCCCAGCCATTATGTTTTACCTCAATGCCTATGCCGGTCAGGACGAAACTGAAAGTATTATGATCGGCCACTCCCAGCGCGCCCTCTATTTGAATAGCGGGCGCGAAGAGGTTAGTAAATGCACAGTGATCAATTCTCATTGTCCGACTGCCGGACTCTGATCCGACAACCATTATTGCGCCGTTGAAACTTTCCGAAGAGGCGGCATTCTGGAATTCTATTCCGGTCATCCGGGAGGGCCGATTCGCTTGCAGGACCCACGTGATAACAGATGAGGACCGGTCGCGCGGAACATTGTCCTTAATAATCGTTTGCCCAATTCCAGCCCCTGCCAGCGTGATGGCCTTGGTTACATTCAGAGTCGAACTCCATGTCGCCGTGCCAGCAGGTATTGCCACCGTGTCACCACTAGCAGCAGAAGCTATGGCCGCACGAACATCAGCAAGGGAAGGACTCGCAGCATTAAAAGTTGTTGCTTGCGCCGTGCCAGAAGTGGCGAAAAGCAGCGCGGCAAGGACCGAATTCAGAATCGCATAATTCGCCCGCGGCCCGAACGGCGAATCAGAATCGGAAGACCGAAAGCGTCCCGTGCCGCTAGCGTTGTCACCATTCGTGCCTAATTGAATCCGAACCCATGATTGGATCTGCACTTCCACTTATCCGAGAGACACTACAATTCCAAGAGATCAACCTGCAAATGGTGCTGGAAGATCCGCGCTTAAGACATCGGAACGCTAGGGTTCTCCTTCCGCATAAGCCCATTCCCTCTCCTGTTCTGATGTCTCAAAGACGAAAGATTGGTCAGGCCGCGGATATTCCATAGCAATAATGTAGAAAATACACCAGACGAAACTAAGTCCCCTGAAAGAGGACTCGGTCCAGTTATAAAATACTGTGGCGACAAGAAAACCGAGCCGGAACCGGCCAAATTGGAAATTCCTCAGCAATGCCAGGCGAATCTTCCGGAAGATTGCAATGATTAACCCTACCAGCATGAATAGGCCAATCAGTCCCAGATCTAAATAGATTTCAAGATAGCCGTTGTGCGCCTCAGTGGGATGCCACCAGCGAGACTCCGATATTGTTCTCAACCGTCCACCCAGCCAAAAACTTTCAAAACCGACCCCGAAAATTGGATTGGTACGAAGCGCCAACAAATCACCCCAGAGTTCGGCTCTTCCTGCTACGGTAGCGTCATGCCCTGAGAGACCCACTACGTGCCCATAAATTCCGAAGACAAGTTCCGTCACCGTTAACGTAACCACGACCATTAGTGCATACACTCCGATCAACCTCTTGTTCACAAACGGCAGGTCAACTAGCACGATTGTCAGAATCCCGATCAATAGTGCCAAGAAAGAAGTTTGACTGTTCGCCTTCCAAAGAAGCCACCAAATCATGTACAGAAAACCCAAAGTCAGAAGGAGTTCGTTTCGTCGAGCTTTGCTCCGTGGCGTCCTCCGGATTTGCAGCAAATGCCAGAAGAAAAAGAGCCCCAGGATAAAGCAATCGACGCCCAGTGAGTTCTTGTTTGTGGTGACACCCATGTTAAAGCCCTGACCAGTCCAGAACTCGAATCCGCGACCCCACTCGGGGTAGTATTTAATGAACAGGATTGAGAAAGGAACCAGAATGTAAGCACATCTCTTCATCAACCTGGTCAGCGCTTCTTCGGCGTCCGGTTCGGTAAGAATAATGAGGGCCATGATGGGATGACCAAGTATTTTGATCCATCGCTTAGAAGCTACGAATGGAAAGTCGGACCACGCGATCGAAATGAAACAATATAGAAGAAATGCCATGAGCCATCCATTGTTCCGAAAAATTTCACCGAGACTGACTTGCCTCCTGTTAAGGACGTAAACACCCGCGGCGATAAATATAAGCTGCACCGTAGAATCGAGCGGATTTCCCTCCTCTAGTGAGCCAAAGACTGTCGGCAAACCCAAAGTGTCGAGCCATAATGCAACGGACCTTGATCCCAGGATCAACATCCAAAGCAACGGGAGCCAAAGCGCGCCCGTTACATTGGGCCTTTCCCGAATGTCTCTTCGGTAGAGGAAGACAACAAAGGCGACCGTTAGAAACAGTGCGACGATTGGCGGCATGTTTATCGAATGCGATCAGAGGGCAGATGTCAGAGATCCGCCACTGCGGAGTAAGCTGCGGTCGGAAGGCGCGCTGGCGCCTCGGCCAAAGAACGCCCGGATTTCATCGGTCGCGAACTCAATCATTTCGTCTGTAATCTCCGGAGGCTATTCTTCAATCGAACTGTTCCAAGAACGCTTTCATCGCTTCATTCATGGGAACGCGCGGTTGCCAGCCAAGCTGCTCGTGCAATTTGTGGTTCGAAAAACGGTTCCCTTTCCACTCTGCGGCGCAGCGTCTGCGATTAAACCTTTTGGGAAAGGGCCTACCAAATTTCGCGCAGAGTTCGCAAAGAGCAGAGAGAAAATAAGCTGCGCCGTAGGGAACAGGAAAACACAAGAAACGGCCAACATGCCTGCGATAGGCGTCAAGAAACTGACGGCTGGTCAAGAGGTCGTCGTCAACGACATTGAAAGTTTCTCCTTCGATCCCCGGCTGCATGCCTGCCAGAACGATGGCCTCGGCGCAATTGTCAACATACGTCACCG
>WNFR01006628.1_pt2 | contig 21818 bp, 19 predicted proteins | sample 5400221 | NCBI WGS metagenome assembly WNFR01 (sample SAMN13153357, study PRJNA577476) | soil metagenome | isolation source: 40 cm soil under Madrone tree | place: USA:California | collected 2016-06-14 | reverse complement strand
TCAGCCACCAATCATTCACTCGCTCGCCCACGCAATGAACGCTACCCTCGGCAATGTCGGCAAGACGGTCTTCTACACCGATCCAATCGAAGCCAACTCAGTCGATCAAACTCAGTCGCTGCGCGAACTCGTTAACGACATCGACGCTGGCCGTGTTGAAACGCTGATCATTCTTGGTGGCAATCCGGCTTACAACACGCCGGTTGATCTCAGATTAGATCTGAATCGGCTGAACAAGATTAAGCTACGGGCGCACATCAATCTTTATAACAACGAAACGTCTGACATTTGCCATTGGCATATTCCGGCGACGCATTACCTGGAATCGTGGGGCGATGCGCGTTCGTATGATGGGACGGTCACGATCGTGCAGCCTTTGATTGCTCCGCTTTACGAAGGGCGGACGGCGTACGAAGTGCTGGCGCTGTTTTCGGCGAATTACGATCGGAAGCCTTACGACATTGTGAAGGAGTTCTGGCATGGACAATCAGGAACGAACAGCCAGGGGTCAGCAGTCAGTACCGGGAGCGGTAGCGACCGGGTCGGTCCAGTCAGCACATCCCCAGCTGATTTTGAATCGTGGTGGCGAAAATGTTTGCACGACGGCTTTATTCCGAACTCTGCTTTGCCAACCAAGACAGTTTCATTGAAATCCGACTGGGCTGCGGGATTGTCCAACACCCAACCCCCTAACCCCAATACCCTTGAACTGATCTTCCGCACCGACCCAACCATCTATGACGGCCGCTTCGCTAACAATGGCTGGTTGCAGGAATTGCCGAAGCCTCTGACCAAACTCACCTGGGACAACGTCGCTTTGGTCAGTGCGGCCACGGCAAAGAAGTTGGGCGTGTCGCCGCAAGACTACGAGCGCAGCAAGAAGGGCCGCGAAGCTTTCGTCGATACGATCAAGCTATCGCTGCGCGACCAGACGATCAGCAAGAACCTGCCGGTTTGGATCATGCCGGGACAGCCCGACGATGTGATCACAATTCATCTCGGCTACGGCCGCACGCGCGCGGGGCGGGTTGGTAGCGTCACAATCGTAGATCCCGATTCCAAGTTACCTCAGGGTGGGTTCAACGCTTACGAGATTCGTTATGCGGACCAGCCCTGGACCGCCACCGGCGCCTCGGCCAGCAAGACTCCTGAGCAATACGAACTGGCGGCAACGCAAGTGCACTTCTCAATGGAAGGGCGCGACCTGCTGCGCGAGGGTTCGTTGGGAGAGTATCTGAAAGACCGCGACGACCTGCGCGAAGAACGCGAGCGCCAGCAGAAGGAACTGCACGATCTCTCGCTTTACCCGGATTTCGATTACAAAAACCAGGGCAACGGCTATGCGTGGGGGATGTCGATCGACCTGAACAGTTGCGTCGGCTGTAACGCCTGCATGATCGCCTGCCAATCGGAAAACAACATTCCCATCGTGGGCAAGGAACAGGTCGTCCGCAGTCGCGAGATGCACTGGATTCGGGTCGATGCTTATTTCAAAGGCCTCTATCAGGATTGGGAGACGCCGACCTATCAGTTAATGCGCAATCCGGATGTCTCCGTGCGCAGCCGCGGCGTGATGGAGAAGTGTACCTACTGTGTGCAGCGCATCCAGGCCGCCAAGATTCAATCAGAGATTGAAGGCCGCCAGGTGCATGACGGCGAGATCGTTACGGCCTGCCAGTCGGTCTGTCCAACTGAGGCGATTGTGTTTGGCAACATCAACGATCCCAACAGCAAAGTGGCAAAGTTGAAAGCGATGGATCGGGATTATTCGTTGCTGGGTGAACTGAATACGCGGCCGCGCACGACTTATTTGTCGGCGTTGAGGAATCCGAATCCGGAGATTAAATCTTGAAGATCGAACCACAAAGTCACGAAGACACTAAGAAAGTATTAGTAGCTGAGAGCTGCTGATCGTTCTTTGTGTCTCTGTGTCTTTGTGGTTGAACAGCTGTTACCATGGACGAACCACGCGACGAACGCCACCTCTCAATCCATGCGACGCATCCGGTCGTGGGATCAGAGCTGACCTTTGGCTCGGTCACCGACAAGATCAGCGCGATCGTTCTGAAGCGCAAGACGCCGATCTGGTGGTTTGTCGGCTTTGCCATCTCGTTTGCGCTGTTCCAACTGATGCTGCTCACGATCACGAACATGCTCTTCAAGGGCATCGGGTTGTGGGGCGTGAACATTCCCGTCGGTTGGGGCCTGGACATTCTGAACTTCGTCTGGTGGATCGGCATCGGGCACGCGGGAACTTTGATTTCGGCGATCCTTCTTCTGCTGCGACAGAAATGGCGCACTTCGATCAACCGCTTCGCGGAAGCAATGACGCTGTTTGCGGTCGCGCAGGCCGGCGTTTTCCCGCTGATGCACCTGGGCCGGCCCTGGCTGGGCTATTGGCTGTTTCCCTATCCGAACACGATGGGCATCTGGCCGCAATTTCGCAGCCCGCTGATGTGGGACGTGTTCGCGGTTTCAACTTACGCGACCGTGTCCGCCCTGTTTTGGTTCGTCGGTTTGATTCCTGACTTTGCGACGCTGCGCGATCGCGCAAACAGCAAACCGTTCCGGCTCGTCTATGGCATGCTGGCCATGGGCTGGCGCGGTTCCGCGCGCCACTGGCACCGTTACGAGATGGCTTATTTGCTGCTGGCCGGACTGGCCACACCGCTGGTGCTCTCCGTGCATACGATTGTCAGTTTCGATTTTGCGGTGGGCATCATTCCCGGCTGGCACGCGACGATCTTTCCACCCTACTTTGTGGCCGGCGCGATCTATGCAGGCTTTGCCATGGTCCTGCTGCTGACGATTCCGCTGCGCAAAGTTTTTGGGCTCGAAAGCTTCATCACGATGCGACACATGCACAACATGGCGAAGGTCATGCTGGCCACCGGCCTGATCGTTGTCTATGGCTATATGATTGAGGCGTTCTTTGGCTGGTACAGCGGCAATCAATATGAACGGTTCATGATCTGGAACCGCATGCATGGACCTTATGCGCCGTACTACTGGGCTTTGATCTTGTGCAACGGCCTGACGCCGCAGTTGCTCTGGATCAAGAAAATCCGTTCGAAGCTCCTGGTGCTGTGGTTGATCTCTCTGGTCGTCAGCATCGGCATGTGGCTCGAGCGCTTCGTGATCGTAGTCACCAGTCTGCATCGAGATTTTCTGCCCTCTTCCTGGGGTTTTTATAAGCCGACCCAGTGGGATTGGGCGATGTTCATCGGCACGATTGGTTTCTTTTTCGCCTTGCTGTTTCTGTTTATCCGCTTCCTGCCGATGATTTCGATTTTCGAGATGAGAACAATTTTGCCCGAGGCGGAGGTTGATGAGGGATGAGTTCCACAAAGCCATTTGTCATTTGACATTTTTTCATTGGTCATTTTCCGAACGCTTGAGAGACTGTCAGCAGCAAAGGGATATTGGCCATCGCCAATGACCGAATGAAAAATGTCAAATGAGAAATGGAAATTGATCTGATCGTTTGTCTTTATGAAAACTAAGTCTCACAGACTCTACGGCGTTATGGCCCAGTTCGATAGTCCCAGCACGCTGGTCGCTGCGGCCCGCGAAACCTATGCGGCGGGCTATCGGAGGATCAATGGGTACTCGCCGTTTCCGATTGAAGAACTCTCGGATGCGATTGGGTTCAAGCGCACCACTCTGCCGCTGATTGTTCTGGCGGGTGGGATCATCGGCGCCGTGGGCGGATTCTTCATGCAGTACTGGATGGAAGTCATCGACTATCCGATAAATGTCGGGGGCAAGCCCTTCAACAGTTGGCCCGCGTTTATTCCGATTACATTTGAATGCACCGTGCTGTGCGCGGCGTTGGCGGCGGTGTTGGGCATGCTGGCGCTGAACAAGCTGCCGCAGCCCTATCATCCGGTTTTCAATGCGCCGAACTTTGCGCTGGCCACACGGGACAGTTTTTTTCTGGTGATCGAAGCAAACGATCCGAAATTCGAACATGACGAAGCAATGCGGTTTTTGAAGAGTTTGGAAGCCAGAGAAGTGAATGATGTTGAGCTCTGAAAAACAGAAAGCAGAAGGCGGAAAGCAGAAGGCAGGGGTCTCGCCCTTATTCGGCGAAGCCTCGCAATGTCGCAAAGTATTTTTCTGCTTTCTGCTTTCTGCCTTCTGCCTTCTGCCGGTTGGCTGCCGGAGAGACATGCAGGACCAGCCCAAGGCAATCGCTTATCGTCAGAGTTCTTTCTTCCGCGACGGCCTTTCCTCGCGGCCTCTGGTTCCCGGCACCGTGCCGCGCGGCTATCTGCGCGCCGATCGCGAATTTTATCTGGGCAAAAAGGCCAACTCTGGAACTGTCGCCCCGGGTCAGCCGGCGGCGGCACGAGCTGGGAGCACCTCAACTTCAGGCGCTCCGACGAATCCCGCGGCGTTGTATCCGGATGATGTCGAGACTTTTCCCATTCCAATCGACAAAGCCGCGCTGGATCGCGGCCAGCAACGCTACGACATTTATTGTTCGGTCTGTCACGGCGCGACTGGAAACGGAGACGGCATGATCGCGCGGCGTGGCTTTAACAAGCCCCTGCCGGCTTCTTATCACCAGGATCGCCTGCGGCAGGCGCCGGTCGGGCACTTCTTTGACGCAATGACCAACGGTTGGGGCGCCATGCCTTCTTATGCGGCCCAGATTCCGGTTGAAGATCGATGGAAGATCATCGCGTACATTCGCGCTTTGCAATTGAGCCAGATGCCGAACGGTGAGCGGGGCAGTAGCTCAACCGTAAGGGAGGGCTCCGGTAGGACTGGCAGGGGAGAGCAGAAACATTAGACGGATGAGCGCGCCGGGCGCGCTGGCGGACAAGGATGTCCGCGCTCCAAAGCGATGAAAGCTGGATATATACCTCCGCGAGACCTGAAGCGAGTGAGCACCATGGCGCTCGCAGTTGGGGCTCTGTTCTTTGCTCTCTTCGTCTTCGGCTTACTGATCGATCGCGCGCAGTTCTTTCATGCTTACCTGGTGGGCTTTATCTTTTGGATTGGCATCACGCTCGGGAGCATGGCGCTTTTGATGTTGCAGCATCTGACCGGCGGCGCGTGGGGCCTGATAATTCGCCGCGTGCTGGAAGCCGCCACGCGCACTTTGCCGCTGATGTTAATTCTGTTTCTGCCCATCCTTTTGAGATTGAGCCAGATCTACAGCTGGACGAATAAAGACGAGATGGATCAGGTTCCGGCGTTGCGAGAGAAGACTGCTCACTATTTGAATCCGGCTTTCTTTACGGTTCGCGCGCTGGTCTATTTCGCGATCTGGTTGCTGATGATGTGGTTGCTCAATACGTGGTCACTACAACACGATCGCACCGCGAATCGTCACCTCTTAAAACGTTTGCAGCTAATGAGCGGGCCGGGACTGGGCCTGCTGATATTGACGATCACGTTTGCGGCGATCGATTGGGTGATGTCGCTGGATCCCGCCTGGTCGTCAACAATCTTTGGGCTGATCTTCGTCGCTTCGTGGAGTTTGAGCGCCCTGGCGTTCGGGATTCTGGTGATGTCCTGGCTGGCTAAGCGCGAGCCCATGAACACGGTTGTGCGCACATCGCATTTTCATGATTGGGGCAATCTGATGATGGCCCTGGTGATGCTTTGGATGTACTTTGCCTTCTCGCAATACCTGATCATTTGGTCGGGTAACCTTCCGGAAGAGACTACCTGGTACGTCGCGCGCAAACACGATGGCTGGGGAATAATCGCGCTGGCGGTGGTAATCCTGCAATTTGCGTTTCCCTTCCTGACGCTGCTGTCGCGAGCCGCCAAGCAGAGTGCGCAGAGGCTGGGCATGCTGGCGCTGTTGATTCTGATTATGCGAGTGGTGGATGTGATCTGGCTGATCGAGCCAACCTTTAATCGCGAGCATTTTCATTTGAGTTGGATGGATATAGTTGCGCCGATCGCTATCGGCGGAGTGTGGATCGCAACGTTCGCCTGGCAGTTGCAGAAGCGTTCGCTCGTCCCGATTAACGATCCGCAACTTGAACAGGCGCTGACGGCGCACGCGGGACACTGAAGAACAGTAGATAGTAGGCAGTACAAAGTTCGAAGTACCAAGCTTATGAAACACGACGGTCACGTTACCGAGACGCCTGACGTTTCTTACATCAAGAACGTCGATGTTACCCACGAGATCAGCGACGTCTACGTCCCGGGGATCGTGAAGTTTCTCGTGGCACTGTCTGTGCTCACCATCGCCACTTTCTTTTTGATGTGGGGTTTGTTCCGCTCTTTCGAGAGCACATCAACGGAGGCGCCGGCCTCGCCGATGGCGCTGACCGAATATGATCGACTGCCGCCCGAACCGCGTCTTCAGGGCGCACCCGGTTTCGCTGCTGATATTGAGAAGAAGACCGCGACCAGGAAAGAAGAATCGGCCAGCGCCATTACGGCCGGCGCCGCACAGCCGAAAGACGCCCTCTACGAAATCGACATACTGCGCCGACATTGGAACGACGTGCTCGCGAACGGGCCAGTCGATCAGAGCGGCCGGCGTTACGGCATGCCAATCGAAAAAGCCAAAGAAGAGATTCTGAAGCAGGGACTGCCGGCCCGGCCACACGTGGCAGACAGCAGGATGCAGTAGGCAAGAGAAGAGAGAAGGCAGTATGCACAAGGCAGAAGGCAGAAAACAAAAGCTCATCGGAAGCGCCATGCGTTCCGCCGTTTACTTCCTGCCGTCTGGCTCCTGCCGCCTGCTTCCTGCTTTCTGCGTTCTGCTTTCTGCCTTCTGCCTACTTGTTCAGGCTCAGCCCGGCGCGCCACAACCAAACTCGCCACTTTATGGCGCGGCGCCATCGACTGGCCAAGTGTCAAACGGTTTGCCAAAAGCGCTGAAAAGTGCCGGCATCGATCAGAGATTGAACGAGCAAATTCCGCTCGATGCGGTGTTCAAAGATGAGCAGGGCCACGACGTTCGTCTCGGCCAGTTCTTTCACGGCAAGCCCGTGGTGCTATCGCTGGTTTATTACACGTGTCCGATGCTCTGCAATCAGGTCTTGAATGGAATGATGGGCGCCTTCAAACAGGTCTCTTTCAACATAGGCGAACAGTTCGAGGTGATCACGGTGAGCTTTGATCCACGCGAGACGCCGGACCTGGCCGCGGCCAAGAAAAGTACTTACCTAAAGGCTTACAACCGGCCCGGCGCCGAGGCGGGCTGGCATTTTTTGACGGGCGATGAAGCAAGCATCAAGCGGCTGACAGAAGCGGCCGGTTTTCGTTATCTCTGGGACGAACAGACCAAACAGTTCGCGCATGCGAGCGGCATAATGGTTTTGACTCCGGAAGGAAAACTCGCGCGTTACTTTTACGGCATCGATTATCCTCCGCGCGATTTGCGCCTCGGTCTGGTCGAAGCTTCGCAAAATAAAATCGGCACCCCGGTCGATGCGCTGATGCTTTACTGTTATCACTACGATCCGGCGACCGGAAAATATGGTGCGATTGTGATGAATATCGTGAGACTGGCCGGGGGATTAAGCGTGGTCCTGATCGTCGGCTTGTTGCTGGTTTTGCGAAAGCGCGGTAGTCGCGCCGCGCCGGGGACGGCACAGCTGGGGACGTGAGCGAGGTTTAGAGTTCGACCTTCAGTTTGCTGCTGGTTGTGAAGACAAACTGAAGCTTGAACTCTAAACCAAAACGCGTCGAGATCCGAAATTTGAGATCTCAGATTTGAAATTCAAGATTTGATAACTATGCAATCCTGGTTTCCATTCATTCCAGAAAGCGCCTCGACCTATTCGGGCGATGTGGATGCGCTGTATTTCTATATTTCCGGCGTGACGGTCTTTTTTACTCTGCTGATTTCGTTCATCATCATTTTCTTTGTCATCAAGTATCGCCGCCGCAATCCCTTCGAAATTCCCCGCCCCATCGAAGGCTCGATGAAACTGGAAACGTTGTGGTCAGTGATTCCGCTGCTAATCGCGATGAGTATCTTTTTTTGGGGCGCCAAAATTTACTTTAACCAGTACCGGCCGCCCAAAAACGCCATTGAAGTCTATGTCGTCGGCAAGCAATGGATGTGGAAGTTTCAGCACGCGACGGGACAGCGTGAGATCAATGAACTGCATATACCTGTGGGCCGCAAGATCAAATTGATCATGGCCACGGAAGATGTAATTCACGACGTCTTTGTGCCGGCGTTTCGCATTAAAGCGGACGTCGTGCCCGGCCGGTACACGACTGAATGGTTCGAAGCCACCAAGCCTGGACGTTATCACTTCTTCTGCGCCGAGTACTGTGGCATGAATCATTCGGGCATGGGCGGGTATGTAGTGGTAATGGAGCCGACCGAGTTTGAAAACTGGCTCAGCGGCAATGCCAATCAGATGTCAGCTGCGGGCGCCGGCCAGCAGATGTTTGAGTCCCTGGGTTGCGCCTCATGTCATGGTGCAAACGCCGAGGGCGGACGCGGACCGGCGTTGTTGGGCGTATACGGCAACAATGTGGTGCTCAATAACGGGCAGTCGATAAAAGCGGACGAAGCTTATGTGCGCGAATCGATTCTGAATCCTCAGGCCAAGATCGTCAACGGCTTTGGACCGATCATGCCTTCGTTTCAGGGCCAGCTGACAGAGGAGCAACTTTTGCAATTGGTGGCCTACGTCAAGTCTCTATCAACGCCCAAGGCTGAGACCCAGACAGCAAAACCGCCGCCGCCATCGACCAATTCAGATCGTTCGCGACTGTCCGCCTGATGTGCGGAAGGCCTTTGGCTTTCCGAGCGGTGAATTCTTTTTTTGGTCTGAGGCTACGCCTCAGTCTCGTCAGGGCCCCAGCCTTGCCGATTACTAATATTGAGTTAAACGGAAAGGCATAGCCTTTCCGCACATCGGACGGCAAAGCCGTAAAGAACGAGGGGTTGGTCGGGCGGAGGCCCGACTCTAAATGGGACGCAGATTTTTCAAAAGAGCAAGATGGAAGAATTCACGATACCAAAGCCGCCACGCACGAACTATCTTAATGCCGAATATGGCTTGAAGTCGTGGCTGTTGACTAAAGATCACAAGCGCATCGCGCTGCTTTACCTCGGCGCGATCAGCTTCTTCTTTTTCATCGGCAGCCTTTATGCGATGGCCATTCGCCTGGAGTTGCTTTCGCCGCAGGCCGATCTCGTGCAGTCGAGCACTTACAACAAGATGTTCACTCAGCACGGGATCATCATGGTCTTCTTCTTCCTGATTCCGTCGATTCCCGCGACGCTGGGAAACTTCCTGATTCCGATGATGATTGGCGCCAAAGACCTGGCCTTCCCGCGCATCAATCTGTTGAGTTGGTATATCTATATCATCGGCGGAATCGTCACTATTTATGCGCTGCTCGCCGGCGGCGTCGATACCGGTTGGACTTTCTATGTTCCTTATAGCACCACGTTTTCGAACTCGTATGTGATCGCTACCGGCCTGGGAATTTTCATCAATGGATTCTCGTCGATTCTGACGGGCCTGAATTTCATTGTCACGATTCACACGATGCGCGCTCCAGGCATGACCTGGTTCCGTCTGCCCCTGTTTGTCTGGGCCCACTACGCGACCAGTTTAATCATGATCCTGGGTACTCCGGTGATCGCGATCACAATCCTGCTGGTGGCATTGGAGCGGCTGGCGCATATCGGCATCTTCGATCCGGCGGCCGGCGGTGATCCGATCTTGTTCCAGCATTTGTTCTGGTTCTACTCGCATCCGGCCGTCTACATCATGGTGCTGCCAGGCATGGGAGTAATCAGCGAGTTGATCGCCAACTTCTCGCGCAAAAATATTTTCGGTTATAAATTTGTGGCGTTTTCGAGTCTGGCCATCGCCGTGTTCGGGTTCCTGGTTTGGGGTCATCACCTGTTTGTGGCCAGCCAGTCAGTTTACGCCGGCATGATCTTTTCGTTTCTGAGTTTCGCGGTCGCGATTCCCTCGGCCATCAAAGTTTTCAACTGGACGGCGACGCTCTATAAGGGCTCGATCTCTTACGACACGCCGATGCTTTACGCCCTCGGCTTTATCGGCTTGTTTACGATCGGCGGCATGACCGGTTTGTTTCTGGCGGCGCTGGCGGTCGATGTGCATTTGAGCGACACCTACTTCGTGGTCGCGCATTTTCACTACATCATGGTCGGCGGAACTTTGCTGGCTTATCTCGGCGGATTGCATTACTGGTGGCCCAAGATCAGCGGGCGCATGTATCCGGAAGGTTGGGGACGATTCTCAGCCCTGATCGTTTTTGTGGGATTCAATCTGACCTTTTCGCCGCAGTTTATTCTGGGTTACCTGGGTATGCCGCGCCGCTATCACACGTATCCGGCCGACTTGGTTTCGTGGCAGGTCCTGCACGTGCTGTCGACGGCCGGCGCTTCGATTCTGGGCGTCGGGTTATTGATCCCTCTGTTCTATCTGGTTTGGTCGATGCGCTATGGGCCCATCGCCGCAGCCAATCCGTGGAACCTGCCCGGGCTGGAATGGCAGACGGCTTCGCCGCCACCGACTGAAAATTTCCTGACCACGCCGGTGGTAACTCACGAAGCTTATGAGTTCGCCGGGCCGGAGCATAAATCGGTGGTGGGTAAGTTTGAGCGGCAACAACCTACGGAGATTTGAGGTCCGACAAACTTCAGTTTGTCGCAGTCGCACAAGCGCGCCCGACCTACGCTAAACGACAAACTGAAGTTTATCGGACATTGAGGGAGCAGGTAAATTTCGGATGAATAACCACGAAGGCACGAGGATCACAAAGATCAGCAATCAGTTTAATGCACTTTGTGTCTTTGTGACTTTGTGGTGAGATTTTAGGGAACACATGCCCGAAGGATTAGCTACAACACACGAAGCATCGCACAGCGCGCTCCAGCACCACTTTGAGAACATGGAGCAGCAGCGCGAGGCCGGCACGCTGGGCATGTGGGTCTTTCTGGTCACTGAGATCATGTTCTTTGGCGCGCTGTTCCTGGCCTATACGATTTACCGTTACCAGTATCCGGCCGCATTCGCGTCCGCGAGTAACCATCTGGACATACGCCTTGGCGCCATTAACACCGCGGTCCTGATCGTCAGCAGTTTCACGATGGCCATGGCGGTCTATAGCACACAGATCGGTAAGCAACGCAACACGATCATCTGTCTAAGCCTGACGATGATTCTGGGCGCGACGTTTCTGGGAATTAAGGCAATCGAGTACCACGACAAGTATCGCGACAATCTGATTCCCGGCCAATTAATTCCCGGCCACCCGTTCAATCCCGAAATTGCCAAGCCGGGTGATACGGATGCGCACAAACTGCATTTGGTCGAAGGCGCCACGGTGCACAACGTCGAGTTGTTCTATTGGATCTATTTCGCGATGACCGGCCTGCACGCGCTGCACATGATCATCGGCATCGGGATCATGACTGTATTGACGATCATGGCGTGGCGCGGGCGATTTGGACCGGAGTATCACGCGCCGGTAGAGATCTCGGGACTCTACTGGCACTTCGTTGACATAATCTGGATTTTTCTGTTTCCGTTGCTTTACTTACTGGGACGTCACCTGGAAGGACATCTGGGCTAGAAAGCAATTTTGAATTGCGAAATTCGAACTGATTTCTGACTTCTGATCTCTGACCTCTGCATTATGAGCGAGCACATAGTCCAACCGCGAATTTACATCGCCATTTTCCTGGCCTTGATGTTGGGAACTGGCCTTACCGTGCTGGCGGCATTTCGCGATTTTCCCGGACCCTTGAACGCAGTTGTCGCCCTTACCATCGCAGTAGTTAAAGCTACTTTGGTAATTCTCTATTTCATGCACGTGCGTTACAGTTCCCGCCTGATTTGGCTGGTAATTGGGTCGGCGCTCTTCTGGCTGGCGATCATGTTTGCATTGACGATCAGTGATTACTGGACGCGCACCTGGCTGCCGCCACTGTAATGTTCAGAAGGCGCATTTATTAGATTAAGATCTTTTCACTGTTGGGCCAGAAACAACTTCTCTTCGCGCACATCTATCACCTTCTGACATCCGGGACATCTGAGCTGCAAGGTTGCGTCCGAGGTTCTAATTGTATGTCCACAGTTGGGACAGGGCTCCTTGATCTCACTCGTTTTGAAGAGATCACGCATCATGAAAAGGGGAAGGATCAGACCGGCCGTGAGCAAAGGAATTCCGAAGATCAAACCCATGCCGCCGGTTCCGCCGAGAGTGAGGCTGATGATCAGGCCAGCGATAAACAACAACAGGCCAACCGCAATGCTGAACGAAAAGCCATAAGCGCTATCAAAGGTACGCCGAGAACCCGCACCAACCGCTGCTTTCTTCGCCTCCATCTTCAATCCCCCTTGAATGACTGGTTAGATTTAAGTGATTCTTACTCCGCACGGCTGGCTCTTGTCAACGATTGCCTTGAGAGGAAGATGGTCGGCAAGACTCAACCGATTGGCTGGGAACGCGGACGTCCCGTCCGCACCGCGTCAGAGGCGCGACATCTTTTCAGGGCCTAAACGGTCTTTTCGCGCTTCGCGCTCAATGCGGGCGAGACGCCCGCGCTCCCAGCATCAGTGTTTGAGACTCCGTCGGCTTACTGCTACACTAAGCGTTTTCGTCACCCAGGGAATTCCGATCTAACACACGCTATGAACACCGAAACACTTTTTGAAAAGTTCCTTTATCAACACGACGAAGAGGCCTGGTCGGCCACGCTGGCCACGCTTTTGCGCTCGATCCATGAAGTTGATCGCAACGCCACCCAGATTTGGTTTGCTTTCTACCCGCTGTCTTTGTTCCGTGCTTTGCAACAGTCAAACGACCGTGACAAGTTGGCGCCGCAGTTGCTCCTCCAGGGCGACTATGAATTGAAAGATCAGATCGACCGCTCGCACAAGTTCCTTTACGGCCATCGCTTCTGGCCTCAGGTGAAGACTGCGGTTGAGCAACACGCTGAAGAGTGGCACAGACTTCAGTCTGTGTCGCCCGAATTACCACCGACTGAAGTCGGGGCCACGTCTCTGGCCGATCAGATTCTTGAAGTCGCGCAGAACGCCGCGCAACAGGCCAGGAAAGACAAGTCGCTCCTCGTAGGGATTACCGCCGCGGCGTTCATGACGGTGCAGCAGGCCGGATTGACGGCTTTCAAGAGCGCGCCGGCCACGATTAGCATCGATGACAAACACGCGAAGAAATCTCCCGACCAGGTTCTCCGCGAGCGCGCCAAAGTCGACAGTCAGGGCTTGCTCGGATTTCTTAAGACGGTTAACAAACAGTTCACCGTTACGCATGACGAGAACGACGATAAAGCGAAATACAAATTGAACGATGGCCAGGACCTGGCCTGGGGCGCGGCCAATGATCGGGCACGTGATTGGGTGGCTATAGATGCGCGGCGAACGGAAGGTCCGATTCCGGTCGAGTGCCGTTCGGCTTCCTGCGGCACGTGCTGGGTGGGCGTGTTGGGCGGTGCCGATCGCTTGGCCGATGTGGCCGCCCGCGAAGGAAAAAAGATTAAGGAGTTCGGTTACATCGATACCGCCGAACCAAAGCCTCTGATTCGTCTCGCTTGTCAGGCACTGGCGCAGGGCGCAGTATCAGTGGTGATTCCACCCTGGAACGGACAGTTCGGAAAACATCTCCGTGCGCTGAAGGAAGAAGCGCAAGCTCTACTCGCCGATCAGCCGCAAACTGATCGCGCGGCCAACGAAGCCGTAAATTAGTGCCCGACCACGCCGATGCCCATCAAGACGCACTGAGCAAAAAGCCGGGTGTGTCTCCGCTGCTCCTTGTGCTCGGCGCGGCGATCCTCTGGAGCACGGGCGGCCTATTCATCAAAGCAACTTCGTTGTCTGCGTTCGAACTTTCGTTCGGACGCTCTCTGCTGGCGGCAATCACGATAGCTATCGTCACACGTCACGGAGGTTTTGGCCTTAACCGCGTCAGCGCGATTGCCGCAGTACTTTACGCCGCTTTGCTGATCCTGTTCGTCCTCGCCACCAAGCTCACAACCGCCGCCAATGCGATCTTCCTGCAATACACCGCGCCGGTATACGTGCTAATCCTCGAGCCGATCTTCTATAAGGAAAAGTTTCGCAAGCGCGATCTACTGACAGTGGCGGTTTGCGTGGCGGGAATGTCTCTGTTTTTTGTCGGCAGATTGCGGCCACAGGATGTGACCGGCAATCTGGTGGCGCTGGCTTCGGGAGTTTGTTTCGCGCTCTATTTCCTGCTGCTTCGTCATTCTAAAGCACGTGATGTTAACCGTGCTTCGTCGGCCATCTATGGCAATCTGATCGCCGTTTTGATTTGCGCGCCAGCGTTTTGGGGGGCAGTGCGTCGTGGTATTAATCCGACCGACTGGGCCTGCATCGCTTATCTCGGCATCATTCAGATCGGAGTCGCGTACATTCTGTTTACGAGTGCGATGGCGCGGGGGCTGCGCTCACTGGACGCCAGCATAGTCGGCTATATCGAACCGGTCTTGAATCCAATTTGGGTTTTTCTTTTTTTAGGCGAACGTCCCTCCACCTGGGCGATACTTGGCGGCGCGATCATCATCACGTCGGTGATTGCTCATATTTTAGTCGAAGCGAAAGCTAAAGGTTGGAAGGGTGGCGCGGCTGAGATGCTGCCGCATGAGTGAGCGGTCTAGATCAGTCTTCGAAGATTTTGGCCACTAGAATCGTCATTTCCGGGACTACAGATGAAGTTAGCTGATCGCCTTTAGCGAAAAGTTCTCCTTCGCCATAACGATCACCGCGCAGGGTGCGCACCTCGACCGTTTCTTTTATTTCATCCACGAGCCACAATTCTTTGACGCCGAGTGCTGCATACGTGTCGGCCTTGGTATTCCGGTCGTAGATCGCCGAGCCTGGTGAGATCACTTCGATTACAAGATCAGCCGTCGTTCGATGTTCGGGATCAAGTCTACCTTCGGTCGCCGCGGAAACATAAAAAAGATCCGGTTCGAGATACGTTCGCTCACTGGTCCAGATAGCGGCGCGGGGAGCGTAGAAACTGCTCTTGTCTTGCAGACGCGCCAGTTCAAGTATGATCAGTCGATTGAGTCGTTTCACTATATTATCGTGCGTATATTCGGGAGGTGGCGACCTGTAAAGGATTCCTGCGATTAGCTCGAGTTTGGAATGATCGGGCGGATCGGGGCCCAAAACTCTTCGAGCGTGTATGTCTTAACCAGCGGTGATGTGTTAACCCAGGCCATGAGAGTTCCTCCGGCGATACGGCAGTATATCGCTTCTCACAACATCCATTGTCTGCGGTTGTCGTAATAAACCGGCGACGTGTCAGGGAAACGCTTCTTGAATTTTAAATAACGCTCGTGCCAAAACTCGTACCGTCGATCTGACGAGCGCAGTTTTCGGTGTGGAATTGCGCGCAGGTGGTCTTCGATCTTGTGCATATTCCTTGCCGGGAAACGCCAATCATATTTGCCCAGGTCGTGGAGGCTGGTTAGCCCATAGCCCTTGATGCGGCCGGTGCGATCGATGTAGGGATCGAAATAGCTCCAGACTAGTTGCCGCAAATTGTGGAACACCGGCTTGCGGCCGTGCAATCCGATGTCGCGCGAACGCGCAATCGATCCCCACAAGCCATTTTTTTGAAAGACGAAGATGACATGATCGAGCAAGTCGACGGATTCAATATCCAGGAGCAGCGGAAGATGACCGTGCTGTTCGAGAATCACTGCGGCCGCCACCGCAGCTTCCAGACAATGGGCTTCGTTTCTTTTCACAACCTCACGAAAAGAACGCATCGTGCCGCCCTGCCGCTCCCAGTTATAGGGCATTAGAGTCAGCCAACGCTGCACCTGTGCGGGCGTGCGCAACCTCTGAATCAGTTTCCATTCTTTCGCAGTGAATGCTTCAGGCGGCGGCGGTCGGTCCATGTGAGAAGCAATAACAGATGCCGGCAGCAATGTGCAAAAGCAAGCGACATAATCACCTGGGTCTTCTCTGCTAAATTTCGGCGTAAGCCGAGACCGTGCAGAGAGTCTCGCCTTGATGCCCGCAGCTTGATTCTGGCATCCTGTCTGAGGTAAGAATTAGATTCAAATACTACCGCAACACGTTAGAAATATCATCCGCCGATTGGAGCTACATGAGTTCTACTCTTACACAAAAAACAGTTGAGCATCGAGACGTTTCCAGGCCGCTCAGCCGCAACACGCATCTGCTCAATTGGGTTGAAAAGATGGCTGCCTTAACCAAGCCTGATGCTGTCCATTGGGTGGATGGATCGCAGGATGAGGACGAAGCGCTCAAAGCCCAGATGGTCGCCAGCGGCACGTTTACTAAACTGAACGAAGAACTCTGGCCCGGCTGTTACTACGCGCGTTCAGACGCCGGCGATGTTGCCCGGGTCGAAGATCGGACGTTCATCTGCTCGCTTTCCAGAGACGCCGCGGGCCCCACCAACAACTGGGAAGAGCCCTATCAGATGCGCCGGAAATTGAAAGAGCTTTTCGATGGCTCAATGCGCGGCCGCACGATGTACGTGCTGCCTTTCAGTATGGGACCAATTGGCTCACCGATGTCACAGATTGGTGTTCAACTCACCGACTCGCCCTACGTCGTCGTTAACATGCGCATCATGGCCCGCATCGGCCTGCCCGTTTATGCAGAGATCGATAAAGACTACAAGCGGGTGGTGCCATGCATGCATTCGCTTGGCGCTCCGCTTGCACATGCACAGCCGGATGTGCCGTGGCCCTGCAACAAAGAAAAATACATCGTCCATTTTCCCGAGACGCGCGAAATCTGGTCTTACGGCTCCGGCTATGGCGGCAACGCCCTGCTCGGTAAGAAATGCTTCGCGCTCCGCATCGCCTCCAACATTGCGCGCGACGAAGGTTGGATGGCCGAGCACATGCTGATCGTCGGCGTCGAGAATCCGCAAGGTGAGAAGACCTACGTCACCGCCGCCTTTCCCAGCGCTTGCGGTAAGACGAATTTCGCCATGTTGATTCCACCGGCAGGATTCGAAGGCTGGAAGGTCTGGACGGTCGGAGATGACATCGCCTGGATCAAACCAAATGCCCAGGGGCGCTTGCATGCTATCAATCCCGAAGCCGGATTTTTCGGGGTGGCGCCCGGCACTTCGGTCAAGACCAATCCAAACGCCATGGCCACGCTCGCTGAAAATTCGATCTTCACTAACGTCGCGCTCACGCCTGAAGGTGGTGTGTGGTGGGAAGGGATGACCGACGAGCCGCCGGCCGAATGTCTGGATTGGCAGGGAAACAAGTGGACGCCGGAAATCGGAAAGCAGACCGGCGCGAAAGCGGCGCACCCGAACGCTCGCTTTACAGCGCCCGCCTCGCAATGTCCGACGATAGATCCTGATTGGGAGAATCCGAACGGAGTCCCAATCAGCGCAATTATTTTTGGTGGGCGTCGCGCCACCACGATGCCGCTGGTGTATCAGTCATTCAACTGGAGTTCGGGCGTCTACATCGGGGCCACGATGGGTTCAGAGATGACGGCCGCGGCAGCCGGCACGATCGGCAAAGTGCGGCGCGACCCGATGGCCATGCTGCCGTTCTGTGGCTATCACATGGGCGATTACTTTCGGCACTGGATTCGCATGCAGCGCTCGTTAACCGAGACGCCCCGCATCTTTCACGTGAACTGGTTCCGTAAGGACTCCGAGGGAAAGTTCTTGTGGCCGGGATTCAGCGAAAATATGCGCGTGTTGAAATGGGTCGTCGACCGCGCGCATGGCCGTGCGCTGGCCAAGGAGACTCCGATCGGCTGGGTGCCGCACTTTGAAGATATCAATTGGAACGGCCTCGATTTTCCGCAGGAAAAATTTGAGCAGTTGCAGGCATTCGACCACGCGGCGTGGCGCGATGAAGTTCTGGGACATGAAGAGCTCTTTTTAGATCTACATGATCGCCTGCCACCCGAGATGATTTATGAGCGCGAACTGCTGATTTGCCGGTTGTGAGATCCTGAATTACACCCCTACTTTTGTAGGTGGAACTGAACCGGCCTTGCGGCCTCTGCCGCAGCTGAATTCGCGCCGGCCCCAAAGCTGTAATCGGACGTCTTAAGCAACCAGCGCCACCTTTGCCGCTCCCAACATCCGCTCCAGCGCCGGCTCCATAACCTTCGTTCCGTATTCTCCGGCGGCAAAACTCTTCAACTTGTGCTGTTCGTCAAACAGGTACGCGCGGTAGATTTTCTTTGCACATACCACAACTAAGCGACCAAAAATGTACCAGCACCGGGTGGCCTTCCGTTTCTTTTAAAGCCTCCCCGGCCGACCCGCTCATCCACTCAGTCGCGCCGTCAAGCGACGGCATCGGGGTTCCAATTCTCATTGGCATCGTTGCATCTCCAAATGTGTCATCAGGTAATCGGATTAAGTTCCCTCTCCCTTTGGGAGAGGGTTAAGGTGAGAACCGATCGACAGAACAACAAAAATATTTTTCTCTGTCTAGTCCCGCACCCCGGCCCTCTCCCAAAAGGGAGAGGGAGTAACTTTACCAACTTTCTTTCACGCTAGTTCTTGATCGTCTCCTGGCCTGGCCGCCATTCGGCCTGGCATAGCCCGCCGGTCTGCAAAGCCTGGATGACGCGCAAGGTCTCCTCGGCCGAACGTCCAATGTTCAGATCGTGCACGACCTTGTATCGCAACGTGCCTTCTGGATCGATCACAAACAAGCCGCGCAGCGCGATCCCTCGATCTTCGATGAGCACGCCATAGTCGCGCGACATTTTTTTCGTGATATCCGCGCCGAGTGGGAATCGCAAACCTTCGACGCCACCCTTGTCGCGCGGTGTCTGCAACCAGGCGCGATGCGAAAACGCCGAATCAGTCGAGACGCCGATTACTTCGGCCCCGACGCCCTCGAAATCCGCATAGCGATCGCTGAACGTGGTGAGCTCGGTTGGGCAAACAAAAGTAAAGTCCAATGGATAGAAAAGCAGAACTACCCATTTGCCTTTGTAGTCTGAAAGCTTCACCGGCTCGTTGAGCTTTTCGATGTTTTTGGTAGATGGAATATCAAAGTCGGGCGCTGGTTGGCCCACTTGAGCACTTTCGTATGCTGTTGCTATTGCTGCTGACATTTTTCCTCCTCAGAATTTAACTTAACTACTTACCGCGAAGATTGGCCCCGCGGCGCTAACACAATGAAAACAGAAACCTATTCCCGGTCACGACAACCGGGACAGAGTCCAACCAGAGTCAGATGGACTGACTCCGCCTTAAACCGGGACGCCCGCGCCGCCGAGCGGATCAGCCCGACCGTGCCGGGCAAATCAAAATCGACCAGGGCCCCACACGCTGAGCAGATCGCATGGCCCGCCTGTTTCAGATAGCGCAAGGAGTTATAGATAGTGGCGAAACTGATTCCCGGCATCGCCTTGCGGGCCGCCTCAAATACCTCGCCCGCAGTCGGATGACTATCACCCGAGCGGACCACCTCGAGCACGACCTTTCGCTGGCGCGTCAGGACAGGACCGCCTTCTTGCTGCTCTTTGACCGTTGCCTTGCTGCTTAGTCTCACGATTTAGAATTATAATTATTCTAATTATAAAGTCAAGCAGAGAAATGAGCCGTGCCTTGGGATGTGATTCCCGCTGCTCGCGGCGCCGCGTGCATCGCTGACTATCATTCAACCCGCGCCCGCGTCGCTCTATTGGTCGGGATAAACTGCGGTTGATGACGGTGCCGCGGCCCTGTTACCTTTGTGCATTCTTGAGGATAGAATTCATGGAACGGTGAATGAGCAGGAAGCGCGCATGTCCGCGCGCGCGTGGTGTTATGAAATCTGTGAATCAAAATACTAGTGGACAGTTGGCGTCGGACCCGGTTTGCGGCATGGCTGTCGATCCGCGGAAGGCGGCCGGCTCTTTCGAATATACCGCGCAGACCTATTTCTTTTGCAGTCTGGGCTGTCTGAAAAAGTTCCAAACTGATCCTGATCTCTTTCTTAAGGTTTCCAGCGCGACCTCCATTGATATTCAAGATCCTCAAAAGGATGGGATCAACCACGTCCAGTACACCTGCCCCATGCACCCGGAAGTGCGCGCGTCAAAACCAGCCTCATGTCCGAAATGCGGGATGGCTCTGGAGCCAGTCACCGTGGCTTTGCCAAAAGAGAAGGTCGAATACACCTGCCCGATGCACCCGCAGATTGTTCGTGATGCACCCGGCTCTTGCCCGATCTGCGGGATGGCGCTCGAGCCACGTGTCACTACGGGCGAGGAAGAAAATACGGAACTGGTCGACATGAAGCGCCGGTTATGGGTTAGTGCTTTGCTCAGTTTGCCGCTGCTGGCAATCGGCATGAGTGATCTTATCCCCGGGGCTCCATTAGCGCGGCTGGTGCCGATGGGGGTACTGCCCTGGATTCAACTGGCGCTGGCTTCGCCCGTTGTGCTCTGGGGTGGCTGGCCCTTCCTGGTCCGTGGCTGGCAGTCGATCGTCAACCGCAGTCTGAACATGTTCACGCTGATCGGGCTTGGAGTCGCGGTAGCTTACGCCTACAGCCTGATTGCTACATTCCTGCCGCAAATCTTTCCGGCGTCGTTTCGCGATCAGATGGGAAATGTGCCCGTCTATTTCGAAGCTGCTGCTGTGATCACCACGCTTGTCCTGCTCGGTCAGGTGCTGGAATTGAAGGCCCGCAGCGCCACCAGCACCGCGATCAAAGGGCTGCTTGGGTTAGCGCCGAAAACGGCACGGCGAATTGCCGACGATGGTCGCGAGCAGGACATACCGCTCGATCAAATCAACATAGGCCACCGCCTGCGTGTGCGCCCCGGCGAGAAGATTCCTGTCGATGGCGTGGTGCTTGAAGGAACCAGCTCAATAGATGAATCGATGGTTACGGGCGAGCCAATTCCGGTAGAAAAGAGTGCCGGCGATCGAGTCATCGGTGCGACTATTAACGGGACCGGCTCGCTCGTGATGGAAGCGGAACGCGTTGGTTCTGAAACGCTGCTCGCCCGGATTGTGCAGATGGTTGCGGAAGCACAACGCACCCGGGCGCCGATTCAAAAACTGGCCGATGTTGTCGCGGCTTACTTCGTTCCAGCGGTAATTCTGATAGCAATCACCACGTTTGTCGTGTGGGCGACGATAGGCCCCGAACCGCGCATGGCCTACGCAATGATCAATGCAGTTGCCGTACTCATTATCGCTTGTCCCTGCGCTCTGGGCCTGGCAACTCCGATGTCGATCATGGTGGCGACAGGAAAGGGGGCGCAGATTGGCGTGTTATTCAGGAATGCCGAGGCCATTGAAGTACTGCGCGAAATCGACACCCTCGTCGTTGATAAGACCGGCACGCTGACAGAGGGCCAACCCAGGCTCGTCTCGATTGTCCCCGCCGCCGGATCGAATGAACAAGAGCTGCTGCACTTTGCGGCGAGTCTCGAACGCGGCAGCGAACATCCACTGGCGGCAGCGATTGTTGCCGGCGCCGAGGAACGGGGAGCCGGGATAGCAAGGACGGAATATTTTGAATCCATCGCGGGCAAAGGAGTCAAAGGACAGATTGATGGCCACTCGGTCAGTTTAGGCAATCTTGCTTTGTTGGAAGAACTCGGAATCGATCCGGGTGAACTCGGCCAGCGCGCCGAAACGTTTCGCGCTGATGGCCAAACCGTGATCTTCCTGAGCGTCGATGGAAAACTGGCAGGTTTGCTTGGGGTCGCCGATCCCGTCAAAGGAACGACGCCTGCGGCAATTAAGGAGCTTCACCAACAAGGAATAAAAGTCGTGATGCTCACCGGCGACGGCCGCACAACTGCGCAGGCAGTAGCAAGGACACTCAATATCGACGAGGTTGTGGCCGAGGTTTTGCCGCACCA
>WNFR01001888.1_pt1 | contig 21833 bp, 18 predicted proteins | sample 5400221 | NCBI WGS metagenome assembly WNFR01 (sample SAMN13153357, study PRJNA577476) | soil metagenome | isolation source: 40 cm soil under Madrone tree | place: USA:California | collected 2016-06-14 | reverse complement strand
GAGCCGACCACCCATGAATCAGTCAATTGCTGATTCGCATATCCCTCCCGTAGAATCGCGCCAACTATAGAACGCCGTTCCGCGTTTGATTCTGATCCGTTCTCGTGAAAATGTCGCCTAACTGAGGACAGGCCCTAGCTTGTTGATGAGTGACTCAATTTCCTGAGCCTCTGCCTGCTGTCGGAGCTTGCTGTGCATGTCGGCGGAGCGCTGGAGTACTGCGAATGCTTCTGCCGGATTCTCACCAGCCGCGAGAATCTCGCGCAGCACTGTTCCAATCACCGCGATGCTGTCGGCGCGTCCGAGCTTGCATGTGATTTTCATAGGTCTCGATGATGCACGGGACCGCATCATCAATCTTAGCCACCAAATTTCAGCTCGGTAAGGGCTGGGGTAGGAGTCGCGGCTTTTACCTCCGGCCCGCCAGTCGATCCGTTTTGACTAGCGATTTCCGGCAGGATAAGCGGGCTTCATGACGCCTGCACAGTGCCGCGCCGCCGACTCTCTACTCGACTGGAAGCAAGACAAGCTCGCAGAGCTCGCGCGCGTGGTGAACGGAAGGCGGCATGTTGTGCTCCTCCGCGAGGCGCGTGAGGGCCGCAAACGCTAATCGGCGCGGATCGTTGGGACACAGCAAGGTCTCCTTGCGGTGCAGGATCGGAGGGTTTTCCCGCGTACTGTAGTCAGTCCGGACCACACGGCTGTTATCAAGATCCACGCGGGCGGCCGCGAGCAACGCAGGAAACGCAAATTCGTCGAAGGACTCATAGAGCAAGAGCGAGACGGCGCGGCTCTCTACCTTTGCGACATTCCATGGCTGCCGGTTGGCAAGGAGATCAGCGTGCTCTATCCGCTGGCGGACAGCCGGATCGGCCATGGCGACTGCAGAGGTGTGCAGGTACAGTGCGCCGCCGACTCTCTTGCCTGCCACGGCAGTCATACCAGCAGGACTGAAGGCGATCCGGTGTGATTTCACGTGCATACCCGTCCGTGACACCTTGCTGCCAGAAGCATATCATCTGTTCACAATTGCGGGACGGCTGTCGAGACCGGAGGCGTCAGCCGATGATCTGCTTTCCACGCACAGAGACCTGCCCCCTGAGCCGTCCGGCGGTAGGTGCCCGGGAAAAAAATGGGCAAGCCACGCCTTGAGGACCTCCCACATATCGGCGGGTGGATAGGGCAAGCTATCAGCCCCTACATCGTCGGTGACGAGCGCGATCGCCTGCTTGTCGGTCATGCCCGTGGCCGCGCGCCGGTAGATGTCCATGACGAGAGGCATCTCCTTTAACGCGGCCGCAATGTATTGGTTAAAGATGGAGCGCGGAAGGTGCTGACCAGCTGCCACGGCGCTTGGTTCGCATAGACGTTCCACAGGCGGTCCGGGGTCGCGCAGGTCGGCAGCCAGATTTGGGACGACGGCGCCGCGGCGTCGGTCTCGGTCGAGGCGGTGAAGGCCATCATCTGGCTCACCGAGGTCGCGCGCCAGCCGCCGCCATATACCCCTCCTGAGACACCTGGAGACGGCGAATGCTACGGCGATCTGTCTGCGGCAAGTTCCACTTCAACGCTCTTTTCAACCGCATCCGCCACGATCGACGCCGCCTGATCGATTTCGTCCTCCGTTCCGACTGGGGACGCCACTTCCCGGGCCCGCGGACGGTCCCAAATCCAGGCCTCAATTCAAACTCCCGCACCATCTCGCACATTCCGCCAGTCATCACCAGCAACGCTGTTGCATCGGCCTCACAAGGCTACCGCATTAGACGTAGCCGGCCTCGTGGGTGTTACTTGTAGGTAATGGCGGGAGGGCCAGAATTTGCCAGCAATATCAGGCGCCGTTCGACGGACATGGTATCCGCTGCGCCGCGCCAGGTGCAGCGCCGGTGAGCGCTTCAGCCACGACAGCGTGTAGCGGTGAGGCGATGTGCAGCAGAAAAATCGGGACCAAATTCCATACAAACCGCGACTTGAACATGCCGTGCACAGCACAACAACGTCTCCCAATTTCGAACATTGAGGCTCCGCTGGAGGCCGGGAGCCGTGATGTGACTCTGGAAACTCAGCAGAACCGCTTGTCAGCCAAACAATCGTGGCGGGCCGCTCCCGATCAGGATCTCCTCGCGGGGCACCGTTATTTGTTCAATAGCGCGAAAGGATAGAAGGCCAGACGAGTCCCAAAGAGTCCAATCCGTTCATTTGGCGACTCCATTGCGATTCATTTCCTTCACAAACCCAACCTCGGCGTAGCGTCTCCCCGCAACGCCCGCCTAGTCATCCACGGTGCGCGTCACGACCCCGACTCGACTCAATCTCAACCCGCCGGGCACCCTCGTCCGGAGCGTCGATCGGCAGCACGGTAAAAATCGGATTCAGCCCACATACAACGCGCAACACGGTACTATCTCCGCCCCCGACTTGTTCGGCCCGACCTTCATCGGCGGATGTCAGAAGCATGTTGCTCGACGGACCTCGACGTCTCGGGCAACGTTGCCGTGCTGCACGCCATCCTGGGATTCCAAGCGATTCCAAATGATTCCAGCGTGATGCATTTCAGCCACAATCGTTCGTAGAAGCCACCTAGGATTGGTTGGGGGTGTCTTATCCTCCGTCAGCTGTGCAACCGCGTTAGCAAGCTTTGCCAAAATAATTATTGTCTGGAATGCGAGTCACACCGAACGAGCGAAACTGCGAGATAACATTTAGCACTCGCCACAACGCTGCTTCACATCATTTTTCGAAATCATCTCTGAGTCATCTTTTCCAAATCATCGTTCCAAATCGAGTCGGCGGATCAAATCATCGGCCTCTTTGGCATCGTCTTCGCGTCCCAGCTTGCGGTACATTTCGGCGGAGCGCCGCAGCACCGCGCGGGCCTCTTCGGGTTCATTGTTTGCTGCGAGGATTTGCCCAACGAGTTGCCCGATCACCGCGATCCCTTCGGCGCGGCCCAGCTTGGACATGATTGCATAGGCCTCAAAAATGCGCGGGACCGCGTCGTCGATCTTCTGTTCCGCCAAATCGAGCTGAGCCAAGCCCCATAACGTGGCCCCGATCCCGTCGGGATCAGCGAGCTGCCGGTAGATCGCTAGGCGGTCCTGGTGCAAAGCTCGCGCTGCGCGAACGTCTCCTTTCCGAAGCAGAATGTGAGCAATCCGGCCCATGGTGACGGCTCGCTCGCGCACCTCGCCCAGACGCTCGTAGACCGGAAGCTGTTCCTCACGGCGGATCCGCAACGCCTCATCGAGGTCGCCGCGGCTTTCGAGGATGTCGGCGATCTTGCCCATGGTGACGGCGCGCGCGCGCACCTCGCCCAGACGCTCGTGGACCGGAAGCTCTTCCTCACGGCGGATCCGCAACGCCTCATCGAGGTCGCCGCGGCTTTCGAGGATGTCGGCGATCTTGCCCATGGTGACGGCGCGCGAGCGCACCTCGCCCAGACGCTCGTAGACCGGAAGCTGTTCCTCACGGCGGATCCGCAACGCCTCATCGAGGTCGCCGCGGCTAACGAGGATGTCGGCGATTGCGCCGCGAGCGATGGTGGCGCTGATTTCGTTGCCAGCTGCCTCGGCAAGCCGAGCGGCCTCCGTGAATAGCCCTTGCGCTCGGTCCGGCTCCCCGCGGGTCATGAGCCGCAGAGCCTACTCATAGACCAGGAATCCAGCCGCGCTCGGATCAACCGTGGCGCCGGAGCGGCGTTGCTCCTCCAGCGCCGCAACGCCACGCTCCAGCAACGCGTCGGCGGTCACGCCATCTCCGCTCGTCGCCGCCGCACCGGCGGTCTCACTCAACGGTCGCCATGGCGCAACGCGATGCTGCGCATCCAGAAGCCCGACGGCGGTCCGCCCGAACGCCGCCGCGGCCTCTGCAAGACCTTGCCGAAGGGCAATGACAGCACGGGTCGCACACGCTTCGACGACCTCGCCATCCTCGGCCATCAGCCCGAGTTGCGTGAGTTGCAGATCGCAGGCCGACGGACGCTCGTCGTTGTCTTCTGCCCCGCCCCAGGCGACGAACAGGTCATGCGCAACGGCGCTCGCCAACTTGTCCCGCTCGCTGTCGGTGAGCGGCTCCAGCCGCCCCGCCGCAAGCGCATTGACGGCGAGCGCCACCTGCCGATGGTTGACAATGTCGGCGAACACGTCGACCAGCCCGAGATCGCGCAGATGCCGGAGCGAAGCGCCATCCATGGCCGCAAGCTTTTCCGCCACGCCCTCCGGCACCGGCAGATCGAACAGGGTCAGCTTGCGCAGGGAGGCCTGCCCGGCCTTGCCGGCAAGCTCAAGCAGCGCATCGACCGCGAGGTTCTCAAGAAACGCCCGCACCTCGGCATCGCTCGGCAGGTCGCCCTGCTTGAGCCAGGCCTCCATCTCGTCCAGGGTCCGCCGAGCCCGATCCATCGCTACCGCGGCCGACAGGACCAGCCTGCGACCGATCAGGTCCTGAAGGCCAGGATTACCTCGCGCAATCCCAGGCACCCGCGCCAGCATCGCCTCACGTTCGTCGAAGGCCTTGCCGGTCAGTCCTTCATCCGCAGCCGCCTCTTTCTGGCGCAGCTCCAGCTTGCGCTGCGCCGCTTCCGACAACGGCGCAAGCGGCACCTCGAACAGACGCTCTTCCAATCCGTCCAGCACGAACGGGAACCGGCTGGTGATGACAAGACGGCTGTTGCCGGCATGGATCGCCGCATCGAATGCCCGCAGCACCGCCCCCAGCACCGGCGCATTGTCCGGCTTCACACGATGCCGGCCCCCCTTGGGGTCCGCTTCGAGGATCCGCTCCAGGTCGTCGATCACCAGCAGAACAGGTGATCCATCCTCTCCCCTTTGCCCGCAGGGACCGCACAGCAGATCCGTCAGCACGGCCTCCAAGCGGTCGGGCTGTTGGCGGACTTCGTTCGTCGCCTTGACCAGCGCATCACGCGCCTTCGGGCTGTCCTTCAGCGCTTCTGACAGCGCCGCCAACACAGCAAGCGCGCCGTAATGCTCGAACACTACCGCAAGCCGCAGGTCGCGCCGCCGGTTGGCAATCCGGAACGCAAGGCTCGACTTGCCAAGCCGGCCCATGCCATGCAGCAGCACGCCCACGTGATCGCTTTCCCGCAAAGCCCGCAGCGCCTTCTGCAGCTCGCGTCGCCGCCCCACGAACATCTCGTGCGAGGCAACCGGGACCTTCTGGTGTTCCTTGACAAGGAACTCCTTGTCGCCATGGGTCGCCGGCATCATGGTGCGCCGCGTCTGCCCACCAACGATGGAACCGCCGCCGCGCGGCCCAAGCCACAGACGCGCCAGGTGCCAGTCGTGCCGCCTGCCTTCCTCCGAAGCATTGAGCAGATCGCGCCGCGCCGCCGCTACCGCGTCCGCAACATCATTGCGGCCCTCAAGCTCGTCATAGAGCCTCGCCGCAAACGCCGTCGCGACCACGTCAGCCACCGAACCGTCCCAACCCAGTACCGCCGGCAGGCCCGCACTGACCAGCGCTTCCGCCAACGAGTGTGCGACCCCGCCGCGCACGCTTGCCGGAGACTCCTTGTCGCCCGGCAGCCCGCCGCGGCTCTCGCCGCCGGCTGCCGCCGTGAGGCAGGCTGATAAAAACGCCAGCCGCGGACGATGCGCCTTAAGCGCCCCGATCAGTTCGCCGGCATCGGTCGGAAGTTCCTCGCCTTCCAGGTCCTCCAGCAGCAGCACCGGCTTCGACTTGTCGTTCGGCTCCCTTCGCCACGCATTGTGACCATGGCAGGACAGATGCAGGGCCTGCATCGCCGCATATTCCGTGAGCCGCTCGCCAAGCCCGCGGGGATTGCCGCTCTCCTCCACCAGCAGATCGAGCTTGGTCGAGCCCACCGCCGCCATGATGGCGGTCTCCTCGCCCTCGTAGTCAAGCTCGCGGGCACCGCGCGGTGAGGCCGCCATGAACACCAAGGCCAAGGCGATGCTTGTCGAGGGGCGGTGCCTCCGTCCGCCGGCCAAGCCGCCGCACCGGGCTGAAGCCCAACGCGACATCCCCGGCCCAAAAACCATTCTGGTCAGCCAGCAACTCCCACGGCGCACGAAGCAGCGCCCATTCGGCGGGACTCGGAAGAAGATTTGCGGCGCACACCTCAAATCTCAGGGGCCGCTCCGCCCGCTGCAGCAGGGCGTGCAGTTGCCCTTCGCCATCCAGCCAGCCGTAAAGCTCACGCCCCAAAGCCAGAAGTCCTGCCCCGGCATGCGGCGAGCCGAGCAGCTGACCGTATCTGCCAGAGAAACCCTCCAGTGTGGCTACCGCAGCCGCATCCAGATGCCGAACACGCCCAATCGCAACATCGCCACACAGCAGCTCATAGCCGCCGTCAACAATAAATAGACCATTCATTGGGGACTCCGCTGCCCTCAATCAGTTATCGGGCTCTAGATCACGGTCGGCCGAATGTTGAGGCGCGTAGCAAGATCCAAGAACTCGTTTCGTGAACAAATTTCACAAACCAGAATAGACCGCCTTTGCGACATTCACATCGTCAAGATAGCCGACGATGCCGTGTCGATTCTCCGTCCAATTCTGTACCGTACCGTTGTTGGTGATCTCCGGCTTAACATCGAAATTGTCCTTGTCGAGCGGATATAGCGAAACAATGTCGTGCTCATCATAGGCGTTGTACCAACCCTTGCTCCCGACTGGATTCCCTATCGGGCTAAGCGTGTTGCGGATTGCCCGAATGCCAAGAGGGGATCCCACGGTGATGTACAGCGGAATCTTGCGTGCCGCCGCGCCAAGGACGTTGTAGGCGACGACGGTGCCGAGCGAATGTCCGACCAAGACCGCGGTGTCGGGCTTCACCATATCCGCCACAATGGCGTCTATGGCCGTTCGCACCACGTCGCGCTTTACGTAAAGATATACGTCGCGCATGAACACTTCGATGGTGGTCTGAGATACGTCAGTGAGGTGTCGATCCAGCAGGCGGACAATCGCCTGTACCCAACCCCAGTTTTCAATACCCTTCTCGGCAGCCGGCATTTGGCCCATTTCAGCCCGAACCTGTGCATCGCTAATGCCGGCGCGGGTGCGCATCTCGTCGGCCACCGCCCGACGGAACTCTTGATACTCGTCGAATACCGGACTGCCTTTCGGGATAATGGCCAAGTCCGCCGGCAATTCGAATTGCCTGGCGAACTCATCCAGCCGATCGCCGTAGAACGGAAAATCGATTTCGACATTGGCCGGCATTGTAAGGCCGGCTTTCTGTAACCCCTAAAATGGCCAGCGATGGCCGGCGATGGTCGCGCTGGTAACGCGTGGCGCCGACGATGCCCCGCTCGCAATTCACCGCACGTTCCTCGCCCGCAACGGCCTTGGCAAGGCGCCGATTATCCCAGCCAGGATGATGCTCGTGATCAAATGCAGCCGGGCACTGTTGCACAGATAATCACGCCTGATTCTTTGGTGCTAACGGCCCACACGGTATGCCGCCCGTACGTTCTGAAGACGAAGAAGGATGGCACGCTGTCGGAGGCCAACGCTCGCCTGCCGCGTTCATTTGCTGTCATGTACCTCGACTGGCGCGGCCAGTGGCGGTTGCCACCCTTGAACGGCATTGCAACTTCGCCGCTGTTGCAGGACGACGGCGCAATCAACAGCACCGAAGGTTACGACTTCATTTCGGGCATGTGGTGCGAGAACGTACCCGATCTCACGGCGCTTCCTGAACGGCCGACGAAGGAGGACGCCGCGGCAGCGCTTCGGCTAGTCCGCGACACCTTCAAGACATTTTGCTTTGCTGATGCAGACACGATTGACGGTGGCGCGGGTGGCGTCCCCTTGGTGGACCAGAACGAGCCACCGGGCCGCGACGAGTCTTCGTTTCTGGTGGCGCTGTTGACCGCAGTGTGTCGGCCGAGCCTCCACCTCGCTCCGGGTGTGCTGTTGCGGGCGGCCCCCATGTCAGGCGCGGGCGCCGGAAAAGGACTGCTTGCTCGTTGCATTTGCATCATTGCGTTTGGTCGCGAGCCCCATGCCGTGACAGCCGGCGCCACCGCCGAGGAACTGGAGAAGCGGATTGCCGCCGAGTTGATCGAGGGCAGTCCAACTCTGTTCCTGGATAATCTGAACAACATAGCTTTCAAGTCCAACCTGCTCGCGAGTGCGATCACTGAACGGCCGGCGCGGGTGCGGCTGCTCGGCAGATCGCAGATGGTGCCATTGAACGCCTCCGCGTTCGTGATTCTTACTGGCAATGGCGTGACCATCTCGGAGGACCTTGCCCGGCGTTTCGTCGCGGTTGATTTAGATCCCCGCACGGAGGACCCGGAGTCGAGACCGTTCACCAGCGATATACGCGTCGAAGTGATGGAGCGGCGCTCGGAACTGCTGGCAGCTCTATTGACCATCTGGCGGTGGGGCAGGATTGCGACCGAGATTGAGGCCGGCCTCCCCCTGGGCAGCTTCGCACAATGGTGCCGGTGGGTCCGCGATCCGCTGCGGGCACTCGGATGTCAGGACCCGGCTGAGTCAGTGGGCGAGGCAAAGGAGCGCGACGGTCGACGGCAAGCAGTCGCTGATCTCTTCATGGTCTGGTGGGAGAACCACCGCGACGAGCCGGTCGCGGTACGCCAGCTCCATTATGACGTGAAGCACGCGGCGGACCCGCATGGCCGCGGGCGGCAGCACCTCGCGTCCCATCTAGAGAAGCTCGCCGGGACGCGCATGGCCGGCTTCATGCTCACTCGGCAGGCTCCCGCCGGCAAGTGGGGCGCGGCGACTTATGCGCTCAAAATCACTGGTAAGGGACAGGCACCATAGGGACCATCGGGGGCATAGGGTCGAGGAGTGATGGCACAACGGGCCCTATGTCCCCGATGCTCCCTATGCCGACAGTGTGCATAGCGGAAGCACGAGCCCAGAAAGCAAGTCGGCTCATCAATCCATCGCGACTACGCTCAACGCTCGCCGCGCCGAGTACGGTCTCGGCACGGCAAGACATCGCGACGGTTAACTTTGACCTGACGGCCCATCGGCCGGCTAGGGCGCGTTCTCGTCAGCGGTGCATTGACAACACCTTGCCGGTCGGCGCGGCGGGCCTGGTACAGTAGCTCGCCCACGCCTCCATCAGATTGCGCCGCTTGTTGAGTAGATCGCCCCGCTGATATGCACGCTCGGTCTCGTCACCGATGGTGTGAGCCAGCACCCTCTCTGCGAGTTCGCGCGGGAAATTGGTGCACTCGGCGGCCCAATCACGGAAAGTCGACCGCATTCCGTGCACCGTCACGTCGCCGTGTCCCATGCGGTCGAGAAGCGCAAGCATGGCATTGTTGCTCAACGGCCGGCCCTTCCTGTTGAGCGATGGGAAGACGAGGTCGGAATCGAGGCCGAAGGCTTTGACGCTCTTGAGCACTGCCACGGCTGGGTCGCTCAGCGGAACCTTGTGCTCTTCATCGTTCTTGGTCGCCGGGATCGTCCACAGACGTCCGTCAAGATCGACATGCGACCACTTCATCGGTGGCCGGTCATCCCGATCGTTCCCGATGATGTCGCCCGTGCGCACGGCTGTCAGGATCGTGAATTCGAGCGCTTTGCCCGATGTGCTCTCCTGCTCGCGCAGTTCGGCCATGAACGCCGGGATCTGCGTATACGGCATCGCAGGATGATGCTTGACCTTCCGCTTCTTCTCCCGCTTGGGAAACAGAAGGGCGATGTTGTCGGGAAGCCGGGCCGGATTTTCGCCGGAGCGCAGCCCAAGTGGCTTGGCAAAGCCTAAGATTCTCTCGATCCGCCCGCGGATGCGACGAGCCGTTTCCTGCTTCGTGTACCAGATCGGCTTTAAAACTTCATACACATGCTCAGTCGTGATTTCGTCAACGGGCATGTCACCGAATTTTACGCCGCCAGCGACGATCACGGGATAGACGTAGGTCTCAAGTGTCGAGGTCCACTGCTTGCGATCGACCGGGTTTTTCCATGAGCTCTCATTGTTGGCGATGTAGTCCTTGGCCACCTCGCGGAATTCCTTCTCGGGTCGGTCCGCCAGTTTCCGGCTTCGCTGCCTTTTTCGCTCGGCAACGGGATCAATCCCATGCCGCAGTTGTTTCCGCTCGTCGTCGTGCTTATCGCGGGCGCCAGCGAGGCTCATTTCCGGGTAGGAGCCGAGACCCGACCATCGCGCCTTCCCCTTGAACGTGTAGCGGTGAATCCAGGACCGTGCACCGTTCTTGATCTGCAGGTAAAGCCCGGCATCCACCAAGTGCATGCCGGTCTCCTTGAGGTGTTCAACTTCCTTTGCCGTGAGAAGCTCAATCGTTCGCGCCATGTTCCAGAATCCCCCAGTCGTGGGTTGGAATCCTCTCGTCCGTCGAACTAAAGGTGTCCGTCGAACCCACAAGAAAACCTACAAGGCGATGAGCGGATATAGGCGAATGGCGACGCACGTGTAAAGACATAAAATGCTGATTAGCACGTCAGATCAGGTGCTTGCTGGATGATGACGAACGACCTCGAATGAGAAACTGGCGGAGGGGGTGGGATTCGAACCCACGTTACGGTTTCCCGTAAACACGCTTTCCAAGCGTGCGCCTTCAGCCACTCGGCCACCCCTCCGTACCGCCTTGCCAGAAGGCGCACGCGCACCTTGGGCACGTCGACATGCGCGGAAGGTGGGCTATTTTCCCGGCGATGCGCTATCGGACCGGTACGGTGGGGCGGCACTATAGTCGCCGCAATCGGTCTGACAAGGCATTGTGACAATCGCAGGTAGGTTGTGTCGGCTCTCCGGCATGCGCTCGACCGGGGTCGGACCAGGCCGCTTCGCCCTCTTGCCAAGCCGCGGCGCCGGCCACATTCTGAAAGCCAAATGGACGAATCCCTCAACGATTATCTGGTGCGCCCCGATCCGCGCGATCCCCGGCTGACGCAGCGCGTGCGCGGCATCGACCATACTGGCGCCCCGATCGAGACCGGCGTCGTGGTGGAAAGGGCGCTGACGATCTTCCTCAACGGGCAGGAGATCGTGACGGCCATGACGATCAATGACTACCCGGACTATCTCGCGCTCGGCTATCTGCTTAATCAAAATATGCTCCAGCCCAGTGATGTCGTCACCGGCGTCGACTACGATGAGGAGCTTGCGGTGGTGGTGGTGCGGACCGAACGCGCCACCAATTACGAGCAGAAGCTGAAGAAAAAGGTGCAGACCTCGGGCTGCGCCCAGGGCACGGTGTTCGGTGACCTGATGGAGGTGATCGAAACCGCACAGCTGCCGACGGCGGAGCTGCGCACATCGTGGCTCTATGCGCTCACCAGCCGGATCAACACCACGCCTTCACTCTATCTGGAGGCCGGCGCGATCCATGGCTGCGTGCTGGCGCATCGCGACCGGCCGCTTGTCTACATGGAGGATGTCGGCCGCCACAACGCCGTCGACAAGATCGCCGGATGGATGTTCCGGGAGCGCGTCCTCCCGGACGATAAGATTTTCTACACCACCGGGCGGCTCACCTCCGAGATGGTGATCAAAACCGTGCGCATGGGCATTCCGATCCTGGTGTCGCGATCGGGTTTCACGGCCTGGGGCGTGGAACTCGCCCGCAAGGCCCATCTCACCCTGATCGGCCGCGCGCGCGGCAAGCGCTTCGTGGCGCTGGCCGGCGAGGACCGCATCGTGTTCGACCAGGACCTTGCCCATGTGGAAGAGGAAAGCGCAAAGCACCGGCGCAAGGCGGCGGTTCATGACGATTGAGCACTTGGCCGACCACTTGGCCGAACACGCCTGTTGAGCATCATGCCGGACTTAGCCTCGTTGCCGCATCCCGCCACGCTCGGCCTCGTCCTTGCGGGGGGTCTTGCGCGCCGCATGGGGGGCGGCGACAAGGCCCTGATCGCGATCGGCGGCGTGGCGATTCTCGACCGAGTATTGGGGCTATTGCGCCCCGCATGCGCGGAAATCATCCTCAATGCCAACGGCGATCCCGCCCGGTTCGCCCGTTACGGCCTGCCGGTGATTCCCGACAGCGTGCCGGATTTCGCCGGCCCGCTCGCCGGCATCCTGGCGGGGCTCGATTGGGCGGCCGCAAAGAGGCCCGACCTCGCCTGGGTTGTCAGTGTTCCGGGCGACTGCCCGTTTCTGCCCCACGATCTCGTCATGCGGCTGCATGAGGCGCGACAGAAGGCCGGCCTGCCGCTCGCCTGCGCGCGTTCCGGCGATTGGCGCCACCCGGTGGTGGCGTTGTGGCCTGTCGCCCTGCGCGAGGACTTGCGGCGTGCCCTCGTCGCGGAAGGTCTTCGCAAGATCGAAGTATGGACCGCCCGCCACGGCGTCGCACTTGCGGATTGGCCGGCGAAGCCGGTCGATCCGTTCTTCAATGTCAACACGCCGGAAGATGCGGCGGAAGCCGAGCGGTTGGTGCGGCTCTGTCCGTAACGCTGTAGCCCGGATGGAGCGCAGCGTAATCCGGGATTATCCGCGCCCGTGGGCACCGCCGCTCCCGGATTACGCTTCGCTCCATCCGGGCTACGGGCTCACCCTGTGAGCGCCGCGTAGGACAAGAACCCCACGGTCGCGCCGGGGGCAATCTGCGTCTCATCCTCGCGAAGTTCTACCAGGCCGTCGGTCTCGGTCAGCGACGTGATCACGCCGGCGCCGTCGCGGGGAAATTTCACGGCCTCGACGGCGCCGTCCGCTGCGTGACGCAAGGTGACGCGCACATATTCGCGGCGGCCCTTGCGCTTGCGGTACGCGAAGGTTGCCCGCACCGGCAGGGCGATCGGCTGGCGCGGCGCGGCGCCGGCGAGCCGCAGCAGCAGCGGCCATACCACGCGCACGAAGGTGACGTAAACGGCCGCCGGGTTGCCGGGGAGACCCGCAAAGGCAGCCGCATGCCCGGGAGGCCCGCCCGGGACGACGCCCATGGCGACGGGCCGGCCCGGCTTGATGGCGACGCGCCAGAACACCAGGCGGCCGATGCGCTCGATCGCCGTGCGCACGTGATCCGCCTCGCCGGTCGATACCCCTCCCGAGGTGATGACGAGATCGTGGTCGGCGGCGGCTGACGCGATCGCGGTTTCCAGCGCCGCCGGATCGTCGCGCAAGATGCCGAGATCGGTGACGACGGCGCCGAATTTATCCAGCAATCCGCGTAAGAGATGCCGATTGGCATCGTAGATCGCGGCCACCGGGCGGGCGGCGCCGGGTTCCACGACTTCATCGCCGGTCGAGAACACCGCGACGCGCAGCCGCCGCCGCACCGGGAGCCCCGTCATTCCCTCCGCGGCGGCAAGCGCCAGATCGGCGGCAGTAAGCTTGCGGCCTGCGGGCAACATGATGGCGCCCTTACGGAGATCCTCGCCCGCAAAGCGGCTGTTGGCGCCGCGCTCGAGACCGGGCGGCAAGATGACGGCGTTGCCGTCGACCCGGCAATCCTCCTGCATGAACACGGTGTCGGCGCCAACCGGCATCGGGGCGCCGGTGAAGATGCGAATAGCCTCCCGGGGTGCAAGCGGATGCGCCGCCTCATGTCCGGCCATCACCCGTTCTGCGATGATGAGCCGTGTGTCGCTAGCTGCCGCGAGGTCGGCGTGGCGCACCGCGAATCCATCCACGGCGGAATTGTCGAAGGGCGGCAGGTCCTCGGTCGCCGCCATATCAGCCGCAACGACGCGACCGAGCGCCTCGGTAAGGGGAACCTCTTCGACCTCGGCCACCGGCGTTACGCGCGCGATGATCAGCCGCTCCATGTCGGCGATCGGCAGCAGCGGGCCGGCAAACGCAAAACAGTCGTCGGTGAGCTGGGCCATCACGGCGCCTCGACCGCGAGCGCACGTAGCCGCGCCAGCATGGTATCGAGGCGCTCCGCCTTTGCGAGGACCAGTTGGACGACGCCCTCGATGTCATCGATATCGACCACGGGCCGCCCGGCATCGGGAAACGGCGTATCCGAGACGATCCCGGCCACATGAGGGTTCTCCGGATGGAAGGGCGGCTTGCCGACATCCTTGCGGTACACCTCGATGCGGGTGTGGCACGCGGACTTGAAGCCTTCGATCAGCACCAGATCGACCGGCGACATCTTCTGCAGCAAATCGTAGATCGACGGCTCGGGTTCCTCGCGCAACTCATGCATCAAGGCCCAGCGCCGGCTGGAGGCAACCAGCACTTCGGTCGCGCCCGCCATGCGGTGGGTGTGAGAATCCTTGCCCGGCGTATCTACGTCGAAGCCGTGGTGGGCGTGCTTCACGGTGGAAACCGTGTAGCCGCGGGCAACCAGGCGGGGGATGATTTTCGCCAGCAAAGTGGTCTTCCCCGATCCGCTCCAGCCGGCCAGTCCGATGATCCGCATAGGTCGATATATAGCAATCCGGCGCAAAAAAAGAATCGCCGCGAAACTGCGTTGAGGGGTTCGCGAGCGATGGCGGCCCGAGTGGGAAGATCAGCCATGGATCATCCGTCAATGTCGTCACGGGAAGGCCCCGACCGATCAGACGAATGTAGCCGCGCAGCGACTCTCCGCCAAAGCGGGCCCAGCGGAGGCGCAACAACAAAGTAGAGCTGTACGAGGAAGATGAACGCGATACTCGCGTAGGTGCTGAAGATGCAGAGCAGCGCACCGAAGGCGTAGAACGCTTGGGCGATGAGGTTGCGGCGCCTGTTCGTGTAAAGCACGGCCGGGTCCACATCCTTTCGCATCAACCCTGCCCACATCGCATAATGCCAGCTGCCGAAGAGGGCGAGGCCGATCAGGAAAATGTTGAACCAGTAGACCACAAGGGCGACACGATAGGCCATGAACTCGGCCAGCAGCCCCGTCGAAAACAGTATGAGCGTCACCGCCAGCAGGAAGGCGATATGGATCCAGGTGAGATGGCGATTGCTGCGTGCGATGAGATGGTTGAGCTGGGTCTGCTGCGCGATCCAGAAGACGCCGAGCGTCAGAAAACTCATCATGTAGGGAATGAAGCGGAACCCAAGCGGAGCCAGCTGGCTCCACAGCACGTACTCATTGTTCTGGTGAGCCGTCTTGATGATCTGCTCGACCGTCTCGGTGGTAGGTACATGAAGGTCGAGCACGAGCAACGTCATCGCGACCGCGAAGACCCCGTCGCTTAGGGCTGTGAGTCGCTCTACACTCTGGCCGGCGATAAAGTTGTAAGGTGTCCTCACTCGTCTGCTCCAAATCTCGAATAAATTTGTTATTGCTTCTTGGTTAATGCCATGCCGCAGGGCGACATGGTTAAGTATCTTGACGACAGCATACTGGTCGAGCGAAGCGGAGGCAGTCATCATGTCGATTTTCAGGACCGCACGTGAGGCCTCTCTTGCGGCTGCGGTCGCTGCTGCGGCGGGCCTCGGGTTCGCGAGCAGTGCGGCGGCGCAGAATTATCCCGTGAAGCCGATCCGGCTCCTCGTACCGTTCGCGCCCGGCGGCCCGGCCGACGTCATCGGCCGCATCATCGCCCAGCAGCTCAACGTCATCCTCGGCCAGAGTCTCGTGATCGAGAACCGCGGCGGCGCCGGCGGCACCATCGGGGCGCGCTTTGCCGCCATGGCGGACCCCGACGGCTACACTCTGATGTTTGCCAATACCTCGACGATGAGCATCAACCCCGCCGTCTACCGTCGCCTCGACTACGATCCCGCCAAGGCATTCGCTCCGGTGGCGCTGATCGGCACCACCTCCAATATCGTGGTGGTCAACCCGGCATTGCCGGTCAAGACAATCGCCGAGTTGATTGCGTACGGCACAACTAACCCCGGCCGGCTCAGCTATTCGACGCCCGGGGTCGGAACGCCGCCCCACATGATCGGCGAAATGTTCAACCAGCGCGCCGGCCTCGACATCACCCACGTTCCCTACAAGGGCGGCGGCAGCGCGATCCAGGATGTTGTTTCCGGTCAGGTCTCGCTGACGTTCGAGAACCCCGCCGTAGCGCTGCCTTTGGTGCTGGCCGGCCAGATCCGGGCGCTCGCGGTGACCAGCGATGCCCGCAATCCCCGCATTCCGGACGTGCCCACCTTGAGTGAAACCATCCCGGGCTTCGTGTCGGCGTCGTTCACCGGCATCGTGGCGCCGGCCGCGGTGTCCCCCGTCATCATCGCCAGGCTCAATGCGGCCATCAACGAAAGCCTCAAGGCCCCCACCGTGCAAGCGACACTCGACCAGCTCTCGGTCGAGCTGAAACCGCGAACGCCGGAGGAATTCGGGGCGTTTCTGGCGACCGAAAGGGTCAAATGGATGGCAGTCGCCAAAGCGGCTCAGATTCAGCTGGATTGAGATGCCGGGTCGGCACTGAATTCGCGTTGCGCTGGCGTGGGCCTGCTTGATTCTGCACTGCGTTGCCGAAAATATTGCCAGATTGGACAGCAAAGTGGCATGATTGTGCGCACAGTGAACTCGTCTGTGCGTCGGCGCAACTCCCTGTGTCACCCTAATCGGGCTCAGCCGAGCGCTATTTGCGGGAGAAAGCGCTTCAATGATGCCAATACCGGGGAGCGCTGCCGCGAGTGTCGCGCCAAATGTCTTGCGGCTCGTGCTCAAGGTCGGAATCGGCGGCTTGTGGGTTGCCGTGTTGGTGCATGCGCTCAGTGGGCCTCTGATCGGGTATGGCGCGTCGGCGCAGCCGGCGTTGGAGCGACCATCGAGCGACGCCGATACCGTCCGCGTAACGCCCGACCAGATGCATCAACTGAGCATCGAGAAGGTCGTGCCGTATCCGTTTCGTTTGCAGAAGCAGGCAATCGGCCAGATTGCATTCAACGAGGATGCCAGCACCATTGTGCTGACGCCGTTTTCCGGCCGCGTCACGCGCGTCATCGGCAAGCTCGGCGACGACGTCCGGCGCGGCGATCCGTTGTTCGAAATCGACAGCCCGGAAGTGGTCCAGGCGCAGACCGATCTCATAGCGGCGTTCCAGGGACTCCAGAAAGGCAGATCTCAGCTTGCCCTTGCCAAACGGGTGCTCGACCGGCTTACTAATCTCGTCGCCAATAGCGCGGTGTCACAACGAGAGGTCGATCTGGCGCAAAACGAATTCGCTGCAGCCGAATTCGACCTCAGGACGGCCGAAGGCACGCTGACATCGGCCCGCAATCGCTTGCGAGTCATCATCGGCCGTGACCCGGCTGAAGTCGAGCGGGTAGAGCGGGAGCGGGTCGTCAATCCCCTGATCACCATCAATGCGGAGATCGATGGTACGATCATCGGCCGCAAAATCGGCCCGGGCCAGTATGTGCGAAGCGATGCGGGCGAAGCGCTGTACGCCATCGCGGATCTGTCCACCATGTGGCTCAAAGCGAACGTACCCGAGTTTGACAGCCCGCTCATTCGGGTCGGGCAGGAGATCGAGGTCAGGGTTGCGGCCCTTCCCGGCCGCGTCTTCAGGGCGCGCATCACGGCCGTCGGCGCGTCGTCCGATGCCGCGACACGTCGCGTGATGGTGCGCTCGGAAATCCCGAATCCCGACCGTGCGCTCAAATCTGAAATGTTTGCTAGCTTCAAAATCTTGATCGGCAACGGTGAGCGCGCCCCTGCGGTTCCGGTCGAAGCCGTAATCTGGCAAGCCGATATCGCCATGGTCTGGGTCGAGCGGGAGCCGTTGGTCTTCGAGCGACGCAAGGTGAAAGTCGGGTTGGAACAGGATGGCCGCTGGCAGATCAACGATGGCCTCGAGGCGGGTGAACTCGTTGTCGGCCGCGGCGCGATCTACATTCAGAATCAATTGCAGCAATAATCCGAATGTGAGCGAGTGCAGCGATGCTGCGTAATCTGATCGCATTCTGCCTGTCGCGACGGCCGCTGGTGCTTATCACCTACGCGGTGTTCATCGCAGTTGGCGCCGCTGCATTCTCGACAATGAACATCGAGGCATATCCTGATCCGGCGCCTCCGATCATCGAGATCATCGCCCAATATCCCGGCCAGTCGCCGGAGGAGGTAGAACGCTACGTAACGATCCCGATCGAGATCGCAGTTTCCAGCACGCCTGGGCTCAAGTTCATTCGATCGAACACCGTCTACGCGCTGGGCTTCATCCGCCTGCAGTTCGAATATGGCCGGGACTACTATTTCGTCCGGCAGCAGACGCTCAACCGGTTGAAGGATGCCGTCCTGCCCCCCGGCGTACAGCCGGTCATTTCGCCGGCCGGCGGCGTCAGCGAGATATTCCGCTACGAGCTTAAGGGTCCGCCGGGCATGGACCTCATTGAACTCAAGACGCTGCAGAACTGGGTGGTGGAACGCAAGCTGCGCACTGTGGCAGGTGTGGCGGATGTGGCGACAATCGGCGGCAAGACCAAGGAATTTCAAGCCGAAGTCGACCTGAACCTGATGATGGCATACGGGTTGACCCTGCCGCAGATCATGAATGCGATCTCCTCCGGCAACTCCAACGTCGGCGGCCGGACCATCGAAATGGGCGAGCAGTCGGTCAATGTGCGCGGACTTGGCGTCGTAAGCTCGCTGGAGGATATCGAAAATGTTGTGCTGTCGCAGCAGGGCGGCGTACCCGTACTGCTCAGCGACGTGGCGAAGATACAGATCGGTTTTGCTCCCCGACTTGGCATCTCGGCGCGCGACGACAGGGGCGACATTGTCACTGGCATCGTGCTGATGCAGAAGCTTGAACGCACGATGGAGGTGGTGACACGCGTGCGGAACGCGATTGCGCGCATCAACAGCGACGGCAGCCTGCCGGCCGGCGTGAAGATCGAACCGTGGTATGACCGCGGCGATCTGGTTGCGATCACCGTACAAACCGTCCTGCACAACCTCTTGTTCGGCGTCGCCCTGATCTTCCTGATCCAGTGGGTGTTTCTTGGAGATCTGCGCTGTGCCCTGATTGTGGCGGCAACGATTCCAGTAGCGCTGTTCCTGGCCGTCATCATCACGGTGTTGCGCGGAGAATCGGCCAACCTGCTTTCGGTCGGAGCGATTGATCTCGGCATCATTGTCGATTCAACCGTCATCATGCTGGAAAATATCTTCCGCCATCTGGCGCATCACGGGCCGAGAGCGCCTACCGCCGGCGAGGAAAGCCTGACCGACAAGCTCCATCGCATCCTTACCAGTGCGGTCGAGGTCGACAAGGCGATTTTCTTCTGCGTGATCATCATGATTGCCGCCTTCATGCCGTTGTTCACGATGCAGGGCGTGGAAGGCCAGATTTTCGGACCGATGGCCCGCACCTATGCATACGCTCTGCTCGGCGCAGTAATCGCCACCTTCACGGTGACGCCGGTGCTGTCGTCGGTGCTGTTGCCCGCGAGAGTGAACGAGATCGAAACGTTCCTGGTGCGGCAAATTCGCAAGATTTATCGCGCCGTCTTGCCGGTTGCCGTACGTCGCTTCCGCCTCGCGGCAACGACGGCTCTCGCCTTCCTGCTGGTCTGCGGCGTGCTCGGCGCCAGGCTCGGCACCGAGTTCCTGCCGAAGCTGGAAGAGGGCAACTTGTGGATACGTGCTCTGCTTCCGCCCACAATAACGCTCGAAGCCGGCAGGGACGCCGTCACGCGGATGCGCGCAGTGATTGGGAGCTACGCTCCGGTCCGGACCGTCGTGTCCGAACAGGGCCGCGGCGATGAGGGTACCGACCCCGACGGTTCCTTCGTGGCCGAGTTGTTTGCGCAGCTAAAACCGGCCGACGAATGGCCCAAGGGCCTGACCAAGGCCGCAATGGTCAGACAGATGGGCGAACAGCTCGGGCGCGAATTCGTCGGCGTCGATTTTAATTTCTCGCAGTACATCCAAGACAACATCGAGGAGGCAGTGTCCGGCGTGAAGGGCGAAAATTCGGTGAAGATATTCGGCCCCGATCTTGCTGAGCTGGTACGGCTATCCAAATCGGTGAAGAACGAAATTGGTGCAGTGCCTGGCGTGACCGATCCGGGGGTGTTCAACCTGCTCGGCCAGCCGAATCTTGTGATTCGGATCGACCGCGCCACGGCCGCGCGCTACGGCTTCTCGGTCGCTGACATCAACTCCGTCATACAGGCGGCGGTCGGCGGCCAAGAAGTGACCAGGGTCTACGAGGGCGAGATGAATTTCGCGCTCACCGTTCGTCTGGCTCGAGAATATCGTCGTAACGTGGACGCCATTCGTTCCGTCCCCGTCGCCTTGCCAAACAACGATCCGAAAGCGCCTACCGCTTATATTGCGCTCGGCGACGTCGGCGAAGTGAAGCTCGAGACCGGCGCAGCCTACATCTACCGGGAGAACAATCAGCGATTTGTTCCGCTAAAATACAGCGTGCGAGGACGCGATCTCGGGTCGACGGTGGCCGAGGCGCAGGATCGCATCGCCAAAAAGCTTCCCATGCCCCAAGGCTACAGGATGGAATGGACAGGCGAGTTCGGCGCACTGGTGGAGGCACAGCAGCGGCTCGCCGTCATCGTGCCGCTCAGCCTCCTTCTCATCTTAATGCTTCTGTATAGCTTGTTTGCCTCTGTGCGTGATAGCCTGCTCGCACTTGCCGGCATTCCGTTCGCGGTCGCGGGTGGAATTCTGGGGCTTTACGTCGCCAACCTTAATTTTAGCATTTCCGCCGCCATCGGATTCATTTCGTTGTTCGGTGTGTCCGCAATGGACGGCATCCTGCTCATCTCCTACATCCGCCGGAACATGGATCAAGGGATTGGCAGCGACGAGGCAATCATCGGTGCCGCCGAGACTCGGATGCGGCAGGTATTCATGACCGGTCTTTCCGCATGTATCGGTCTCCTCCCCGCCGCGATTTCCACCGGCATTGGCTCGCAGGTCCAGCAGCCGCTGGCGTGCGTGGTCGTCGGCGGCATGTTGCTGTCTCCGATTTGCAGCCTTCTCGTAATTCCGACCGTCGCCCGTATCTTCATGCCCTATGTCCCCGGAACTGGGCCCAGCCACGAGACGGCGGCGGTTCCAACGGCGGCAGGCCTCTCGCCGCGATGACGAGGTTCGCGGGCCGCAGAATCACGCCATGCCGATCGTAACCTATTACGTCGCGCTACCGTTCACACGACTTGAGGATGGCAGGCTTGCGCCCGGCCGGGCAGTTGATTGCCCCAGCCTTGCCGCTGCGCTGCAACGCGCCGAGGCCCTATCACGCGCTCCAGCGAACGCCGGCGCCGTCGCCTTTTTCCGCAGCGGCGACGCCAATCCTGGCGAGTTCACAGAGGCAATACTGATCAGGGCTTTTGGAGATGTTCCCGATGATTTGAGCAATCTGTGAGAGGTCCCGTCGCCTACACCTTTGTAATCCAAGCTCGGCTGGGAGCTTCCTGACGCATCGTGATTCTCCTACCCGCTTCCCTCCGGGCCTCGGCGTTGCTACATGCGGGACATGGCCACCGTACCCATCGAAAACATCCGCAATTTTTCCATTGTCGCCCATATCGACCATGGTAAGTCGACGCTTGCCGACCGGCTCATCCAGATCACCGGCGGCCTCACCGAGCGCGAAATGTCCGGCCGCGAGCAGGTGCTCGATTCCATGGACATTGAGCGCGAGCGCGGCATCACCATCAAGGCCCAAACGGTGCGGCTGAATTACCGCGCCCGGGACGGCAAGGATTATATCCTCAACTTGATCGACACCCCCGGCCATGTGGACTTTGCCTACGAGGTCAACCGCAGCCTGGCGGCGTGCGAGGGCTCGCTGCTGGTGGTGGATGCGAGCCAAGGCGTCGAGGCGCAGACGCTGGCGAATGTCTACCAGGCGCTCGACAACAACCATGAGGTCGTTCCGGTCCTCAACAAGGTCGATCTGCCGGCTGCCGAGCCTGACAAGGTCAAGCAGCAGATCGAGGACGTGATTGGGCTCGATGCGTCAGACGCCATCCTGATCTCGGCCAAGACTGGCCTCAACATCGAGGCCGTGCTGGAGGCGATCGTCACCCGCCT
>WNFR01002758.1_pt1 | contig 21837 bp, 44 predicted proteins | sample 5400221 | NCBI WGS metagenome assembly WNFR01 (sample SAMN13153357, study PRJNA577476) | soil metagenome | isolation source: 40 cm soil under Madrone tree | place: USA:California | collected 2016-06-14 | reverse complement strand
CATCACGAAGCAAGACGAGCAGTCCGAGCCCATCGTTGCGTCCCTGGCGACGAACGTCACCGCGAAGGCCGACAAGCCGGAACCCGCCGCTGTGGTGGGCGCCGAATCCGCCGCCGCCCCGACCCCCTAGGGGTCGGGGTCGTTACAACTTACTGTACCATCCGTTGTAGGGCTTGCGCCAACGGGCGCAAGCCCTAGTTCCATTGGTGTCTAACCTATTCCGATTCGGGAATCTTTCCCGATGGCATAGGTTAATCACCAATCCCGCTATAAGTTTGTGTCTCAGCCGGAGACGCAAGGTTAACTACCTAATTTCCCTTGCGTCGAATCGTTTTCGCTGAGACAATTTCCTTCGGAAATTGGAAAGGGGGTCCTCCCCTTGAAACGCCAAAAGCGTAAACCAATGGGCCCCCATCTGGGCCCCCGTTTGGGCCGCAACTACAAATCACCTTACTCCGCAAACACTGAGGACAAATCTCAGTGCCTCAAGCAGAAGTGTGGCTGCAAACGGCATAGGTTTGTAGACTCAGGTGCCCCCCTTCGGTCCGGCGCGTACGCCGGACCGATAGGTCCACCAAAACCAATCCGCCACTTCATCTGCCCCCGGACCTTCGTCTGCCCCGAATGCAAGCTTGAGTCTAAAGTAGACGAGAGGAACCAAAATCACAAAGGGGATTGCCTCTTTGGCGTGACCGTCAGGTTGCGCCGGTTCAAGCAACCAATCCCCCCAACGTACCATCTAAAGAAGCTCCACATCTCCGCCGTCAAGGGAGCGCATCTCCCTGAGCCAAAAGTCGAGACAAGTGCCTTCTGGGAGCGCTTCAAAAATGACGGCTCGCGGACACCAGAGAAAAGCGAGGACGACAAAAAGCGCAAATCCCCACCATTTGGGCGCTAGCACCACGATACCGCTCGCCAGCATAAGACCCCTTACGGGCACTAGGATGAGCGGAGTTTTAGAACCGATCTAGGCCGGCTGCGGCCTAGACGGTATGTGGGAGCCCTTTGCTTTAGGGCCCTAGGGACAGGGATGGCCTCCTGTTTGGCTCCAGAGACCGGTTCAAGACCGGTAGGGTCCACCATTTCAAAAAGGAGGTGTAGCATGAGACGCACCTACATCAACAGCGTCAGATAGAAGGGACAGTTCGCCGGCGCCAATCTCAAGCAGGGACACCATGACCTTTCGTCTTGGGAGCCGCGCAAGCGGCTCCCAAGTTTTGTGCCTAAAATACACACTCTAGGAGGCGAAATGAGCATGGGTGGTTTGTTTGGGGCGATTTTCGGGGCATTGGAAAATGGTCCTCCCGAGAGCCTAGCCCGCACAGAGCAAGACGGGTCCATCATCTCCACCGTTGACACGCCGGACATGGGACCTGAAACCGCCATCCTCGACGCCAACGGCACTCATCCGGTCGCCAGATATGCGACTGTTGAGGAGGCCAAGAAGGGGCATGAAGAGTGGGTTGCATTCATCAACCAAGGTCTTCGCAAGGTCAGCAAGCTTGGCTATGGCGACATGGTTGGGGATGAGGAAATCACCCTTTCCTCCTCGCAGAGCGAGGAGGAATGATGCTCAAGTCAATTCTCATCAAATTCATCCTAACTTGGTACTGTTCATGTGTAATCTGTACCGGCAAGGGGCCATCACATCCATTGTACGGGATAACCGCGAATGGGACGGTAGCATCCAGGGGGACGGTGGCTTGTCCACCGTCCATGCCCCTAGGCGAAATGGTCCTGATCCCGTCGGAATTCGGCTTCAAACTGCCATTCTTCTGTCTCGATCGCGGTTCAGCGATCGAGGGGCATAGGCTGGACATTTTTGTGCCCTCCCATAAAGAAGCGCTCCAGCGTGGGATCAGTCGTGCTGAAGTCGAGGTCATCAAATGAGCAAGCAGAATCACAATAGCATCAAGTCCGCCCAGATGGAGGAATATCCTGAGCCCATGCCTGACCCCAAGTGGGAGGCGCTGGCGAAGGAGTTGGCGCTCGAAGCAGCCGAGGATTGGTTTACCGAGGCGCGGTCATGGTCCTCAAATGCTCGCGTTGGTGGGCTACCGGATCTAGATAAGGCCATCGACGTGGCGAGAGAGAAACTGGCCGGAAAGATTGCTCCTCGCTTCATGGACCTCCTAGAGCGCGTGGCCGGGGAGGCAAGTCTGGAAGCCAAGGACGAAGCGCTGATGTGGCACAACTCCACAGATCGGCTGACCAATGAACTCGCCGACGCGCAGAAGGAAATCGAGCGGCTTTTGAAGCAGCTAGACGTTTACATCGCTGCACATGGCGAGGAAGTCACCAAACGGCAGAAAGCCGAAGCCGCGGCCGAGCAGGCCCATGCTTTCTCTGGTGAAGGCGAATGCCCTCTCTGCAAATACGAGATGGGTTTCTGCATGAAGGCTTGCTGGTTCCATGAGGAGATCAACAAGTTTCGCGGTCAACGAGATCACTACAAGACAAGTAGTGAGCAGGCCCGCGAAGAAGGCCGCCGAGAGCAGCGGGAGAAGGACCTTAAGATTGCTGGCATGGGTTGGCAAAATCCAGGTGAGATTTACAAAGCAATCCGGGAGTCCAAGCCATGACCGTGCAGATTCTAATCCTGCTGCTGTTGCTGCTCGCCAACCTCGCAACGGTCGGGCTGAATCTGAAACTATATACAGAGATTATGAAAGAGAAAACGCAGAGGAACCGATGACCGAGCAAGCCGAGCCGAATGAGACTGCTGCAAGGATGCATGCTGACTGCTGTGGATGTGTTCGTAGAGGTGACTTGCATCGTGAACGCTTCGAGCGTTGGGTTCAGAAGGTCGAGGCCCAGGCGAAGCGAGAGGGCGCACGGGAGGCTCTGGAGAAGGCAGCGCAGATATTTGATGAGACTGCAAAACAAAAACAGAAACTCGTCTGGATTCCTGAAGCTATCGCCCAGCAGATCCGCTCCCTGATCGAGCCCACGCCTGTCAAGCCGAAGGTCAAGTCATGCGTCCGCTGTGGATCGCCTTATCAGCCGGATGGCAAATGTTCAAGATGGCAATTTGGATGTCAGGGTGGTATCGGTGAATGGCGGGCTCCCCCAAAGACGAAGGAGAAGCCATGAACGAAGTCGAACGCGAGATCAAGGCCATCGACGAGGCAACCGAGATCGCCAAGAAATCGAAGGCGGAGGAGTTGCCGCTGTTGGACCATCCATTTTCACCGTGTAACTGCGAGGATCAGCGCCACTGCACGACGATTGTGGAAACACCGATTCGATTCCCTGGTCCCCATAATTGTGGCCAGCCCGAATCAGCCCACCGGAAAGCGAGGTAGCGAGTGAAGTTAGGTGACATTCACAGAGGATCATGGGACACTGTGCAGCGGCACCTCCTCGAACAAGCGCGGGCCATTGGAATGTCCCTCATCATTGAAGACAACAAGGCAAAGCGAATTTCGCTGGAATACCAGAGACTCAGGCGACACGCCGGCAGGCGTGTCGATGGCCATCTCATCAAGCCCCTGAGATTCCCGGTCCACAAAGAAGTCTTGGACTTGCGGCTCAAATACGCTCGCCTTCGGACCGCGTTTCGCGGTCCGATTCCATTGGAGTATATCCTTGGTGAAGAAGCAAAGGTGGTACGACACCCAGATTTTTGATCCCCTCACTTGTGCCATTCTTTTCCTGCTAGTAGGAATAGCATTGGCGACCAGTGGTTATCCTGGTCTTGAGGGCGTTGGCGTCGTTTTGGTTCTAACCTTTTGCCCTGCCATCATAGGATTGGTGGTAGGAAAGTTCTGGAGGGACTAGCAGTGGGAAATCACAAGCACTACAAAGACCGCAAAGGGGTGAAACGGGCCTCAAGAGAGGCATCCAGAAGGGCGACCTCCTTGGAGAAGCAACACATGGAACGAATCGGCGCCCCGAAGGGCCCCAAGGCGCGCAAAAAGCGCGAATACCTCCTGGCCCGCCAAGGAATGATGAATCGTTGGGATGGCATCTACCAACTGATTCACACCTTCGTGGACAACGGGATGAGGGCTGGCTACAAAGCCGGTTACAGACTGGCCTAAAGGCCAGTCTGAGGGAAGGCTCCTAAAAATGGGTGAAGCTGCGCCCCAACTCCAGATCCTCCTCAACTGCGCCAGGGAGGAACATCTCACTTTGGTCAGAGAATCACTTCGGATCAAGCGACTGAAGAAGTTGGTGGCTGATGAGACTCTGGTCCCTGAGTGGGGGCCTGAAAAAGAAGCCCGTCTTTTGAAGGCGCGAAAGCGTCACAAAGCATTGGTCAGAAGGGTTTCGGCCATCACACTTGTGGACTGGCCACCTATTGAAGTGGGAGGAGAATCGTGAGACAGAATGCCGTTACTCTTTACGTGGAAGACTCAGAAGCCGAATCCATCCCCACCGTGGATCTGAAGGACTTTGCCCCTCCTTACCTCTTCGTCTATGGAACCCTTATGAGGGGCGAACACAACGAGCAGGTGATGCCATCAGGAGCGAAATTCCTGGGCGAAGCCAGCACCAAGGAAGGCTTTGCATTGCTGAACATGGGGCTGCCGGCGATGATTCGGCGTGCCGGTGCTGGAGTAGTTAGGGGTGAAGTCTACGAAGTCAATGAGGGCATCCTAGCACGGCTCGACCGTTTTGAGGGGCATCCCGATTTTTATCGGAGGGAGCGGGTCCCATTGGAAGGGCCAGTCCCCGAAGCATGGTGCTACCTCAGAGCCACTCCATACAGCAGGGCTGAAGCCATGCCATCCCCCGCATCTTGGAAAGAGAGGAGTGTGAGCTAGAAGTATGTCAATCTTTGTCGGCGGTGATCCTGAGCTGATGATCGTAACCCGAGACAGAAAGCGCGAAGCACTTCCTGCTCACCTCTTCTTCGAGAGTCGGGATGAACTCCAGAAGAAAGACCGCTATCACAATCCACCCGTCATCTTCCGCGATGGCTTCGCCCTTGAATTCAACCCCCAACAATCGCATTGCCGGGATGTGTTGGCTCGCAACTACATACACCTAGTACACAGGGCCTCAGCTACGTTGAAGCCACAGGGGGCCGCTCTCTTGGCCAGCAGTGCCATTAGTGTGTCCAATGATGGAGCGGATTGGCCGCCCGACGTACGTCGGGCGGGATGCTCTCAATCCCTGAATGCATATCAGGAGATGCCCCCTCCACCGAAGGATTTGACCAAGTTGCCATTCCGCGCTGCAGGCGGTCATTATCACATCAGCTGGGAGCAGAAAAACAACTCTTCCTACAACTATGTCGATGGTCGTTACGTGTGGCAGCGACGGGCGTCTGAGCCCGAGAAAGTCCCAATCGACCAGATCGTGAGGATGGCGGACGCTTTTGTTGGCATCCCTTTCACCTACATCTTCCAGGACAGACCCGAAATTTTCATCCGCCGCACGATCTACGGTCGTGCTGGTGAATATCGGAAGAAGCACGACACCTACTTCGAGTACAGAGTGTTGGGGGCGGAAGCATGGGGGAGAATTCCCTTCGTCTCTTTGTTTGCCGGTCTTCTCCGACAAGTGGTCATTCACAGGGAGAAGTTGGCCCAGAAATGGGATCCCAGTTGGGAGCCCTACATCAGGGAAGCCATCGACACAGGTGTGGGATTGGCCGATGTTGCCAAGGGCATCAGCGTCCCTGCCTTCCTCAATCTCGACGTGATGGAGCGGGTGCGCAAGTACGCGAAATACTGTGCCCTGAGATTCCCCTTTGTCACATTGGGAAGTGAGTTCTATGGATTTGCTAGCCTCTCCTCGTCGCTCAAGGGGATGCCACCACACCCCGACTGGCGGTCGGGGTGGAAACTGTTCGGAAAGGTAGCCGCGTAGCGGCTACCTTTCCTGGGGTCACGGACAAGTTCTGCTGATTTGCTAGGTCGTTTTCGATAGTCCCTATTTCGGCCCGCCTCGCGAATCGAAGGGTGGCGTCTGGCAGCGCCAGCTGCCAGAGCCCTTCGGTGTGTTGAGGCAATATGGCTGTTAGCGGATGTGTAGAAAACTGGCTATCAGTGGTGCTGCCGGTCTTGCATCGGAGTTGGGGATGCTGACCAAAGCCGGCGCGTCCGTGGCCTCATTTTTACGAAGTAAAAATGAGGCCAGGAGGGGAGATGAAGATGAAGCTAAGCAGGGCAATTCGCAAGGGCGTCAAGGCGGATGGAGTGCAGACTTTCGGCGAACTTATCGACTACGACGACAATAACAATATCGTCGGATGCTGCACTCTCGGTGCCGCGTACATCGGGGCACTTGGGCTCGATGGTGCAAAGAAGTGGGATCGTGTGGGTGGGGACGATCCTTTCATCACTGTTCTGGAGAAAATGGTCCCAGTGAAAGACCTTCCGAAAGGATTTAATCACTACTACGGACGTGATCTTGCCGGTGTGATCATTTCTCTAAATGACAAGAAAGGGTGGTCCCGCGAAAAGATCGCCACCTACCTGGAGAAGATCGGCTACTAAAAAAGGAGGAAGAGAGATGAAGCTCAGTGTCGCAATAAGGAAAGGGATCGAACTCGACGGGGAGCAGTGCTATCACAACTACGCTGAGTTCGACAAAGACGGGAAAGTCATAAGATGCTGTGCTTTGGGGGCAGCGGCCATCGGGCTCAAAGGTTTAGGCCACTTCGAACCATGCCATGAGCAGGCTTTTTCCAGTGCCTTGCTTCCACTGCTCGGCAATTCAATTCCTAAGTCTGACGTTCCAAAGGAGTTTCTTGACCACAGAGGAACCAAGCGCGATTCTTTCGTCGTGGATGATGTAGTGGTCACTCTCAATGATAGTCTGAAATGGACCAGAGAGCGCATCGCTGATTGGCTCGAATCCATCGGGAGGTAAGATGAATCATCAAACCAGTTCGGATCCAGCGGAACCGCCCGCCGACGCGCAAGACCCACTGGCTGCGCCAGTGGGGGATGATGACGAAGGGGGCTTCTACATCGGCGAATCCCGCATCAAGGGCGGGGAGGAATGCGCCGGTTGTGGGATGACCCCCGGCGTCAATCCCGACTCTGAAATGCCCGGCACCCTCATGATCGGCACCTCCCAGGAGCCCTTCGAGTTGTGCGAGGATTGCTCCGCCTTGGTGGCCCAATTCTTCATCCTTGGCCATCTCAACTTCCTCAAGAACAAGACGAAATTCCCCAACTGGATCTTCGCTGAGAATCCACTAATGCCCCGGGGGGAATGACATGGAATCGGAACTCACCATTGAACGTGGTCCCATCCCGGCCCCCGACGAGCGGTTCATGGACTTCAGGATCAGCTTCAGACCCTCCGGTCCTGGTGTCAGGATTTTCGCCAAGTGGCCCGCAATGGAGGCCTTCGTCGAGAAGCAGATGGAGAAGGACTACGGCGTTCCGCCGACCACCGCCAACTACCTAATCCCCTCAAAAGTCATCAAGAATGCCTACATCTACCAGTGGAGTGGGAGGGTGAATTTCGTCCCGGCATGGGGCGGACCAGCGATTTCGTATAGGGAGAAAGATCCTCTCTGGTCCGGAGACGGCACCTACTTCAACGTGTGGTGGTGCCTTGTGAAGGGGTTGAAGGATGGGATTTCTTGGGATATGCGCTTCCCTCCCGATGCGGATCACATGGAAGGATACGCGAAGCACCTCTCTTCATTCGCAAGGGAGTTCGGCGACAGGATGATCCGCCCTTATGACATATCCTTGGTGGTGAACATGAAGATGATGAGATGAAGGTTACCGGTCAACAGGTAAAGCGCGGGATCGGAGTGAAGGTTGTGAAGTGGGTGTGGCTCCCAACATTGATGATTGTGGTAGCATGGGTGTTGAGTTTCTTTATGGACCCACCAGCCGCCCTTCTGGCAGGCTCACTCGGATTTCTCATTCTTTTTTGTTTCGCCTTTCTGGGTCGCATCATGACAGAGGAGGATTTCTTTGGGTAGAATCTTTCGCGTCGGATTGGAGTTGGAGGGTGGTTGGCGCTACCCGATGCGCGCCGACCAGCAGATCCACAACGATGCCTCGGTCCATCCGCCCATCTACATCCAACTTCACGACGATGATCCGGAGGATTTGATCCAAGCCGAAGTGGTCGGCGAGCTGATCTCCCCCCCGATCAAGAAGTCCGAAGTCGGCAACTGGCTCCAGCGAAATTATCCTCCCGGCTGGTTTTCCTCCTGCAATTGTGATCGGCGTTGCAGTGTAGGCCTTCATATCCACGTTAGCTTGAAAGCCGACGCGGATTATGCCAAACTCATGGATCCCGCCTTCTACGAGTTCTTCATGGAGAGGGCGAGGGAATTCGCTCTTCGGTTCCCAACGGGGAGCCGAATCAGGAACTTCCTCGTCTCAAGGTTGGGAGGCCAGAATCGCTTTTGTCTTGCCACACTGGACACTCAGAGGCAGATCGGTTTGCTTGACAAGCCCCAAACAGGAGAACGCCGCGACGTCCGAAGGACCATCATCAATTACCCTTATGGGATGCACAAAACCATTGAGTGCAGGGTCTTCCCCATGTTCCCTAGCTGGGGGCAGGCCAAAGAGGCGGCCTTCCTCTTCATCCACTCAGTGGAGGACTTCCTCAAAGCGGCGAAGCCCCTCAAGATGAAGCGAATTCTTGTGAGGTTGAAGAACAAGGATCTCGGTCGGAAAGAGGGGGATCCTGTCCCCAAGAAGAAGATGAATCTTGGCGATTTCGGTGGTGACGAAAATGTCCGACATCCCAATCAGGATGAATCTCCACCTCATGATATTGTCGAAGAGATGAGATTGGAGAGGCGAGCAAGATTGGAGAGACAAGAACAGAGAGCCCGTCAAGATGCTGCTGCTGGTCTTATTCCTGTTCCTCCGCCAAGGCGAGTGAACCTCAATCCACCAGGAAGGAATCCATTCGTTATCAACACAGATTCATTCGCCACCACCACCGATTTCGTGGTGCCTGTTCCTGATTGGAGGGCAATAGTGAGAGCGCAGTCACCAGCTATTTTGGCCGGAGTTGGTACTGATCAAGAAGCAGAGGATGGGCCACTTGAAGAGCCAGTTTCATTCAGAAACACAAGAAGGAGAGGGTAGCTATATCTGCGTTATCTTTTCGACCTTTGGCACCGACCCACCCGACGAGATCATTCGTGAAGGCGCTCGTCGGAATACGGATGGTGCCGGAGTCGCATGGCAAGACACTCACGACGGCGTAGCCGTCGTGAGGTGGAGAAAGGGCATCACCGACGTCGAGGAAGTGATCGAGATGGTCCGCCAAGGAATGCCCCATCCCTACATGATCCACTTCAGGAAGAAGTCCAGTGGGGAGATTGACCCCTCTCTAACGCATCCCTTTCCATTGGAGGATGATGTTCCATTGGCATTGGAGGGCTATACCACCCGTGGTGTGCTGGCTCACAATGGAACGTGGGTCTCTTGGGAGCGCGAATGTGCCCCGGTTGTATTCGGATTGGGCCGTCGCCTTCCGCACGGGTTGTGGTCTGATTCCAGAATGTTGGCCTATGCCGCGGCGCATTTTGGGCCAACCGCCCTTCACTTTTTGGATTGGGGTGGCCGACACACGGGACGAATCGGCATCCTCTATCCCCGGCCCTCGCAGAGGGCCGTGATGTTCAATCCTTCCGAGTGGACCAAGAAGGAAGGGTTCTGGATGTCCCAGGACATGGAGAAGTCCATCATTATCACCCCGGATTGGAGGGATGAAATCGGCACGGGCTACATGGGCACCCATGGCTTTCGAGAGGCCAGCTTTCGTAACCTGGAACGCATCCGGGCAGGTAACCGCCGGTTCGAGGCGAATGGGACGCCAATGGCGCCCCAAATGTGCCCTTCCTGCGCCAACGAAGGGGACGTGAACTATCAATTCCCCACCCAACAATGGTGCAAGGAGTGCCACAAATACTTCGACGTAGTTCAGCTCCTCTTGCCCGGAGGGCAAGAGGAGGGAGAGGATAAAAAAAAGACGGCATCATCGAAAGCATCGTCGCAACCGTCATCGGAAGAGGCGATAACTAGAGCCGATCTCCTTAGGATAGCATCAGACATGTTCGTCAGGAGATGGTGGGTTAGGCCGGCGAAGGCAACCTTGAACAGGAGGGCATACGATGATTCATGTGCTATGTAACCGCCCCTCAACGGGGGCGGTTGTGTTGGTAGGTGCCCTCAGGGCCGCTGGTCAAGAGGCACGCCGGGCTCGGGCTCGCCTTCCCGTCAGGGAAGGCGACAAAGTGGTGTGCTGGGGACAATCGCTAGCGCGCTTCGATCCGGTGGATGGGGTGACTTACCTCAATTCCATCCCCCTGCGGAACAAGTTGCAAGAGCTTGTGACATTGCGGGATGCAGGAATCGCAGTGCCTCAGTTCTCAGCAACGCCTCCCACTCCCGAAGGATGGATCCCACGCCGTCTCCATCACCAAGATTCGGAGGACTTCATCAATCCGCCCGCTGAGCCCGGCTTCTGGACTCGTCGCCTTGCCATTGAAGAGGAGTGGAGATTCCACATCTTCAAAGGCCGCTCGCTCCGAGCGGCGCGGAAGATTCCTGAGCCGGTCATGGGGCCAGGATTCGTCTTTCACTACTCCTACAGGATGGGGCCACTTTCCCACCGGAGACTCTCGATCCGGGCAGTGAGGGCCCTCGGATTGGACTTCGGCGCGGTGGATGTGGTGACGGTGGGAGGAGAACCGGTCATCTTGGAGGTCAATCGAAGGCCCGGTCTTGATCCTAATGGGCATACCGCAGAGCGGTATGCCCAAGCAATCTTGGAGGCATGATGTTGCCACAACCACAAATCACACAAGAAACGGTCCGGTTGAAGTGGGACGCAATCTGGAAGCAATTCCTGACCCTCCCCAACATGAAGCTGACGATCGTGGGGGAGCACGGATACTACTCCTGGGGCGTTTACTACGACTTCAGCGATAAGGATGCGTATGGCAAATTAAGGGTCTCTCGCTTATACGCCAACACCATCTATGTGAGCGGGATGCACGGGTGTTGTGGAGTGGCAGTGATTCACAACCCTTCGGGTTGTGGTGACAATCCCGCTCACTACGAGAAGCTGGTCAAGATGGGGGAGGATCTGGCCAAGTCCGGGGGCTACACTCTCCTCCTTGCGACCGACGTGGTTGGTTATAGGTTAGGCAAAGCCATTCAGCAGGTCGGTGGCTGGGAGCCCTTCGGCGAGTTCACCAACCATCGCACCTCAAGCAGGATCATCACCTACCGCAAGATCGTCGATTGGAGCGCGCCATACTGGTTCGAGGAGTATGAAAGAAAAGAAACCGAAGCCAATCCCCAAGAAGCGGGGCCTGGACCGACCCAGGCACAGCCTGGGTCGGAGGGGCGGCCACCACAACCTGTTGCGTGAAGCTCAAGAAGAAGTCGAAGATGTACCAGACCTTGTGGTGGAAATTTCTCCACCACCAGATGTAGTGGAGGACAAGAAGTGAATAAGCAATTCCTCGTTTCCGCAGCGTACTTGAAGCAGACGGGCAAGGGCAATCCGGCCATGCCGACGCCCACCGCATCCCTGTTCGGCCTGACGTCCAGCAACGGCACTCCCACGGCCGAGAACGTGAAGGAAGCCATCCTGGTGTTGGATCCTTTGAAGAAGGGGCAGAAGTTGTATCTCAGGGCTCATCTCGTCCTGGGAGCATCCATCCCCGAGGGGATCCCTTCCGTGATCGAGAAGACAACCGTGACCTACACGAGGGCGTAGCCCTCGTTTTCAAGTCCTCCTGGGGGTGGCCCGCGCCGCCCCCAAGGGGCGCCGGTGAAATTTCCACATGTATTCGTCTCTTAAGGGAGGTGAAAACCTAGAAACCACTACACAGCAGTGAGGTTTCCGTTCCAAGAAAAAGAAAAGGCTTGACACAACTTTCTTGGAATGCTATTGTTTGGTGGTGGAAAAACTTAACGACAAGCTTCTGTATTCTCGATGGAAGGTAGGGCGCCGCTTTTTTGCCAGAAAAGCGGCAGGAATTCCTGTCAAGAGCAGCTTCTCTGAAGAAGCCCTTCTTGGTTGGATTCGAGAACGGGAAGGCAGACAAAAAAGGAGGGTAAAGAGACGAAAACGAACACGCGCATACAAAAAGAGGGAGGACAAGCTATTCATTCTTCGTGGAATGGACCGCACTTCCTGTGAGCGTTGCGGATGGCATGAGCACCCGTGGGGATTAGATTTTGATCATCTTTGGCCAGAACTTAAAAGCTGGACTCCGTCATCATTGATCAAGCAGCGAGATCCTGAGGTGGCACTCAAATACCTCAAGGAGAATTGTAGGATTCTTTGTGCAAATTGTCATCGCTTAAAAAGCAAGGCCTTTGGAGAGCATGGTAGAGCCCCAAGTGGTGGTAGAAAAATAGATCATGAGGCCCACAGGTTGTGGATGGAAGATCCACGCGATAAACTTTGAGGAGATTTTCCCGATGAAAGACATTGCGGTTCTGGTTGTCTGCACTTTTCTAGCGTGGGCTGTTTGTGGTGTCATAGGACTGGCCATACCATCCGTTGGGCTCGTGATTGCCTTCGTGGTCGGCCTTCTTCTTGGTGGGCTGATTACAGAAAATCCTTGACACCACCGCGAAGCGGTGGTAGCATCGTAGGTCGGGGAAGGGAGGCCCCACTGAATCCCGCTCATTTCGTGGCAAGAACTGGCCGACAGACCTACGGTCGAACCGGAGTTCATTCTCGATCCCTACGTCTTGGCCCAAGGGATAACCCTCTTGTGGGCTTCCACCTCGACCGGGAAGAGCCCACTCACATGGGCAATGGCCCAATCCATCGGCTCAGGGACGCACTTCTTCGGCCTTCCTTGCAGCACCCGAAGGGTGCTGTACCTTGAGTTGGACACGCCGGAGGTTGGTATTGTACCTCGTATTAAGCGCCTTCTTCCTGTACCGAATGTGTGGTGGGCGTTCGATAAACCGCTCTCGTTCCCCGAGGTGACGCAAGAGCAGAAAGAGTTCTTCCAGGAGGTACTGGATGAAGTGGATCCAGAAGTCGTCTTCATCAACACCCTACGCAAGGTCCACAACATGGACGACAAAGATTCCCGTACTCCGAAGATGGTCTTTTCATTTTTCCAGTACCAATTTCCAAAGGCGGCGTTGGTCTTTGTCCATCACGAGCGAAAGCAGTCGCAAGATCCCAAAGCAATGCACTGGGACAAGGAGAGCTTCAGCGGCTCGATGCACTGGCTGGACGACGCGCAGGTGGGACTTCAACTTCAGCCCTTTGGGCGTGCGGGCAAGTCGGGACAACCCCTACGGCTGTTTCACCGCAAGTCTCAAGTCAGTAATCTTCTCCGTCCAATGGATCTCGTTCTCGCTCCAGACGGTTCGGGAATGCGATCACCCACCTTTGATGAACTCCTGGCGGTCTACAGCCTGATAAACGAAAGGGACGAGAAGGGTGTGGATCTAGATCGAGTGGTAGCGGCACAGTTGGGGATGTCCTTATCTACAGCGCGCCGTCGAAGGATGGACATTGAGAGAGGGGCATTCCCGGGAAGTAGATCCTTCCTCGAACGCGAGGAAGGAATGGAGGAGGAATAATGCCTTGCACCTACTACACAGCGGAGGAGAAAAGAAGGTTTGATCAGGAGGAAATCAACAAACTGACTAGGATGCTTTGTACCGCTGAGAAGCTGCTTCATCGCACTGGAAAGCATCCAACCGCCGAGGAAGAGCAAGAGGTCTGCGATTGGTGGGTGCAGCATCGGAAAATGGACGCTCAAAGGGAGGCATCGGAGAAGCTTTACAAGCTCGAACAGGCAGAGGAGAAGGCAGCTAGGGCCAAAGCCAAGGCCAAACTTACTCCCGCAGAGCGGAAACTGTTGAGGATTGAATGAGGCTGATCAGCCGCTCCTCGCACGAGCACTTCTCAGAGTGTCAGCGTCGCGGTTATTGGGCCTTCATTTACAGAGGTGGCCTGGAAGAATCCACCACACCATGGCCCATTGTAATAGGTCTTGCCGTTCACAAGGGCATGGAAATGCTGATGAAACGACAAGGCATCGAGGATGCCGTGATGGGGTTAGTTCTAGAGTTCATGGACCGTGCCCCTCAAGTGGCAGGTGATGATCTCCAGCATCTGGCCTTGGCTGAAGCCCTCCTCAGAGGATGGCACCGTTGCCGATTCGACCGCTTCATGGCCGCCTTCGAAGTGCTGTCAGTGGAGCAGGAGTGGCTGACCCGACTGGCAGCCAACATCGGCCTGAAATCGCGGATTGACGCCGCGGTGCGGGACCGCGGCTCAGGCTCCATTTACGTGGTGGATTGGAAAACCGCTTCCAGCATCAAGGATTGGGCCCTTCAGTGGGAGGATGAGATTCTGGTCCTAACCCAAGCCCTCACGACCCAAGAGCAGATGAAGGAGCAGGTCGCAGGGGTGCTGTTCGAGGGCTTCTACAAAGGGGGCAAGTACAAGGGCCAGTATACCAGCCCTTTAATCAGGGGATGGAGGCTTGACGTTGGAGAAGTCGGAGTTGGGGAATCTCGTTACGTATTCTCATCGCAGAAGCAAGCCCACTACGAGACATTTCAAGTCTGGAAGGACTTCCCCGGCGGCATCAAGGAGTGGATCGACTGGCTCCCCATCGACGTGGTGGAAAACCAGTATATAACATCACCCCCCATCCTCAAGAACGACGACATGATCCGGGATTGGCTCGTCCAAGTGGTCCGACGAGAGACGGACATCGAAGGCATGCTCGGAGAGGATGTCCCTGAGGCTGATCGCTTGTCCTACTTCTGGCAGAACAAAGGCGACCGGTGCAAATGGTGCCTCTTCCGCCCCGCATGCAGATGGGAGACATCCATTGATGACATGCTGAATGCTGGTCTTCTGCGCGTTAGGGAAGATCATCACATAATCAAGGAGGAAGAAAATGCCGGTAGTCAAGATGGAGGAGTGGCGCCAGCAACATTGCCATGACCATTGCTGGCATTGGGAGGATGATCCAGCATGCAAACATTGGCGGACTGCTCAAGTTCGACGTTGTTGCAAGTGTGGAGTGAGAGCCGATCATTTGTTCCATCCAGGCGGATATGACTTTCCTTGAAGCCCTGATCGAACTCCGCCATGGCAACAAGCCCTACCACTGGATCAGACCGCGGGCATGGAAGGGGATGAAGGGTGCCTTTGTGCAGGATTTCGCCGGAGTGCGAGGCAAGAACCTCATCTTCGTCCCTTCATCAAACCCGCATCCCCCATCCTACTTGCCCCCCATCACCGACCTGTTGGCAGATTGGGAGATCATCGAGCCGGACGTGGTGAACTCGGGAGGCTAACGACATGGCACAGGTGAAGATCACCTTCCTCGGCACATGGCCCCCGGCGGAATTACGCAAAGCTGAAAAGGGCCTCAGAGAAGGCCTCAAAGAAGACCTTCGTGGAGTGGTCCATATAACCGTCGAGTGGGTCGGTGATCCCAACAAGATCAGGCTGGTCCACTCTCATTTCGTCAGGGAGGATTGACATGGAGAAAGGATTACATCCGAGAGCCAAAGCTCTCGTGGAGGCTCTCTGGACCCCTCGCGTGATCGAGGAAGCCTGGGCCATTGCCTCGGATTACCTGTGGGAGGAAGCCGGCAAGGCATCTGACCTTCTAGGTGGTGGTCAGATGGAAGGCGACCACATCCCGCTGGATCTCGACGAATGGTTGCAACCATGAGCTACAACGAATTGGATTGTTGTGGTTTGGCAGAGTTACTTGTAGGTGACATCTGCTCTAAAGAGCAGCTAGAAGAAGACATACGGGAACTTCGTCGTGCCCACCATGGAGCCATTTTCGCCACCACAATTGCCCGCAGTGTGAAGTACGCAAGAGTGGAAAAGCTCTTAAAACGTGCTGGCTTTCGTCACATAAGCCGGTTCAAGAATCCCAACTCCGGCAACATCTTGAAATTCTGGTTCAAGGCGTTGGGGAAACCGTTGGCCGAAAGTCGATATTACTTCTAGTCCAATGTACACCGACACCGAGCGACAAGATGGTGACGAATTCTCCTGCTGTGGCATCGCGGAATTGTGCGAGGTACTGGAGGTAGAGGACAAATCCGAAATTCTTGCAGAGATTGCGGATCACAAGAACATCGCTGGTTGTCTCATCGCCACCACGATCTATCGCAACAAGGGAAGCACCAGGAGGAATCAAGACTACGCCAAGCCTGAAGAGGCCCTTCTCGGCGCTGGTTTTATCAACGCCGCCATCTTCGACAATCCCAACACAGGCAACACCCTCAGATTGTGGATCCGCGTTATCCACCCAGAGGGGTCATTGGAGAGAAAATGATCGACTTCACCGGATTCTGGAAGCCATGGCAGGTTGAATTGGCAAAGAAGCATGGCCTCACCTGCGAGCCCGGTTGGTACGGCTTCGCGTGTGGAGAGGGATGGCGTGACCTGCTGGATCGCTGCTTTGCGCGCATGCGCAAAGCAGGGTGGAACGGCGCAATCCACCAAGTCAAGGAGAAATTCGGCACCCTCCGCCTCTACTGCGAGATGGATGAAAGGCCGGACATTCGAGCCATCATCTCCGAGGCAGAGAACGAGAGTTGCCATACCTGCGAAGATTGTGGTGCCCCTGGTACACGTCGGCCTCGTAGCTGGATCGTAACCCTCTGTGATGTCTGCGCCGCGAAAGAAAGAGCTTGACACCGGCCGCAGGCCGGTGTATGATGCCCTCTGGGCATCAGAGGAGGGCCCCAATGTTTGCAGAAGAGATCAATCCTAATCTACGCAGGGGGCGGAATCGGGAAGAGTACAAGGGCAGCCGAGGCTGCCCGTTGGTTGTGGCGAAAGACGGGTCTCACCACCCGTGTCGTGAACGCTGATGGCGGTGGCACGGAAAGTGCATTCGCAGGGCTCGTCAGCAAAGGGGCGGCTGAAATCTTCGACATTGATACCTGGAATGAAGCCTCCATCTTCCAAGTCCTTGACTTCGCATCCAAGGGATGGTGGCCGGAAGACACCAAAATCCCGAACTCTAAACTTGTCCCTCCGTATAGGGAGTGGAGGAAGTGTTCGAGTTGTGGAGGCGACTGCGGCGCGACTGGATTCCAAATGCCTGCAAAATGCGCAGTTTGTGGAGTGGCATTCGGTGCCGGAGTGCTTCTCCCTGTCCAAAGGACACCCAATCCTGGAATGGAGAAAGTGGGCGCCTTCGTATTTGAGGGACTCACTGCGTTCGGGGAATTGCTACTGCGGCGACTTCGTACCATCGACTCTGGTGGTGGAAATTCCATCACTGACAAAGCGGGTGAAGGCAAGGAGAAGGAGTTCAAAATCTCCTCGCCCGGGATGCAGCATTACGGAGCCGCTCAATCGTACATCGCTCAATTCGTTTCGAACTCGCGCCAGATCGGCGTTCCCCTCGTTATTTGGACTGCACTTGAACTCAGATCCGATGACGATGGGAAACCCCTCTACGGGCCGGCCGGACCCGGCAAAAAGCTCACGGCGACGTGCATCCCGTGGTTCACGGATGTAATCCATCTTGATGCCATTGCAAAGAGGGACAAGGGACAGGTGGTGAAAGACAAGGATGGGCTTGAGATTCTTGAAAGAAAGCTGTATCTAGCCCCTCACTGGCCATCGGATAACATCTCGTACCGGTTTGCAGCTAAAACTTCAGCGCCAGCCGCCGGAAATATGCCATCCGTCATCGAAGCTGACATGGCTGTGTTTTTTGAGGAGCTTGAGAAGGCGTTTGCTAGAGCAGAAGAAAAGACGGCGCAGAGCTAAACTCTGCACCAAGTGCGGCGTACACGGAGCGTACAAAAAGCCATCACCAAAATCACCTTGGTGTCGCTTTTGTATTCGTGAATCAGTAGTAAAGTTACGCGAAAGCCGCAAACGCCTTGGTCTGTGCCGTGACTGTGGAGAGCCCTCGGGAAAGTTGCTTTTGTGCCCAGTTCATCGAGAGATAAACAAATGGGCATTGATGCAACGCATGTACAAGATGACGCAGAAGCAGTATGAGGAATTTGTGCAGAGTCGTGAAGGTAAATGCGATATTTGTCACAGACTTTAGAGTAGATGTGGTGTCTTAAGCTCTCGGTGAGCGCCGGGGATCTTCATGCCGATAGTTCGGCAGGCGTGGTTTAGGGTTCGTATGCGCCGAAGTGAATGGCAGAGTAGTGGCGATAAAGCGAGTACAACTGCGACGGCCAAAACTGAGCGGTATGTAATGGCTCCGCTCGGAAGGAAAGCCTGTAGGCACTATTCGAACATGGGTTCGACTCCCGTGGGACGCCTTCAATACGTGGATGGTGGATTGGCCATCCTTTAGAAAGGTCGTGGGGATCAATGACGGAGGAGAAGAAGAAAAAGTCAGTGCCGGTCAAAGTGGATGGTGAGGAGAAGTTCGAGGGTGATATTGTTGATATACCCATTACACTAACGTCGATTCGCGTTGCCGCTGGTACTGATGGAAAGGTGTGGTGCTTCCTGGACGCGGGCGATAACACTTGGCATGGCCTAGGTGTCCCGGTCGAGGTGGCAGTTCCATTCGCAGAGGCGCTCCTTTCTTGTGTAGCATCAATGATGGTGCCCGGTCTCCAGCAGATGATCGAGGGCAATGAACCAGGGCTGCCTCCGGCAGCCCTGGAGAAGGAGGAGATGAACTGACGCCCCTAACGGGGCGGGAAATTTTCCGCTTGACATGCCTTTCTAGGCGTGCTACTATCTTCAGCATGGAGCCGGGAATTAGCCCGGTTGCAAGTTGAGGAGAGCAAAAAGTGGAAGCGAATCAGTACATCGACCTGTCGGAGTTGCAGAATCTGGCGGAGGATCTGGGGCCTGAGGCCCTTGAGTCCAACGACTACTCGGACTTCGAGGTCACCCCTGTGGGACATTATCTCTCACAGCAACGCGAGATCAAGGGCAAGGTCGGGAAGGATGGCGTCAATCTGACCTTCGAGATCACCTTCACCGGCGGGATTCAAGACCCGCAAACCGGCAGATCCTACGGATCTGGCCAGTACCCGTTCAAGACGTGGCTTTCGACCAAGAAGTTCAACAAGCAGAACCGAGTGGGATCGACCAGCACCGCAGCGGAATACCTTAGGGCATGCGGCCTCGACCCCAAGGACGGCACGATTGGAGACCTCTTTGAGGTCTCCAAGACCCTTCCTGTCCAGGTCTACGTGGCCTGGGAGGATAAGGGCAAGAAGCAGGAAGATGGGACCTACACGAATGCAGGTCTCAAGACCAAGGACTTCAACCGTGGGACAAAGGAGTCCCCTCAGTACGTGCCTTCGGTGACCATCGGAAACGAAACCTTCACCGCACGGGCGCGGGTTTCGGGATTCTCAAAGATCGCCAGTAACTAAGTTCATCTCGGAGCCGGACGAATTGGGTTAACTTTAGCCAAAAGAAGATGCGGGTAACCGCACCTAACATCCAGTTCAACTTTTTGCCCCGAGTTTCTCTCCGGGCGCCCAAATGGGCGCCCGTGGCCCTAGATGGGCCCGGAATGAGCAGCGCCGAATAGACTCTCGGGGATAAGTGGCCGCCGTGCCCTTCGACGTCACATTCATCACGAGCCAGAACCATCCCGGTGATCTGGACAGCTACGTGGCCGGGTTCGTCAGCGGCCCTAACGAGGCCGCAATAGGCCTAGACACAGTCCACAGGAAGGTCCGCATCAAGGTTGGAAGGGGCCTCATCGCTGGACCAGGAGTGCTGGATTCAGCGGCCAAGCGTGGAACTGGTGCCATGAAGCAAGGACGATGGGGGGACGGTCTAGCGACCATCCTTCAAGCCGTGGGTGCCGCCGTGACTCCCGCGCCCATTGCGGTCGCAGCGGAAAGAGTGGTGACTGTGGCTCAAACAGAAGCCCCCTCAGGCCTTCCGTGGTGGATCGTCATCATAGGCACCCTCGGAGTGGGCGGGCTGGTCTGGTACTTCATTCGGCGAATCAAGGATGACAAGGAGGAAAAGGGGAGGAATCTCAGAAGCGCCGAGCGCGAAGTCTTGAGGGAGAGTGGCGAATCGGTGAGGCGAATTTATGACACTCCCATCCCATCGCCCAACTTCACCAGAAGGGGAGCCACACCACCGGTCTACGTGCCGAGCGTGACCAGTCCACCACCACCGGTTGTGGTGGTCCCTTCCTCAGGGCCCAACATCGTGGACTATGCCATCATGGACAGCATCGTTCACAGCCATGATCACAGCGCACCGGCTCCCGTTTCATCACCTGCACCCTCGTACAGTCCGCCTCCACCGCCGCGTTACGAGTCCCCAACTCCACCGCCCAGCTACGATTCGGGTGGCTCTGATTGGTCCTCCTCCTCATCGGACAGCGGCTCATCCAGCTTCAGTGGAGGGGATTCGGGCGGCTCGGACTTCTAATGGAGGGCATCATCAGGGAAGATCCACCCGCAAAGACAGGCACCACCAAGTACAACTGGGCCCTCCTTCTGGAGCCCCTGATGAAGGAGCCGGGAGTCTGGTTCAGGGTGATCGAGTATGAGCGGTCTTCGACCGCTCGCAACACATCCAGTTTGGTCAAGCGCAACAAGTTGAAGACGATGCCGCCTGGGAGATGGGAATCCATGTCCCGCGGCCCAAAGGTGTACGTTCGTTACATGGGAGGAGATCATGAAGGTGATCGTGGACCACACGGAGTTGAGGGTCAGCTTCAAACACGAGGACTTCGGGAAGGACGCTTGGATACATCATCAGACAACTTGCCGGATCTTGGAATTGGAGGAGGGTAAGGCCGAGCCCATCCTCATTGCCACCGGAGTCGCCGAGTGTTGTGCCCTGGACAACTTCAGCAAGGAGACGGGGAGGAAGATCGCGCTCACCCGAGCCATCGAGCAGATGGCCCTGCCCAAGGAAGAGCGCACCGCAATCTGGAATCAATACCATAACCGCGACCGAGCCATTGGCTCGGTCGGGAGGGAACATGTCGAAAAAGGGAGTTGACGAAATCGTCGTACTGTTGGACACATCGGGAAGCATGGCTGATCAGGTGAAGGACGTTCAGGGGGCCTTCGCCTCCTTCGTCAAGGATCAGCGAAGTGTGCCCGACCGGACGGCCACCCTCACCCTCTGGACCTTCAACTCCCCCGGGAGATTGAAGGCCTTCTGGGAGAACCTGGACTTGGACAAGGTAGGCGTCTTGGAGTTGAAGCCATCCGGCAACACCGCACTTCTGGATGCCGTGTGCGAGACCATCGACTTGACAGGGGAGCGGCTTTCGCGGTTATCGGAAGAGAGTCGGCCGGAGAAGGTCATTTTCCTGATCATCACTGACGGGGAGGAGAATTCCAGTACCAAATTCTCCCGTGCCGATGTGTTGAGACGGATCGAGCATCAGCAATCCGCCTACAAGTGGATCTTCCACTTCGTGGGGCCGGATCCCAAGCTCTTCCAAGAGCAGATTCCGGTCGCTCAGACGCAGGTCTACAAGGGAGGGCAGCACACCAACTCAACCTACATGGCCACGAGCGGCTCCATTCGCTCGTCTAGAATCCGGTAAAGAAAAAGCTTGACACGCCCCTAGCGGGCGTAGTAGTATTCATGTGGTGGCCGGACGAGGCTAGGTTAACTATTTGGAAGCTAATCCCTAGTTTCAACTTTTTGCCGCCATTTTTTGCGGGTGGGTGAAACGGATAATCATGCTGGCCCCATAAGCCAGAGATAGCAGGTTCAACTCCTGCCTCCGCTTCCAGTTTTGATAAGTTCTGTCGGAGCCGGATTGGGTGGGTTACCATTTCAAGGTATGTGGCACGTTCAAATCGTGCGTGGGCAGGTGCCCGCATAAAAACCCCACCCTACTTTTTGCCCCGACATTTTTGTTCTAAGAGAGTGAGTTCCGCTCGGGCCACCGGGGGAAACGAGGGACAGCGTTCCTGCCAGCACACA
>WNFR01006985.1_pt1 | contig 21842 bp, 25 predicted proteins | sample 5400221 | NCBI WGS metagenome assembly WNFR01 (sample SAMN13153357, study PRJNA577476) | soil metagenome | isolation source: 40 cm soil under Madrone tree | place: USA:California | collected 2016-06-14 | reverse complement strand
CTGACGGTAAGCCTCAGCCTCAAGGTCAGCGATACGGCTGGCGAAAAAGTCGGGGTCGACGGTCTCCCCCTTGATCTTGTGCGCCTCAACCTCTTCCTTGAGTTGCTCTTGCTCGAAGGCAAGCCAGTCTCCGATCTGCTTGCGGCGGAAGGAGATCTGACGAGCACGGTAACCGATGTCCAGAATCGGGGATGGGTGCTTGGATTGGACTTCACGGGCGACGCCAAGAGCACCGCGACCAGGAGCAGGAATCGAGCGGCCGGCTTTGTCACTAAGAAATGGTCAGTCTCCACGGCGGAATGCCAAGGCAAATATGAACATACGTAGACGTCGAGGTGAAAGCGAGAATGCCGCGAATCGGGAAACCTAGCTCGAGGGCTGTTTTGGCCGACATAACAATGTGTACGCCAACACCTTGAGACTCCATAAACTGCAGATCATCGGATTAGTAGTAGGAGACCGGTGAATGAATGGCAACGCACCCCAGCACGAGTCGTCGTGGTCGGCCGGGACATTTCTGTAGGCTCACGACCCATCGCGAGTTCGGTCACAGCATTGCTTGTTGCCTTCATGTTACCGAACTCATAGGATCCTTCTTCGCAGAGATCGTCGAAGCCTCCAGCGATCATGACCTTCGCCTTGCCAGAAAGGATGGTGTCGGTGGCAATTTCCATGGACTGAAGAGCGGTGGCGCTACGAACGAGGACGCTAAGTTATCCATAAATTGGCCACAAGTTGGCGGCTCACCAAGCGCCAACTGGTATCTTAACAGGTCCACTTGAGGACATCAACAACAAATTGATCCACCCCGCGGTGGTGTTGATAAAACTACAAATAAAGCGTCAACAGCGCACTATAAAGCACTGAAGGCACTCACGTCTCTTGCATGATGTCACTCTGGACTTCTTTCTCGTCGCGACGATCCTTGAACATCTTGGCCAAGCTATGCATGCCACCCATGCCAGAGCCAAGACAGGTTCCAACCTCGGAAGGGTGCATATATTGATATAATTCGTATGGGTCGGTGATACCAGCGTGGTTGAGAGCCTCGGCAGTGGCAACAAGTGACCAGAGAGAAACGCGATCGGTGCGTGCGATAATGTCCTCGGGGATACCGTAGCGTGTAGCGTCCCACCCGTTGGGTAATTGGCCGGCGACGAGACGATTGTAGGAAATGGCTTTCGGAATGTAGATCCGAGCACCCTTCTTCAGCTTGACGAACCACTGGCCACCCTCACCTGCCCAGATATCGCACTTGTCGCCATGCTCCTTCTTGAATTCCTCGGCATCTGAATCTGTGACCTCCAGAGGCTCAAGGTCGTGGATGATCTCAACTTCGGAGTTGAACACTTTGTGCTTCGGGTCATAGCCACGGAACAATTCCGGTTCTAGATGGGTTTGTTAGCGAAAGAACGAGTAACGCCGAAGGTGCTTACCAAAGAAGCGCACACCAGCGTGGTTCATGATCTCTTTCTCGTAACGACCACGGACGTCCTTGTCATCAACAGGCTCGCCCGTCTTGGCGTCAACCCAACCAACGTGGAGTGTGCCGTCCTTGAGACGTCCGTCAAAGTGCTTGATGTAACCCATCATCCACGCCATTTCGATGCACCCTTCAAGCGTCAAACGACCCTTAGCCTCCATCTCCCACCGTGTACGAGAGGATCCCCATGGGCCAACTTCTCCGAAACCAGAGATGACAATGACCTTATCGAGGTCGATGACGTCGCGTAGTTGAGAAAGGGATTCAAGAGATTGTGCCTCAGGGAGCTCAGGGAATTCGAAACGGAAATTCGCACGAGGTGTAATGTTGACGGTCTGAAGAACACGTTCGGCTTCAGCGCCATTGATGACCTTGAACTCAGCGGCGTTATCACGGGCAATAGCACGACGGAGCTCAGCCTTCTCATTGATGCTGATGCGGATTCGACCCGTCATGTCAGCGAGATCGGCGATACGATCGAAGCCACCGCTAAGATCACCCCACACTGGCTCGACTTGAGTAATGCTGAACAAAATCGGATGCATAAGACCAAGGATGTTGAAGGCCATCTCCTTGGCGGAGAATGTGCGTACGCCATGAGTCTCGACTTCTTGGGCGATCATGTTGGATTGGTCCATAAGACCGGTGCCGCGAGTCCAGCTAAATGGTGGGTCAGAATCGCTACTACTGTGATGCCGTTACTAAGTACTCACCCAATTACAGCACCTACAAGGCAGAGATATTCACCCCAGCTTTCAGAGGACCAGCGGTTGAAAAGCGTCTCCAGAGAGATCTTGGACTCAGAGTAGAGACCGTCATTACCGAAGAGGCCGTGATTCGGTGACAAAGGGAGGACAACTTGAGTTGGGCGAGTGACAATTTGGCGACTAGCCTTCTTCGTTTTGACCGTGCCAAGGAGACGAAGGAGGTTCACCAACATGATGCGGTGAGCAAGTTCAGACTTATCGTCGAGGCCGTCGATCTGGCGACCGTTCTCGGGGACAGCAGCGAAAGGAATGATGTAGTCGAGATCGAGACCAAGGGTCGTGTAGATATAATCTACAAGCGCCTCCACATCTTGTTTGGAGCCTTGATTGAACGGAACGACAGTGAGAGCAGATCCACGACTACCGAAGCGCTGGAAGATTCCCTGGTAATATTCCACGGTAGCGCGACTGTAGCGAGAGGTTGTGACGACGACATGTGCGCCACCAGACAGGAGGCCCTTGAGAATCTCCACACCAATTGAGCCCTTGCCAACACCAGTGATAAGCGCGTTCTTGTCTTTGAACGTCGTGCCAGACGTGGCAATCTCGTTGAGTACATCGAAATACACGCCCGTCAGATTGGAGCTGTACTCCCATTGTGTACCAACGCGACGCTTGAGATGAAGAAGAGGGCGATTGTCAGGAGCTTTGCGCAGCGAGCGAACCACGCCATCATAGAGGGCCTTGATGCGACTCTTCTGCTCCTCACTGATCTCTGGCTGTGACTTGACAACGTTCCAAAGCTTGACCACGTCATCCTGAATTTTCTGGATGTTGACCGATCCAGAGATCTGATCAGCGCTCGCCATTTCCTCGACATACGCTTCAAGCTTGCGAACGTTCTCGCGGTTGACCTCGGAGTACACGATCTCACCCTTCTCGGTAATCTCGGTGTGAGGTGCGGTTGGGAAGGTGACTAAGAAATGGCTAAGAACTCGAGATGTACGTTTCTTATTAAGCACTTACCGTCCTTGTAAAGCGGAGGTTGGCCAACAACACCGCGACAGTTTTCCAAAAGCTCATGACCAAGCTTCCTAGCGATTGCGTACGTCTCACCCTTAGAGGGGTCACAGCAGTTGACCATGAACTCCATGAATTTGATGAGATCAGAGTCAGCGCGATTCATGATAGCGATGCAGCGAGCAGTGATCTCGCGGTCCACAGTGGTAAGACGTCCAAAGAGTATATCATAGAACATAAGAATTGCGTCTTGTCGAACCCAGTTCCAGAAAGAGTCGAAGTGGCGGGCCTTGAGCGCATCGAAAACAGGTTGGATACCATCTACATATGTGTCGCCGTGCTCGCGCGCAATGTTATCAAGCCGGGCTTGGAGCTGTGCGGAGTTTGTTTTCTCCTTGTCGTATAGGATCTCGCCCAGACGTGGATCCCGCTTGAGATAACGAGAATAGAGGTTTATCTGCTGATGAGCGAACTCGTGTTGTTCAGACTGGAACTTGAGGAATTCTTCACTATTCATGACGGCGCCGCCAGATGATCCTCCAGCAGCACCGCTAGTACCGCCGGAAGAAAGAGATATGCCTACCCGCTGGGCGTAGACTTGCGCAGCAGCGTCCAGCCATGCTTTCCCTTCACTCTCAGAACCAAGGCGTTTCGCGGGCTCCATGGTGGTGGCAATGAGTAGTATAGCGTCTGCACGCTGAGGGCCAAGACCCCATGTCTTTGAGAGATGCGCCTTTGCGTTGGATATGTTGAAGCCACCAGGCATCTTGCCGCCGATAGCGCGCGACACGAGCCCAGTAGAATACTTCCCGAGATTACCCGAATGACCGGATGCAAGAGCTGCGCCGAGCTCCTCAAGCGGGAGCTCCTCACCTTTTTCAGGCGCTGATGAGAATTCACCCTGAAGGTCACCCATGATCTCGTTCTGGAGCGTCGATTTGCCGTTGGATAGATCCTTAATTGACTTGGACATCGGTATTTCGCTGAGTTGTTTCTTCAACTTCTGAGAGACGATCGCAGCAACGATGTCGGTAGCACGGATAGGAACGTCCTGGACGCTAGCTGCGGGACCAGCGGCGGCAGCTGCAGTTGGAGGCGGAGCAGCTACCGCGACTGGGGCGGCCACCACAGAGGCAGTTGTTGCAGTCTCGGCGGGTGCCCCAGCCTCAGCCTCGGGTTCATCCTCAAACTGATAATAGATCTCCTTCTGGTGCTTGGATGCGCAGAAGACGCGGCGAACGAGGCCGGTAGAATCGTCCTTGGTCTCGTACTTGGCCTTAAGCGTACGAGCGGCCATTCCGGTAAGCGTTGGAGATGGGCCAATCTCAATGAAGCGTTCGAATTTGTTTCGTTGGAAGAACAAGTCCTGGGTCTCGATCCAGCGCACAGGAGAGGCGAATTGGTAAGAAAGTAGCTCGACTAGGAGGACCCAAGCGAGTTTCTGACGCTGTTCGGGTGCATCCCAGCGCTCCTCGTCCCACTTACGAAGAACCTTCGAGAGACGCGGCGACGACGTGCGGTTGTAGATTAGCTCAGCATACTCCTTGTTGACAGTGAAGGGCGATGCAATAAGATTGGGAATATAAACGTCCTCCAGAAGCGAGGGGTCCAGGAGGTCAGCGGGGATCTTTTTAGACAGGTCTGTGGCAGGACATTTAACGTAGAAAAGAGGCAAAAACAATACAAGAACTTACAGGCACGGAAAGGCATGACTCCAGACCAGAGGTAGCGAGAGTGGAACGGGACATCGATACCGGGAAGTGGGATAGTGGCGAGGCCACGTTCGAGGATGATATAGCCCTCGGCCTTCTGCTTCTCAAGGGCACGATCGTAGCAGTTGTTCACGATGTCTTTAAGCATCTCTTTAACCTTTGTGAGACCGAATTTCTCGGTCAACTAAAGATTAGCCATGATTAGAGTGAATGGAACACGTGGGAGGGTCGCCGCCTACCTTGGTAATGTCAACCTTCTCCACCTTTAGGTAGTTCAGGACATTAGTTAACGCCTGCAAAGCCACAAGCTCGCCCGCGCAGACGTATTGTTGGCCCTAAATTCCTATCAGCAGCCGTCTCACGAAAAGGAAAAGAACTCGGTGCACCTCGACGTTGAAGTTGACAATCTCCAACAGGCAATCCCTAAGGTTGGAGATGCTGTCAACGACTTCACGAAGGGCAGCGTCGTCGAACGTCTTGCTGACCCGACCGGGGTTAACAGCGCACATAGCATAATTAGAGCGGCTCTGCTCGTCACGTTCGACGGCACGCTGCATGGTCAAGCCACGATAAAACACAACATCGACGAGGGACGAATTGGGTAAGATGTCAGCAACCGAAGCCAGAGCGGAGAATTCGCCGAGGGAGTGACCGGCAAATGCGGCGTGAGGCTGGACGAAGCCTTTTGCGCGAATATCTTCGAAAGCGGCGCGGGACATGATAACCAAAGCAATCTGAGCAAACTGAGTGGCGAAGAGAAGACCGTTAGGGTGCGTGAACGTATGCTGGAGTGTTCGGACACTGATATCCGGGAAGAGGGGGAGGCTCTTGATGTTACCATCCTTGTCAGTTGTGTCGTAGGTCATTTCCATGTAGCGCTCGCGGATACCCTGGCCCTTGATACCGCCGAAGTGAATGGTCTTAGTCTTCGGATTCTCGCGCACAATCTCCACGATGGAAAAGCCGTAGGCAGAGATAAGATGCGCGTCCGCAGAGTCCCAGACAGCACGAGCAGCGGGGGATGAGGTGTACAACTCCATGCCCATGCCCTGTTCCTGTGAGCCTTGGCCAGTGAAGCCGTAAACAGTAGGGGGTTGTGCGACCTCCGCAGTGCCCTCGATGACTTTCTCGCCACGCTGGTTGATCGTCGTGATGCCGACAACAAAGTTGCCATCGTGCATGGCGGTGTGTTTGATCTTGACGGTCAGTTCATCGCCAGGGAGGACCATTCCAACAAATTTGACATTATAACTACGAACACGATAATAAGTCACCGAGACGAAACGTGTAAATAATGGCAACTTACTTGTGCACGCGATCTGGGACCCCCATGGCCACCACAGTCTCGACAAAGCGTCTGGTCGCGGCGCTGGAGAACATGCCATGGGTGATCGTGCCTGGCAGCGACGCGAACGAAGAGAAGTATGGGTTAGTATGGATGGGGTTGAAGTCCCCAGAAACTTGTGAATAAGGTTGATTTGTGGCAGGTGCATGGTAGAGTGAAGGATTGGCGCTCGAAGTGAGATGGTATTCGGAAGCGAGGGGAATAGGAGCCGACTTGACAGAACCATGACGCTGGAGATAGGCAACGACGGGATTTCCTTGGCTTTCATCACGCTCGAAGTCGACGTATGCGACCTTGACGAGACGACCGAGATGGCCGCGTAAAAAGACATCACCGGCGACGGCGACGGAGAGGTAATTAACCTTATCCTTGTAGGTGACCTCAGAACGCAAGCGGAAGATGAGGCGCGTGCCAGCAGTGAGTGGCTTGGTTTCGTCAGCCCACTCGAACCAGTCCTTGGACAGGAGAACGCCAACGTCCGCGTCTGTAGCAGGCTCAACGGAATAATCGGGTTCGTCGATGGTTTCGAAAGTATTATCATAGTCTGTGAACCGACCGCGGTACAGGAAAGCCGATTGAACTTCAATAACTGGCTTGCCTTCGCACAGAACGTGGCCAGTAACTCGCACAGTCTTGCCCGAGTCGCCGTTAACTACAGCAACAACTTTCGCCTCTGCACGGCAGACATCGCCAGCCTTCAAGGGCCTAGCCCCAGGAACGACTTTGAAGCCATTAGATAGGTGGACGAGCTTGAGCAAATCGCCATCGATAGTAGCAGGGAAGATAGCCTTCATGATTGCTTCCCAGCCCGTGACGATGGCAAAGTCCATTGGTGCCTTGACCTCATCAGTGCGAGCGGTCTGAAATTTCTCCTGCTGGTTGCCAACCACGGCGCAGAATGCCTCAACATCACTAGCGGATATGGTAACCTCGGGGCCGGTGAATGTATCACGGACGCCAAGTTCCGGAAGCTTCTCATTGTCCCCGAACCACAGCTGCCAGTAGAACTCCTTGATACGTTTATTACGGCCCTCCGAAACCTCGTGAATAGGAGCATAGGCCTGCGACGGCTCGTATTTGAATTGGAGGTGCAGTGGGATGGTGGTGCCGCGGCGCTCTTCGAAGAGGGTGAGATTGATAAGACGAGAAGAAGCATCATATTTGATATCAACGGCAAGGAAGCCAGGTTGGTGTGCGTTGAATGAGCGTGCTCCGTCGTGAACAGAAATATGGTTAGGTCGGCCATCAAGCATACGCGTTACGAACTTCTGGCCGCTGCGGGGAGCAAGGATGCGACGAATTGGGTTGGCAATGTAAGATGTGCCCTGCACAACAAATTCGGAAGACACAAATGCGTGCCACCAGTTCAGCTCCGGACCAGCAAAGAATCGCAGCCAGTCTTCGGTAGGTGGTACGTCAGCTGATACACGAAGCGTGACCTCGTCGTCACTACGAATAGCATCAACGGCAGATGGAGGGGAAGTAGAGGTAGTCTTCATGCCAAGATAATCGACGACAGGGATCTTGCTCTCGTCGCCATCATAGTAGCGCTCTAGCACCTTTGCAATGAGGCCAGAGACGACATTATCAAGCAGTTCCTTGATCGGCTCATCCTTCTTGGTCGAGTGACGAACAGCAACAGGGCCCTGAAGGATGGCCACACGCTGCGGATCCTGGTCGAAAACGGCTTCGATATCCTCCGAAGCCCAAAGTGAGTCCTACGAGGCCCGGTGAGCTGGGGTCCAATCAAAATTCTGAAGCATCATACCTTTTTGAACCACACCTCGAAGCTATTATCTAAGATGGGAATGAATGGTGCGGGCTTCTGGCCAGAACGCTGTGCAATGTTGAGGAAGTATGACTTATCTTCGTGAGCCAGGAGCTGCTCCTTTGCAAGAGGATATTTCTCGAAGAAAGTAGAAATGAATGCAGATGGCCTGTCGAGGCTTGAGTAAGACTGCAGGATAGACGCTTTGGGTCCACCACCGTTGACGCCAGCAAAACGTTCCTCAACACGGCGCAACCAATCGCCTGTCAAGTTACGCAAAGAGAGATCGAGCCAGCGCTCTTCATGTGCAACATACATCAGGCGCACGAGGCGAAGGACTGTCTCCTCGTAAGTCATGTCCCCGAGGTCTTCAACAACGCGCCCGTCCTTCTTCGCTGGGAACCAAGGCTTGAAATAGTCGGCATTGAGTCTCTTGATAACCTCTGCCCGATGCTCCTGGAGCCAAGCACCACGCTTCTCACGGGTAAGCTTGAAAACGGTATCGTCGTACTCCTTCCAGAGTTTGAGTGCGCGATTGTTGACTTTGTGAATGGGCTCCCCAAGCTCAGAACGCACGGTGATAATGCCGCCAGTGTCCTTCACGTAAGTGCCCTCCCACTGGGAATCATCAACACCAGACGCAGCTACAATGAGATCCTTGACTGAAGGTGAGGTGTGCGCTTCTTTGGCTACCATGACACGAGAAGCGAAGAGGAAACCATCGAACGGCATGGACTCCACACCAAATTCCTTCGACCAGTCTCCAGAAAGATATGGCCAGGTATCCTCAGAGCCGCCGAAACCGGAACCAGCGACGAGAGCTATGTTCTCGTGACGGCGGATGCTCGAGTAAGTCGCCAGGATGGGTTGGTGGAAGTCTTCGAAGGAGTGGTGACCACCGGCGCGGCCACCCGTCCACTGTAAAATGATGGCGAAGTCCGGATTGGCCGCAGCGATATTAACAACTTGCCGAATCCCGTCGATGGAGCCGGGTTTGAAAGAAACGTGGCGGATCCCGACAGACTTGAGACCACTAATGATTTCAGCGGCCTTCTCGGTGGTAGGGATACCAGCAGCAACACAGAATCCTTCGATAGGTAAGCCCTCGCGACGCATGTCCTGCCACAGTGGGAGTTGGAAAGAAAACTGGCGTGGATTAATATAGAGCGAGTTTAACGTCAACCCAATGCCAGGAGATATTTTTGTCTGAATCTCCGCAACCTTAGCACGGAGAGCCGCTTGAGAGTAATGTCCACCGCCAGCCAGTTCGACATGATACCCTGCTTCCAAAACGGCGGAAACAAAGCCCGCTTTGACAGTAGTGGGAGTCATCCCGGCAACCATGATAGGAGGCTTGCCCAAGAGACGGGAGAAGGGTGTATCGATGTGAACTTTACCATCGCTAAAGCAAAAATTTGAGATAGGGATACGATAGCTCTATCGAGAACTTACCTAGTCTTCACAAGTGAGGGGACCCACTTCTTGGTCCACGACTGCTCAGTCCTAACTCTGGACACCGAGTAGAACTCGGCATCGCCCCTTCCCTTATCACCGATAACGATGACTCGGACACCGCGTCCGTCAAGATTACGCGCAGTGAGAGGGCCAATGCCACTCAGACCACCTGCGCCGAAATCAACAACATGCGTAGTACCCTCTGACAGATCGGTGGCCCTTGGCCAGTGGAGGGGCTTGGTAAAGATTTGGTCACAGATCGAGCGTGTCAGAGAGTCGGCATGCACCCGGAGATCGGAACCTGAAGCAATTAGCTAACGAATTAGTAGACAAATATTCAACGCACCATCTTCTGTGTGGTAAACAGGAATCTGAAGTTCCTCGGGAGTCCAAAGCTCCTCGCCATGCAGATCCTCAATAACCTTGTCCGCGGCACCTTGGAGGTACTGGCTGTGGAACGGAACGCCTACCACAAGGAAACGTGCACTGAAAACAGGTTTCCGCTTCGAAAATTCAACCTTGCTCTGATCGGTGCCATTAGGAGCACGGATTTTGCGGAGGTTGGTGACAAGTCCGTAAAGGGCACGCGGTGGACCCGTGACGATGAAAGTACGAGGACCATTATGAAGTGAAACACTGAGTTGCGAGTTTTTGGGAAGGTGTTTGTTCGTCTTGGAGATGTGGGGTTGAAGGTCCTTGAGCAGCAAGCCGCTGACTGACAGCATAGGCGTAGGTTGACCTTCTCCACCCTCGATCGAATCCTGAACAACGCTTGGCTCAAGCGCGAGGACGGGGAAGAGCTGCTGTCCTCGCAAGCCAGCGAAGAAGAGCCACTTGAGCGCCTTGCCCGCATTGTCAATGAAGGACGCATCATCCTTGGAAGATGATATGGCAATTGCCGTAACAAGGCCCTGAGAATGGCCAGATGCACCAGATAAACGCGCGGACAACTCTGCAGGCGAAAGGCCGGACACGCGAGCGGCGATGAGGTATTGCGTGAACTGAGTCAGGCCGATGAGAGGGAATGATATGGGAACGGAAGCAAGGTAAGCGACTGGGGGGCGTGGGGTTGATCCGGTAAGCCAGGAGATGACATCCATTCCGTACTCATAGAAGGATGTATCCTGAGAGATCGAAGCAAGCGGCTGGAGAACCTCATCGACAGTGGCATGGAGGAAAGGCTCAACGAATGGACGGTAAGTGTCAAATAGCGTCTGGAGTTCGTCAAAGTACACTTCGTTGATGCCCTGTCCACCAAAGAGGGCAAAAACAGAGGCACGGCCAGAGAGCGCCTCGGCTAGGAGAGAAGGAGTAGCGAGTTTGGGCGTACCCTCCACATTATACTTCACGAGGATAGCATGTGCGACGTAGAATGCAGACAGGACTTTCTTGCGTGCCTCATGGTCATAAGAGGCGACGAGAGAGTGGATATCGATATCCGAGAGGAGTGTAGTCGTGAAATGGGAGACGGCCTTGAGGAGGACCGCAAGGCGGGCCGCGTGTTCGGGCGTATCCTCTGGAGTAGCGCGCACGCGATCAGCTACAAAGCCAAGAAAGCGTGCAAAAAATAAGGTGGTGGCCTCTCCGGCCTCATCAATTTCTGTTTGGGCATCGTCTACTGATTGTGCGTGGATGAACTCGTCTCTAAGAACTTCCCCAGCGATCCACTCATTAGAGCAAGTGGAAATGGGGATCGATACCTTGAGTATTAAAGGTTTTAGAGGAGATATCAATGGGAGTATGGCATATATGCACGCACTCTAAGTGGGCCAACCTGAATGGCAAGTGGGCGAGAAGAAATAGTGACAGCGCCTCCGGTGTGGGTCATTTTAGAGGGAGGCAACAGAAAGCAAGCAAGAAGACCTGAAGCTCTAGTCGGAAGAAATCTAATGGGGGTGCGGGTATGAGGAAACGGGTATGAAAATGATCCAAGAGATTTTATAAGGGGTCAAAACGTTGACAGCCAAGAGCAAAGACTGGAGGCTCGTCGTCCCCCAACCGAGAGTTACCCGTTCCTCGCCCCAAGGAATGAGAACGTTACCTTTTACGGCAACCCCAAGTCACTATGCGGTCACGTGGGTCCGTTTTTTTCGCGTCCATCGCTTAAGAGTCTTCCAATCGCTTATCTCAAACCCACCTTGGATGACGATTCCCATTCCCCATATCTTTCCATATTTGGTACTTTTCTCAACCCCACTCACCTCTTGAGCCGGAACAACGCTTCGCTCCCTGAGCCGCCAAAGTCCGAGAACCTTGTTTGCTGATAATTCCGGTACACCACTTCATATATCCCCGTCTAGATCGTGTTGCAGAGCCATAAAACCTTGCAGTCCCCAAAACATGTAGTATGCGTTGCTTCTGAACCCCCTGGCGCTGATGGCCTAGCCTGTCCACGACGTACAAGTTACCTATCATAATTACGAGCAGGTTTCATCTAAGCACCTAGTGAGACGTAAGTCCTGCCTGTCATAGAATTCACATCGATAGGAAAGTACAGACCTCGCAAGGGTTTGCCTAAGCTCGCTCCTTTCCGTCTTGTTTGTGACTACCCTAATGATGACTGCACGCAAATCTATGACACGGATGGACCGGATCTAGCTTCCGCATCCTAGGAAATAATTAGATTTAGATAATCCGTCAGCGCATTCATTATTCGGAATCCGGGTGGCTATCCGGAAATAAGCGCATATCTTGTACCCCAACATCCATTGCAGTCGAGACGCGATCGAGATTATTGAACACGCCAGCCCCCAAGCCTTACACATATCTTGGCTCGGATCGAGCAGGAAAAGGGCGCCCTGCCGTGTCAACTGATCCGCAGAAGAATTTCATGCCTCCGCTGATGGGGTGCGCCGCAGTGCGATGGGGTACGAACGAATTCGGTAAACATACATACATGAGAACACGATGGCATCGCACCTAAATCGCAGGCGCTATTACGGATAAATCGTCATCTATTCTTACGCAGCTCCGAGTCAGCAACTGATAGAACTGGGGTCGAATGGAATAAAGATCAAAGTTTGCCAGATCGAGCGTCCCTTTCCACCATTGCGATCTCCTGAACACCCTCGCGGAAGAAGACGACGTTATACTCCAGTAAACCTCGGCGCTCTTCAAATACACTAGGATGGAGCATAGCGAGTAGTGCGAGCTGCGGCGTAATTAGGTGGTATGTCAAGGTCGTGCCTTGCGCAAGCGAGACGGCAGCAGAAGGGTAGAATGAACGCGAATCCGCGTTTATTGAGGTCGACCTACAACGAGGCAGATAAGGGCAATCGCTTGGCGGCGTGGAAGACTGGATTTTACATATACAGAGGGCCAAAGGCGCTCAGGGTACGCACATAATCGCAACAGAGGTTGTGCATGCCGGCGTCCACGGGTGACTCGTCAGTGGCGACATACAGCCTTGATTTGATGTCGAAAAGGAAGGCCTTAGACGCCTGTGAGTTCTACAGTCACACGTCAGGAACCGGGCCGGTGAGTAAAGTGAGGTGGGTGAACACACCGAACAAAACACGTTAAGTAAATCCTCGAGATATGGCAGTGAATCGATGAGTTTGTGTAGAACACGAGAGAAGGCTTCGCGGATAGAGTGGTCGTAAACCGAGGTAAGGTGAAAGTTGACTGGCATCTGTTCGTACTCTGGCGAGATGTCGAATAGTTCATCGATGACACGCTGCTGAATATGTCGAAAATTCTCTGAGACAAGAAATGAGTCTCGAACCGGCGGAGGTGGAACTCCGCGCGTCCCGTTGAGGTCATGCGAACGCATCAAGGGGGAGGCGCGGTCAGGTCCATCAGAGATGGAAAAAATTGTAGAAGTTGAATTGAGTGTCACACGACCACGTACCTATCTTGTAATCCTCCGCGAGTGACTCTGCTTTGTGGACAAAGACCTCCAAGGTTGCACCGGGATTCTCCTGATATGCCGCAGCGAAGAAATCGAGCATGCGAGCAACGGGTTGTTGATAAGAGTCCTGCGTGGGCGATATGAGCATGACGCAAACGCCGTACAACTGATAAGAGATAGGTATCACCTGTATATCAATGACAAAGATGATCGAGGAAAATTCGGTAAGACTAGCGCCGAGAGTATCGGGGGTTGTGTTGCCTGGGCAATCCCAAATCTCGAGGGGGATGACGGTGCTTGGACACGTTGAGAGAAGAGGGATTAAGGAATGGGGGATCATCGGACGTACTCGTATCTGTGTTTAGCCGCTCTGGACGTGGGCTCGAGATAGAAGGTTTGCTTCGGGAGTACATCGTTGAATAAGACCTGCTGGATGGAGGTCTTCCCGCTCCTGCACGACGGAGGAGGGTTGAGATGGGGCACGGGGAGAAGGGGACAATAAGGGGCTAGACAGACCCCCGTTGACCCAATAGAAGGATTTTTGTGCGTTGTAAGTTGTCGTGGGAGGACGGTGGTACCGCCGTGGCCATGGAAAGAAAGGAGCGGAAAGAGTTTGCGGCGAGAACGAACCGAGAGTCGGGTCGGTCAAGGGGCAGGGCGCGTGTTACGTATGACCTCGACTGGGCGTCAACCAGTGAATGGAAGCACGTTCGTACCGAGATCGAAATCGAAATCGAAATCGAGAAAGTCTGTTACCGACATCCATAAAAACAACGAGGCGACAGTCTCCCACTTGCCTTAACCCGCCATGAAGTTTGGAAGGAAGATATCCGTAAGTCCTCCTCTCTCTCTTTCTCCTTTCCTTACGTTCTCTAGAACGACCTCTACTCCGAATGGCGCCCTTTTTATATCGACTATAACCTTCTCAAACGCGAGCTCAAGGTTGGTCCCTCCTTGTAACCCACGCCTACATCCGACTTAGACACATTTACTTCGAGGCTCGTACCACCCTCGAAGGTGAGCTTGATAAAATCCATGACTTTCAGAAGACCAAAGTCTGTGGCCTTCCTTCGTTGCAATGGGTACTGCTGATACCGCATACACTCCGCCCAGACAACCGAGTTGTCTAACCGTATCAAAATCGCCGAAAGACAAGTGAGAAAGATGGTCTCTGTGGAGCTCACTCCGTCGCCGACCCCCCGCCCCGCCGCCGGAACGTCTGCCGCTGACCTCGAAGATCCGGAGGCAAGACGGAAGCGCGATACTGTCCAACAGGACGCAGGCTCTGATGATGATGACACCGACGACGAAGACGAAGACGACACTCTCGGCGCGGACGATGACTCTGCCCAGAGCGTGGATGCTCTCGAAGAGCAATTTCATTACCTTGAGGAGGAGGTAGCCACCCTTGTCGCCGACGTGCATGACCTTGCTCTATACACCAAACTCAACATTACGGGCTTCATGAAGATACTAAAGGTGCGCCTACCTGCCCATCTTTGCATTGTAATGCCCTTATCCACTGCCTGTCCCTATCAGAAACACGATGTGCGTTGCCTCGCTGCATCCACACATTGTATCCCCCTTTGACCTGGCCCACGTTTATTGTAGAAACAAACACCAACTCCCCTCATGCAGACTTTCATCCAGAACTATCTCGAGAAACGCCCTTTTTACAAGTATAATTGGGATGCAATCATTGTCAAATTATCACGCTTATACGACCTTGTTCGAACGCGTGGCCATCCCGTACAGGGTGATTCCTCGGCCGGTGGTTCCCAAAGTGCGTTCGTCCGACAAACCACCAAGTACTGGGTGCATCCAGACAACCTCGTGCCACTCAAACTCGCTATTATGCGACACCTGCCTGTCCTTGGTTCGCTGTCCCTCTTTTCCTTGCCAAAGTAATGCAGTCTGAGCCCTCCAATTTTGCAGTATTCAACGCGGAAAAGGAATTTGAGGTCAAAGACGCAGCCATCACGTCCATTTACTTTGACAATGAAGACCTCGAGCTCTACCTAGGTCGCCTGGAAAAGACGGAAGGTGCACAAGCTATTCGTCTTCGCTGGTACGGAGACGCCGACATCACTCAAATTTTCGTCGAGCGCAAGACACACAGAGAGGACTGGACTGGTGAAAAGTCAGTTAAGGCTCGCTTCCCGATCAAGGAAGAAAAGGTGAACGCGTTCCTTCGTGGCGAATACACGATGGACGAGGAATTCGCTGCACTAGTCGAGAAAGGCAAAAAGAGCCAGGCGGAAGTAGACAGCATGCTTCAGCTTGCGAACGAGGTGCAATACGCAGTGCTCACGCGCAGACTGATACCTGGTATTGTCTCCCTCAACTTGATGTACTACCACTAACGTCAGACGAGATAGTCATGCGAACATTCTACAACCGTACTGCCTTCCAGCTGCCTGGGGACGCACGCGTACGTATCTCGCTCGACACTGAGCTCACAATGGTTCGCGAGGACAACTGGGATGGTCGAGTGCGAGCGAAAGACAACTGGCGCCGTACGGATATAGGCATCGACTGGCCATTTGACCAAGTCCACTCTGATGACAAGGAGCTTTTCAAGTACAAAAATCCCTTGTCAGTGTGTGCGCAGAACTGAAGTCGCGTTGCAGGTACGGGGTACTAGAAGTCAAGCTGCAGACACAGTTTGGGCAGGAGCCTCCACAATGGGTCACCGAGCTCGTCAACTCGCATCTCGTTGAGGCTGTCCCCAAGTTCAGCAAATTTATCCACGGCTGCGCAACTCTCCTTCCGCATCGTGTACACCTTGTGCCATTCTGGCTTCCGCAAAGTCAGTTTTTAGGGCACGTGCTTCATCCCACTGACTTCACTTCCAGTGGATGTTGATATCACCAAGCCCAATACGGGTTTTATGTCCATCGAACGCCCGCATACGCGCACTCCTTCCGAGCGGCGTAGCTCTGGTTTTCAAACCCCAGATGCCACCGATGCGGAGCACACGTACGCCGAGCCCCTATCCGAAGGTGAAGAAGATGAAGCAATGGACTTGGCACCCGCACGAGATGAAGGCGCCCGCATCGGCCTTGCAGGTGCACAAGCCGCCGACGCCATCGCATACCGTGAAAAGCAGCTCAAAGAACGTCCACCTCAAGCTGGACCCTCGCGTGCACGCAGCAGCGAGTGCCTTCCAGTACTCCATGCTCCTCCGACCACACCTGCGCCTCGACGGCCGAGAATGGGAACATTATCAATCGACCCACTTGCGCCGTCATCGACGTTTGATGAGAGGTTCAAAGCTCGCTTGCGCGCGGTCAAACGTGCCAATGAGGAGGCTGAAGCTGATGAGGGGCAGGGTGACGAGGCGGAAGACGATCGCGTGTTGACCCGCGAGTGGCGCGCCCCGCCGGGAAAACGCATCGCCGTACCGGTGCGTATCGAACCCAAGGTGCACTTCGCTACCGAGCGGACGTTCCTCGTGCGTATCCATTCCATGGGCGGTCTCATCCCGCTCTCATTGCCAGTTTGATTTCTGCTCTACAGAATTGGTTGCACTTCGCCATATACATCGGAACGATCGCAACGACATTGCTCAACTTTATCCCTCCTCAGGACGAACGCGGACTTATCTGCGCCGCCCTTTTCACATTCGTTGCGTTGTTCGCCATCGTTTACTCTGCCGCCGTTTTTGTGTACCGCGCGATACGGCTGCGCCGACGACGCGCCTCCGGTGTATACTACGACAAGTATGGTCCGACCATTTTGTGTGCCGTGCTTCTTGGTGCATTGGGGACAAACCTCGTACTTCGTTTGTCGGAGATCGTAGAGGATTGATTAATGGTCATAAAATCCGAAATCCGAGTTCCTGGTAATTATGGTTGTTGCACGTGATTCTCTTTCTGGTACTTCCAAAGTATTTTCACGTGTTTTTGCCACATGGTGCGAATTTCAGATTATTTGTCTTTATTTATGCAGAAAAGCAGCAATCTGAGGCTGTGGTTGTTGAAGGTTGTGTCTCACCGTGACAATGCAAGATTCTCCTTCTCCACTGTCACATACCATAACCCAGGTTTTTCTTGTAGAGGCGCGTGGCTCGGGCGCTCGGTTTGGGAATGGTCGAACGAATGGAACCGCCGGGGCCTATAAGATAAACCTTAAGCCTGATTGAAAGAGACCCCCATGCGAGATGATATATCAGTAGGACAAACCGAGAACAATGCTCAGTCCCCATACGATCACATACTTACTTTTAATTGGCAGGTGCAACCCTTCAAATTGAATGTTACTCCCAGCATCTTCCTGCCGCCTGACAACTCGCGGCCTGAAGTGCAAGAGGATAACAAGTCAAGAGGATAACAAGTCAAGAGGATAACAAGTCAAGCGTTACAGCTACTTTCTTCTACACCCTCTCAATGCTACGCTTAACCCAGTTCGGATACAAAGCTCATTATCCGAGCTTTAGGTGTCATGACGTGTTACCGATCGCGATACGAAGGACCAAGACAGAAGGACAATAAAGCATGTTGCGATGAATTTCACCCTGGACTCGCACACGCTGAGCTTTAAGTACTAGACCTGCGATGTTTGATACAAAAAAGATTTCGTCGCACTCTCTCGCGTTCTACTTATGCTGATACGTCTTACTGTCTGCCGTATCCAATTTCCTGGCGTCCAGATACCGCCGTGACACTGTCTGCCACAAATCCTTCACGTCCACTAGGACGCGAAGCACGTTCCGGGGAACGTGCGCGCGATTTTTTTTGCATAGACCGACGCCTGACAAACAGCCTTTTCATTCATGCTATGGAACACTGTCAACGCTAGAATTGCCTGTCACTCTGAGTTGCGACTAGTACTCTGACATTGGAACTTGGCACTCTGATCGATGACGATATCGATCGTTCCTTCAACAGGACTAGATCTCGGTATATCCCCATTCACCTCTTCGCTCTAGCTCGGTGCGCCCAACGAATGGGTGAAGAACTAATTCGTGGACGTGGTGTTTATTTCGTATGACGCATGACGGCAGTGCGACGACTCGGAGTTGACGCTCATCGGATTATCACAGTTTGTGGTGCTGCTCAGACTTGCGATGCATTCCACAATCAACGTCCGGAAAGAATTGCACGACACGGAAGGTATTATCGCGTCATTGAAGGAGAAATATCTCCTTCGGGTAAACGGCTCGCACCATTTCGACGCTTGGACCGCTTTTAGGGCCTTGTTTAGAGCCGCAGTGTGGGTCGGAATTCTGCTTACTCGGGCATAGGACAAATTCGCTTGAACTTGGCCTGTCCACCGTACTACGGCGGCTGGCCACGGCACTTCAAATTTCCAGGAACCTATTATTAACGGGCTCATGTGTCATTCCACATGAGTGGGAAATGTACAGGTCAGCCCTTGCCACTCGTCCCACCAGACCAAACTTGAGGATCGAGAGCCAATTCTATATCACGGCAGTATCTTCTGCAGAATGACATATCGTGGCAATCTCGACATGGCGGATTTTGGAGCAAAGCGGTGGTTTGACCGTTATCTGGCAGTATGCGAGAGTGTGGCGTTGCGCCTCTCACGCCTGGTTCTATCGCCCCCACTTGGCGCTCCTACTAGTTTGACGAACCAATAAGCCTCAGAACGTGTGTCGAACGCGTATCTATGACCTCTGCCTGATGTTGCTCCCATCACGGCAGGAGGAAGTTCGCAGTTCTGACTTTCTTCTGTTCCCACGCGAATGGGGTCTCTTCCTTGATGTTAAATTCATACTCTTGGCGTATTAACTTCTATACCATCAATCCCACGTCCCGGGCAGATACCTTGGATCAGAGTTCGATTTCTCGTTTACATACCACTCTTTACGCTTTGGCATAAAAAATGGACCTTACATTTCACTACCCTGCCAGCATGACATCCCCACAGTAGAGGCATGTGTGGTGGTACCTACATCATTACGAAGTCACCATTGTCCCGATGTTCTGTCTCCGGCGTATTATTAGTGATGAGACTTGCGTGGGCTTATTGCGGCCAGGGGGTCATCAATGGGGCGCTAGGGTGCTACCGATATTAATTGTCATCGATAGCCAAACGTGTGAACAAATAAACGTGTGAACAAATATCTACCATCCTTGTTTCTGTATGGCTCTTGATAGCTTGGTTGCTTCTAACGTGCAAAGTCAATTCCCTGATTTACACAATACTGTAAGATACGATATTTGTTAATAACATTACGATTTCCCCCACAGTATCTTGGGAGATTCTTGGAGCTCTTCGCATTGCTGTGGTGCGCATGGACTTCCAGGCGGAAAGAGACATCACCATTAGTAGCACATGACACTTTCAGCATACAAGGGAGTTCAGATCGTGCACGCCGAAACTTACACTACACTATGACCCCGGCCGTCCCGAGATCTGCAAGGAGAGCGGCTTCGCAGACAGTGCCAAAGATATGGTACATCGAAGAGAACAACTTGTGAAAGACGCAGTGGATGAGGACGGGCCCATTGCGCCATTGCTTACCCTCGCGGATGCTGCAATTGAATGGTCCACATGCAATGGCGAGGTAAGTGGAGCAGGACTGGAAGACGAAATACAGTCCAGTGCCGAATGGGACCGACGTAATCAATGGCCCAATCCAGTAAACGTGGTGTTTTCAAGTCGACGGGGCAGACGCAGACGGGTCAAGATAGACATTCTCACCTGTTCCGTCACGAGGAAGAATTTGTCGGCCTACCAAAGCTTTCGAATCGATAGCATCTGAGGGAAGTGTGGTAAGAAGAATAAACAAACACCGGTGATAAATACCAAACGCTATTTTCATAAATAAAAAAACCCTTCCATCATAGACTCATAGCATGTCTTCACCTTTTCAATTCGAATGCATCCGAGTCCTTGATGCCGCCCTAAGCAGTAAAAGACCTTCTAGACAACTAGCTCGCCATGGAACTGCAAACCTGCGACTCAGTTGAGGATATTATGGACATAAATTCATAATTGAACAACAATGCAAGGCGTTTGATAAGTTTATAGGAGACAAGAGGTTGGTGAACTGGATCCGATCCGTTCGTTTGTATACGTCCTCTACACGATATCCGGGGTTCTTGGCGAGGCGAGGGTGTTGGCCGTGTATGTGTCCTGCGGGAACTTGAAGTGAATTCATGATAGTAAGTTCCATTCTGATAAGTTCCATTCTAAGATTATCGTGCAGGCGCATCCTTCTGCGAATCCCCGGAATTGGCATCCGAGCCCTCCTCGCTGTTCGTTCATTGGTGTTCCCGTTTGTCCACCTTTTCAATGCTGATATTTTACAGCAAAGGATGTTTCGGCCAGCCACGACACGCTCGTCGACCTCTTTGAGCATATTCATTTTTTCCTCAAGCGCCTCGGGGTACATACTCGGTTTTCACCGACCGAGGATGTGGTGGTGATACTTGTAAAAATACTGGCCGAGGTACACTCTCCATTGCGACGAAGGAGATGCAACAAAATCGAGCAAGTCTGCGGGATATACGTAATTAATTGCTGACTGCTCTCGTGATTAATCAGAAACCACTATGAAGGCGGGATATCGAGGATGCTATGAAGAGGCTCGATGACCTGACACAAGAGGGGGTGCGGATTGCTGTCGGCACACGGAGACATACGCGCAATATCTGTTCGAACTTCGACGCAGCCTTAATTGGCTTTTATCCCTTCTCGTGCTCACCCACTATCGACTTGGACCACTTCGCGCCACTTCGCCAACGAACCGCAGCACACATGTCCCGGCACATCACGATTACAGCACGGATGGCTACAGCTCAAGTTCTGAATGCCATCAGGAAATTAAAAGATGGTGCGCGGCGCAATTATCGCTCTCTCATTCCTTGCTGAACTTTCGCCCTCGTAGTTAGATTGCAACAAAGCCAACGATGTTGTGCAAGGGATAGCGAGTGATATAGGCGAAACAAAGTGTTCGTGACCCCCTGCATGTATTTCCTCCACTGTAGAGACTGAAACTTCACCACAGGGAACCAGATCAAACAGGACGTTCGAAAATGGCTTTCCCCGGCTGACCCGTCAGTGAATTACAACTTCGCGCTCGAGACATACCACGAAGGCACCACCACGTGGTTGCTCGATGGAGGGTCACGTATTCAAGGGATGAGAATTAATTGGCTCCCTACTCTGGATTCATGCGTCCTCTGGTTCGTCATCTCCCGTTTATCGTTACCAACGAGGAGAGCTCACATTTATTAAAGCTCTGCAACTATAAAACACGTTATGTCATTGCGCGATGCTAGGCAGGTCTCCTTAGCGTATTTTTACTTCGACTTCCGAAACAAAGACAAAAAGCGCCTCCGCAACTTTATCACCTCACTTCTCACTCAACTCTCCGCCTATTCTGGACCATGCCAAAAGATAATCTCCGAGCTTTATTCTACACACGGAAAGGCGCGCAACGACCAAGGAGCGATGTCTTGCGAAATTGCCTAAAGGAGATGCTTGAAGCCATAACTCCAAAGCCGGTTTTCGTTATTGTGGACGCGCTCG
>WNFR01004689.1_pt1 | contig 21842 bp, 19 predicted proteins | sample 5400221 | NCBI WGS metagenome assembly WNFR01 (sample SAMN13153357, study PRJNA577476) | soil metagenome | isolation source: 40 cm soil under Madrone tree | place: USA:California | collected 2016-06-14 | reverse complement strand
ATCAGCTGCGCGTCGCGGCCCGGCCGGGCGATCACGCTGACACCGATCGGCAGGCCCTGCTTGCCGAGCCCGAAGGGCAAGCCGATCACCGGGCACCCGAGCAGTTGCCACGGCCGGTTGAACAGCGGGTCCCCGGTGCTGGCCAGCGTGGCGGGCGCCTCTCCGACGGCACTGGGGGCGATGATGACGTCGGAGCCACCGAACAGCGACTCGATCTCGGCCGCGCAGCGGCGCCCGGCCTGCAGCGCCTCGGCGTAGCGCTGCGCTGGGAACTCCTGCGCCTCCCGGATGGCTTCGACCAGCTGCGCCGACAGTTGCGACCTGCGGTAAGCGTATTCGGGGCCCAGCGAGCGCGCGGTCTCGGCCAGCTGCACGGTGCGCTGCGCGTCGAACAGCGGGTCGAACGAAGAGGGCCAGTCGACCGCATCGGCGCGGGCGCCGGCATCGTATGCGCGCTGCGCCGCCCGCTCCACCGCCTGCCGCATCGCCGGCTCGGCTTCGTCCCCGCGCGAGGTCAGGGTCCAGCCGAGGGTCGGCGCAGGCCCCGCCCGGCCCTGTGCCGGCCGCATCGCCCAGGCCGGCTGTTGTGCCACGACCGAAACCAGCAGCGCGATGTCGTCGACCGAGGTCGCAAAGAGTCCCACTTCATCGAGCGTGTCCGATATCAGCTTCACGCCGGCGCGCGGCACCCGTCGTACCGATGGTTTGTAGCCGACCACGCCGCAGAAAGACGCCGGCCGGATCACCGAGCCCGCGGTCTGGGTCCCGAGCGCGACCGGTGCAAGTCCGGCCGCAACAGCGACTGCCGAGCCGCTCGACGATCCGCCGGGGGTGTGTCCGGGCGCATGCGGATTGCGCGTCGGCCCCGGCGCAAACGTCGCGAATTCGGCGGTCACCGTCTTGCCCAGCACGACGGCGCCGCAGCTCCGCAGAAGGGCCACGCACGCCGCATCCAGGGCCGGGCGGTGTCCGCGGTAGATCGACGAGCCGTAGCAGGTCTCGTACTGCGCGGTGTCGATGATGTCCTTGACGGCAACCGGCAGCCCCGCCAGCGGTCCCTTCGGCCGCAAGCGGTCGATCGCGCGCGCCGATTCGAGCGCTTCGTCCCGGTCGAACGCCGCAAACGCCCGCAGCGCACCGTCGCGCGCTTCGATCGCCTCTACGTAGTGGCGCACGGCCGACTCGGCCGACGCCAGCCCCGCGTTGACCCGCTGGGTCAGTTCCACCGCGGTGCTATGCGGCACCGAACGCCTGCTCCAGCTCGATCACGGTGCCCGTGAGCTGGTCGTCGTAGCCGGGCAGTGCGTTGATCACCGCGCGCAACTCGGCGCCGCGCAGCAGCGCGACCACGTTGCGCAGCAGCGGCTTGGTGACCGCCGCCGCCTCGCACCCGAAGAAGTACCGCTCGCGCAGCAGCGCGATGAAATCCAGCCCGAAGCGGCGCGCCGCGGTCTCCAGGCCGAAGCCGACGTCCGCCATTCCGCTGGCGATGTAAGCCGCCACCGCCGCATGCGTGAATTCGGTGTTCTCGTACCCGACGATCCGGTCCGGGTCGATCCGGTGGCGAGCCAGCAGCAGATCGATCAGCACCCGCGTGCCCGAGCCGACCTGCCGGTTCACGAAGCGCAGATCCGGACGCGCCAGGTCCTCGAGCCCGCCGATCCGCTTCGGATTGCCGCTTGCCACGAACAGCCCCTGTGTGCGGTGCGCCAGGTGGATCAGGACATGCCTGCGCGGGTCGAGCCACGCAAGATAAGGCTCGACCGATGTTTTCTGGAACGACCCCTCGGCCACGTGAAAGCCGGCCAGGTCGCACTCGCCACGAGCCAGCGCGGCCACCGCCTCGGTGCTGGTACGGTACTTCAGCTCGACCGGAACGTGCTGCCGGCCCAGCGCCTCGACCAGCGCCGCCACCGCAAAGCCGTGCGACGCATGGATCCGCAAACTGGCCCGGGCCGGAACCAGCAGCGATTCGAGCTCTCCCTCCAGCTCGGAGGACAGGCTTTCCAGCGTCGGCGATAGCCGCGCCGCAACCCGTCGGTCGGCCCAGAGCAGCTTCTCCGCCAGCGCCGACAGGCGCGTGCCCTGGCCGCGCGTCTTGATCACCAGCGGAGCGCCGAATTCGCTTTCGAACTGGCGCAGCATGCCCCAGGCCCGGCGGTACGACATCGCGGTCGCACGCGCCGCGTCAGCGATGCTTCCCGAACTCTGGATCGCGGTCAGCAGCGGCAGCAGTTCCGGCAGCGGATGTGGGTTTCCCCCGGCCGGCGCGACCACCCATTCCGGATGAATCGAGATTCGCCACATATGAAAGTACTTGCTTATTGATGCCGCAGCCGCGGCGCGCGTAGCCTCCGCCGCAGTTCCGCGGTTTCGCAGTCTTGCTGCCTCGACCCACGCTACAAAGATAGGTACACGATTGCATATTCTGCACCAAAATCCGATGGCGCTGTGGGCCTGTACGAGCGGCGCGCAACAGGCGAAACTGCCGGCTAACGTGATCCCCGCCGCCCGCCGCACGGATACCTGTCAGCAACCGGCCACGCCCGAGACGGCGGGGCTGCCCGCGCCCTCCGAGCCGACGATCGAGACCCACTATCGCGACGGCAAGGTCGAATTGCGCCCCGCGGTGCTGGCCGACGAGGTGCCGATCGCGTTCGAGTACAACGGCGTTTCGCACGCGGTGATGCTCGCCACGCCCGCCGACCTGGAGGATTTCGCGCTCGGCTTCTCCGTGAGCGAAGGCATCGTGGATGGTCCCGGCGATGTCTACGGCGTCGAAGTGCAGCCGTCGGCGCGCGGCATCGGCGTCGCGATCGAGATTGCATCGGAGTGCTTCGCCCGGCTCAAGAGCCGCCGCCGCACGCTGGCCGGCCGCACCGGCTGCGGGATCTGCGGCGCCGAAAGCCTCGAACACGTGCTGCGACCGCTGCCGGAACTGGGCGGCCAAGGTCCTCACATCCGGCCCGAAGCGGTGTCGGCCGCGCTGTCTTCGCTGGTGCGGGCGCAACGCTTGCAAAAAGCGACCGGGGCCGTCCATGGCGCGGCGTGGAGCGGCGTTGCGGGAACGGCCGAAATCCTGCGCGAGGACGTCGGACGGCACAATGCGCTGGACAAGCTGATCGGGGCGGTGCTGCGCGCGCGTGCCAACGCCCAGCCGGGCTTCGTGGTCGTCACCAGCCGAGCCAGCGTCGAGATGGTCCAGAAAGCGGCCTGCATCGCCAGTACGCTGGCAGCCGTCTCGGCGCCCACGCGGTTGGCAGCTCAGATCGCGCACGACTGTGGCCTGACGCTGGTCGGATTCGCCCGGGGCAACGAATTTTCCGTTTATTCGCACCCCTGGCGTATCGCGGCGGCGACCGACTGAACAGCGCCCGATCGGACAGCATCGCGCCGAATTGAACCTGAGCGACCGCTGCGCACCGGACATCGGGTGCCGCACCGGCTGGCGGATGTGCGCCGCCTTGCGTCCTTGCTTCTGCCCACGCTCATATGAATATGAGCAAATGTTCGTTCCGGCGCCCGCCGGCCGTTGCTAGCGTGCTGGATCGATCCGAGGGCACCATGGCCGAAGCAAGGCACCCGGCTGCGGACGCTGCTGCTCAAGCCGGCCCGACCGGGGGCCGGGAGGACGTCCTCGCCCTTTGGCTGGGGCTGCTGGTGTTCGTGCTGGCGTTGGCCAGCGCAGCCGGCATCGACCTGGTCGGATGGGTGGTCACGACCACGATCTGGGTCGATCCGGCCAAGGCGCTGGCGCCGGTATCCAAGGGCTACGCGTTCCTCGGCGGGCTCGGGGCGGTGCTGGCGACCTACGTGGCGCTGCTGGTGGTGCTTACGGCCGGTGCGGTGTCGTTGAGGATCGAGCCGGTCCGTTTTGCCGTCCGCTTCACGGTGGTGTTCGCGATCGCATACCTGAGCTGGATCGCCGGCAGCTACGCGAACCTGGCCGTTACGACGCCGGCCGACCTGCAGAAGTTCGGGATCAGCTGGTCGCTGAAACTCACCAACGAGGGCGGCTACATCGTCGCCTTGCTGGTGGGACTGGTGATCGCGAACGCCTTTCCCAGCCTGGCCGAATGGCTGCAGGAAGCGATCCGGCCCGAGCTGTACATCAAGATCGCAATCGTCATTCTGGGCGGCTTCATCGCGATCACCGCAGCCGAGAAGTTCAGCCTGGCCTCCTCGCTCCTTCTGCGCGGGATCGCTGCCATCGTCGAGGCGTACCTGATCTACTGGGCGGTCGTGTATTACGTCGCGCGCAAATGGTTCGGCTTCAGCCGCGAGTGGGCCGCGCCGCTGGCCTCGGGCATCTCGATCTGCGGCGTCTCGGCAGCGATCGCAACCGGCAGCGCGATTCGCGCGCGCCCTTCCGTGCCGATCCTGGTTTCGTCGCTGGTCGTGATCTTCGCGGTGGTCGAAGTGCTGATCCTGCCGTTCGCGGCGCAGGCTTACCTGTCGCACCAGCCGCTGGTGGCCGGGGCCTGGCTGGGGCTGTCGGTCAAGACCGACGGCGCCGCGGTCGCGAGCGGGGCGATCGCCGAGTCGCTGATACTGGCCAGCGCCGCGGCCGAGGGGGTCAACTACCAGAAGGGGTGGATCCTGGGGACGACGGCCACCGTCAAGGTGTTCATCGACGTGTTCATCGGCCTGTGGGCGTTCCTGCTCGCCTATATCTGGACCAACTACATCAATGCGAAGACCACCGACAAGGCCAGGGCACGCGAAATCTGGGATCGGTTTCCGAAGTTCATCATCGGCTACCTGCTCACCTTTCTGGTGGTGCTGCTGCTCACCTGGGGCGCCTCGCCGGAGCTGATCGGCAAGATCAAGTCGGCGGCGGGCCAGGCCAACGTGTTTCGCGTGATCTTTTTCGTGCTGACGTTCTTCTCGATCGGCGTGCTGTCGAATTTCCGCAGACTGTGGCAGGAGGGCATCGGCAAGCTGGTCGCCGTGTACGCGCTGAGCCTGTTCGGATTCATCATCTGGGTCGGCCTGCTGATTTCCTGGATCTTCTTCGCTGGCGTCAAGCCGCCGCTCGCAGCCACCTGACGCGAACCCGGGAGCCATTGTGATGAGTCAACCCAAGCTCGGCGAAGAGCTGAAGAAGATCCCGGTGGAGCCGCTGCTGCCGGTCGAGAAGAAACTGATCGGCTGGAGCCTGGGCACCGGTGTCGTGCTGCTGATATTGCTGGCGCTGCTGAACCGGTACCTGTCCTGAGTCCCCTCCTTCGCGCTGCGCGCTACGGAGGGCGAGCCCTCCTTCGCGCGTGAGTCGGCGAGCGCCGGAGGCGGGCCTGCCCGCCGAAGCGCACAGCCCGGAGGCGGGCCGGCCCGCCGAAGCGCACGGCGCGAAGGCGGGCGACAATGCGCATCCGTCGGCCGACATCCAACCATGCACACACTCGCAGCTGCATTCCTGGTGACCTTCGCGGCGCTGTTTCCGATCGTCAATCCCCTGGAGGGGGCGCCCCTCTTCTACGTGCTGACGCGTGAATTGCCGCAGGAGCGTCAACACGTGCTGGCGCGGCAGGTCGCGTTCAATGGCCTGGCGCTGCTGCTCGGTTCGATGGTGCTGGGGCCGTGGCTGCTGGTCTTCTTCGGCATCGAACTGCCGGTGGTCCGCATTGCAGGCGGGCTGGTCGTCACGTCGCTGGGCTGGAAGCTCCTGAGCCAGGAACAGTGGTCCGACCATCCGTCGCACCAGGTACCGCAGGACGCGATGGCCCGCGCGGGAGCCTTTTATCCGCTGACGATGCCGTTGACGGTCGGGCCGGGTTCGATGTCGGTTGCCGTGTCGATCGGCAGCCGCAAGCCGGTCAGCGGGTTCAGCCTGACCGATTTCGCGCTGTACGGAGTCGGGGCGGCGTGCGGGCTTGTCGCGGTCGCCATCAGCATCTACGTCGCCTATCGTTTTGCGGGTAACCTGAGCCGGTTCCTCGGCGCCTCGGGGATCGAAGTGCTGGTGCGCCTGTCGGCCTTCATCCTGATGTGCATCGGCATCGAGTTTCTGTGGAGCGGGTACCTCGCGTTGAAGGCGGCTCACGAAATCAATTGACATCATGCCCACATCCCTCGAAGCCGTCCGCCCGATTGAACTCGCCGAGATCCAGGAAGCACGCCGCAGAATCGCGCACACCATCGTGCGCACGCCGCTGGTCCGCCTCGAACTGGGAGCCGCCTACCCCGACATCCGACTCAAGCTGGAAAACCTGCAGCCCATCAACGCGTACAAATTGCGGGGCGCCGCCAATGCGGTCGCCATGCTGACGGAGTCCGAACGCAAGCGCGGGGTGTGGACGATCAGCGCGGGAAATGCAGGCCAGGGCGTCGCGTATGCGGCGCTACGTGCCGGCGTGCCATGCACGGTCGTGTCAATCGAGACGGCGCCGGCCTCGAAGATCGAGCGTATGAAGGCGCTCGGCGCCAGGCTCGTCCCGGTGCCGTACGAGGTCGCCTGGAAGGCCCTGGGCGAGCGCTCTTTTCCCGGAGTCGAAGGAACGTTCGTACACCCGTTCGACGATCACAATTTCATCGCCGGCCATGGCACGATGGGACTCGAGATCCTGGAAGATGCGCCCGATGCGGTCGCCGTCGTCGCGGCCATCGGCGGCGGCGGGCTCATCACCGGCGTCGGCAGCGCGATCAAGTCGCTGAATCCGCAGATCAGGATCTGGGGTGCCGAGCCGGAGACTGCCGCCCCGGCCGCTCGCTCGTTCGCCTTCGGTTCTGCGCAAGCGTTTCCGGACTGGAAGGCGTCGTTCGTCGACGGAGCCGGGGGCCACAGCGTATTCCCGCGCATGTGGGAGCGGATGAAGCCCCTGGTGGACGGCTGCATCGTCGTCACCCTGGAGCAGACCAGACAGGCGATGCGGTTGATCGCTGAAAAGGCGCGCGTCATTTCCGAAGGTGCGGGCGCATTGGGGCTGGCGGCCGCGTTGACCGGCAAGATCGGCCGCGGGCCGATCGTCGCGATCGTCTCAGGCGGAAATGTCGATCTGAAAAAGTTCTGCGAGATTCTGGAATCAACCGCCACTTAACCCAGGCCGATACCCAGCATGTCCAAGATCGAATCGAAATTGCACGAACTCGGCCTGGTCCTGCCCGCGCCGCTGATCCTGCCGCCCGGCGTGACGCTGCCCTTTCCGTGGGTGCGCGTTCACGGCAGCCGCGCCTTCATTTCAGGTCATGGACCGCAGAACGCCGATGGGTCGCTGGCCCGTCCGCTCGGCAAGGTCGGGGCCGAGGTCACGCTCGAGCAGGCTCGCGTCGCCGCACGTCTGGTCGGCCTGTCCATCCTTGCCAGTCTGAAGCGCGAACTGGGCGATCTGGATCGGATCTCCGCCTGGCTGAGGGTTCTTGGCATGGTCAACTCGGCGCCGGGATTCAATCAGCAGCCAAGCGTGATCAATGGATTCACCGATCTGATCGTCCAGCTGTACGGGCCGCAGCGCGGTCAGCACGCGCGCTCCGCGGTGGGCATGGCTCAATTGCCTTTCGATATTCCGGTCGAGATCGAAGGGGAAGTCGAGATTCAGACGTGAGGAGGAATTCACCCGTGAAGAAAATTCTCGTTATCCAGTCGTTCGCCGGCATCCTGCTGTTCGGCCTCGGAGTCGCGACCGGGCTCGTGGCCCAGACCGGCAGCGATTCGCCGCAGCGCGTCGAGCAGAAGCGCGCCGACCTTAGCGGCGCACCCGGGATGGAGGTGATCGCCTCCACCGCGGAATACCGGCCCGGCGAAGCCGTCGAACTGCACTTTCATCACGGCGTCGAGGCGGCGTACGTCGTGCAAGGCGCGCGAGGAGGCGCGCACGATCGCCACCGGCGCGACGACCATGAACCTTCGCGACGTCAAGCACGGCGGCTTCAAGGTCGTCGGCGACACGTCGTTGAAGCTGTTCACCGTTCACGTCGTCGACAAGGGCAAACCGCTCTACGACTACTCGAAGTAGCGGCCCGTAACCGTCGATTCGGGAGGGAAAGCGGACGCCCGGGCGAGGGGCGCCCGCGCCGATCGCACGCTCAGGCGATGTGCTCCGAAAGCGCACCCCGGTTCTCGATCTCGCCACGGCCGCCGATTTGACCGCCCGCGGTGACCTTGACCGCACAGAACTTGAACTCCGGAATCTTGCCGACCGGGTCGAGTGCGGGATTGGTCAGCATGTTCGCCGCGGCCTCGTAGAAGCAGAAGGGGATGAACAGCGATCCCTTCGGAGTACCGTCGTCGGCACGCGCGTACAGCGATATGCTGCCCCGCCGTGAGGTCACCGTGATGACGTCTCCCGGCTCCGCTCCGACCGCCAGCAGGTCAGCCGAATTCATCGAGGCGACCGGTTCGGGCTCGATCGCATCGAGCACGGTCGCCCGCCGCGTCATCGCTCCCGTGTGCCAGTGCTCGAGCTGCCGCCCCGTGATCAGGATCATCGGGTACTCGTCGTCGGGCATTTCGTCCGCCGTGATCAGTTGGGCCGGAACGAACTTGCCGCGCCCGCTGGGGGTCGGAAAGTCCCTGGTGAAGACGACCGTTTCGCCCGGATCTCCCTCGTTCTCGCACGGATACGTGACGGAGCTCTCCTCCTGCAAGCGCTCCCACGTGATGCCTGCGATCGAGTCCATCCCGGCGCGCATCTCGTAGAACACGTCGGCCACGCTGCGGTAATTCCAGTCCAGGCCCAGGCGGCGCGCCATCTGTTCGATGATCCACAGGTCCTCCCGGGCGTCGCCAGGCGGCTTCAGGGCCTGGCGTCCGAGCTGCACCATCCGGTCGGTGTTCGTGAACGTGCCGGTCTTCTCCGGAAACGCGGTGGCCGGAAGCACGACGTCGGCCAGGTAACAGGTTTCGGTCAGGAAAATATCCTGGACCACCAGGTGCTCCAGGTCCGCAAGCGCCTGGCGCGCATGCTGCACGTCGGGATCGGACATCGCCGGGTTTTCGCCCATGATGTACATGCCACGGATGATCCCCGCGTGGGCTGCGTGCATGATCTCGACCACGGTCAGGCCCGGATTGGGATCGAGCTTCGTCTTCCACAGTTTCTCGAATCTGAGCCTGGCCGCATCGCTGGCCACCCGTTGGTAGTCCGGGTACATCATCGGGATCAGCCCCGCATCGGACGCCCCCTGCACGTTGTTCTGGCCGCGCAGCGGATGCAGCCCGGTGCCGGGACGGCCCACCTGGCCGGTCATCATCGCCAGCGCGATCAGGCAGCGGGCGTTGTCCGTGCCGTGCACGTGCTGGGATATTCCCATCCCCCAGAGGATCATCGAGCCCTTCGCCGTCGCGTACAGCCGCGCGACCTCCTTCAGCGTTTCGGCCGGAATGCCGCAAACCGGCGCCATGGCCTCGGGGCTGAATCCCTCGACATTCCTCTTCAGTTCCTCGTATCCGACGGTCCGATCCTTGATGAAGGATTCGTCGACCAGACCTTCGTGGACGATGGTATGCATCATCGCGTTCAGCATCGACACGTCGCTGTCCGGATTGTTCTGCAGGAAATACGTCGCGTGGCGCGCCAGGTCGGAGCCGCGCGGGTCGGCCACGATCAATTTGGCGCCGCTCTTGGCCGCGTTCTTGATCCAGGTCGCGGCGACCGGGTGATTGCCGGTGGGGTTGGCGCCGATCACGAACACTACCTCGGCCTTGGTCACGTCCATCACCGGGTTGGAGACCGCGCCGGAGCCGATTCCCTCCAGCAGCGCCGCAACGCTGGAGGCGTGGCACAGGCGCGTGCAGTGGTCCACGTTGTTGGTGCCGAAACCCGTGCGCACCAGTTTCTGGAACAGGTAGGCCTCTTCGTTCGAGCCCTTGGCCGAGCCGAAGCCAGCGAGCGCCTGCGGCCCGCGGGAATCTCGAATCTCGCGCAATCTGCCGGCGGCAAAGTCAAGCGCTTCCTCCCAGCTCGCCTCCCGAAAAACGGACATCGGATCGTCGGGGTCGACGACGAAATCGGCCGATTTCGGAACGCCGGGCTTGCGGATCAGCGGCCTGGTCAGGCGCTGCTTGTGGTGCACGTAATCGAAGCCGTAACGACCTTTCACGCAAAGACGGCTGTGGTTGGCCGGCCCGTCACGCCCTTCGACGCGCAGGATCCGGTTGTCCTTCACGTGGTAGGTCAGCTGGCAACCGACCCCGCAATACGGGCACAGCGAATCGACGGTCTTGTCCGCCACCACCATGCCCACACCGCGGGCCGGCATCAGGGCGCCGGTCGGGCAGGCCTGCACGCATTCGCCGCACGCCACGCAGGTCGATGCGCCCATCGGATCGTCCAGGTCGAACACGATCTTCGAGTGGTGGCCACGAAATGCGTAGCCGATCACATCGTTGACCTGCTCCTCCCGGCAAGCACGCACGCAGCGCGTGCACTGGATGCAGGCATCGAGATTCACGGCCATCGCCGGATGAGACAGATCGGGGCCCGGTGACATCCGGGGCTCGAAGCGCGGCTTCGACACGCCGAGCTTATCGGCCCAGTGGTCCAGTTCGGAGTCGAGGCGGTAGCTGCGCTCCGGCATATCCGATTTCAGCAACTCGAGGATCATCCTCTGCGAGTGCACGGCGCGCGCGCTGTCGCTCGTGACCTCCATGCCGGCCTTCGGAGCGCGGCAGCAGGAAGGCGCCAGCACCCGCTCGCCCTTGATTTCGACCATGCACGCACGGCAGTTGCCATCGGGCCGCATGCCGTCCATGTAGCAAAGGTGCGGAATCTCGATGCCGAGCCGTTTGGCGGTCTGAAGGATCGTCTCCTCGGGGGGTGCCGTCACGGCGCGCCCGTTCAGCGTGAATTCCACCAGGTCCGGGGCCGTTTCCTTTTCGCGCATCACGTTCATCAACAATTCCCTCGGCTCTTCAGGCAATCTCGTGCGGAAAATACTTGATCACGCAACGAATCGGGTTGGGCGCGGCCTGGCCAAGGCCGCAGATCGACGCATCGGCCATCGCTTGCGACAGCTCCTCCAGCAGGGCCTGATCCCAGCGCGGCGCCGCAAGAAGGCGGACCGCCTTCTCGGTGCCGACCCGGCAGGGAGTGCATTGGCCGCACGACTCGTCGGAGAAAAAGCGCATGATGTTCAAGGCGGCGTCCCGCGCGGTATCGTGCTGCGAAAGCACGATGACGGCCGCCGATCCGATGAAACAGCCGTAATCGTTGAGCGTGTCGAAGTCCAGCGGAATATCGCCCATCGCGGCCGGCAGGATCCCGCCTGAGGCCCCTCCGGGCAGGTAGGCGTAGAAGCGATGGCCCGGCAGCATGCCGCCGCAGTATTCGTCGATCAATTCGCGCACGGTGATGCCGGCTGGCGCCAGATGAACGCCCGGCTTTTGTACCCGACCCGAAACCGAGAACGAACGCAGTCCCTTGCGCCCGTGGCGGCCATGGGACGTGAACCAGTCGGCACCCTTTTCCAGGATGTCGCGCACCCAGTACACGGTTTCCAGGTTGTGCTCGAGCGTCGGATAGCCGAACAGGCCGACCTGGGCCACGTAAGGCGGGCGCAGCCGGGGCATGCCCCGCTTGCCCTCGATCGACTCGATCATCGCCGACTCTTCACCGCAGATGTATGCACCGGCGCCACGACGCAGATGGATCGGAGGCAGCGGACACGGCGGATCGGCCTGCAGCGCCGCCAGCTCGCGCGTCAGGATCTCGCGGCACCCCGCGTACTCGTCGCGCAGATAGATGTAGATCTGGCCCACCCCGGCTGCCCAGGCCGCGATCAGCATGCCCTCCAGGAACCGGTGCGGGTCGCGCTCCAGATAGAAGCGATCCTTGAACGTGCCCGGCTCGCCTTCGTCGATATTGAGCGCCATCAGCCGGGGACCTTTTTCCGCGCGGACGATGCGCCATTTGCGTCCCGCGGGAAATCCGGCTCCGCCCAGTCCGCGCAGCCCGGAGCTCTCCATCGCGCGGATCACGGATTCGGCGTCGCGCACGCCGTCCAGACACTCGCTCAGGGTCCGGTAACCGCCTGCGGCGCGGTACTGGGCCAACGAGATGTACTCGGTCACGGGCGCGGACGTGTTCTTGCGGCTCACCGCGGCCGCGACCGCGACCGCCGAAGCGCGCTCGATCGGGTTCTGGCCGACCACTGCGACCGGGGCCGCTTCGCAGCGACCCACGCACGGGACGGCGACGATACGGACATCGTCGCCGGCGCGCTCGGCGAGTTGCGCCAGCACGTCCCTGGCACCCGCGATCTCGCAGGCGAGCGATTCGCACACCCGCACCGTGAGCCGGGGCGGCGGGGGATCGCTGTCCTTGATCACGTCGAAATGGTGATAAAAGGTCGCGACTTCGTACACCTCGGTCATCGCCAGTTTCATTTCCGCGGCCAGTGCCACGACATGAGCCGAGCTGATGTGCCCGTAGCGATCCTGGATCCGATGCAGATACTCGATCAGCAGATCCGCGCGACGAGGATCGTCGCCCAGCAGCGCCCGCACCTCGATCAAGGCCTGCGGGTCCACGCTGCGACCTTTCGGGGTCGAGCGCACTTTGCGGCCGGTGCGACCCGCATCCGCAATCGGTATCACGTTGGCCTGCACCGCTTCCCTATTCATCCGATATTCCATTCATCTCGATCCGGACCGTCGGCCCGCTCAAGTCAGGCCCGCCGGTCTTCGCTCAGCTCTCGAAGTGGGCCAGTTCCTCGGGCGTGTTGATGTTGCTGAAGGCTTCGATCTGGTCGTCGAAGTTCACTTCGACCGTGGCCAGCGTCCCGTGCCACTGATCGATCTTGCGTCCACCGTCTGCCAGGAACGCAGTCAGCTGCGGCAACACGGTCCGCCGGCACACGCAAAATACCGGGTGCGCCTGTGTCAGCGTGCGCGCTGCCGCCAGGTCCGCCTGGCGCTCCAGCAGGGCCTGCTTCAGGCGCGCGACCAGGTCCGTGGGCAGGAAAGGCGAATCGCACGGCACGGTCGCGATCAGCGGCAGCGAGGTCGCCGACAGCGCCGCGTGCAGGCCGGCCAGCGGCCCGGCGAAGCCGGCAATCCGATCCGGGATCACCGGGTGGCCGAATGTGGAATATTCCTCCACGTGCTGGTTCGCATTGATCAGCACTTGATCGACCTGCGGGGAAAAGCGCTCCAGCACCCATTGCACCATCGGCTTGCCGCGCAACGGCCGCAGGCCCTTGTCCACGCCGCCCATGCGCCGGCCCAATCCGCCGGCGAGTATCACGCCCGCGACCCGCGAATCCGCGCTCATCGGGAGAACCGCTCCGTGCCCGTGTAGACGAGGTAGTGACGTCCCTGGACCCGTCCGATCATCGTGATGCCGGTCTGGCGGGCTATTTCCCAGCCCATCTGCGTCGTGCCGGAGCGCGAGATCAGGAAGGGAATGCCCATTTGGGCCGTCTTGATCACCATTTCCGACGTCAGGCGGCCCGTGGTGAAGAAGATCTTGTCGCCGCCGTCCAGGCCATCGAGCCACATCTGGCCGGCAATGGCGTCGACCGCGTTGTGGCGGCCCACATCCTCGACAAACATCAGGACCTCCACTCCCGCGGCGCCATTGCGGGCCAGCGCGCAACCGTGCACCGCACCGGCCTGCTTGTAGACCGACTGCAGCTGGCGCACGTCCTGCGTCAGCGCGAACAGCCGCTCCTGGTCCAGGCGCGCGTCCGGGGGCAGGTGGATGTTCTCGACATCCTGCATCAGGTCGCCGAACATCGTCCCCTGGCCACAGCCCGTGGTCACCGTGCGTTGTTGCATTCGCTCGGCGGCGTTGCCCAGCCCGCGCCGGGTCGTCACCGCCACCGCATTGACATCCCAGTCGACCTGAACGGAGGCGATTTCTTCCACGCTTTCGACCAGCCGCTGGTTGCGCAGATAACCGATCGCCAGCGCTTCCGGCCAGGCGCCAAGCGTCATCAGCGTGACGATCTCGCGCTTGTCCACGTACAGCGTCAGCGGATGCTCTCCAGCAATCGAAATGGGCAGCGCTTCGCCCTTTTCGTTGATCGCGGTAATTTCGAACGTCAGCGGCCGAGTGGCCCGCGACAACAGCGGAAGAGATGGCGGGGCACCCATGAGATATACCTGATACCTGATATCAGATCATAAGAAGGTTTCGTCAATGCGCATATATGTTCGATCCGACATAACTCGGTGACTGCAGGCCGGCGGCTGCGGCCTGCGGGCGGATCCGGCCCCGTATCGGAGGCCGTGAATCAGCTGTCAAGGACCTCGAGCAGCGGTCCGCCGTCGGCGGCGCAGACCTCGCCAATTTCGGCGGCTGCGCCGAACCCGTGCCGCCTGAACACCGCCAGTACAGACTCCAGCGCGCGCGGCGCGCAGGTCACCAGCAGCCCTCCACTGGTCTGCGGATCGGTCAGCAGCGCGCGCTCGACCTCGGGAAAACCGCTCGACAGCCGCACCTGGCGGCCGTAGCCGGCCCAGTTGCGCCCCGACGCCCCGGTCACGCAGCCGGCCGCCGCCAGCTCGCGCGCGCCCGGCAGGATCGGCACCCGCGGCCAGTCGATTCGGATCCGGGCGCCGGATCCGCCTGCGATCTCCAGCAAGTGACCGGCCAGCCCGAACCCGGTGACATCGGACAGCGCACCAACGCCGTCGATCGCCGCCAGGTCAGGCCCGGGCGTATTCAGCCGGGTCGTCGTCGCAATCATGCTCGCGTAGCCGGCCTCATCGAGCCCTTCCTTCTTCAGCGCGGCCGAATAGATGCCGACGCCGAGGGCCTTGCCCAGTACCACGCGGTCGCCCGGGCTCGCGTCGCAGTTGCGCTTGACCCGTCGCGGATGGACCAGTCCGAGCACGACCAGGCCGTAAATCGGTTCGACCGAGTCGATGCTGTGCCCACCGGCAATCGGGATGCCCGCAGCCTCGCAGACCGCCTCGCCGCCTTCCAGGATCCGCCGTATCGTCTGGACCGGAAGCACGTTGACCGGCATGCCGACCAGCGCCAGCGCCAGGATCGGCCGGCCCCCCATCGCGTAGACGTCGGAGATCGCGTTGGTGGCGGCGATGCGGCCGAAATCGAACGGGTCGTCGACGATCGGCATGAAAAAGTCGGTGGTCGCCACCAGCGCCTGCTCGTCGTTGAGCCGGTACACGGCGGCATCGTCCGCAGTTTCGATGCCCACCAGCAGCTCGGGCGGAACCGGCATCCGCACGGTGGTGCGCAGAATCTCGGACAGCAATCCGGGCGCGATCTTGCAACCGCAGCCGCCTCCGTGCGACAGCGACGTCAACCGCGGCGGGGGCGGTGAGGCCTCGCTCTGCATGGATACCGCTTCGGGTGCTTCCATCATCGGTTCTCCGCTCCGCGGCGACGATCGGGCAGCAGCCGCAACACCAGGCGCTTCAACGCCTGCTGCTCGCGACGCGGCTCGAACATCGACGCCCGCGCGCGGCACTGCCTGCGAAGCTGCGCGAGCAGCCTGGGCTCGTCGCGACAGCGCTCCAGCAGTTGCGCCAGTGCGCCCGCGTCCCCGCACGGGAAATAACCCGCGTAGTCCACACCCAGCATACCGACGTTGCCGGGAATCCGCGAGGCGAGTACCGGCGTACCTGCGCGAACCGCCTCCAGCACCGTATGCGCGCCCCCCTCCATCGAGCTCGCGTTCAGCAGTACGTGGGCGTGCTGGATCCGTCGCAGCGTCTCCGAATGCGGCAAGCCACCCAGCCAGCGGTAATGCGGGCAGGCCCGCGCGGTGGCCCTGGCCAGCCGCGCGAGCGCCGGATCCAGCGCAGTTCCGACATGATCGATCCGGATGTCGGTACGGCGTCTCAGAATCCGCGCCGCCTCGAACAGCGTTTGCGGGCATTTCTCGTCGCGCAAGTGTCCCACCATCACGGCTCGCAGTTGCCGGCGCGCCTTCGGCACCGGCTTTCTGCGTCCGCCCGACTGGTAGATCACGGTCGCCTTGTCACGCACCGACGGCGGCAGCGATGCAAGCCCCTGATCCTGCAGCACGACCAGCGCATCGGCCAGTTGCAGCGACCGCTGCGCCCGGGCGTCCGAACGTATATCGCGGTACAGGTCGGTGCCGGTCAAAACGACGATGATCGGCGACCGGTCGGCAACCCCTGCCTGCTCGCGCGCCTCGTGCCAGGCAGCGATCGAATCGGCCGACCGGCGCGCATGCAGTGCCACCATCAGCGCGGCCGGCTCACCGGCCCATCGTGCGACCACTGTCGTACGCGCAATGGGAGCCAGCATCCGGCGCCAGCGTTCTGCAGTGCGCCAGTTACCGTTGTTGCTTTGCGAGGCCGCGGGGCAGACGATAATCGCGCTTGGCCGATCCATCCCTGTCTTATAGCGCATGCCGATCATCGACGATCCGGCGCTGATCCGATGCGGCGACCGCGAGCAACTGGGCGCGGCGCTGCTCGAAAGCCGCGCCAACACGCTGCGCACGTTTGCCTGCTACGAGCGCTCGTTGCGCGCGACCGCCCTGCAGGTCCCCTATTCCGCGGAAGTCAATCCGCCTCTGTGGGAACTCGGTCACGTTGGCTGGTTTCAGGAGTACTGGATCGGGCGCAATCCGCAGCGTGCGCGCGGAATCGCTGCCGATCCGGACGCGCCACGCGCGGCCCCGAGCCTGGTCAATGCCGACGCACTGTACGACTCGAGCAGGGTCGAGCACACGTCGCGTTGGCGCCTGCCGCTGCCGGATGCGGTCGCAACGCGCGACTACCTGGCTCTGGGGCTTGAACGGACCTTGCAGACGCTTGCGCGGGCCGACGCCGACGACCAGGGACTGCTCTATTTCGCCTGGCTGGTGCTGATGCACGAGGACATGCATCACGAGGCGGCGGTTTACATGGCCAACGCGCTCGGCATCCCGCTCGAGGCGGACCGTTGGCCTGGAGCGCTCCCGCCCGACCCGGTCGGACCCGGGGAACTCACCCTCGAGGCGACGCGCTTTCAGATCGGAGCAGCCGGTGCGCAGTTCGCGTTCGACAACGAATTGATGCCGCACTGGGTCGATGTGGAGGGCTTTCGGATCGACCGGGCACCCGTTAACAACCGGTCTTTTGCCGCTTTCGTTGCCGACGGCGGCTACCGGCAGCCGCGCCACTGGACTGCCGACGGCTGGTCGTGGCGCCAGGCCAGCAATGCACGGTGGCCCAGGTTCTGGCGGCCCGCCGGAAGCGGCTGGCAGCAGCGCTGGTTCGGCGAGTGGATCGCGCTCGACGAAGCGCAGCCCGCCGTCAACCTGAGCTGGCACGAGGCGCAGGCGTGGTGCCACTGGGCCGGACGGCGCCTGCCGACCGAGCTCGAATGGGAAGTGGCCGCACTCGCGGTCCCGGCGCCGCCGGCCGCTGCACCGATCCGATTCGGGCGCGTGTGGGAGTGGACCGCCTCGGCGTTCGAGCCGTACCCCGGGTTTGCGCCGCATCCCTATCGCGACTATTCGTCGCCCTGGTTCGGTTCGCGCCGGGTGCTGCGGGGCGCCTCGCTGGCCACGCATCCGCGACTGCACCACCCGCGCTACCGGAACTTCTTCAGCCCCGAGCGAAATGATATCTTCGCTGGGTTTCGCAGCTGCGCGCCCACCGGGGCAACAGGGAGCGGCCCATGACGACGAACCATCCGGTCTTACCGCGCCGCTGCTTAGCCGCTGCGATCGCACTCCTGGCGGCGATCGGCCTCGCGCTGCTTGGATCCGCACCGGCCGGCGCACAGCAGCCGTTGCGCGTGACCGCGATTCCCGACGAATCGCCCACCGAGCTGACGCGCAAGTTCGCGCCGCTCGGGCGCTATCTGGAGGCGCGCCTGGGTGTGCCGGTCGAATGGACGCCGGTCACCGATTACGCAGCGGCCGTGGAAGCGCTGGTCAATGGCAAGGTGGACCTGGCCTGGTTCGGCGGCTTCACATTCGTTCAGGCGAACGTGCGCTCCGGCGGACAAGTGATCCCGCTGGTGCAGCGTGCCGAGGACGAGACCTTCCGGTCGGTCTTCATCACCGCGGCCACCAGCGGCATCGGCACCCTGGCCGACCTGAAGGGACATACGTTCAGTTTCGGGTCGCAGTCCAGCACGTCCGGCCACCTGATGCCGCGCAGCTTTCTGCTGCGGGCCGGGATCGACCCGGACCGGGATTTGCGCCGTATCAGCTTTTCCGGTGCACACGACGCCACCGTGGCGGCGGTAGCCGGCGGCAAAGTCGACGCCGGGGCCGTGAATATCTCGGTGTGGGACAAGTTGGTCGCGGAACACAAGGTCGATCCGGCGCAGGTCAAGGTGTTCTATACGACACCGCCGTTCTACGACTACAACTGGTCCGTCAGCGCGAAGATGCCGGCGGCGCTGCGCGAGCGGCTGCGCCAGGCCTTTCTCGATCTGACGGCCGATACGCCCGAAGGCAAGGAAATCCTGGGCCTGCAGAGAGCCTCCCGCTTCATTCCGACCCGGCCTGAGAACTACCAGGGCATCGAGGCGGCAGCACGCAGCGCTGGCCTTTTGTGAATCCCGCTTCGCGCGGCCTGAGCCTGCGCCTGGAGCGCGTGTCGGTCCGGTACCCGGGGGCGCGGTCGCGCGCGCATCCGGCTTTGGACGAAGTCGACCTGCTGATCGGCAGCGGCGAGCACGTGGTCGTGGTCGGCCCGTCCGGCGCCGGCAAGACGACGCTGCTGCACGTGGCTGCCGCGGCGCTGCAGGCCGACCGCGGGCGGGTCCTGGTCGACGGCGAGGAACCGTGGTCGCTCGACCCGCGGCGACGCCGCCGGTTGCGCGGGCGGCTTTTCCTGGCACCTCAGGTGCCGCCCTTGCCGCCGCGCCAGCGCGTGGTGACGGCGGCGCTGGCGGGGCGCCTTCCGGCGATGAGCCTGGCGGGCAGCGTGCGCTCGCTGCTGGTTCCGTTCGACGTCGGCGCTGCGCATGCGGCTCTGGCTCCGTTCGATCTGGCCGATCGACTGTTCGATCGTGTCGATCGGCTCTCTGGCGGGGAGCGCCAGCGCGTCAGCCTGGCGCGCGCGCTGCTGGCACCGGCACGACTGTGGCTGCTGGACGAGCCGCTGTCAGCACTGGACCCGGTCCGCGCGGCGCGGGCACTGCAGGTTCTGCGGCAGCAGGCCGCGCAGCGCGGAGTCACGCTGGTCGTTTCGATGCACCAGGTCGAGATGGCGCTGGCGAACTTCCCGCGCATGATCGGCTTGCGCGACGGTGCGGTCCAGTTCGACGGCCAGGCCTCCGACGTCTCGCCTGAACAGTTGCAACGGCTGTACGCGCACGCGGAGCCGGCGCCGCAGCCTCCCGAGTTGCCCTCCGAAGAGCCGTGTGAGCCAGCTCCGGTACCGATGGTCTGGCGTTAGCGTGCTGACTGGATCGCGATGGCGACGGACCCCGGCACGCTGATCTCGTCGACGCGCCCAGTACCCGAGCGCGATCCAGCCCGTCGGGGCCGCGCCGCCTTTCTGGTGGTCTCGCTGCTGCTGTTGTGGCCGCTGCTGGTCTACACCGAATTCCGGCCCTGGGAGATGCTCGATGCGCGCAGTCTGCGGGTGACGGCGCGCTTCCTGGCCGGGTTTGTGCCGCCGGCGCTGAATGCCGATTTCCTGGCGTCGGTTGCACGCGAGACCTGGCGCACCGTCGCGATCGCCACGGCCGGGGTCAGCCTGGCGCTGCTGCTGGCCGTGCCGCTGGCATTGATCGCGACGGCGGCGCTGTCCATCTCCAGTCTTTCCGGACGGATGGCCGTCGTGCCCTTCGTCGTGCGACAGGCCGCTCGCGGCGCGATGGTGGCACTGCGCACGGTGCCGGAGCTGGTCTGGGCGCTCGTATTCGTGCGGGTGGTCGGCCTGGGGCCGAGCTCGGGCGTGCTGGCGATCGGGCTCACCTATGGCGGCATGCTGGGCAAAGTGTTCGCCGAGATCCTGGAGAGCTGCGATGCGCATCCGACCCGCACGCTGCTGGCCAACGGCGGCGGGCGACTGCAGGCGTTTTTCTACGGCCTGCTGCCGCAGGCCGCGCCCGAGCTGACCTCGTACGCGATCTACCGCTGGGAATGCGCGATCCGTTCCTCGGTCGTGCTGGGTTTCGTCGGGGCCGGCGGGCTGGGCCAGCAGATGGACAGCTCGCTGAAGATGCTGGCCGGCAACGAGGTTGCCACGATGCTGCTCGTTTTCATCGGACTGGTCGCGCTCGCCGACGGCGTCAGCGCATGGTTGCGCGGGCTGCTGCGATGAGCCTGGATCCGAACGTCCGCCCCCCGATCGGGCTCCTGCCGCCGCGGCTGATCGCGCTGCGCTCCCGCACCGCCTGGGTGCTGCTGGCGCTGGCGGCGCTGGTGGTGGCGAGCTTCTGGAGCCTGGACTTGCAGTGGCGCGACCTGTGGTCGCGCGATTCGCTGGCCGCGATGGCACGGTTCGCCGGCGAGTTCTTTCCGCCCGATACCTCGCCGCCGTTCGTCCGCAAGGTCGCGCAGGCCACCGCGGAGACGCTGGCGATGTCGGCCCTGGGAACGCTGCTGGCTGCGCTGTTCGGGCTGCTGCTGGCGCTGCCGGCGGCACGCACGCATGCGCGCGCGCTCTGGCGCGTTCCGACGCGGATGCTGCTGAACGCGCTGCGCGCGGTGCCGGAACTCGTGTGGGCCTCGTTGATGCTGATCGCGGCGGGCCTGGGTCCCATGGCCGGCACGCTGGCCCTTGCGTTGCACACCACCGGAGTGCTGGGGCGTCTGTTCGCCGAAGCGATCGAAAACACGCCGCCCGGCCCGGCGTTCGCGCTGCGAGCGCAGGGCGCGCGCCCCGCGCAGGTGCTGCTGTACGCCACCCTGCCGCAGGTCGCGCCCCAGTTGCTGTCGTACGTGCTGTATCGCTGGGAAAACAACATCCGCGCCGCTTCGATCCTGGGCGTGGTCGGCGCCGGCGGACTGGGGCAGTTACTGGCCTTTCACCTGGGTCTGTTCCAGATGACCCGCACCGCCACCGTGGTGCTGGCGATGCTTGCGCTGGTACTCGCAGTCGACGCGGGCAGTTACCTGGCGCGCCGGGCGATGACGCGCTAGTCCTTCGGCGGAATCTTTGCGATCCGTTCTGCGCCCTTGGCAATCCGCCGCAGGGCTTGTTCGAATACTTCCGGCGGCTGTCCGCCTTCGATCAGCTGCCGGTCGTCGACGATGACCGAAGGAACCGATCGGATGCCAAGCTGCTGATAGTAGGCCTCGCGTTCGCGAACGTCGTCCGCGTAGCGGCCAGACTCCACGACGTCGCGCGCCTGTTCCGGGTCCAGTCCCGCTTCGACCGCGCAACCCAGCAGCACGGCCGGCGCGCCCGGATTCTCCCCGCGCGAGTGATACGCGCGCAAAAGCGCGTGCTTCAACTCCCGCTGCCGTCCCTGCAGGCCCGCCCAATGCAGCAGCCGGTGTGCATCGAAGGTATTCCACACGCGCACCCGATCGCCGAACTCGAAACCAACGGAGGCGCCGCGTTCGCGCAGCATCTGCCGCGAGGCGGCCAGTTGCTCTGGCGAGGCGCCGTACTTTCGCGACAGATACTCGATCGCGTCCTCGCCGTCCGGCGGCATCGAGGGATTCAACTCGAACGGCTGGAACTGCAGCTGCGCCGACACGGCTCCTGCGAGGCGCGACAGGGCGATCTCCAGGGAATTGAGCCCAACGGCACACCAAGGGCAGGCAACGTCGGACACGAATTCGATCTTCATCACGTCCTCGAAAGTCACGGATCGCACAGGGCGCAAGCGTACTGCGTCTATCGTCCCGGTACCTCGCCCAGGCGTTGGGGCTCCCGGCGAGCCAAAGTGGAAATCCGGCCCTACGAACCCATCGCACGTGCCCACCTACGCTTTGCGCCAAACCACTCGCACGAGTGAAACCCGGCTTCGGAAAACAGCTCTTCAATCTCCGACTCCGATAAC
>WNFR01001887.1_pt1 | contig 21848 bp, 17 predicted proteins | sample 5400221 | NCBI WGS metagenome assembly WNFR01 (sample SAMN13153357, study PRJNA577476) | soil metagenome | isolation source: 40 cm soil under Madrone tree | place: USA:California | collected 2016-06-14 | reverse complement strand
AATCTTGTCCTGCCCTGGCCTCGCTGGCGTCTCGGCGTTCCGCCGCACGGCGCCATTCAGCCGCACCCTCCCAGCCGAGATCAGGTCCGCGGCCTGTGCTCGCGAGCAGTACCCCATTTTTGAGATCGCCCGCGCCAGCACAACACTTTGCGCTGACCCCGGTGCTTTAGGCCGAACCTCGGGTTTCCTTGCGGGATGCCTTGGCCGACGCATCCTGAAAGTATAAACGCGAGTGGGGAATCCAAGCGTTGGCCCAAATCGCGGCTCACTTGTGGAAATGAAAAGTTGACACAGATGGGGAAAATTCAGGAAGGAATCAGTAGAAGGAAGAAGGAACGACGCGTCCCAGCCCTACCGCTTCGGTTCTCGAAGCGTACCACGCCGCTCCTTCTCCTTCAACTTCGCGGAACTTGTTAGCCCGCACCCGCATACTCTCAGACGTCACCGGCCGCATCCATACATCGAATCTGGTAATCGTTTTTCCGTTTTAGTGTACCGTCCCCGGCATCGGCAGGCCTGCAAGTCGCCCGTTTTGTCAGCTCAGTCGTTACCCATGTGTCCGGTACGTTCTGTAACCCATGTGTCCGGGCCGGACCCCGAGAAAATGGCGCGCCCGGAGGGACTCGAACCCCCGACCCTCTGCTTCGAAGGCAGGGCGTAGTAAAACTCTAAGTGCCGCTTCTGGTGTCGCTTACAAGAAAAGTGCGCCATTTATCCCACCCTTGAATTGGACCGAAGTTGGACTGAAAATTGCCGACTGCAACCTTCGGATGAGACAGTTTCGATGGACACACTTACAGCCTTTTAGTTTTTTATTCCTTTTTAATGAACCGCTTTGGTAATCGACTGGTTTGGTAGAATAGCGGCAAAATCATCGCGGAGCGACGAATTAGAAGTCGACTAACGAATTAGAAGTCGACTAACAAGGTTCCCAAACCCACCCGCACTGGCGACCGTTAGGGGTATCCCAACATCTCCACACCCGGCACATGCCTGCGGCGGCCCGTGCGGGTACGTCAGACGCCGTGAATGAGGTCACTTCATGATCGACGGCTTGTGGCGATAATGACTTTGCCCACCTACGACATCGTGAAGAAACAAGACAACAACTTCGTGTGGGTGGAAGCTGCTCACGACATCCAATCGGCGAAGAAGCGCGTCAATGAACTATCACGACACAGTGACGCCGAATTTGTCATTTTCAACGAACACACACTGCAGGTGGTCGCAACTTTTGAGACACCTATCAGCTTGTAAGTAGCTAGCGGTCAATATGTTACTTGCGAAGCCTTGTTATCAATGCTCTTAGACGTTTCTGGTCTTCATTGCCCATCGCCAATAATTTCAATCCTAGCCCACCAGATTTTACATGCCGCACGACGGCTTCACCCCCTATCCGTCCCTCCTGGACAAGAAAATCAAGTTTGACCGACGCACCCACCGTTGTTGACTTTGCTGTCTCGACAAACAGGCCACCCAGGCTCAAATCCCGAACTCGTGATGTCTCCTCACGTCCTTTAAAACACCAATAGACCCAAACGTCCACCCGTGTCTCGACCCTCGAGAAGAACCTACGAGGATACGAAGGTTTCTGCTGCAAGTTAAACTCACCTGGCATCACAGCATCTTGAGGATTCCCTCCAAAGCTAAATGGAACGAAAAATATATTCAATCCGGTGAACTCTCGCGTTTTGCATGGGGAGTTTCCCCTAGTCGTGCATCGCGCGTGCCTTGCGTTGGATAAACAAATCCAATCTCAGTATTGCCCTCTGTTTCGAGGCAGTTTCCAAAGAAATTATCACGGAAGCCGAAGAGCAAATAATAGAGTTCGTGCTCCGATTTTCGACGATGATTCCAAGCGGCTACGTTATGAATGCTCCTCCGGTGGAACACTGTAGCTTCACCCCAATGCAAGTGCTGTTCGCTGACCCGTGCCCAAACGCATTCTCATTGCCGAGGATGAAACCTCCGTTCGAAACGCCATACGGACCTTTGTTGAAACCCGTTCTCAATTCGAGGTTTGCGAGGCCATTGACGGCAACGAAGCAATTCATAAAGCGGAAGCCCTCAAACCCGATCTTGTAGTTTTGGACCTTCGTATGCCGATTGCGGAGAGCGCACCGCGATTGCCAACGACGCTAATGCGGATCTCTTTATCTCGATACACGCAAATTCGAGCGACAGCCGCCAAACGCGCGGCGTGGAAACCTACTACGTGAGTCTGGCAACTTCACAGGAATCCAAAGATTTGGCAACGCGCGAAAACTCCCTCCCAGAATCTTCCCTCCACCATCTTCCGGACCTGCTCAAGAAAATAGCCCGCAACGAGAAACTCGCCGAATCAAAACAACTTGCCATGGATCTCCAGAGCGCACTCTCGCAACGCCTCCAGCTTGCGGGTCGTCAAGAAACGAACCGCGAAGTGCAGCAAGCGCCCTTTATCGCTTTTGATCGGCGCTAACATGCCGCAGTACTGTCTGAAATTTCCTTTGTAAGCAATGCCAGCGACGAAAGCATGTTGCTTGAAAGCGGTCAGCGCCAGCGTGTCGCCGAGGGCCTCTATCGTGGCGTTGCAGCTTATCTCGATAGTATGCAGAGCCCATTGCGTCCGAAGCAGAAACTTGTCAGTGAAAACCATTCCGCTGCATCGGCTATACGCTTGAAATAGTCTGCTCTCAGAGAATTCAAAACTTACTTCCTGGAACTGGAAGGAATTGGGCTCTCGGGCCTAATCATTAACCCTGGACTGTAGGGTGTAATCCCGTTCATGTTTGGGCCCTGCACCAAAACTGGACTCAGTACCAGTAGTGCTCATACTGGTATTCCTCTTACTCTCCCTCAGAAGCTTGGCTTGGTCAGACCAGTTGTTCTCGCGGACCCCACCCCTGCCTTCGAACTGACCTAAGCCCACAGCAGAGTAACGAGAATGAAGAACAAGGGTAATGGGCAGGCATAGTCCGCCCGAACTTTTTCTCTCGACGAAGTTCAGGGGCAAGTCGCAATGAGGGGCAATCAAGTAGATCTGGGTAACCGGGCAGAAGCATCCTTTCCCAATCCCAAAATCTGGAGTGTGTTGCAGTACGGCCTGCTGGTTTCACTCGCGGCGCTGGCGTCTGTTTTGCTGAACGGCTGCGCAGGCTTTGCTAGCGGCACCAGCACCACAGGCAATCCGCCGTCGACTCTGGAAATTACGAACGTACAAATCACATCCCCGACAACCTCTACCGCTCAGATCGCTTGGAAAACGAACGTTGCCGCCGACTCGGCGGTCAATTATGGAAACAGCCCTTCCTATGGACTTCATACGCCCGTTGATTCGGCAATGGTCACGAGCCACCAAATATCTCTTTCTGGCCTGGCCGCCGGTACCACCTACTATTACGAAGTAAGTTCGACCGACTCGAAAGGTAACCATGGGAAGAGCGGCGGCCATTCGTTTAAGACACCGGGCTTCAGCATTTCTGGCACGATTAATCCTGCGACGGGAGGAAGTGGGGCGACTTTGACACTGGGTGGGACCGCGAACGCCACGACGACTGCAGACAGCTTGGGGAGTTATACATTTGCCGGACTAGCGAATGGGACGTATACGATTGTTCCGAGTCACCTAGGTTTTACGTTTACCCCAGGTAGCCAAAGCACGACGGTTAATGGGGCTAACGTTACAGGGGTAAATTTCACGGACACGGCCGCGTCTGCAGCGCCAACGATCACCACACAGCCCACAAACCAGACAGCAACAGCGGGGCAGACGGCGACCTTCACGGTGGTGGCGACGGGGACGGCTCCGCTCACCTACCAGTGGCAGAAGAACGGGGTGAATGTAAGCGGTGCGACAGCGGCAAGTTACACGACGCCGGCGACAACAACGGCGGACAGCGGAGCAACGTTCCGCGTGGTAGTGAGCAACACAGCGGGAACTGTGACGAGTGCTGCGGCGACATTGACGGTGACCGCAGCGACGGTGACTCCATCGATCACCACGCAGCCCACAAACCAGACAGTAACGGCCGGGCAGACGGCCACGTTCAGCGTAGCAGCGACGGGCACTGCCCCGTTGAGCTACCAGTGGAACAAGAACGGTTCGGCCATGGCCGGAGCGACTTCTTCTAGCTACACCACCCCGGCCACCACTTCATCGGATAGTGGTTCCTCGTTTGCTGTTGCCGTGAGCAACTCGGCCGGGAAAGTCACCAGCAACGCCGCTACGCTCACGGTCAATGCAGCAGCGCCGACCGTCAGTTTCTCACCAACCTCACTTACCTTCGGAAGTCAACCACTGGGGACGTCCAGCTCCGCGCAAGTTGTGACCTTCTCCAATACGGGTTCGGGCACGCTCACCTTCGGCACTGTACCAATCACTGGCGACTTCTCTTCTACGGGTCAGGGCACCTGCTCCAGTTCCCTGGCTGCAGGAGCGAGCTGCACCATGAGCGTCAAGTTCACGCCGACCGCGACGGGCACTCGAACCGGCACACTCACAGCCAATGACAATGCTTCGACTGCGCCGCAGGTGGTGGCCTTGACAGGTACAGGCGTTTCACCAACACCGCCGCCGACTACAGGACTCTTTGGACATGTGGCCATCGTCGTGGAGGAGAACACGAATTACAGCAGCGTCACCAGTTCGTCCATGCCGTATCTGTCCGGCCTGATGAGTCAATACGGCTTAGCTACGCAGCATTACGCCAACACCCACCCCTCCATCGGCAACTACTTCATGCTCACCACCGGCCAGATCCTCACCAACGACGACGCCCAAACTCCCACCAGCTTCCCCGTCTCGGTGGACAACGTGGTGCGGGAACTGGTGGCGGCGGGGAAGACCTGGAAGGCTTATGCCGAAAGCTTGCCCTCGATCGGCTACATCGGCGGCGACAGCACCAGCGGCGGCGGGCAATACTACGTTCGCCATGACCCCATCGCTTACCTCACCGACGTGCAGAACAGCTCCACCCAACGGCAAAACCTGGTGCCCTTTACCCAGTTGGCCCAGGACCTCTCCACTGGAGGCCTTCCCAATTACTCCTTCATCGCACCCAACGGCTGCGATGATGCCCACGATTGCGGCCTCGGCACCGCCGACAACTGGCTCAAAAACAACATCGACCCCCTGATCAAAAACTCTGTCTTCCAGAAGGACGGCTTGCTCATCATTGTCTTCGATGAATCCAGCAACGATAACACCAACGGCGGAGGCCGCGTAGTCTGCACGCTGATCAGCCCAGCGTTCTCCAAGCTCGGATATCAATCGACCACTCTCTATCAACACGAGAGTGTGCTGCGCCTCATGCTGGAAGGCCTGGGCGTCACCTTGCTTCCAAGCGCTGCCTTCAGTGCGCCGGCCATGTGGGAGTTCTTCAACACAACGGGTGGCGGCACACCTCCGGCACCTTTGGTCATCGCTACGACCAGCGTACCGAATGGGACGGTGGGGCAAGCATACAGTGCGCAAATGAATGCGACGGGCGGCACATCGCCCTATACTTGGTCCGCCAGCTCGGGTTCTCTCCCGGCAGGCCTCACCCTTTCCGCTGCGGGAGTAATCGGTGGAATGCCAACGACAGCCGGCTCTTCCACATTCGTGGCAACCGTCAGCGATACTATTTCTCAAACGACGAGCAGTAGTTTCACATTGACGGTGGCAAATCTGACGGCCACCGCATGCACACTCTATGTTTCACCTTCGGGTTCGGACTCCAATTCGGGCACGCTCTCCGCGCCCTGGCAGACTCCACAAAAAGCGGCCAACAGCGCCGCGGCCGGACAGACCGTCTGCTTCCGTGGAGGGACTTATCCCCAAACCATCACCGCTGGCTACCAACAAACCTTCAACAACTCCGGCTCAACTAGCAATCCCATCGTCTTCACCAACTATCCCGGTGAGACCGCCGTGGTCCAAGGCTCCACCCGCATCAACGGCTCTTACCTCACCTTCCGCGGCACACCCCAAGGCACCGGCAGCTGCAGCGCCATCAATCACTGCGGCCTCATTTTCGAAGGCTCCCAGGGCTACAACATCGATGCCATCGACATCTGCTGCGCCACCAACTCCAACCCTCATTTCGTCCTCTTCGACCACGTGGAGATTCGCAATGCCACCTATCATGCTGGCCTTTACCAAGAGGGCTGCAACAACGCCATCCTTGGCAGCTACGTTCATGACAACGGTGCCTTTAATGCCAGCCGCTCCGAGGATAACGGAATCTATTGGTCTACTACTTCGAGCGGGTGCTCAAACGGTGGCCTGATCGCCAACAACCTGGTCGAAAACAATTACTCCAAGGGCGTCCAACTCTATGACGGAGGCTCGGCGACTTCTCCGGCCAACGTCACTGTCACCGAAAACACCTCGGTGAACAACGGCGCGCAGGGAGCGGTAGTCTGGGGTGACCACAACGTCTTCGTGAACAACATCCTGTACAACAACAACAACCTCAGCGGGGGTGCCGCGGCCGGCGCCCAAGGCGGCCTTTATACCGGCTCAGCCAACCTCGTGGATAAAAACCTTACCTTCGACCCCACCGGCAACTCTGGCTGGGACAACCCCGGCGGGTGCTGCATCACCAACAACAAGCAAACCGATCCCCTCTTCCTCAGTCCGTCAGGACTGGATTGGCACATCCTCGTATCCAGTCCGGCCATTGGCTTCAGCAACCTGAGCTACATCCAGTCGGTGGACAAGGACGGCGTCTCGCGCGCCAGTTCACCCGCGGCGGGAGCCTACCAATACTAACCAAGGGAAAGAGTCCTCGAAAACCATTCTTGCGCGGCTGACCCGCTCTGCAACCCGGGCGGTCGGATAGCGCGAGGACAGACTAGGCTGCCCGGTTGAAACGCGCCACGGGCTGCGCGCCGGCTCTCGGTTGCCAAGTGGCCATCGTCTCGCCTTGAAGAAACTTGATGGCGGCGAACGCAAAGGCCGCATTGCTACTGAGGAAATAGGCGGGTATCAAGGTCAACTTGCGGAAAGGCCTCGGCAAATCTTTCCGCCAACCCACGAGTGCCAGCAGGTAAGCAATTATCTGCGCAATGAACAACCCTGCGTAACCCGGAGTCGACACTAGCATCAGATTGGTTACAAAAACGATCGCTAAGAAGAGAAAACCGAAATAGCGTATAACCTTATGCGAAATTAAGCTAAAAGCGGTCAACGGATAGTTGACCGGATTGCAAAGCCGGCGCATGTAGGTAACGCCCCGAAGCGCTCGCAGACCGACGCGGGTGCGCATGCGGAACTCCGAACCAAGCTCACTGTTCGCGACCTCCGAGGAATTCACCCGTTCGTCGTAAACGACTCGATGTTTCGTGCTGATCACCTGCAATGGCAATACAAAATCCGTAATGAGCTGCCGCGGGACATCCCTGTATAGTTCCCGACGGATGGCGTCCACTCCGCCATTAACCCCGATAATCGAGCCGGCTCGCGTCTCCAGCGTGCGCAGAGCGTTTTCATATTTCATGTACGCGTTGCACCCACTGCCGGCAATTCCGTCACTTCGTATTTTGTAGGCCAGCTTCCCTGTCACATAACCGATTTCCGGGTCGGCGAAGTTTTCCATCATCCGGCGAATGGCATCCGGAGCGAAGAGCGAGTTGGCATCGCTGAAAACGAGGATTTCACCGCTGGCGTGCCGCACTCCCTCATTCAAGCCCGCCGCCTTGCCCTCGCGCTGTTCACGCCGGATAAGCCGCACCTTCTGGGAACTGAATTCACGAACAATGTCGTCGGTGCCGTCCGTGGAGCCGTCGGAGATCACGATGATCTCAAGCCGGTCGCTGGGGTAATCCTGCTCCAACTTGTTTTGGATGGTCGCGGCAATGTTCTGCGCCTCGTTGTACGCGGGAATTAATACGGTCACGGATGGAAGCCACGAGCGACGCCTCAAGGGCCGCGGCCGGATCAACCCGAGGAGACAAACCAATGATGGATAAATGATGTTGGGATAGATGATCAAAAAGATAGAAAGCCAGAGACAAATTTTCGTCAGTTCCATCGTTTCACTCCTCCGTTCTTGGAATGGGTGGCCTGGTGCGGCTATCGTCTGAACATCCCGCGTGGGTAGCAGTGCCGCTTGAGCGGTTCAGAACTCGAATGGACCGAGCGGGAAGCCTCATGGAAACCACGGGCGGTTTCGAAGCCGGAGGAACACAGGAAAATTTGGATAAATTCTTGCTATCGAAGCTTTGTGGAAACCCGATCGGCCCATTCACTGGCCGGCGAAGAAGGTTTCAGATCCCAGTTGTGTCGCGCCGGGTCCAAAAATGAAGGATCAGCAATCAAATTGTCTTTCAGGCAGCAGCCTTCTTTGACATACCAGCCGGACCTTTTGCCACCAGGGTCGGACGTGCTCCAGGTCAAGTTATGTTGCACGGAGTTTGTAGTGCCGGAATACAGACCTGCCTGGGCACCAGCCGCAGCCCCTGCGATTTCGTTGTTGTTATAGAGGATGTTGTCGACAAAAGTGTTGTGATCCCCCCAGATAACTGCGCCTTGGGCGCCATTGTTTACGGAAATGTTGCCGTAGGCGGTGACGTGGGCAGGCGTCGAAGCGGAAGCGCCCGCGTATAGTTGAATACCTTTGGAGAAATTGTGCTCGACCAAGTTGTTGGCGATCAAGCCGCCATTCCTGCAGTCCGCAGGCGTTTTTGACCAATAGATACCATTGTCTTCATTGCGGTCCTGGATGCCGTTCTCGTGGACATAGCTGCCCGTGATGGTATTGTTGCAGCCTTCCTGATAGAGCCCTGCATGGTAATTCCCCTTGCGAATCTCAACATGGTCGAAGGTCACATGGCCCGGCCCGGACGAGTTCATGATACTGATTGCGTTGAGAACATAACCGCGCGAACCTTCGAAGATTAGTCCGCAAGGATGCATGGCACTGCAATAGCGGGTGCCGTTGGGCAAGCCCCGAAAAGTAATGTAAGAGCCATAGATTTTCGTGGAGCCATGGATCTCGGCGATTTCACCCGGAAAATTCGTGAAGAGGATTGGCCTTTCAGGAGCGCCGGAACGCCTCTCCACCTGGTTGAAGCCAGCCGAAGCGTCTACATATTGCGGGTAAATGCCGCCTCTTAGGCAGACAGTCTGCCCAGCAGTAGCGGTATCGAAAGCCTTTTGCAGGGTTTTCCAAGGCTCGGCCAGGGTGCCTGGTTTCTCGTCCGAACCGAAGGGGGAAACATAGTACGTGCAGCAGATGTTGGACGAAGAGATCTCCGGTTTGTGGGCCTCGCTTCCTGTGGCCACCCGGTCCAAGCCATCCTTTATATTTGTTCTGGAATGGATGCGTGAGATTCGACCAGGCGCGCCCGGCGCAAAATTTTGCTCGCTTGCATTCGTCCCTCGAGAGAAAACGTCAGCGACGTTGGGGGTGCCGTTTCTCTGATTCAGCACGGCCACAGATGCGGCAACGAAGATCAATTTGCCTAGAAAAACCAGAGAGCTGGAAACGACGCCTCTATCCAAGGTTCGCCGCACCATTTCTTCCTCCAAGGATTTCTGAATAATTTGGTCTGAGAACTAGCTGCATGTCCGATCGCGCGTATGCGTCGCCCCTGCTCGAAATCGGAGAATGACAAGCTCCGAGGGTCTCCAATCGTTTTGGACAATCAGCGACGCAGGAAGTGGGTCAGTTTGTAAAAAAAGGGGTTAAAGTCGTTCCAACGGTATTCTTCGCATCGGGTGTTTGAGTCGAAGAAATCCAAGAACTGCAAAATGGATCGCATCCTATCCGGGAATCGGAGCCCTGGTGGTAGTTCAATCCCCGCCAGCACCTTACAAAGCCTGATCAAATCTCCCAGCAGGCAACGGGACCTGACCCCGGTAGCGTAATCATCAACGGGATCCACAGCCCTGCCCGTGGCCAGTTGGTACAACAGCCAGGGGAAATCCACGCCCGCATCAATGGCAAGTTGCAACGACCCCCAGAATCGTCCATTGACCTCCATCAGGTAAGGCGTCCCGTCAGCGGTAACTTTAAACTCGGCCATGGCCACGCCGTGCCAGGCCACGTGGTCCAGAAGAGTTTTTGCCATCCTCCAAGCATCAGGGTTCTTTTCGGCGCTCTCGGAGAGGACGCTAACTCCACCCGAAGGCGGATTTTCACGCAGGCGCCTGTGAGCGAAGGAGGCGACCAGCTTGCCCTGGTTATAAAGCCCGAAAATCCCATGCGCTTGCCCGTGGATGTATTCCTGAAGCAGGAACGGGTTGCTGCCAAAGTATTCATATTGCGCCACTGTTCTTTCCAGTTCGCGCACAGACTCTGCATACCGCACGGACGCGGCGGTACAGCGCCCATTCGTCCAGATCTTTGAACGATAGGGCTTCAAGACCACGGGAAACTTCAAGTTTGGATAGACTCGCTGGAGTGACCGCGCGTCAGCGATGTAATGTGTTTGGGGTATGGTGATGTTTAGCTGCTGGGCCAGCCGCATCAAATTCCATTTGTCGGTCAGCGCATCGAAGGTGGGAAATCCGGCGAAAGGCAACTGGAAGTTCTTGAACTCTTCTTCATGCTTTAACACCGCGGCCATCGAGATCTCGGTCATAGGGAAGATCACTCGGATTCCGCGCCGCGAACACTCGGCCTTAACTGTTGAAAGAAACGACCGCAAATCCGCAGTTGGAGAAGGGTACGTAAAGCTCTCGCTGCAATATTTTGAAGAACCAGAAAGGGTTCTTTTCGTTTCGTCGGCGACGACGACCGGCACGCCCCTTCTTCCCAGAGAACGAGTAGCGGCCAAGGCGCTCCGCGCGTTGCCATCCAGGATCAGGATCTTCTCCATACCTTGCCAGTGCTCACCATGAGCCCAAACCGGTTCTGATCCAGGAGTGCTCCTTCCGGTTAAGGGGCCCGGCGCAGTATTCAGTTCCGTAATGGCGTGGAAAAGATTGCTCATTGGCGGTGTCCCAAGCTCGACAAGCCGAAATACCGAAGAACGCCGGGTTATGCTGCCAGCGGAGGCCTAGGTTGCCGCTGGTATTCCGATCTGGAACTTAAAAAGAATTTCACGAATATCCGTTGAGTCGTTCAGTTAAGCAGCGATGAGCGAACCTGTTGGCTTCCTGCTATCGAAGGTAGCGGGATTGACCGCGGCTTTTGCCTGTCCCGATTATCAAGCCAGGCCTGGAACATGAGCAGAGCCCAAAGGTGGTGGCGAAGGTCTCTTCGTCCAGAAAGGTGATCTTCCCAGATCTTTCGGACAATCTTGGGGTGAAAATAACCGTCCTGCCTCATTCGGCTTTCGCCGAGCAGCTCTTCTGCCCACTCGCGCAATGAACCCCGAAGCCAATCCGCAATTGGCACCGAAAATCCCTTCTTCGGACGATCCATCAACTCCTGAGGAACATACTGATCGAGTAGCCGGCGCAGTATCCACTTGCCGCTGCCATTGCGAAGTTTCATCGACAAGGGAAGGCGGGCTGCAAACTCTACAACCCGGTGATCCAAAAATGGCACGCGCCCTTCCAGGCTTACCGCCATAGACGCGCGGTCGAGTTTGACCAGGATATCGTCCGGAAGATAAGTCACGGTATCGAGAAACATCATTTGCACGCAGAAGTCATGAAACTCGGTCCCTACACATCGCTGATTCAGCATCGATGACGGCGCCACTCCTCCTCGAACAGCTGCGTTGGACGATTCCCAATCCGAGACGACGACTTGATATCGCGAGAAGGAATCCTTTGCGGATAGGACCTGCGCCAATTTCTCCACCTTCTCCCCGGGCCATAACATGTTTCTTGCTGAGAGAAAACGGGGGAAAGCGAAGCCCAAAACCTGGTTCCATCGTTGAGGTTCCGCGCGCCGCAATGACCAGGCCACGGCCTCACGAAGAAAAGCGGGCGCCCGTTGCGCTGCATTCCAGATCCTTCCCCAGATGAAATACCGTTTGTAGCCACCAAATAGTTCATCCCCGCCGTCACCGGACAAACTCACTGTTACATATCGGCGAGCCAGCGCCGAGACGAGATACGTCGGAATATGCGACGAGTCCGAAAATGGCTCATCGTAAAAGTTCGGCAAATGAGGAATAACCTTCATCGCTTCCTCAGCCGAGACGTAGTACTCCGTGTGATCTGTCCCCAGGTGACGGGCGACGGCAGCCGCATATTCGGCTTCGTTATATGCTTCGTCGTGGAATCCAATCGAAAATGTCTTCACCGGCCTCTGGCTTTGCTGCTGCATCAGGGCAACCGTGGTCGAGGAATCCACGCCGCCGGAAAGAAAAGCGCCGAGAGGCACGTCGGCGACCATGCGCATCTTGACCGCATCGCGCAGCAACGCATCAAGGCAGGCGATTGCCTCCTTTTCGGAACCCTGGAATGGTTCTTCCAAGCCACGGCGAACAGCTTCTTCTGCCGACCAATAGGAATACGGCGAGGGCATGCAATGCATATTCGAGCGGGTGACCGTCAGCTTTGTGGCAGGCGGCAGTTTTTTGATCCCGCGATAAATAGTGTAAGGAGAAGGAATGCAGTTGTACCGGAGATAGAGGGCAAGGGCGTCGCGGTTCACCTCGTCTTTGAATTCGGGGTGGGCGACAAGCGCTTTTAATTCCGAACCAAACAGGAAGGTTTGTCCCATCCAGCCGTAATACAGGGGCTTCTCACCTAAACGGTCCCGAACCAAATGGAGCTGCCGCTCTTTGCGATCCCACACCGCAAAAGCAAACATGCCATTGAAAAGCGGCAGGGCTTCGTCCATACCCCATTGCTCGATAGCCGCCAGCATTACCTCCGTGTCCGAATGGCCACGAAATTTATGGCCCCTGCTCTCAAGAGTCGAGCGCAATTCATCGAAGTTATAAACTTCCCCGTTAAAGACAATTACGTACCGGCCGTTCTCAGAGTGCATGGGCTGATGACCATCCGGTGAAAGATCGAGAATCGAAAGTCGCCGGTGCCCGAAGGCAACGCCAGCGTGACGATCGACCCACACACCCGAATCATCTGGACCGCGGTGGACAAGTTGATCGGCCATCCGCGCGACCACAACCTTCATCTCGAATTCGTTTTCCGCGGAGGATGTCAAGAATCCGGTTATTCCACACATCGTTGGACTCTCCGATTCATTTTAAGCGGGACGTTGTGTGACGAGAGCAGGTTCCGTTTGTCTCGTATCGGCCAGACCCTGACGCGACCTGCAGCCATCCGCGCTACGAAAAAATAATTCCGCGCGCCTCGCCGTGCTCAGATTCAGATTGAACTCCCGCACGATCTTCTTGCGGCCAGTTATCCCCATCCGGCGACGAAGCGCCGGCTGATCGTAGAGGCGCTGGAGCGCATCGGCAATGGCGGCAGGGTCTTTGGGACGCACAAAAATCCCACAGCTCTCATCCACGAGTTCCGGAATTCCCCCGCTCTGGGTGGCAACCACGGGTAAGCCACAAGCCATGGCCTCTTTCAACACATTGGGGATACCTTCACGCTTACCGCTAGCCGTCGGAGCCGTCGCCAGCACCACCACGTCGGCGCACGAAAACTGCTCAATGACTTCATCATAGGGCCGAGCGCCCAGAAGTAGAACTTCGCCGGAGAGATCTGACTGTTTAATCTGATTATCGATTTGCGCCGCTAAGGGTCCGTCGCCAAGCAGTCGGCACTCAAAGGGAAGGCCTCGTTCTTTAAGCAACCTGCATGCTTCGACAAGGTATGTGTGACCTTTGACCTCCTCGAACCTTGCAACGCAAAGAATCCGCAGCAGCCTATCTGCCCCAGATTTGGGACGCGGTGACAAGCGATCCACATTCACCCCGCCATGAATGACGTGGATCTTCTTGCCCACGCCGGCGCCGCACTTGCGAAGGATGATTTCCTTGTTGTATTCGGATACCGAAATCACGAAATCGGAGGCTTCGACTTTTTCCTTCAGCATGTGTGCGTCCGACTGAACATCCGAACCTCGAGCCGTGAAGCTAAAGGGAATTCCGCTCAAGCGATGAACAATCAGCGCGGCCACTGCCGAGTGGTACGCAAAGTGCGCGTGGACGTGTTGGATCGCTTGTTCCTCCATTTCATAAGCAAATCGAACTGCTTTGGGAAGGAACGCAAGAGCCGCACCAAAACAGCGAACGCATCCGCAGGTCCTTCGCAATACTTCGGCGACGGTCCTGAAATAGCGCTCCGGATTATGGCGAATGAAGTACCAGTGGGCACGAAGGATCTTCGGAGAAAGAAACGGAAGATAGTGAGCACGCTTAGCCCACTTCTCAGCTTCCGGATGAACGACTTTGGGATGCTCGCGAAGCAGAGAATAGAGTTCGACTGTCACGCCGAGCTTCTCCATAGCCTCCAGTTCGTACAAGACAAAAGTTTCTGTAACCATGGGGAACCGCGAGACGATCTGGGCAAGACGCAGCGGCCGGGAGGCACCGGAAAAAGATGACGGCGATGACATGCTTTAGTTCTCTTCAGACATGATCTGTGCGATATTCGGGAAGCCCACGCGTCAAGACTCCCCTTTGTTTTCGGTCCCGCCAAGCGTCCAAGTGGATGCCCAACCGCAGGAGGCGCAGGCAAAAGATCGCTGGCGTGGTCCGGGGCATGATGACCGTGCGGCGCAAACGGAGAAGATCTAAGGAGTCCAACTTGTTTGGCCCGCTCAGCGTCGTGAAAGCAAGGCGAATGCCTTGTTCCCGGAGGACCGAGACAACAGTGTCATTGTGGTTGCCATTTGGATAGCAGAAGATCGCCAGGCACGCGCCGATTTCTCTTTGGAGATCTTCCTGGGAACCCTGAACCTCCTCGCGCATTCGTTCGGTCGTAACTTGCGTCATGATGGCGTGTGTTCGCGTATGAGACCCGAGTGTCAGTCCCTCCCGCGCGAGTTCGCGAAGTTGCTTCCAGGTTAAGACGCTGCCTCCTTGTACGCAGCTCGGCCCGAGTTCGGCGCAAAGCGAATCCACCAACCTCATTGCCTCACAGTCGGGAATGGTGGTCAGGTGATTCTGAATCGTGCGCAAGCTCCTGCGTTTCTGGTCTAGAGGGACAAGCGGAAGGTGGCCGAGAGGCGGGACGTTTATCCTTGTCCTGGACGTTGCGCCGAATGCCCGGTAGAGACGATCCCACCAAAAGGCGCGTTCCGGTTGATTTGAGTAAGCCGTGGGAACGAACATGGTCGCGCGCAAGCGGAATTGTTTGAGGATTGGCCAGGCGATCTCTGCGAAATCCGCATAAGCGTCGTCAAACGTAATCAGCACGGCCCGCTTTGGAAGAGGGGTCCTTTTTTCAACAGCCTCCAGTACCTCGGGCATGGAAACGACCCGGTAGAAGCACGCCAAGTGCTCCATCTGCTGGGCAAACCCTTCCGGGGTCGCGCTGACGCTCCGCGAGTCCACTGCGGGAGTGTCCCGCAGCTCCGCAACACGGTGGTACGCTAGGATTCGCAACACTACTGTTCACTCCACCAGTTAATGTGCATGTGACTTAGTCGACGGCCGCGGAATCGTTCAGACCGGCGGCTTCGCTCTCAACCTGCTGCACAAAATCGTGCAGTACCGCTGCCTTCTTCCGAGCCACACCAATGATCACGCCGCGCAAAGCGTGGAATCTCTTTTCGACGGTCCTTTCGTACAGCACTCCGGCTAAGAAACTGAGCCTGCTAAAGCGCAGGTAACCCGGAGCGACGCTAAGGTGCTCGAGTTCGCAGGTGAAGCCGCAATTCTTTAACTGCTCTCGGATCGCATGCTCATCATTGAATTTGTAACGAGTTGGAAATACTTCGTTCTCCGTGCGCCCAGAAGCGAAATGACGCACGTAGAATTCGTGAAACCACTGCGGAGTTACCTGAGCGGCCAGCATGGGGTACCAGTAGCGGCTCGGCGTTTGAAACAACAACAGCCCACCCGGTTTGAGAACCCGCGCAATCTCCCGATGGCAAGCAAGCGGCGCCTCGAAATGCTCCGCAACGTAGTAATGAAATACGACATCGAAGGATTCATCCGGGAAAGGCAAAGAGTCTGCGGTGCAGTGGTATGCTTTGTCCAAATATAAATTTTCTAGAACGCTCCTGTCAGGATCCGCGCCCACGTAGCGAGCGACCCTTCCGCGCAGGTCGAAGTGATTCTGATTGAATTTCCCTGACCCAGCCCCTATCTCCAACACATGGTCGGCCGGGCGGATGTTCTTCAGAAGGAGTTCTTTGAAGCGCTGGTGGCGAGAAACTGGATAGTAGCGCAACCACAACTTTTGAACGGAATCGGAGAGCCTTCCCTCGAACAACCGCGCTCCGCTTTCCACCGTAGCCATGATAGTCATTCATTCCTCTTGCGGTGATTTTCTCCGGTCACGCGGGACCCAGTTCACTGGAGGTGTCCTGCTCGACCCTGCCAAGAATGTGAATTGTGGCGCTGCTAAGGGCCATCAAGAGCCAAAAGTACCTTTGATAAGACAAGTGCGCGAAAATTGCCGAAATCAAATAAGCAACCAAACACAGGAAAAAAGCCATTGCGGCATCGGCGAACTCGGAACCCTCGTACTGCAACCTTTTCCAGACTTTCCATAGACCATGCATGATGGCCAGGATAATTGCCAAGAACGAAGCGAGCCCCAAAATCCCGGTCTCGGCCAACGTCTCAAGGTAAAGATTGTGCCCCCGGTATTTCTTCAATTGTTCGATGAGGCCCACGCGGTTGCAGTAGGCTATCGAATAGTAGTCGGAGAAATGTCCTGGACCCACGCCCAGAATTGGATAGTCGAGGAAAACGTGCCACGCCGCCACGTTCAGGGCGTAGCGCCGAACGACCGACGTGTCCGGTACCCCCGTCTGACCCTCGGTGGGCTCTTTATAACTGGCGGTTGTATTGGCAAGTAAGGTTTTGACTCCTCCCAAGCTTGCGAAGCGGAGCGAGGCCTGCGGATCGATAACCAAGACGAGCAAGATGAGGCCAAGCGCTGCCACGACAACATGAAGAGGTCTAATGAAACGAAAATAGGCCAACAACCCGAAAATAATTACGGCAGTGAACATGGCTCCTCGAGAGAACGTGAGCACCATGCCGCCGAAAATAAAAGCGCCACACGCCAGGGCGAACCACCGCAAGGCGCGCGAGCGCTCTCTTCGGAACCGCAGAGCGGCTAGCGGAAGAAGTACGACCAGCACCTGGGCATAACGATTCGGCTCGCCAATCGACCCCGCGGATCGAAACTGGACGCCCGGCGCCGAACTGGTAGCTCCCTGTGGGTGAAGATTCTCGGCATCAGCCCAGGAGATGGCAGCTCGCCTCCCGATAGGATTAAAATCGAGTTCCGCTCCCAGCATCGCGAGCCCCCCATAATTGCTCGTCTCGGTGTGGGTAACATGCTGAAAGACGGAGAGCCCGCCCATAAAACTTCCGGCGAGCAGCAAAGCCCAGGTGGCCCGTCTTAAAGTCGCGTATTCCCGAACGACGTTGACCACCAGGAAATAAATCGCCATACCCTCCAGCAGAAAGTCAGTGATTTGTGAGGAGACGATCGCCTTGTCCCGGGCAAAAAAGGAGGACGTCAGGAATACAGCGAAGTATCCCAACATGAGGTAGAAGCCCCGATCAAAAGTCAGTTTCTCCTTGCGAACCAGGAACTGGTATAGGAGCGGAATGCAAAGGACCAAACAAAGCGCAGCCATTACAACCACAACTCGCGCGTTCTGGCCTGCGGTGGAGATCGTCATTTGACCGGTCTGAACGGTGGTCTGCAGGATCGCCCGCGTTTTCATGCCGAGGACAGCGATGTTGGAGTAGATCGCGAACAAGGCAATCAGCGTTCCCAACTCCGGCCAGCGTGCGACGAGAGCGAAAACGCCGAGGACGAAGACCACGGCTAGGCCCAGGACAATGCTCTTCTCCAGGAGAAAGAAGACCAAAAATCCCAAAACAGCGCAGGGCCAGAGGATGCGCGTGTCTTGCAACGTGGCGGTATGAGCGGACATGGTTTTTCTCTGCGGTCGAAAGGCTTTTGCCGGGGGCATCGGCAAGCGCCCGGCCGGCAGCCAAATCAGATTTCTACGTAAAAATCAGGCGCATAAATGGCAGGCGAAGCAATTCGGGAAAGGTTTCCGCAATACTGAGCTTCTTCTTCGCCACCGCAAACACACACAAAGAGACGCACGCTGCATAAGGAAGCAAAGCAAAGAAACTCAATGAAGTGAGCGAGCTAACGAAAAACAGACCGCCTGCGCCCAGTGCGATCGTCAAATAAACCAAAAGATAACGCCGATCAAAGACGTGAATATCCGCTGTCGGCGATAGTCCCGCTTGCAACAGCAAGTTATACCCAATCAGCGTCACAGCTGAACCGATCGCGGCGCCTATCGTCCCATATTGCTTTATCAAAGCTGTGCTCACCACCAGGTTGGCTAACGCGGTCACAACGCTCGCGTGGATGACATAGCGCCATCTCCTGTAGACCTTCAGAGTCTGGAGATTGAAGCCGAGGATAACGTTGAAATAGCTGGCCAACGAAAGTAGAGCCAACACGGGACCGGACGGTGCGTAACGCGCCCCGTAAAGGAACATTGTCAGAGGCTTTGCGAGCGAAAAGGTAACAGCGAAGATGGGAAAAGTCAGTACAGACATCCACGCGGCCGTCTGCCAGTAAAGGCCGTTGAGACCGCGGTAGTCCGCCCTGGCGAAGAGGCGCGCTGCAAGAGGCGTGAACAAGAGTGTGAAGCTCGTAAAAACAATGTTGTTTAATTCGGAGATCGGACCCGCAGCGCGATAAAATGCGACGTCCGACATGGTCCGCAGACGGCCGAGCAAAAAGGCATTTACGGGACAGATGCAGAGGGCCAGAGCCGAAACGAGGCCGGGAAGAACGAATGCAAGCGTCTCTCGGGCGGGGATGTCTATTTCCTTCAACCGGAACCGCTGCAATAGCCTCTGTTCACGCAGAAGTTTGATGAGCATGATTCCGTAGATCAACACTCCCACTGCCCCCGCCGCGAGATAGCCGTACGCCAGGAAAAGAATCGTGCTTTTCATCCACAGGAGGAGAACCACGACGCCAAATTTGAGCCCGGGTCCCAACAAGTACCGGCGGAGGAAAATATTCCGGGTGCCCGCAAAGCTGGCGAAAAGACCATCCAGCAGCGCGTCGGCGGCTTCGACAGGGACCAGGACGATCAAGATCGAAAGTACGGTCAAACGAGGCAGAGTCTCGTGGGTCGGGAAAGGCATGAGAAATAGCGGGGCGAGCCATACAACGACTACGATAAAGACTCCAGTAGCTAGAACTGCCCCCACCGCCAGGAGAATTGTGCCGAACATCTTTCCGTACTCGCGGTTTTCCCGGTAAATCGGCACGAAGCGCGGAATCGCATCCTGCAGACCCAATGAAGCAAAGATTCGGAAAAAACTGACCACCGCCAGTCCATAAGCTAGCTCTCCGAAATCCCTTGTCGAGAGGTAGCGCACCATCAGCACTTGGGTAACGAAATTGATGCCGAGGGACAGTATGCGACCAAAAAGTAGAAGGCTCGAGCCTCGAATCTGCTTTCGGGTCGCGTCCTGTTCGCTGAGCGTTTTGACGGGGGCTGCTACGGCTACTTCCATTTTATTGGGCCGCCTTGAGTTGACGTAACTGCGAAGGCTGAACGTTGCTTGGTGCGATGCTCTTTAAGGCTTCGGGGACTCGACTCCTCCCCGTTCGGCAGTCTCGGCGGTCACGAGTTTGCATAAGGGCCGAATCGCCTGATAAAGCTCCGGGAACAAGTGCGGGTATGGAAGCCGGACGACGTAGGTCTCTTTCTCATTTAGCGCGCGGGCAAGCATTCCGAACGAATATTCGGCCGCGCTTTCTATGAACTCATTCCTACGACAGGGAAACGCAAATCGGTAGACAGCATAATGCTGCGGGAGCGGCGTTAGCTCGTGTTGGACCAAAAAAGCCAGGCGGCGGGCCAGCTCGAAAGGAGCGATAGGCTCCACTTCGATTCTGTGATCTTCATGGTTGACGAAAAGAAATACCTTGTCCACCTGGGCGCCCGCGGAGCGAATCCTCTCCCCGAAGATTGCTGAAGGCGCCACGTTCGGCCTGAGCCGGTTCTCGACTGCAGCCGAGGCTCTCTGCAGGCTCCGGAACACAAGACTGCTTCGAGTCCTTTCGCCAGCAATCATCTTCTGCAATCCTTCCAGAACGCCGATTCCATGGGATGCGCAGCGGTTCATGAGGCTCACCACGTTCCGCACGTGGGGCAAGCTGGCAACATGCCAGTGCGAAAGTTCCAACGGCCTCACGAGCCCTTGCATTTTTTGACCGTTGCCGCTCAGAAGCACCCAATCTTCCCCGACATACTCCGCCCCCCTTGAAGCGAATCCCAGGAACGCGGTGGTTTTCCCGCAGTGTGCCCACCCGGCCATTAATATGCCCACGCCGTCGTGTACGACAGCGGAGGCGTGAATTGGGACGCACTCTCTCTTCAGGGCAGTCAAGCTGACGATGGGAATCAATAGCGGCACCGATCCGATTCGACGCTTACAAACAATCTCGCACGGTCCTCCAATGCCGTCGAAAGGGATTCGAGCCTTGACTCGTCTCGTTCCTTCCTGCAACAGAAAGAATCCGTCGTCGGTAAACGCATCCTGGTCAGTGCCCAAAAATCTTATTCCGCGGGTGGGCAGATTCTCCACAAACCGTACAGTGATGTCGGGGGCGGTCAGGGGCAGTTTGGACGGGCATCCGAGCAGTTTGCAGGCCGCTCCAAGGTCGCTTGGCGAGGGATCAATCAGGCGGATTCCCACCACGCCGTGAATGTCGAAATCCACCTTTCCAGGATGTTCAATAGCTTCAGTGTTGGGACGGCCCATCTCTCGCCTAGGAAGATCGTTCCTCCAATTTCTTCCTGATAACCATGACTGCATTTATTGAGCAATAAAAATAGGCGCTTTTTTGTGGCAGGTGTTGATCGTTGGCGCTAATTGAATATTTTGCCGAGTCTTTCTAACCGAAACCGCAGCCCGCGGCCGGCGTTCGCTTGCATGTTCCGGTATCCTTGCTCAATCAGCCCGCTGACTTCGGCATAGACGACATCAAAGGGCCGGGTGGCGTCGATCCGGATGAAGTTCTTCGCCCTGCCCCCGAGCTGAAGAAACGCATGGCGGCGACGCTCCAATTCCTTCAAAGTCTTTTCACCCTTGCGCGCGAAAAGCACCTCCGCCGGCGCATCCAAATAAATTGTGAGGTGAGGTCGCGGATAGCAATTTTCCAGGAGCCATCGGTGCAAGCGTTTGTCGGCAGGTTGTTTTTCGCCATCGATTCCGTCTAGCGTGAAGTCGTAGAGGAAGTGACGGTCATATACAACTGCGTAGCCCCCAATTTGGTATCCCCACGACAGGAGTTGCCGGTAGCACTCTTCTAAAAGACGATTGATCAAACGGCCGGTGGCCCACAGCCAGCCACCCAGATCTCGCTTTACGTTTCCCCCTCCGGAAGGCGAGTCATACCCGCTGCGACGCACTCCGGATTCTGAATTTTGTCGGCGCTTGAAGTATGCAATCAGGCGGGAAGTCGGCAGGGCGTGATTGCTTGCCTCGATATTTATCCCCATGTACAAGCATTTGATTGGGATCCCGGAAGACTGCTGGAGTCGAGCGGTTAGAGTCGTTTTCCCGGCACCATCGGGCCCAATCAACGCCACGCTGAACATACGCCCTACCCTTTGCTCTTTTCGCTCTGTCCAGCAGGAAATACGGTGCGAGCCGCAGCGGAACAACTCTTGGCGCGCATCATGGCTAAGAGAATGCCGCTCGGCGTTCGGCTCATTTTCCAAATTCCTGGGCAGCCCGTGCCGATCGCGCTCATTTCACTTCCGCAGAGCTCAATGCGCCGGTCGCGAGTGCCAACTGGCTTGCGGTAGTGTTGTTCAAAA
>WNFR01003416.1_pt1 | contig 21853 bp, 27 predicted proteins | sample 5400221 | NCBI WGS metagenome assembly WNFR01 (sample SAMN13153357, study PRJNA577476) | soil metagenome | isolation source: 40 cm soil under Madrone tree | place: USA:California | collected 2016-06-14 | reverse complement strand
GTCGTCACCGCCGCGAGCGAGGACGCGATCCTCGCCGCGGTCACGCCGCGCACGCGGCTGATCGCGACGTCGCACATCCTCTGGACGACGGGGCGGAGGCTCGACCTCGAACGCCTGCGTGCGGAGAGCGCCGTGCCGCTGCTCGTCGACGGCGCGCAGTCCGCGGGAGCGATCCCCGTCGACGCAGGCCCGTACGACTACTACACGGTCTCCGGGCAGAAGTGGCTATGCGCGCCCGAGCCGACCGGCGCCCTCTACGTGCGCGACCCCGACGGCCTGCGCGTCGCAGCGCCGGGCGCCTTCGCGCAGCAGTCGTACGAGCCGTCGGGCGCGTTCGTGCCGAAGGACGGCGCCGCCCGGTTCGACTCGGGCTCGACGGCAACGCCGACGCTCGCCGGCCTCGTCACCGCGCTCGCGACCCATCCCGAGTGGCGCTACGAGCGCGGAGCCGAAATGGCAGCGCGCTGTGGCGAGCTTCTCTCGGACGTGGTCGAGATCCTCACGCCGCCGGGCCACTCGACGCTCGTTTCGTTCCGTCCTCCGGGCGACCCGACCGAGCTCGTCGCGTCACTGCACGGGCAGGGTGTGATCGTGCGCGAGCTGCCTGGGCGCAACATCGTCCGCGCATCGGTCGGCTGGTGGACGAGCGAGGACGACCTGGAACGCCTCACGCGGGGAGTCCGAGCTCGACTGCGATCGGCTTGAGCGCGTCGACGACCGTTCGGATGTGGTCGTCGAGCTCGACGCCGAGCTCTTCCGCGCCCTTGTAGACGTCCTCGCGGTGGACGCCGGAGGCGAAGGACGGCTGCTTCAGCTTCTTCCGCACAGACTTCGGCTCGAGCCCCTCGAGCCCTGTGGGTCGCACGAGGGCGCACGCGTGGATGAAGCCGGACAGCTCGTCGCATGCGAAGAGCGCCTTCTTCAGCGGCGTGTCGCGCGGGAGTCCGAGGTGCTCTGCGTGCGATAGCACCGTCTCGACGACCTCTTCCGGATAACCCTCCTCGCGCAGGATCGGGGCGCCGTCCTGCGGATGCTTGTCGAGCGTCGGGTGCATCTCGTAGTCGAAGTCGTGAAGGAGCGCGGCGACCCGCCAGAGCTCCTCGTCGCCGCCCAACTTGCGCGCGTACGCGGCGGTCGACGCCTCGACGGCGAGCGCGTGGCGCAGGAGCGACTCGCTCTTCGTATACCGCGTCAGCGTCTCCCAGGCCTGGTTGCGAGTCGGCACGGACACGCCGCTACATTACCGCCCTATGGCCGTCGTACCTGCCGTCGCCGACGCGTTCTCGATTGAGGGCGCGCGCCCGCTCAGTGGCACCATTCGTGTCGCCGGGAACAAGAACGGCGCGCTGCCGATCCTTGCCGCGACGCTCCTCACGAGCGAGCCGGTGACGCTCTTCAACATCCCGCGCATCCGCGACGTCGACACGATGATCGAGCTGCTCGCCGACCTCGGCGCCGATGCCGGCTGGACTGGGCCGAACGAGGTGCGAGTCCACACCGCGGACGTCGCCAAGTCGAGCCCCGATCCGCTGTTGTGCGCGCGCATGCGCGCCTCGTTCCTGCTTGCCGGCCCGCTCCTTGCGCGCTTCGGCAACGCGACGATGCCGCCGCCCCGGAGGTGTTCCTCGACGAGGCCAGCGTCATGGCGACGGAGAACACCGTCATGGCGGCGGTGCTGACGAAGGGGACGACGGTCCTCGGCAACGCGGCGTGCGAGCCGCACGTGCAAGACCTGTGCCGCTTCCTCGTCTCGCTCGGCGCGCACATCGACGGGATCGAGTCGAACGTCCTCCGCATCGAAGGCGTGGACACCCTCGGCGGCGGCTCGTGGTCGATCGGCCCCGACCACATCGAGGTCGGGAGCTTCATCGGCATGGCGGCGATCACCGGCGGTGACGTGACGGTCGAGGGCGCCGATCCAAAGGATCTCGTCTCCATCAAGCCGGCCTTCGAGCGGCTTGGCGTGCGGATGGAGATCAACGACTCGAGCGTGCACGTGCCGTCGCGGCAGCAGCTCGTCGTGCGCGACGACCTCGGCGGCATGATCCCGAAGATCGAGGACGGCCCGTGGCCCGCGTTCCCGTCCGACCTGACGTCGATCGCGATCACCGTCGCGACGCAGGCGTTCGGCACCGTGCTGATGTTCGAGAAGATGTTCGAGAACCGGCTCTTCTTCACGGACAAGCTCATCTCGATGGGCGCGCGCATCATCCTGTGCGACCCGCACCGCGCGGTCGTCACCGGCCCGACCCAGCTCGTCGGCCAGCGCATGGAAAGTCCCGACATCCGCGCCGGCATGGCGATGCTCCTCGCAGCGCTGTGCGCCGAGGGCCGCTCGACCATCGGCGCGATCCACCAGATCGACAAGGGCTACGAGCGCATCGACGAGCGCCTGCGCGCGGTCGGCGCCTCGATCGAGCGCGTCGAAGTCTCCGGCTAGCTCTGGAGTGCGACGGCGACGGCGGCAGCGACGTCGACGACGCCCCAGCCCAGGTCCGGCGTCCACGTGCCGTGCCCCGATGCGGTCTTCTCGAGGATGCCCGCGACCTGCTCTGCGGTCAGCGCGGGATCGGCAGCCCAGACGAGTGCAGCCGCTCCCGACACCTCGGCCGCAGCGAAGGACGTCCCGCTGCTGTAGCCGTACCTGCCGGAACGAAGCGCGCCGTACACGTCGACGCCCGGCGCCGCGAGCGAGATCCACGAGCCGCTGCCTGAGAACGGCGCGCGGATACCGTCGGCGGCCGCCCCGACGACGAGGCCCGTGCCGCCGGAGCCGTTCGATCCCACCGGCTGGACGAGCGCGGCCGGGTACTCGACGGGGTTGCCCATGCCGTGGTCGTTGCCTGCTGCCGTGACCACCAGCGCGCCGTGCGTGACCGCGAATCGGATCGCAGCACGCTCGACCTTCGACGTGGTCGGGCCGCCGATGCTGAGGTTGATGATTCGTGCCCCATGCGCGATCGCGTACCGGATCGCTGCCGCCTCGGCGTCGTCGGTGAAGGCGCCGCTCGCGCTACCCGCGCGGATGACGAGCAGGCGCGCCTCGCCGCTGTACGCCGCGGCGATGGACGTGACGAACGTCCCGTGGCCGTTGGGGTCGCGGACGTTCGCGGTCTTCGTGCGCACGTCGTACGTCGTGGGGGCACGCGTCGCGAGCTCGGGAACCGTCAGGTCGGCGCCGGTGTCGACGACGGCGATCTCGACCTGCGCCGCGTCCTGGACCACCACCGGTGGGATGTTCGACTCGTCGATCGCGGAGAGCTGCCATCCCGAGCCGCCGGTCGCGAGCGCAGCGAGGAGGGCGGCGAGCGCAGGAAGCATCAGTGGACGCTACGGCGCGCGGCGGACGCGAGTCATGGGCCGCGCGGCCCATCTTTCGCCTGCGGTGGACCTAGGCGTCGCTTGCGATGCCGACCATAAGAGGACGCCCGGCTTTGCCGGGCGTCCACTCTAGTAGGCTCGCGGCCGTGAATGCGGCCGGCCGCAGCGGCATCCGGGTCGACCCGCGTGGGGAGGGATCGGCGAACGTCGACACGGGCCTGCCGGTGCTCGACAGCCTCCTCGAACGGCTCGCGCAGTACGCGTCGTTCGACCTGTTGCTCGAAATCGAGCCCGGCGCGGCGGAGGCGGAGGTGGCCGAGGCGGGGAGCGCGCTCGGACGGGGACTCGCAGGTCCGCTCCGCGAGGGTCGCGGGTACGGCAACGCCGTGATGACGTCGGCGGAGGCGCTTGCCACGATCGTGCTCGAGGTGTCTGACACGCCGCTGCTCGTCTCCAACGTCGACCTGACCGAGGCGCGGATCGGCGGCCTCGGGACCGACGTCGCGCGGCGCTTCCTCGAGCGGTTCGCCGAAGGCGCGGGCATCACACTGCACGTGCGCCTGCTGAACGGCAAGGACACTCAGCACGTGCTCGATGCGATCTTCAAGGCACTCGGCGTTGCGCTTGCAGGCGCTTGTAGCGAGAAGGGAGCAGCTCGTGAGTGACAAGACCGTCGTGCGGACGGAGTCGGCACCTGCGCCGTTCCAGGGTGCGCCGTACTCGCAGGCGATCCGCTCCGGCGGCTTCGTCTTCGTGTCCGGCCAGCTCGCGCTGAAGCCCGGCTCGAAGGAGCTCAGCGGAGGATCGATCGAGGAGCAGACCGAGCAGGTGCTCGCGAACCTGCGCGCCATCCTCGAGGAGGCCGGCAGCGGCCTCGACCGGCTCGTGAAGACGACGGTCTTCCTTCAGAAGCTCGACGACTTCCAGGGCATGAACAGCGTGTACGCGAAGCACGTCGGCGACCATCCGCCGGCGCGTTCGACCGTCGAGGTGGCGAGGCTCCCGTCGGGCGCGCTCGTCGAGATCGAAGCGATCGCCTCGGTCTGAGTGCTCGTCGAGGACTACGTCCGCTCGCTCGGTCTCGATGCGTATCTCGTCGGCGGCGCCGTCCGCGACGAGCTCCTCGGGAATGAGTCGAAGGACGCCGACTTCCTCGTTCCGGGCGTCGACACCGAGTCGCTTCGCGCGGCGCTCGAGCCGCACGGGCGCGTCGAGGATCTCGTCGTCGCCGACCGGCTCGTCGGTGTACGGCTGCACCCGCGCGACAAGAGCATCCGCGCGCTCGCGCCCGCAGGTATCGAGTTCGCGCCGCCGCGCAAGGAGGTCAGCACCGGGCCAGGCCGACACGACTTCGAGATCGTTGCCGACCCGGCGCTGTCGGTGGAGGACGACATGCGCCGCCGCGACTTCACCGTGAACGCGATGGCGCGCCGGCTGGTAGACGGAACGCTCGTCGATCCGCTCGGCGGCCGCGCAGACCTCGAGCGCGGGATCCTGCGTACGGTGTCAGACACCAGTTTCGCGGAGGATCCGCTGCGCCTCGTGCGCGGCCTTCGCTTCGTTTCGCAACTCGGCTTCGAGCTCGACGAGCGCACGCGCGAGCAGATGGCGACAGAGGCGCCCGCGGTGCGGCTCGTCTCGGGCGAGCGCATCGGCGGCGGGCTGACCGCGGACGGCTTGGGGGAGCTGTCGAAGCTCCTGCTCGGTACGCACCCGCAGGACGCGCTCGTTGTCGCGCGCGACACCGGCGTCCTCGAGGAGCTCATTCCGGAGTTCGGGCCTGCGCGCTACCTCACCGACCACATCTTCGCCGTCGTGCAAGAGAGTGCGGATGCCGGCGACGCTCTCGCGGTGCGGCTGGCGGCGCTCTTCCACGACATCGGCAAGCCCGTCGATCGCGACTCGCTCGGCCACGCGCGGATCGGCGCGGAGATCGCGCGCGAGACGCTTGGCCGGCTGCGCTATCCGAGACGGCTCGCGCGCCACGTCGTCGCCATCGTGCGCGAGCACCCGTACTACGAGCAGGACCGGCCGAAGACGGCGCGCGATGCACGGCACTTCCTCCTCCGCTATGGAGACGAGCTCGCGTTCGACCTCGTCGCGATGCGCCTTGCCGACCTGCACGCGAAGGAGCGCGACACGACCGGCCTCGAGGAGACGCGCACGCTGCTGCAGCAGGAGCTCTCCAGCCCGCATCGGCTACGCGACCTTGCGGTCGACGGGGACGACCTTCTCGCGCTGGGGTTCGCGCCCGGGCCGGATGTCGGCCGCGCGCTGTCGGAGCTGCTCGAGCTCGTCGTCGACGAGCCGGCCATGAACACACGCGAGCAGCTGCTCGAGCATGCGAAGGAGCAGGGATGGCCGAGGTCGCGCTGATCGAGTGGAATGCACCCGGCCCGTACCGCGTCGCGTTCTCCACGCGCGCGGGGGGCGTGAGCGAAGGCTCCTTCGCGTCGCTCAACCTCGGCATCCGCACGGAGGACGATCCGGCGCGCGTCGTCGAGAACCGCCGCCGGCTGTGCGAGGCGGTCGGCGCCGACCCGGACGCGGCGACGATGGCGTGGCAGCGGCACGGTGCGACTGTGACGCGCGCGCAGTCGCGCGGGATCGTCACGCCGGGGACGGTCTACGACCACTGCGACGGACTGTGGAGCGACGAGCGCGGGCGCGCGATGCTGCTCATCACCGCGGACTGCGTCCCGGTCGCCATCACGCGCCGGCCCGAGTCCGGCGTACGGCCGGCGGTCGCCGTCCTCCACGTCGGCTGGCGCGGTCTGCTCGCCGGAATCGTCGGGGAAGGCGTCCGTGCGCTCGGGCCCGGCCGGCTCGCGGCCGTCGTCGGCCCGGCGATCGGGCCGTGCTGCTACGAGGTGGGGGAGGAGGTCGCGGCGCCGGCGCGCGAAGCGTTCGGGGCCGAAGTCGCACGCGACGGGAAGCTCGACCTGTGGACGTCGGTCGAGCGCGCGCTCCGCGCCGCGGGCTGCGAGCATGTCGACAAGATCGACGTGTGCACGTCCTGCAACGGCGACCGGTTTTTCTCGCACCGACGCGACGAGGGTCGCACCGGCCGGCAGGGAGTGATCGCGTACGTCACCTGACGCCGTGCGCGAGCGCTACGAGCGCATCGTCGACAGAGTGGGGCCGCGCGTCACCGTCGTCGCCGCGACGAAGTACGTCTCGCTCGCGGACATGGGCGTCCTAGCCGAAGCGGGAATCCCGGTGGTGGGCGAGAATCGCGCCCAAGACCTCCGAGCGAAACACGACGCCTATGGCGGAGTGTTTCGCTGGCACTTCATCGGCCACCTGCAGAGCCGCAAGGCGAGGATCGTCAGCGCCATCTGCGAGCTGTGCCACTCGCTCGACTCCGAGTCGGCGGCCCAGCGGCTGACGATTCCCGCGCTCGTCGAGGTGAACCTCTCCGGCGAGCAGACGAAATCCGGGGTGACGCCGGAGGCGCTCCCTGCCTTCCTCCAGCTCTATCCCGACGTCCGCGGGTTGATGACGATGCCGCCCGGGACGGCCGATCCGGATGAATCGCGGCCGTACTTCCGACGCCTGCGCGAGCTGGCTGAGGCACACGGGCTCGCGGAGCTGTCCATGGGAACGAGCCAGGACTACGCGGTCGCCGCCGAGGAGGGCGCGACGCTCGTCCGGGTGGGCTCGGTCCTGTGGCAGGGCTAATATCCCCGCAACCATGGCCTTCGCAGACGTCTGGAACCGGACCCTCGTGTATTTCGGGATCGCCGAAGAGGAGGACTGGGACGAGGACGGGTACGTCACCGACGAGGAGCTCCAGCGCGCCTACATGGAGCGACCGAACGTGCGCCGCCTGCCCCGGCGGGGTCGCCGCGACGAGTACGACGACTGGACCGACCCGGAGACGGCGGCGAACGCGCGGACGAGCATCCTCCGCCCGGCCCCGGAGCCCAGGCGCCTGCGCGGCGTCGAGAGCGTGCCCGGCCCCGGCGCCGTCCGTGTCCACCTCGTCCTCCCGCGGAGCTTCAACGACGCGCAGCAGATCGCAGACCGGTTCAAGGAGGGGATGCCCGTCATCCTCAACCTCCAGGGCTCCGACCAGGAGCTGGCGAAGCGCCTCATCGACTTCGGCAGCGGCCTGACCTACGCGCTCGACGGCGGCATGCAGCGCGTCGCCGACAAGGTCTTTCTGCTCACCCCGCGCAACGTCGAGGTGTCCGCCGAGGAGCGGGCCCGGATGTTGGAACGGGGCGGGTTCTTCAACCAGGCGTAGGAGAAGCGCCTCCGGGGGCGAACGCGCTTTCGATGGGCGTGTCGGCCACTGTCATCCTGCTCGCGGACGCGATCGGCAAAGCGGAGACGTTCGTGAACGTCTTCGTCAGCGTGTACTCGCTCGTGATCTTCCTGTACATCCTCGCGAGCTGGGTGCGGCTCCCGTACTCGTCCTGGCTGAACCGGATCCAACGCTTCCTGTACGACGTTTCCGAGCCCTACCTGCGGCTCTTCCGGCGGCTGTTGCCGTCGATGGGGCCACTCGACCTGTCGCCGATCATCGCGATCATCGTCCTCATCATCTTCGGCCAGGTGGCGATCCGGATCCTCGATCAGTTCCACTAGAGGGGAGAACCAGATGGCACTCACACCAGTCGAGATCCTGCACATGACGCCGGGGACCGGCTTCTTCGGGTACAAGCGCCCGGCGACCGACCGCCTGCTCGCCGACATCGTGGCGAGCTTCGAGGACGTGTGGCGCGAGCGCGCCGACCTTGCCGACAAGGTCGAGCAGCTCGAGTCCGATCTCGTCCGCTACCGGGATCTCGAGGCGCTGCTGCGCACGACTCTCGTGTCCGCAGAGCGTGCATCGGCGGAGATGAAGGAGCAGGCCCGCAGGGAGGCCGAGCTCATCCTCAGCGAGGCGCATGCAGAAGCGCGAGCGGTGCAGCGAAGCGCGGTTGCCGAGAACGAGCGGCTCATCACTGCGACGCGCATGCTCCGCGAGCGGCTCCGCACGGCACTGGAGGCGGTCGACGACGACACGCTGCACGGGTTGGAAGCAGCCTAGAAGGCCGGGTCTACAATCGGAGGCATGAGCGCTGCCTCCACGCGGCTGCGGCTGCGCGTCAGTCCCGGCTCCGGCCGGGCCGAGATCGTCGGACGGCACGGCGACGCCTGGAAGGTGCGAGTGACGGCACGTCCGGAGCAAGGGCGTGCAAACGACGCCGTGGTGAAACTCATGGCCGACACGTTCGCGTTACCTCTCAGCGCCGTCACTATCGTTTCGGGGCACGGCGCGAGGGACAAGATCGTGGAGTTGGCCGGCGTCGGTCCGGCTCTGATCGAGCGGCGGCTCTCCTCGGCGTCCTCCCCGGACCGCGGCAGAAAAGAGAGGCGTTCATGACCATCGACACCGGGCGGTTCCACACTCTCCTCCTCGAGGAGCGTCACCGTGTCGAGCGCGCGCTCGAGATCACGCCGACGGCGGAGAGCCACGTGGCCGAGACGGCGACCGCGACGGTCAACCGAGAGATCGACTCCACGCTCGAGGAGAACTCGACGCGGATGCTTGCGGCGATCGACGACTCGCTGCGGCGGATCGAGAACGGCACATATGGGACGTGCGCCCGTTGCGGGAGCGGGATCCCGGAAGAACGGCTCGAGGCCTACCCCTGGGCGTCCCTATGCATCGGCTGCAAACGCGAAGCCGAGCGGCGATGAGCGAGCCTCTGCGGCGCGACATGGATGTGCGCGTCGGCTCGACCACGGACGCGCTGACGCCGATCTCGGTGGCAGAGCGGTCGCTCGCCGCCGGGCCGGTGCAGTGGCTCGGGCTCGCGGCGATCGCGCTCGCGGCCGTCGCCGCCGACCAGCTGACGAAGCACATCGTCACCGGGCATCTCGCACTCGATGACGGCATCCACATCGTCGGCCCGTTCTGGATCCACCACGTCCAGAACTCGGGCATCGCGTTCGGGCTGTTCGCGAGCGCGACGTCGATCGTCATCGTGCTGACGACGATCGCGGTCGGGTGGATGCTCATCTTCTTCGCGCGCTCGGGCGCGCGCCATCCCGTCCTCCCGGTTGCGCTCGGCCTCGTCATCGGCGGGAGCGTGTCCAACCTGCTCGACCGCGTGCGGCTCGGCTACGTCACCGACTTCATCGACCTGCGCTACTGGCCGGCGTTCAACCTCGCCGACAGCTTCATCGTGATCGGCGTCGCCATTCTTCTCGGCACGCTACTGGCAGCGGAGCGCATTCCGCGGGGCCGCCGCCGTGACGCGCCTGCACGTTCCTGAGTCGGCCGCCGGCGAGCGGCTCGACCGTTTCCTCGCGTCGCTCCCGGAGATCGGGTCGCGCGCAGTGGCCGAACGGCTGCTCCGCGACGGCGGCGTCCGCGTCGACGGTGGCTCGCGGCCGAAGAGCGCGAAGCTCGCGGGTGGGGAGGAGCTCGAGTTCGACGCGCCCGGCCCCGTGACGAGCGAGCTCGAGCCGGAGGCGATGGAGCTTGTCGTCCCATACGAGGACGCGCACCTGCTCGTCGTCGACAAGCCGGCGGGGCTCGTCGTCCATCCTGCGCCGGGACATGCGCGCGGGACGCTCGTGCACGGCCTGCTCGCGTACGACGTCGAAGGCGGTGACGAGCCGGAGCGCCCCGGCATCGTCCATCGACTCGACCGCGACACATCGGGGCTGACGGTCGTTGCGCGATCGCCCGAGGCGCACCGCCGGCTGCAGGAGCTCGTGCAGGAGCGCGCGGTGACGCGGGAGTACCTCGCGCTCGTCGACGGCCGGCCGCGCTCTCGCCGGGGGACGATCGACGCTTCGATCGGCCGCGACCGCAACGATCCGCTCCGCCACTCCCTTGACACGGACACGCCGCGCGGCGCGGTCACGCACTTCGAGGTGGAGGAGCTGTTTCCCCGGCACGCGCTGCTGCGGGTCACGCTGGAGACGGGGCGGACGCACCAGATCCGCGTCCACCTCGCCGCCATCGACCTTCCCGTGGCCGGCGATCCGCTGTACGGCCGCCCCGGCGACCTCGGCCTCAAGCGGCAGTTCCTGCACGCCGCCCGGCTCGCCTTCCCGCATCCGATCACCGGCCGGCCGGTGGACGTCAGCTCCCCGCTGCCTCCTGACCTCGAAGAGGCCCTCGCTACACTTCGGGCCTAACCGTCCCGACTCCCCGGCGGATCGGCCGTGGCGCGGGTGCCGCTCTGTGTGAGCGGTGCGCCCCGGAGCCGCCGGCGCACGACTCGAAAACCAACCTGGAAGGAGCACCATGCCCGTTGCCTCCATGCGCGAGCTGCTGGAGGCCGGAGTTCACTTCGGCCACCAGACGCGACGCTGGAACCCGAAGATGCGCCGCTTCATCTTCAACGAGCGGTCCGGCATCTACATCATCGATCTGACGCAGACGAGCGAGCACCTCGAGGAGGCCTCGCAGTTCGTCCGCAATCTCGCCGAGCGGAACGGCACCGTCCTCTTCGTCGGCACGAAGAAGCAGGCGCAGGACGCGGTCGAGAACGAGGCGAAGCGCGTCGGGATGCCGTACGTGAACCATCGCTGGCTCGGCGGCCTGCTCACGAACTGGCGGACGATCTCCGACCGGATCGAACGGCTGCACGAGATGCGCCGCCTGAAGGAGGAGGGCCAGCTCGATCTGCTCCCCGCGAAGGAGCGCATCGCGATGGCCGGCGAGCTGGAGAAGCTCGAGGCGAACCTCGGAGGCGTCGCAGACATGCGCCGCCAGCCGGACGCGATCTTCATCATCGATCTCAAGAAGGAGCAGCTCGCGGTGCGCGAGGCGCGCCGGCTGAACATGCCGATCATCGCGCTCGTCGATACCAACGCCGACCCCGACGAAGCCGACTACATCATCCCCGGCAACGACGACGCGATCCGCTCGTGCGCGCTCATCACGCGCGTGATCGCGGACGCGATCGAGCAGGGCAAGCAGAAGGTGTCCGCCAAGGACTTCAAGGCGGCGCCAGCGGCGACGAACGGCGACTCCGCCGTGTCTGACACCGAAGTCGAGGCCGACGCCGAGGCTCCGGTCGAGCCGGAGTCTCCGGAGGTCGCGCAGGAGGTCGAGCAGAGTGACGGCTGAGATCTCGGCGGCGCTCGTCAAGGAGCTCCGCGAGCGCACCGGCGCTGGGCTGATGGACTGCAAGCGCGCGCTCCAGGAGACGAACGGCGACGTGGACGCGGCCATCGTCCTCCTGCGCGAGCGTGGCATGGCCCAGGCGGCGAAGCGCGCCGGCCGCGAGACGACCGAGGGCAAGGTGGGCTACCGCCTGGCCGAGGACGGCTCGAAGGGCACGATGGTCGCAGTGGGTTGCGAAACCGAGCCGGTCTCGAACAACGACGAGTTCCTCGCGTACGCGAAGAGTGTGCTCGACGTCGTCGAGGCCAAGGGCGTCGGAGCGGAGTCCGAGCTCGAGGACGAGCGCGTCGCGTTGTCCGCGAAGCTCGGCGAGAACATCGCGGTCGTCGGCAGCGCCCGCTTCGAGGCGGTCGACCGCGCGCACATCGCCGCGTACGCGCATCCGCCGGCGAACAAGTTCGGTGCGCTCGTGCACCTGCGCGGCGGCGACAACGACCTCGGCCGCAAGCTCGGCATGCAGATCGTCTCGCTGCGGCCCCGCTGGATCGGCCGCGAGGACGTCCCCGGCGACGTCGTCACGGCGGAGCAGGAGATCTACCTCAACTCCGACGAGGTGCAGTCGAAGCCCGAGCAGGCGCGCGCGAAGATCGTCGAGGGAATGCTGAACAAGCGGTTCTTCGGCGCAAACGTCCTTGGCGACCAGGAGTGGATCCACGACTCGTCGAAGACCGTCGGCCAGGTGCTGAAGGAGGCCGGCGCCGAGGTGCTCGAGTTCGAGCTCTTCGCGCTCACAGCTCGGTGAGCACGAGCACGCGAGAAACCGCCGACGCTGCGCACGCCGGCAGCGACGGGTTCCACCGCGTTCTTCTGAAGCTCTCGGGCGAGGCCCTCATGGGCGACCGCGAGTACGGGATCGAGGTCGGCGTCGTCCGCAGCCTGGCTCAGGAGATCGTCGACGTGCACGACGGCGGTGTCGAGATCGCCATCGTGGTCGGCGGCGGGAACTTCTACCGTGGGCTCGCAGCAGCCGCCGAGGGCATGGAGCGGGCGACCGCCGACTACGCGGGAATGCTCGCGACGCTCCTCAACGCGCTCGCGCTCCAGGATGCGCTCGAGCGGCAGGGCGCCGTCACGCGCGTGCAGTCGGCGCTCGCCGTCGCCGAGGTGGCGGAGCCGTACATCCGGCGGCGCGCCATCCGCCATTTAGAGAAGCGGCGCATCGTCATCTTCGCCGCGGGCACGGGCAACCCGTTCTTCACCACCGACACGGCGGCGTCGCTCCGCGCCCTCGAGATCGGCGCCGACGCCATTTTGATGGCGAAGAACGGCGTGGCGGGTGTCTACGACGGCGATCCCCGGACCGATCCGACCGCGCGCTTCATCCCGCAACTGACGCACCTCGAGGCGATCGAGCGCGGGCTGCGCGTGATGGACACGACGGCGCTCTCGTTGTGCATGGACAACAAGCTGACGATCCACGTCTTCGAGCTCGCGGACGGCAACATTGCAAGGGTGGTCGCGGGCGAGCGGGTCGGTACGGTCATCGAAACGCGCTAGGAGGCACCGAAGAGATGGCAACCGTCGACGATCTGATCAACGACGCACAGGAGCGTATGACGAAGTCGGTGGAGCACTCGCGCACCGAGTTCAACACCGTGCGCACGGGCCGCGCCTCGGCGTCGCTGCTCGACCGGATCGAGATCGACTACTACGGCACCAAGACGCCGCTGAAGCAGCTCGCCACCATCGGCGTGCCGGAGGCGCGCATGCTCACGATCCAGCCGTTCGACCCGAGCTCGATCCGCAGCATCGAGAAGGCGATCCAGGAGTCCGACCTCGGGCTCACGCCGTCGAACGACGGCAAGCTCATTCGCCTGCCGATCCCGCAGCTCACCGAGGAGCGGCGCAAGGACCTCGTGAAGGTCGTACGCGGGCTCGCGGAGGAGCACCGCGTCGCCGTCCGCGAGATCCGGCGCGACGCGATGCGCCATCTGAAGGAGCTCGTCGACAGCGGCGAGGTCGGCGCCGACGACGAGCACCGCGCGGAGGAGCGAGTCCAGAAGCTGACCGACGAGCACACGAAGCAGATCGACGATCTGCTGAAGCACAAGGAAGCGGAGGTCATGGAGGTCTGACCGCCACCGACCTCCTCACCGAGATCCCGCGCGCGGTCGCGATCGTCATGGACGGCAACGGCCGCTGGGCGGCCGCCCGCAGCCTCGACGTCGCCGAGGGGCACCGGGCCGGCTCGCGCGCGCTCCGTCCCATCGTCGAGGCGGCGATCGACGCGGGTGTGGCGTCGCTCGCCGTGTACGCGTTCTCGACGGAGAACTGGACACGGTCGGCAGACGAGGTGTCGGCGCTGATGGACATCTTCGGCGAGACGATCGACCGTGAGCTGCACGATCTCGCGCAGGAGGGCGTGCACACGCAGTTTGTCGGTCGCCGCGACCGCGCGCCGGAATGGCTGCTGCAGAAGATGGAGGCGCTCGAGCGCGAGACGGCGTCCGCACGACGCCTGCACCTCTGGATCGCGTTCGACTACGGCGGGCGCGCGGAGATCGTCGAGGCGGCCCGGGCGCTCGCGGCGGCGGGCGGCCCCTTCGAGGAGGAGGCGTTCGCGCGCCACCTCTACGCCCCGGAGATGCCGGACCCGGATCTCGTCATCCGCACGTCCGGAGAGCTGCGCGTCTCGAACTTCCTCCTGTGGCAGTCGGCGTATGCCGAGTACCTCTTCACCGACACCCTCTGGCCGGACTTCGGCCCGGAGGAATTTCGCAGCGCGTTGGAGGATTACGCGCAGCGGCGCCGCAGATTCGGCGGACGATGACCAATCTCATCTCCCGCGTCGTGGTCGGCGCCGTCGGCCTGCCGCTCGTGCTCGGCCTCGTGTGGCTCGGCGGCTGGTGGCTCTACGTCCTCGTGCTCGTCGCGAGTCTTGTCGCGGTACACGAGTTCGTGACGGTCGGACGGCCGCTCCGCCCGCTCGCGCCCGCCGCGTACCTCGGTGTCGCGCTCTCGCTGACGCTCGCGGAGACAAGCGGGATCGCGTGGATGCTCGGCGGAATGCTCGCGACATTCGTGTTCGCGTTCGCGGCGAGCGCGCTCGCGAAGACACGTGCGCCGTCGACGGTCGCGATCGCGGCGACGATCCTCGGCGCGACGTGGATCGGTTTCGGGCTCGACCACCTGATTCTGCTCCGCGCGATCCAGCCGCACGGACGACTGCTCGCGTTCACCGTGCTGCTCACCGTCTTTGCGGCGGACACGCTCGCCTACTTCGGCGGACGACTGATCGGCCGGCACAAGCTCGCCCCGAACCTGTCGCCCGGGAAGACCTGGGAGGGCTTCGTCATCGGCTCCCTGGCCGGCGTCTTCGTCTCCTTCGTCGCGCTGTACGACACACGTCGCACGTACCTGTGCGTGTGGCAGGCGGTCCTCCTCGGCGTCGTCGTCGTGCTCGCCGCTGCCGTCGGAGACCTGTTCGAGTCGATGCTGAAGCGCGACATGCAGGTGAAGGACACGGGCCGGCTGCTCGGCGGTCATGGCGGGATCCTCGACCGCGTCGACGCGCTCCTCTTCGCCGGTCCGGCCGCGTATTACCTCGTCCTCGGACTCGGGCACGCATAGGCACACTGACGGCGTGAAACGGGTCGCGCTCCTGGGCGCCACCGGGTCGATCGGGCGCCAGGCGATCGAGATCGTCGAGGCGCATCCCGACCTCGAGCTGTGCGCAGCCGCCTCCGGGTCGTCGCCGCTCGACGACGTCGACGCGCCGCTGAAGCAGGTCGGGGGCGATCCGACCGAGCTGCTCGAGCAGGCGCAGCCGGACGTCGTCCTCAACGCGATCGTCGGGTTTGCCGGCATCCACGCCACGCTGTGGGCGCTCGAGCACGGAGTCGACCTCGCGCTCGCGAACAAGGAAAGCCTCGTCGCTGCAGGCGAGCTCGCGCTGGCGGCGCAGGGTCGCGGCGGCGGGCGCATCCTGCCGGTGGACAGCGAGCACTCGGCGCTCTTCCAGTGCCTCGAGGGCCGGGCGCCGGAGCAGATCGACTCCCTCGTCCTCACGGGCTCGGGCGGCCCGTTCCGCGGACGCACGCGTGACGAGCTGACCGCCGTCACGCCGGAGGAAGCGCTCGCGCATCCGACCTGGCGCATGGGGCCGAAGATCACGATCGACTCCGCGACCCTCGCAAACAAGGGGCTCGAGCTAATCGAGGCGCACTTCCTCTTCGGCATGCCGTACGAGCGGATCGAGGTCGTGCTCCAGCCGACGTCCCTTGTCCACTCCCTCGTGCGCTTCCGCGACGGCGCTGCGCTTGCGCATCTCGGGTATCCCGACATGCGGGTGCCGATCTCGTACGCGCTGACATATCCCGAGCGCGCGGCGACGCCGCTCGCGCCGCTCGACTTGACGTCGCTGACGCTCGTCTTCGAGGCCCCGGACCTGGAGACGTTCCCGATGCTGAAGCTCGCGCGCGAGGCGGGGCAGAAGGGCGGTACCTACCCGTGCGTGTTCAATGCCGCGAACGAGGTCGCGGTCGCGGCGTTCCTCGAAGGACGGCTCGCGTTCCTCGAGATCGCGGAGGTGGTGGCCGACGCGCTCGACCGCGCCGACGGCTCGCCCGCGCGCGATCTCGTCGACCTGCTGGAGGTCGATCGCGCGGCGCGCGCGATCCCGGTCGCATGATTTGGTTGACGGTGATCGTCGGGCTCGTGCTGCTCGTGTTCCTGCACGAGCTCGGACACTTCAGCGTCGCGCTCGCGGTGGGTATGCGGCCGCGCGCGTTCTACATCGGCTTCCCTCCCGCGGTCGCCAAGATCAAGCGCCGCGGGATCGAGTTCGGTATCGGCGCGATCCCGCTGGGCGGCTACGTCCGCATCCCTGGGATGCACCGGCCCGCGGGAAGCGACCTCGAAGCGTTCATGGGGCCGGCGCTGCACGAGGACCCGAGCCTCGCGTCGCTTGTCCAACGCGTCCGCCGCGACCTCGACGCCGGTGAGCTCGCGACCGCGCGCACGCACCTGCCGGAGCTCCAGCGTGCTGTGGTGTCCGCCGAGCTCACCTCCGGTGCGCGCCGCTCGGCGAATCGTGCCGTGCGCGAGGTCGACGAGGGAACGGGGACCGACGCCTACTGGCGGCAGAAGACGTGGAAGCGCATCGCCGTCATCGCAGCGGGGCCGCTGGCGAACGTCCTCGTTGCGTTCGTCATCTTCACGGCGGTGTACGCCTCCGGCGCGCCGACCTCCACGCCGAGCAACGAGGTCGCAGCCGTCAGCGCGCACACGCCGGCGGACGCGGCCGGCCTCCAGGCGGGAGATCGCGTCATCGGCGTGGACGGCAAGCCCGCGAGGACGTTCGACGCCGTGTCGCGCCTCATCCGCGGCAGCCACGGGCACGCGATCACCGTCACCGTCGACCGCGGCGGTCGGACAATCAGGCTGGGGCCGCGCAAGACGATCCGTCTCGACGGGCGCTGGATCTGGGGCTTCGAGCCCGCTGCGAAGCTCGTCTCGTACCCGCTCGGACACAGCGCCGGGCTCGCCGCCTCCGATTGTTGGCGGGTGGTGACGGGAACGTTCGCCGCGTTCGGCTCGCTCTTCCACAAGCACGGCCAAAGCCAGCTGACGAGCACGGTGGGGATCGTGCGGATCTCGGCCGCTGCGCTGAAGGTCGGCTTCAACTACTACCTGCAGATCGTCGGGCTCGTGAGCATGTCGCTGGCGCTGCTCAATCTGCTGCCGCTGTTGCCGCTCGACGGCGGGCACATCCTCTTCTCGCTCATCGAGGCGGTCCGCCGGCGCGCGCTTGCCCGCGAGGTGTACGAACGGGTGTCCGTCGTAGGCTTTGCTCTGATTATCTTGATCTGGGTGATCGCCCTCCAGCACGACCTCGGTACGAACGGCCCCGGCTAGACTCGGAGCGGATGGCCAGCCAGCGGCAGATCACCGTCGGCGACGTCAAGATCGGAGGCGGCGCGCCTGTCGTCGTGCAGTCGATGACGACGACGAAGACGCACGACGTCCCGGCGACGACGGCGCAGATCGCCGAGCTCGTCTCGGCCGGCTGCGAGATCGTGCGCGTCGCAGTCCCGAAGACCGAGGACGCCGAAGCGCTCAGCAAGATCGTGCGCTTCTCGCCGGTTCCGATCATCGCCGACATCCACTTCAACGCGAGCCTCGCCCTGAAGGCGATCGAGCAGGGCGTCGCCGCCGTCCGCATAAATCCCGGGAACATCGGCGGGCCTGACAAGGTCGCCGAGGTCGTTCGCGCCGCGAAGGCGAAGGGCATCCCGATGCGCATCGGCGCGAACTCCGGTTCCCTCCCAAAGCACCTCGAAGACGTCGCACACCGAGACCAGGCGGAAGCACTCATGGAGGCAGCCCTCGAAGAAGTGCGTCTCCTCGAGTCGCTTGACTACTACGACTTCAAGATCTCGGTCAAGTCCAGCCACGTGCCGACGATGATCCGCGCGTACCGGATGCTCGCCGAGCGCGTTCCGTATCCGCTGCACCTCGGAGTGACGGAGGCGGGCACCGTCTTCAGCGGCTCGATCAAGAGCGCGGTTGGGATCGGCACCTTGCTGGCCGAGGGTATCGGCGACACGATCCGGGTCTCGACGGCATTCGAGATCCTCAAGGCGCTGGGCTTGCGCGAGCGCGGGCCGGTGATGATCGCGTGCCCGTCATGCGGCCGCGACAACGTTGGCGTACACACGCTCGCCGAAGAGGTGGAGACGCGGCTCGCGAGCTATCCGCAGGCATTCGAGGTCGCCGTCCTCGGCTGTGCGGTCAACGGCCCGGGGGAGAGCGGCGACGCCGACTTCGGCATCGCCGGCGGCCGCGACGTTGGATTCATCTACGCCCACGGGCGCGTGCTGAAGAAGGTCTCGTCCGACATCCTCATCGACGAGCTCTTCTTCGAGATCGACAAGTGGATCAACGAGGGCATGCACCGACCGAAGCGCCTCAAGATGGCGAAGCCGGCCGCGCTTGCGATGGCCGAGGCCTCGCTCATTCCGCTCGAGTAGTCTGCCCGGACAACGCATGATTACCCGGGCCTCACAGCTCTTCCTTCCGACGTTGCGCGACGATCCCGCCGATGCGGACGCGATCTCGCACAAGCTGCTCGTGCGCGGAGGCTTCATCCGCCAGGTCAGCGCCGGCCTGTGGACGTTCATGCCGCTGGGCTGGCGCGTCCACCGGAAGATCGAGCAGATCGTCCGCGAGGAGATGGACGCGATCGGCGGGCAGGAGATGCTCATGCCGGTGCTCACGCCAGCAGAGCTGTGGGAGACGACCGGCCGCATCGACATCCCGGAGGTCTTCCACGTGCAGGATCGAAGCGGACGCGAGTACATCCTCCCGGTGACGCACGAGGAAACCGTCACGTTCCATGCGCGGGAGATCCAGTCGTACAAGCAGTTGCCGCAGCTCTGGTACCACTTCCAGACGAAGGACCGCGACGAGCCGCGTCCGCGCGGTGGCCTTCTGCGGGTGCGCGAGTTCGTCATGAAGGACGCGTACTCGTTCGACCGCGACGACGAGGGTGTCAAACTGAGCTTCGAGGCGAACCGCGAGGCGTACAAGACGATCTTCGCCCGCTGCGGGGTCGAGGCCTACGACGTCGTGGCCGAGAGCGGGATCATGGGCGGGAAGCTCAGCGTCGACTTCCTCGCGCCGTCCGGATCGGGGGAGAACGTCCTCGTGCGGTGCGAGAACGGCGACTACGCCGCGGACGGCGACATCGCGCAGGCGGTCCCGCGCGTCCCGACGTTCCCGGAGACGCTCGTATCGCCGGAGGAGGTCTCGACGCCGGGCGTGACCACGTGCGAGGCTCTCGCCGAGTTCCTCGGCATCGACCTCGCCGCGACGTCGAAGGCGATGCCGGTGACGAAGCTGGACGGCTCGGTCGTGCTCGCGCTCGTGCGCGGCGACGACCGGCTGAGCGAGATGAAGCTGTACGACGCGATCCCCGGCGAGTCGCGGCCGTCGACGGACGAGGAGATCCGAGCCGCCTTCGGCGCGGGCGGCGGCTCGCTCGGGCCGGTCGGGTTCTCAGGCGAGGTCATCGCCGACGAGACGCTACGCGCCGGCCAGTACGTCGCCGGCGCGAACAAGGACGGCTTCCACGTGCGCGGCGTCGAAGCGGGTCGCGACTTCACGCCACGCTTCGCCGACCTGCGCGAGCCGAAGGACGGCGACCGCTGTCCGATCGACGGCGGCCACCTGCACTTCCAGGTCGCAGTGGAAGTCGGCCACATCTTCAACTTCGGCGGCTTCTACTCGAAGCCGCTCGAGGCGACGTTCCTCGACGAGGACGGCCAGGAGAAGCCGCTGCTCGGCGGCAGCTACGGCATCGGCCCCGGCCGCGTGATGGCCGCGATCGTGGAGCAGCATCACGACGGCGACGGCATCGCCTGGCCGCGGTCCGTGGCGCCCTACGACGTCCACCTCGTCGCTCTCCCCGGGGCCGACGAGATCGCGCGGGAAGCCGCCGAGGCGCTCTCAGCGGCGGGCTACGACGTCCTCCTCGACGACCGCGACCTGCGCGCGGGGGAGAAGTTCGCCGACGCGGATCTCATCGGCTGCCCGGTGCGGGTGACTACAGGAAAGAAGAGCCTGGAGGACGGCAAGGTGGACGTGCGCGATCGCACGAGCGGCGACGAGCGGCGGTTAGCCGTCGCCGATCTCGGCAAGGAGAAGATCTGATGGCCCGGAAGAAGCGGTTCAGCGAGCAGCCGTTCGGCGCGACCGTCGAAGCCCTCATGAACGAGGTCGGCGTCACCTACCGCGAGCTCGCGGCGAAGACCGGCCTCTCGGCCGGATACCTGAACCACCTCGTGCACGGGAACCGGCCGGTTCCGTCGAACGACGTCGTGCGCACGCTCGCTGACGCGCTCGACGTCGACCCGGAGCATTTCCGCGAGTTCCGGCTCCGCGCGATCACGGAGCGGCTCGAGGCGATGCCCGAGATGATCGACCGGCTCTATCGCCGCTTGGCGTAGTCCTCGCCGTAAATCCTTCGTAAGGCGCGTTTCTCCGCCGCAGGCGCCGTCCAGGTAGCTCCGTAGAGTTTTCGAGGAAGCGACTCTCGGCCGGAAGGAGCTCCCGTGAACGCACTTCGCCCAGCACTCCGACTGCTCGCCATTGCAGGAGCCGCACTCGCAGTCGCAGCCGGGTTCGCGGCCGCAGGCGGCGCCAAAGTTGCCGCGACCGCGCCCTCGAACACGTCGGCACCCACCATTTCCGGGTCCGCCCAGCAGAGCAAGACGCTCGCGGCGTCGAGCGGGAGCTGGACCGGGACGACGCCGATCACGTTCACGTATCAGTGGCAGCGCTGCAACGGCTCCGGCACGAGCTGCGTGAACATCTCGGGCGAGACGTCGCAGACATACACGCTCGTCATCGACGACGTCGGCCACACGATGGTCGTCGTTGTCACGGCACACAACTCCGCCGGCTCGGCGTCGAAGCCGTCGGCCGCGACCGCGGTCGTCACTGGCGCGACGCCTCCCTCCAACACCGCGGTTCCGGCGATCACGGGCTCGGCCGCCGTCGGCTGGACGCTGAATGCGTCGACCGGGACGTGGAGCGGCACGACGCCGATCACCTATGCATACCAGTGGCGGCGGTGTGGGACGAGCGGTGCTAGCTGCTCCGACCTCGCTGGTGCGACCTCGAATTCGTACATGCTCGCGAACGGCGACGCCGGTCACACGCTCCGCGTGGTCGTCACTGCGACGAACGTCGGCGGATCGGGTCAGAGCACGTCCAACGCGACCAGCACGATCGCTATCGTCGCGCCCGGTAGCACCACCGCGCCTTCGATCAGCGGCACGGCGACGCAGGGGCAGACCCTGACGCTCAACCGCGGCGAGTGGATCGGCGCGACGCCGATCACGTACACCTACGCGTGGGAGCGGTGCGACTCGAGCGGGAACAACTGCGTCTCGATCTCCGGAGCAACGAGCACGACGTACACGCTGACCGCGTCCGATGCCGGCCATGACATCCGCGCGGCCGTTACCGCCGGCGACAACGCCGGCAAGACGACCGCCCGTTCGAACACGGTCGGCCCCGTCTCGTCGACGACCCCGCCTCCGCCGCCCGGGACGACGAAGCTCCCCAACGGCGAGACGTCCATCGCGGCGTCGAGCGTCCCGGACACGGATCGCCTGACGATCTCGTCAGTGCGTTTCACCCCGTCGGTCATCGCCGGGCGCCAGCCCGTGACCGTGACGTTCAAGGTCATCGAGAACAACAAGTACGACGTGGCGGGCGCGCTCGTCTACGTCCTGGGGCTTCCGTACAGCTGGGCGAAGGCGTCGCCGGAGGCGGCGACCGCTGCGGACGGGACGGTGAGCATCACCATCACGCCGACCCGGGCGGCGCCGAAGCGCGGCGCGCTCGTCCTCTTCGTCCGGGCGCGGACGCCCAAGGGCAACCTGCTGG
>WNFR01015968.1_pt1 | contig 21883 bp, 25 predicted proteins | sample 5400221 | NCBI WGS metagenome assembly WNFR01 (sample SAMN13153357, study PRJNA577476) | soil metagenome | isolation source: 40 cm soil under Madrone tree | place: USA:California | collected 2016-06-14 | reverse complement strand
TAAACATTCTCAGCAATCTGCGATGGAAAGGCATCGATTCCTATGTGTGCATCGTGATGTTCCTTCGTGCCTATCGAGGCTGTTGGACAAGCGACCAAAGCCATCAAAGCTCGTTTCGTTTCGCGTTCGCCTAACGGCTCACGATAAACAATCGAAGCGTCGCCCGCGTCGGTAAATGTTTCCGGAGCTATTTGCCGGCACGCGTCGCAATCGATGCAGGTCGAATCGACAAAGAAGTCACCAGGAATATTTTCGGGTAGTCGCAGTGCTGGATTAGCCATGGCTAATGAAGTCAGTACCACCTGCGTTAGCAGGTGGGCCATTCGATTACTCGGGGTTGCGTTCTGGAATATGATGAGCCAGCGAGTGTCGGAGTTCAAGTGGATATGCGGATCACTAGCTACGGATCGCGGACATCCTGTCCGCCCAGCGTGCAGTGCACGCTTGGCCAGGGTGAGCTTCTGGCGGCTTTGCCAACTCAGGTGTGTGGGGGTGAAGCTGGGGGCGAGATCGATAAAGGATCGACAACGGCGCCGGGAGAGTGAGAGACAAGCGTAGTCATCGTCCATGCAATTTTTATTGGATATGCAGGCGAGGATAGGAATGTTAGGCTCGCGACCGAATGCCGAAATCCTCCAAAAGGCAGACGCGCTCGCGATATAAAGTAATCATAAGCTCAGCGCACAGGGACAGGGATTTGGCGCGAGACTTGGCGCGCAGACTGAAGGACGCGGGCGTATATACCACTCACTCTGAATTGACGCTCTCCGCGGGATTAGACTACGAAAAGGCGTTAGTGGAACTCCTGAATGCTGATGAGATTATTGTGATTTTGAGTAGTAACTCAGTAGCTAATTTCTGGATGGTGTTTGAAATAGGGGCGGCATGTTCGTTGCGGAAAAAGATAACGCCAGTTGTTGTGGGCCTCGAGAGGCAAGAACTTCCGCAGGTAATCAAATACTTGAAATACATCAATTACGATAAAGTATCCGATTACATAGCCAATATCGAACGGCGCGCGCGAGGAGCATGAAGTTAACTGTTAATCTCAGCTGTATCGAATCGACCAAGGCCAAAGGCTTGAGAAGAAAGGTTGACGAATTGGATTCGGGCGACTACTTTTGAACTATGAAAGTCAGAACTTCCGTCACGGTTGATAAGGGCTTGCTTGAAACTGTAGATAAGCTCTCGGACAAAGGCGATCGTTCCGGTTTTATCGAAGCCGCTTTACGCCTCTATATTCTTCAGTTCGTTCGCCAGGACCAGAATGTTAGAGATCTTGAAATCATCAACCGGCGTGCGGACGACCTCAACGAGGAAGCGTTAGATGTCCTCGACTACCAGGTTGCCCTGTGAAGCGTGGAGATCTTTATCGAGTCGCTAAGCCTTCTCCCAGAGATCCTAAGAAGTTTCGTGTTTTCGTAGTCGTCAGCAGGCAGGTTTTGATCGAATCGCGGTTCTCAACCGTTATCTGTGCTCCGATTTACTCAGCCCATCACGGCCTTTCCACACAAGTGCCAGTTGGAATTGACGAGGGCTTAAAACACGACAGCAGTATCCACTGCGATGAATTGGTGAGCCTTCCGAAATCGGTGCTGACCGATTACGTCGGCTCACTCTCGGACGAGAAGGTTGCAGATCTGAGTAAGGCGCTCCGCGTTGCGCTTGATGCTGATTAAGATGAGGTCAAGAAGGATTCTCGGGGTGTCAGGCCATAATGCTCAACGACAGCACACTTCACGCTTTACGCTATGCTTTGCCCTTGATTACGGCTGCCATCGCCCTCGTATCCTTGAACAAGAAATCGGCGGATGAGAACCGCAAGCCGCACCCAGGTTTCCGGTGGTCGATGAATGGTCTGATATTAACAGCACTCCTTGTAACCTTGGGAATTCAATTCACAGACGAGCGTCGTCAAGAGAGGAACATGGCAGATCAAATCAAACGGAATAATGAACTGCTGGAACATGTAATTCGTGGTCAATATCCGCTTCAGAATATTCGCGCAAGCTATCAGCTTCCAGTGCCGTCTACATTGAGCGGCGTAGAAGTGTATGAAAAGCATCTGAATGGCTCGATGTCGCAAATTATCCCTGAGCTCTCGTCGGCAAAGTATCGCCAGACCAATGATATTCGAGTCGCCATGCTGGAGCCGCCAGTTCTTATGTTCTGTCAAAACTCTCCGCTAATGCCCTCGCCAGCCAAGAACCCAGAGGCTGCTAAACTTGTCAGTAGGCTAAACGTTCGAGTGTTGTTGTACCGTAAGCCAGTCCGTCCTGAACAATGGCCGCTGTTTGTAGTGACTGGTGCCAGCGCCATTCAACCAGACGTTGAAATGTGGTTTACCGGTGGCGATCGATGCATTGACTATCGCGCCCGCGAACGAGAGATAATTCTTCGCGATATCGGTGCGGGCACAAATCAGAATCAATGGGAAAGCAGCGGCGAGATTGTGTCGATAATGGATCTTCGTGGCGCGCAAATGGTAGTTGATGTTCATCCGAGGAGAGCGGATCAGTTTGACGGCCAACTTCCGCTTGATGAGTTCGAATTGTTTATTGGCTCTTTAGAAGCTCTGTGGCTACCAAAGAATCGGTTTACTCAGCGTAGCCTTCCGAATGGTGACGTAGCATACGAGTTTGTCTTCCCTGACTCACTAGATGAGATACTCTCCCTGCAGCGTCGTTACGGTAGGAAGACGCGTGGGTGAGCGAACAAGCTCCCGCTGTATTCACCGAGACTGGTTATCGGAGGTTAGTTAATTCCATGACCACACGCAAACACATTCACGAAGAAATCTTCGACGCTGATCCCCAAACGCTATTTGCTTTGCTGCACACGCCGAGCGCGATTCGTCAGTGGTGGGGCGCGTCACATCTGATCGTCGATTCAAAGCCGGGTGGAGTTTGGGTTGGGCTATGGGGCGATGAGGACTGCCTGAGTTTATCACCGCCGGACGCATGCGCATTTCGATCCGCCGAAGCGCATCCTGTTTTCCGACTTTGAATATTTTGCCCGCAGCGGACCGCTGCCGTTGCCGCCAACTTGACCAGTGAATTCATTGTGAATCCGATCGAGCTGGGAAAAACATCGCTCCGAGTTGTGCAGGACGGATTTCCGACCGACAGTGCGGCGGATGAGTTTTATGCGGGCTGTGAGGTTGGATGGCGCGAAACGTTTGCGGGCATTCGGCGCTATCTGGAGAGCAAGCATTTAGTTTGATCGGATCCACATTTCATGTCAATGCATCGCGTGACCTGCGGACTCCCCAGCCATCACGATAATGTAAGCGGTCTTGGCGCCGCCCGAATATCCCGAATAGACAAACGGCAAGCCGGGAGTGGTTGCTTCCTTCGAGATTCCAATATCTGCATTGGTTACGCCGGGCGCATAAAGCATGTAATGCGGTGGAAAGACCGTGTTGGAAAGTCTGCCCGTTTTCGGATCGAACTTCACATCACCGGCCAGCATATAAGCGATACCTGCCTTCGCTGGACTGTGGAAGCGACCCTGTTCAAAGCCCAAGTCAATATCGCGTTTGATCTCGGTCGCTGATTTCTGCCGCGCCAGTAATTCGCCGACGCGCAACATGACCGGAAGGACCGTTCTGCTGCCTTCAGGATCCCAACAGGTCGGATGTAACGCGTTGTCCCCGTTTTGAATGCCGTCGCGATTGACCATGCAGTTGAACCCGTTAGTACCGGCTCGGGCTTTTTCATAGCCCTCCTTGCCGAATGTGTATACGGTAGCTTCGTTCCGCAAGTGAATTGGACTGGCCTTCAATGCGAGTTCGATTTCCTGTTCGCGCGGTAACAAGAGTTGCGACCGCGTTGGGAGGTTGGCGTCAACAGCGGTTGCCGGCTCGACATCTCTAATAGGAAATATTTTGCTGACAGCTCTGTGATCGGCAAAGACGATCAAGCCGCTCAGACTCAAAACGCACAGCGCAAGCAGATGTCTGATCATGTTGCCTCTCCTATTGATCTTAAAGTTAAAGTTCTATCTTGGCGGCTTTGCGCCTTGGCGAGAAAAAATTGGCCGGCCCAGTCCTGAAGCAGGATGGCCAAGCGGAGCAGTAGCCCGACCGTCAGGGGCAGCATTGCGACGCCCTCCCTAACAGTCGGGCTACTGCCCCATATCGGATCGCCCTAATCATCATTCTTCAGGTCTCTTCGGCTGCGGCTTGAGGGCCGGCGCATTGTCCGGCTTCTTCGGCACAGTTTCTTCAGGCTTATCTGGCGGAAAATCCTTTTCGTCGATATCGATGATCTTCACTTCGGCGCCGAACTTGCGATAGCCGCGGAACAGAATCTCGTTGCGGGTCTGCTCAGTCTGGCCACGATCACGAGCGGTAAGTTCCACCACTGCTCGCGATGGCAGCAGGTGCTGTTGTTCGTTGATCGCGACCCATTCATAGTCAATCAGCTTGCTGGCGGCGGTAATGGGAAAACCGGAATCGATCTCCGCGCTGATGTCCTCGATCCGCAGAACGCGATTGTTTTCTCGATCAATCCAGATGCGTCCGCGATAACCCGAAACCGTCTGTTGCTTGAGCGATCCGCCTTCGCCCCATCCCAGCGTCTGATGAGAGAATTGTTTCTTGACTTCGTATTCGTAGACGATCGTGCGCCTGCCGCGCAGAGTATCGGTGTCGACCATGTTGAACTCAGCCCGGCTTTCGGGTCTGAATAGGTCTGTCAGCGCACTGACGTACTCGCCAGTCGAGATTGTTCCGCCCAACTTCATCCCGTACCCCTGCCCCTCGGTCGCGGGTATGCCATCCACGGAAAGCAACTTGTAATCTTCACCGGCGCTCTGACGATAACTAACGGCGATGCTGAGCCGATCATAGAGCAATTCCAATCCTTCAGCTGTTGGCGGCAGAGAAGCGACTACCGGATTTGCTCGCCGGCGATCAGCTTCGGCCAGAGTGCGCTGCAGAGCGGGATCGTTACCACTCTTCGTGGCCACCAAAGATCGCAGACCATCGGTCAGCGGAAAAGCAATGCCGCGCTTTCTAATGTCGTCTATCAGCTTGTCCTTCGTTTCCGGATGCTTCGGCAGTTGATAGAGGAGATGCACGAACTCCTGATTTGTCAGCGGCGGCCCTGATTGTAGTTCAGTTGCTTGCGGGAACGGCGTGTCGCTGGTTTGCGCCGACGCAGAAGCAAAGGGCGCAAGCAGAATAAGCACGGCGAAAAGACTTCCTAAGAGACGTCCGAGAACCAGCCCGCAACCTGGGCGGTAGACAATAGCCCCGTGCATCAGCCCGGGGTTGGATCTAAGGGAAAAAAATGAGCCCCGTAGGGCCGACAGAAATTTTACCGACATCATTGATGAATCCATTTTCGGAATCGACCCGGTTGCTACTGCTCCCGGGTCTTTCAAAAATCCGCTTGGCGCCATTTCGTACGCCAATTTCCAACCGGCCCTTTCGATGCCGCCCAGAGGCGCATGGAAGTCTGTCGAATTCAAACGCGCCAACAAAAAGTTGCGTCAGTCGAACGGCGCGACATCGTTCAACGTCGCGACCACGTCTTCGAACCCGTACGTTTTGACCGCTGGCGCGGTGCTGGGCGCACCGAGAAATTTCTTGCAAAAATCGTCGAGCGAACGCGTACCGCCGCTCAGCTCACGAATTTTTGTATCTGAGTCCAGCCAGATCAGCCAGCCTTCATCGTAGAAATCTACACTACGCCGCAGCGAATTCCATTCACTTGGCGAGCCAAAGAGAATCTGGGCCGCGATCGCTGTGTAGACGAGTGGCCGCCACATGCGGCCGGGCTTGTGATCGTCGACACTGAGAGTGATGGCGGTCGCGGCTGGACTATCAAACCGAGATTTGCCGGCGACGAAGTGAGAATGAATCAGGACTATTACGAGAGCAGCGAGAAAGAGAGAACTGGGCCTGCGGTTCATTTGTATCTCCGAGCGCGGGTTTGGCGAAGGGATATGATAAGCGAGCGACGGTGCTGCCGCATAATCGCCAAAATCGGAGCGCGGACATCCCTGTCCGCCAGCTTGCCGTAGCAAGCTCAGCCACACGCTTACCTTTTGAGTCAAAGTTCCGCACTCGTAAATATCTTTTCGGTAAGAACGTGAAAACCAAAGTCATGTTGAAGCCGTCTAAGGCCCCGTTTTGTTGCCTAAATTGATCTTTGTGGATTTGTGATTTGTTTGTCTGAGCTTGCCGAGGCAAGCTGGCGGACAAGGATGTCCACGCTCCGTTGTCACTTGCAGAAGCGTCCGATTGCCCGCGCGAGAATCTCGACGCATTGAGTGAGCTGATCTATAGAAACGAACTCACCGGTGCGATGGGCCACGCGGATATCGCCGGGACCGAAGACGACTGCTTCGGCGCCCAGATCGATTAAGCTTGGCGCTTCGGTGCCGAACGCGACCGTCCCCGACTTCTTCCCGGAAGCTTCTTCCAGAAACTGCACCAGCGGCGAATCGGCGTGCGTCGCGAAACTTTCATCCGCGCGCGTAGCGTCGATTTCGCAAACAAAGTCCGCGTCCTGCTGATGCAAATCCGCCGCGGCTTGTCTCACCAGGTTCAGAGCATAGTTTGAGTCTTGCCCGGGAATTGTCCGCCACTCAAGAGTGAAGTTGCATTGTCCTGCGATGATGTTCTTGGCCGTCCCGCCTTCGATTAGACCAACGTTCATTGTGGTGTAGGGCGGATCGAAACCGGGGCGCAGTTCGTTTCTAAGTTGCTCGGCGATTTGTTCGATGCGTCCAATCAAACGCGCCGCGCGAACGATCGCTGAAGTGCCGATCTGTGGATAAGCGCTATGCGCTTCGCGGCCGCGAACAGTAATTTCGGCGAGGCAGTATCCTTTGCCGGCACGCATCGGTTGCAGTGAAGTCGGTTCGCCGATAATTGCGTAACGCGCGCTGAAGGCGCGAGTTTGGGCGAGTCGCTGGGCACCGAGACAGCCAATCTCTTCGTCGGCGGTGAACACCAACGCCAAAGGCTTATTCAACTTTGAGAGATCGATACCTTCAATTGCGGTGAGCGCGGCCGCAATGAAGGCTTTGGTGTCGCACGCGCCGCGTCCAAAGAGCTTGCCATCGTTTTCTGTCAGACGCAGGGCTTCGAGCCAGACAGGATCGTAAGGCACAGTGTCAGTGTGGCCGACTAGTGCGAGTTCGACGATCTCGCCGCCCCTGTGCGCTGAATCAGGGACTGAAGTTTGTGTCACCAGATTAGTCTTCTGGACCCCGCCAGCGTCGATGTAGGTAAGGCTCGTGACTTTGAATCCAACCGCTTCGCAACGCCTGGCGAGATAAGAAGTGATCTCGGCGTTCGACCGATTGGAGACTGAGTCAATAGCGACCAGATCGCGTAGAGTTTCTTGAACTGTCATGATCAGGAATAAATGTGGCGTGCGCCGGCAATCCCGATACATCGGGAGACACCGCTTTGGATGTCCGACAAACACTTCCGTTTGTCGTTGCTGCTAACCTCTACTTAAGTTGAAGCGACAAACTAAAGGAACGTCCGATCAAGTACCGCGAAGCGGTCCCGACCTCCAGCCCAGGGTTGCCGCCGCGGCTACCCTGGGTGACGAATTCCAATCCGCCTCAACCCCTACATGGGGTTGCGCCCTCTTCCATGCATTCATACCCAACGTAGCCGCCGAGCGGCAACGTTGGTCTGGAGGTCGCTACCGCTTCGCGGTATGAAACTGGCGTCGCTCAACGCTAATTCAATCAACCGACACAACTTGTTCAGACGTTCCTAAAGTTCGTCGGACATAAAAGCGCCGTCGCCGGTTCGCTTTGCCGGCGCACTCCATAATTTGCTCAACCCCACAATCTCTTCTGTAAGTCACCAAATCTCTCAACAATTTCTTCCTGCACGAGATGTTGACCCTCTGAGACGATCGGCTTACCTGATACCACTACCTCGCGCACGGCCGCGCGGGAAAGCGAAAAAACGATGGCGGCCAAGAGGTCTTTGGCCGAAGCGCCGGCGATGGAAGGATCATCCAGAGCGATGGTGAAAAAATCCGCGGTCTTACCTACTTCGAGTGCGCCGCCCGGCGCGCCAATGCTGCGCGCGCCGTTAATTGTAGCGCAGTCGAATAACCGCGCAGCGAGCGATGATGGTTCGAGTCCTTCCCTGACGATCGGGCTACTGCCCCGATCAAGCACGGCCCGCTCGAGCTTCTGCAAGCGCAAGTGATATTCAAGCTCGCGCGCATCTTCCAACAAATCGATCTGTACGTGACTGTCGGTGCCCAGACAGATCGGCACACCGTGCTTGAAATATTCGTCGGCGGGCACCACGCCATCGCCCAGGTTGCGCTCGGTGGTGGGACAGGCGCAAACCAGGGCGCCGGTGCTCGCAAAAGCGGCAATCGCTTTGGGCGTCACATGAATCGCATGCACCGCGGTGAAGTCTTCAGTCAGCAGTCCTTCAGTTTGCAGCAGAGCGACCGGCGTGCGGCCATACTCTTCGACACAGGCTGAGACTTCTGCCGGTTGTTCGGCGACGTGCATGTGGATCTTCAAACCGGTTTGGTTCGCACGCGCGATCACATCTCTCAAATAGTCGAGTGGCACCGCGCGGACGCTGTGCGGCGCAACGCCAACCGAGACCTTGGCAGGCGGGGCACTAGCCCGACCGTCAGGGAGGGCTCGGTCTTTATTGGGCAGCGATGAGCCCTCCCTCACGGTCGGGCTAGTGCGCCTAGTAACGTCGTTCGTTAGTCTCTCCAGATTTCGCAAATAGACTTGCGGATCTTTTTCGATGAACCGCGCTTGGCTTGGATTGGGTTCCGTCTGAAAACCCGAACGCGCGTAAGCGACTCTTAACAAGGCAATGCGCAAACCAACGTCAGCAGCCGCGCGGATCACTTCTTTGGCCAGAAGGTTCGGATCGTCATAAGGCGTGCCGTCGGGCTGGTGATGAAGATAGTGAAACTCACCGACGGAAGTGGTCCCGTTGAGGGCCATTTCCAGAAAAGCCATGCGGGAAGCATCGTAAGTGTCTTCGGGTGTCAGGCGCGTTGCCGCCGAATACATCATCTCGCGCCAACTCCAAAAACTGTCGAGAACCACGTGATTGTTTAGAGTCGGGCTACTGCCCGACTGGGCGGGCGGTAGCCCGCCGCTAAACGGGACATTTTGCACGCGGTACTCCGTCCTTCCCCTCAACACGCGTTGAAAGGCGTGTGAGTGAGAGTTGATCATTCCCGGCAGCAACGCCCGCCTCGACAGGTTAATTCTTTTCTCATCTTTCAATTCATCGATGCGCGCCAACCTGACGATTGTGCCCGACGAATTGCACACGAGCGCGAACCCGCGTTCGAATCGTCCGCCGGTCAAGATCAATTCCGGCAGCCAGGCAATCAGAGATTCTATGTTTTGATGCGAGGGCATAGGGTTCCAGTTCTACTAATAAAGAAAGCGGGGCCAGCCCGCCTTCCTTAGCTGAGAGGTCAATTCAGTTGCTTCTTCATCCGACCTGAAAGCCTTTCAATCTTTCCGAAATCACTACCAGCGAAGGGCGCGGCGGCCCCGGGACTGCCGCTGCTTCTTCCTTTGTCAGCGCCCGGCGGCGGAGCAGTTCCAGCTGCAAACTTTCTTCGCCGCGTCTCATGGTCCACTTGTGATTCGATCGAAAGATCGGTTTCAAAAGAAACGAAAGCTTATCAATGATTGGCTTGTTAGCGCGAATCGTCCAATCATAAGTTACGTTGACGAACGGTCCGTCCTGCTGAAAAGTCCAGATGCCTTTTCCTTCGAGGTCTCCCGACGCTTCCATGGTAAAGCCATGTGGATAGCGTGATTCCGTGGTGCGAAAGTTAATCCGCAGAGTGTAAGGCAGCCACCCGCCCGCGCGCAGACTGATGAATTTACCTATTCCGCCCTCGCCGCCCGGCTGGAGTTCTTTCACCTCGAAATAGACACTGGGCCACCACACCGAAAGTGACAACGCATCTTCGATAATGTCGGCGACTTCTTTGACGCTGCCTGCGACACGCCAGCGGTCTATGAAGAGATAGTCGGCTGAGGACATTCTGCTTCTCTTTTCACTCTCCACTTTTGCGGCGAGTCCGTCTCGCGACCGTTAAGATAGTGGTATCGACCGAGAGAAAGAATAAACGCAGAAAGCACGAGATGGAAGAAGATGGGAATGGATCCCCCCGTCCAACGCCGTTCCGGGTAGAGAGCCATCGTGACGGCATATCGAACGATCATGCTCGCGAAGTAGAGCATGCCAATAATCAGCAGGGCGCGACCGAGCTTGCGTCGAGGCGCAACCATGAAGCCTTCGCCACGCGTGAAACTCAGGCAGACCTTCCCGTAGAGAAAAATGATGACGATCTGAAGCGGCAAGAGGTACCGGTAGGCGAGCAGTCCGGAAGACCACTGCCGCATCGGGGGCAAGAACCAACCCCAACCAACGGCCACCAGCATTTGCCCCAGAACCCTCAGCACAAAAAGGAGAAGCAACACCCACAGCTGAACAACCAGGCGATCCTTTAGGGCTCTAGTACACACAGTAGCTCCTCGGCATGATTTGCGACGTGGAACGTCACGCGGCAGCCTCCAGACAAACTGGCACTGGCTCCTTGTCTTGAGTTTCAACTGTGTAAATGATCGCGTCTCGGTCCGTCTGATTTCCTTCGCAGTACAGTGTCTGCCACTTGTATTGGGTGTCGCGCTTGCCGCCAGCCACCAGTTGGCGATGCGCGCGCTCGGCCCAGCCGCGAGCCATGAGGTGCAGACACGGCGCGCGTAGTCGTCCGGATGTGCGCTTCTGCGCGTATTCAAGGTTGACTCGCGATAGCCATCTATCAAGTTCCCGCAGAACTTCCGTCAGCCTGGTGCGCGGGACTTCGTTGCTTAGCTCCAGGAAAATCTCGTAACGCGACTTCAGATAATCCGGGGCGGCGCGGAACTGTTCCACGAAAAGATTGAATTTCGCTCTGACCTGTTCAACTGCGAGCATGAGGTGATTGACGTGGATTTTCTCGCCGGTGATATTCGCCATTTCACCTTCTTTGCGAACGAAAGCCAGCAGTGGGGCACGATTGTAGTGTCCACAGACCTTGACGATGTCGTTAATCCGATATCGATAGAGTCCACTCGCCGTGGTGAGCAGGACGCTATAGAGATGGTTGTCCGCTAACTGGTGACTGGACAAAATGTCGGGGTGGGCACTTGCGGTTTGTGCTTCCGGGATGAACTCATAGTAATTACTGTTCAGCGCCAGTATGCCGCCGGGAGTTCGATCTCGGTGCGGCACAGTAAAGTGTCCTTCGCTCGCCATGTAGCCAAGATCGCGAATTGGGGCGTCGCCGTAATACTCGCCAATTTTTCGCGCCTGCATGCCTACGCTGCCGCCAACCCAACAACCGATGAGCCGAAGCATCGGCCACAAATCGCGCGGGCGGAGTGAACCGTGCTTATTCAGGAACGAAGTAAGTGTCCGGGCGCGCGACGGATCCGGTTTCAGCCGGGCCTGCAATTGGGCAAACAGTTTTCTTTGCCTGAAAGAAGTTACTCCCAGAGTTCCATCGTGGATGGCCCGAAGCAGGCCTTCCGAATTCTCTGCCGCGGTTCGGGCAAGGCGCACCAGGGTGCTTGGATTCGAAGTGGCGATGAACGACACGCTCGTGCCGATAGCAAAACGCGCCATTGCGAAATAGCGCCGATCGTAATCGAGGATCTCACATGCTTCGTAAGGAATCGCCTGCACCCGTCGTATCAGCCAGGGAATGTTCTTGTAAGTCATGCCCGACGCGCTGCCATAGGGAATGCCCGACGGAGTGAATCCTTCGATGGCCCGGCTGACAATGCCAACACCCGCGTGATCCATGAACTCCGGATGGTCGCGCAACGCAAGATAAAACCACTGTCGGGTAAGTGCGGATTCGATTAATTGGGATTGGCGCGTCACCGGAATGAACTTTGGTTCACTGGTTGTGCCACTTGTCATGGTGAACATGACGGGCTGGTGCGTGGTCAATACGGCCCGGTCGCCACTCATCATTCGATTAATGAAGGGGCGAAATTCTTCGTATTCGCGGATGGGAACATGACGCCGGTAATCATCCTCAGTGCTAATGGATGCAAAGCCGTGTTGGCGCCCGAAGGCGGTTCGCGCGTTATCCCTCAACAGCTTTAGCAGGAAGCATTGTTGGGCAAGTTCGGGAGACCTCGCAGCCCGATCCAGCCGTTGACTCTCGGGCCGTCCCAGCAAGCGGATAGTGTTCCTCGTTAGTAGAGACATTTCCTGATCCTCCTTTTCGAAAGCGCGCGGGACGCGTACGTGACGCCAGCGTAATAATGTTCGTCGCATACTGGCGCAGGACTTCTTCACGCACCTTGATTCCCAGCCCGTGGCCTGGCAGCAGCGGCGCCACTCCCCCATGACCAAAGACGATGCTGTCCTGACTAATATCCTCAGTCAGCAATAGCCGGCCGTAGGACCCTTCGACGAAATCCACGTCGGACAGATACGCGGCGACGTGTCGCCCGGCGGCCGAAAGAATTGCCGTTTCCCCGACGTGGCTGCCGAGCTGAAGGCGCAACCCTGCGCTCTCAGCCAACCGAGCCATCTGCAAAGTGCGAATGATTCCGCCGCACTTCGAAAGCCGCAGGTTGAAGTAGTGGCAGGCGTTTGCGGCAACCAGCGCTGAGGCGTCTTCGATCGTGACCAGCGACTCATCGACCATGATTGGGATTGGTGAAATGGCCGCTAATTGCGCCAGCTCCGCCGGATCGCCGCGTCCGATTGGCTGTTCGGCGGCATCGATGGCGAATTCTTGAAGGGCTGAAAGAACCCTGTTGGCAGTCTCCGGGTCATAGGCGCCGTTGGCATCCACTCTGAGACTCGTCTCTGGACCAACAGCGCGTCTGATCGCGGCGACTCTGGCCACAGGATTGGTGGCGCCGATCTTGATTTTAAGATGTTTGATTCCGAATAGTTTGAGATACCGTGCATGCCTGACGGCCGCATCCGCCGACCCGGCGGTAATCACGCCGCTGTACGTAACTGACGGACGTTTCGCCGGCAGCAACTCGCCCAGCGAAAGCTTCTGGCTCCGCAGCAAACAATCAATTAGCGCCAGCTCTATCGCAGTCCGAGCGCCATGCCCGGCAATCAGACCCTCGGCTTCATGATCGGGCAAAGAGTCAATGATCGACGACAGAGCAGAGAGCGGATCATGACTTCTGGAAATGTCCGCGTAATCTGTGCGCGCGACAGCCGGCCACAATTCGCTCACGATATAAGTAACGCAGGACTCAACCGTCTCTCCGGTGACATACGGTCGCGCCACACCTTCGCCGTATCCGACGGTTCCATCTGCGGCCGTCACTCTTACCACGATCGAATCAGAGTAGACTCTCGCCGATGTGCTGTGGCTGAAGGCTTCAACGAACGGGATGCGCAGGCAAAAGATTGTGGCTTCAGTCATTCTCATAGGCTTAACATTAAGGTCTGGCGCGACACTTCGACGTAGCCGAAGTAACGTCTGAGAAATACGTTTTCACGAAAAACAATTTCCAGGAATAGTCGAAAATCTGATTCGGCAAACTCGTAGTAGTTGGCATATTCCAACACGGCGTCCAACCCCTCCTCGGCATGCCGTTTGTCGACCTCGGAATGATGTGTGAACCAGACCAGCGCTTGCTGCGATAGTCCCCGGTGTTTGGATAGCAAGTCGGCGATGGGTTGAGCCATGCGCGAAAGCATCCATTCGAAGCAGGTAACCTCGAGCAGGATCGTGAGCCCGAATTCCTTCAAGGTGCCAAAAAGGATGGATTCTGTGGCCATGCGGCGAAGCTCGTCCCGCGACTTCGTCGTTAACTCGGCGCAAGCGCGGCGGTCGAATCCTGCGCCGTGTGCCAGCCGCAAGAGCATGTCTGGGTGAGCGATACCAACTTCATCCCGGCCGAGCTCTTCCAGCAGGTTGTGTTTGATCGCGTCAGCCACTCGCGGCGGAGCCAGCGAATAGAGAAAGGCCACGATCTGCGGGCTATTAAGGTGAGTGCCATACAGACGGGCGATGAATCCGTCGTAAGCTTCGCGATCAGCCGTCCCGGTTCGCAACGATTGGAAGAGATCGCTGCCCGCGAAGGCTTCAGTTTGCGCCGCGTATTCAGATTCCGTTAGTGATCGAATCGCCACATTCTCACCTCGAAGATCGTTCTTCCTGAGAGCCGCGATTGGCAATTCTCACTGCGGAGCGGCTCCCATGGGGAAGATACGATTGGTCAGGAGACTGGAGGCGAGAGATTGTGATGGTTTCGAAACCGTCACATGGCGGGAATGGTGTTGACTTGAGGAATCAATCAATAAATGCGCGCAGTTCGTCAACCGATGAGTCAGAAATGATCGGAAAAACCAGCGCGTTAACGCCGGCAGGAAGTTGGTGGGCGACAAGCGAGTCGGTGATCACCAGGGCAGTCGCCCGCAGACCTTTCTTCCAACCGCGTTCGCGCGCATCGTGAAAGCTAAGCGCATTCGGGTCGAGTCCCGCAGCCACTAACACTGCGCGCGCCCAGCGCAAAAATTCCGGCCAACGAGACACAATGGCAATGAGCGCGTCGGCAGACGGCCGTGTCTGGCCTTGCAGGGATTCGGGTATTGACCGGGACCGCAACGCGACAACGTCAGTGCCCTGAGGCAGCCCGGCCCGGACTGCTTCAATCTTGCCGTACATCGCGACCGGCACTGCCCCCGTCAGCATTTTCACGTCATTAAAGTCATCGAGACCCGCACCCACTGTGCGAACCCTGGTTGCTTGTTGAATCTCAGTCATCAGAATCTGTCGCAGCTCCGGATCGGGCTCGATTACCAGGAAGTGATCGGGTGGTTGCAGGGCCAGCCAATGCTGTAACTGTGACTGAATTTCGCGGAGCGAATGCCCGTCGGCGCGCGCCGTCTGGAAGAATTTCGCAATCGCGTCGTCCAATCCGTGAACCTCATCCCTGATTTGATCGGCCGAAAGCTCACGCACATAAACGCCGCTGCCTTTGCGAACCGCGACCCAGCCACTGCGGTGCAGTTCGCGATAAGCAGCGCTGACGGTATTTGAATGGATGCGAAAGCGGCGGGCCAACTCGCGCGTGCTGGGTAATTTTTGGCGGACCTTCAGATCACCGCTGATTATTCCCAAACGAATCTGCGTGACCAGTTGTTCGCGCAAGGGAACTTCGCTGCTTTTTGAGAGCCACAAGCGCATGGTGCGCGGAGAATATCACAGGGGGGACAAAGTAAGGCCCACCGGTTTCGACCGTGTTGAATTAGTCTTGAGGAGGAGCTAACGAGTCTCACTAGCACCTGGCTTCAGTCATCTGTAGCGAGGTCCTTGTTCCTAAACCGTTTGAAACGGTTTACCGCCGAGTTGATGTTTGCCGGATCACCGCACTGAAGTGCGGCGCTAATGAGAGTCTCGACTTAACCACCTGCCACCTCAGTTTGCGCTCGTTACGTCAAGTGGCTGTAGAATGATCGGTCAATGGCAGGTCTAACTACATCGGTTGAGGTCTTAACGGCGATGATTACGCCGGCGGTGCTGATTTCCGCTAGCGGGACAATGATCCTCTCCACTTCTACGCGGCTGGGCAGGGTAGTGGATCGCGTGCGCTCGCTATCGGATCGCCTGCAATCGCTTCCCGACGACGATGCGAAGATGGATTTGCTGGCAGAGAAACGAGCGATGATCTTCGATCAATTGGACAAACTGACCAGCCGTTCGCGCCTGTTGCAGCGAGCCCTGACAACTTTTTATCTCGCGGTCGGTGCGTTCGTGGCCACGAGTGTGGCCATCGGAGTCGTATCATTCTTCAGCGCGCGATTTGCCTTTATTCCGGTGGCGTTGGGTTTGATTGGCGCGTTCTTTCTCTTCTATGGCAGCATGCTGTTGGTCTTCGAAGCGCGTCTGGCGCTCAGCACCACGCACGCGGAAATGGATTTCGTATGGCGCACCAGCAAACGCCTGGTGCCGCCTGAACTGGTCGAGCAGCACAAGACACACTACGTTCATTTCCGAAGGAAGAAAGACAAGTCATAAGCACCGAGCGTATGGGCAACCAGCCAGAAAAAAGAGAACCCGGCTATCTTGGTCTGCTGCGGACCGGCGAGCTGCGGCGTCGCGTTGAAGCGCTGGAAGCTTTGCTCGAGCGTTGCACGGTTTGTCCGCGCGACTGTTTCAATGACCGGTTGAAGGACGAAGTTGCGGCGTGCTATTCGGGCCGGCTGCCGATCGTTTCTTCATACACGGCGCACTTTGGCGAAGAGCCGCCGCTGGTGGGCACGCGCGGCGCCGGCAACATCTTCTTTGGGAACTGCAACCTGCGCTGCGTCTACTGTCAGAACTATCAGATCTCGCAAACTCACAAAGAGCAGATCAGAAACGAGGTGACCCATGAGCGCCTGGCAGAGATGATGTTGGAACTGCAAGCGCGCGGATGTCACAACATCAACTTTGTTTCGCCCACGCATTTCGCGCCGCAGATGGCGCGCGCAATTTTGCTGGCTGCCGAACAGGGTCTGCGCCTGCCGATTGTCTACAACACGAACGCGTACGATTCTGTAGAAGTGCTGAAACTTCTCGACGGTATCGTCTCGGTCTACTTGCCTGATTTGAAGTACGCAGGTGACGACGAGTGAGCCCGCGCGTCGCTGTGTCGCTGATGGCCCAGTACTATCCGACAAACGTGGCCGGAACTAATCAGCGTTACACGCTACTGTCTCGACGAATCAGAGAGACGGAATGGCTGCGCGCGGTCGCGGCGCTGGATGAGTTCGGCATGGAAGAAGGATGGATGCAGGAATACGACGGCGCCGCGTTTTATTATCGCCCTGACTTTGAGGATGCCGCGACGCCGTTTCGGGACATCAGGGACTTTACAACTTAGCTTGTAGGTCAATTCATGTTTGAGAGGATCTTGAAGCGGTTCCGCGAAAGAATAAGGACGGCCGGATTTGTTATGACACTACATGCTGTCGAGGAAATAGAGGACGAGGGTCGCTCCTGAACCCCTAAGCTGAAGGCACTTGCCTAAACCCAATTACAAAGTACGAGGTTCTGTGGGTTTCAATTTTGAGAGCAAGGGTTTCAGGCTTGACAAAGCGAGCGATGGTTTCAAGAGCTACCGGATCGCTGATGACTCTCCCGGAGAGGGATTAGCATTCATCATAAGGTACAGCTTCGCGACTTCTAAACGACCGAATCCGGATAACTCCTTTGCCTTAAACCCTCCAGCGGCGGCGGAGAGCTGTTCAAAGTTCGTCACGATCAAAGGCTCAATCGCGCTGTGAAAATCAAAGCCGATTCTCGGCCTAGACACGGTTGCTCCTGAAGCTGAAAAAGCTCCCATGCCCAAGTTAGGCGCTGCCCCATCTCGCAAATCGAATCGATCGAGTTTATTGATCATTTGTACTGTTCGCTCAAGCGATGCCAACGCCTGATCCTTGTCTAGCTTTGCCAGGACAGCAGTTCTGCCCAAAAGGATCTTGGCCGCATTTGCTGACGGCTCCTCTTTCTTAAGGTCCCGATCAATATCATTGAGCAAATCGAGGGCGCGTTGCTGTGCGAAGTTTACTTCGGCGGGCTCAGTCTTCGCCGTCTTTGACGACAGTAGACGTTGCGCGATGGCAATCTTGACGACTGCTCGCCGCGAAACGCTGCTAATCGTCGGAGCGATCTCAATGGCCTTTTCGATTTCAGCCTTATCAGCGAAAAACAGAGCGGCGCGATAGAGCACAAAAGAAACTGCATCGGCGCGCAGATCGTCGTCGTCGATCTTCCCCGCAATGCGTTTCGCGCGAATATAGTCTTCAGGTCTCGTTGCCAGCGCTGCGTTGACATAGGCAACTTTCCTAAACGCGGCGTTGCTCTCTTTATCGGCGCTGTCTTCTAACTCAGAGATGTTCTTTTCATAGAATTCTTCTCTTGTGAGGCGCTTCGTTGTGTCTCCAATGTCTGAAGACGTTCGCGACGTCCCACTGGCAGATCCATTTTCGCCATCGGGCATGAGTTGGCGCTGCAACTGAGCGAGAAATCCTTGTGCCGATTGGCCAAGTTCCGGCGCAAACGCTGCATACCGGCGCGCGACGAGGTTACCCAGAAGCAGAATTTGCTGCGCCCTCTGTTTGCCCTCCGGAGTATCAAGCGCAACCGGCGGCGTCAACAGCCGTTCGTAAACAGCGATCAGGAAGCTCTTGGCCCGTTGAGGTTCGCTCGCCGCGACGATGGAAAGACTCTGCTGAGCTGGATTCAGAGCCAGCATCGTCTGGCCACCGGAATTTGCTGAGAAAGTAAGGCCCGGTTGAAAGAGATAGCCCGCCAGGATCTGCGCTTCCGACGGCCCGGGCAAACTACTAACGAATCTGGCAAGGGCGAGGTCGAAGAGGCGATTAGCGAGTTTCACATTCTTCTGGCGCAGGCTGGTCAAAATGTTTTGCAGTTTGTAGGAGAGACCATCTGCTAAGCTTTCTTCAGCCAATGCGCAAGCTTCCTCGGGACTCGAATTCAAAACCTGCTGCGCTATGCTCAGTAGCTGTTCGCTACGTGCCGTTCGATCGTCGAAAGCGCCGCGCTCTTTCTTATCGCTTGCTTCCTGCTCCGACATCTGCTTCAGGAATTCCTCTGCCAGCTTTGGATCGTGCTTGCGCGCTACCCTGAGGACCATCGTGCGCAACTGACTTTGAGCCGAGCCGGTGAAGAAGGCTTTAAGCTTTTCGTCCCTAGGAGCAGAAGACACCTGACTAGTCGCCTCCCATGCCTTCCTGAGCCACTTAACTGACCGACTTGGATCGTCATTCCAAAGCAGGTCAGCAGCATCCGCCAGCACAGAAACGGCAACATCCTTGTCATCCCACAATTGGGCCTCCTTGGCAACTTGCCTGACCATGGAGACCGCCTGAATTTGAAGTCTTTGCCGTTCGCGCTCCTTATCGATCTGGCCCGGCTGTTGAGCAAGGGCCATTACCCCAAACAAAAGGAGCGGAAAGAAAGCTGCGAGCGCTTTTGAAGATCTCATTTTAAACTCCATCGCGATGACTTCGCGCTAAAGCTACCATCGTCATTGATTTCGATTTTGACTTCAAACCTGGCTTCAGCAAAATTCGCGAAATCCCAGATACGAGTCACCGGTATTGTTAAGGTCTTCTTTAACTTGGCGTCATACACGCTAATGACTGAGTAGAACAAAAAACTTTGCGCCTTCAGCTCCTGTTCATGGGAGAGCTTCACATTCTCCGGGGTCATCGTCGCGGCAGTTAGCTTTATGCGGGATAGGCTGGTTTCTCAATCTCTCCAGAGTCTCGGCAGTGAAGGGAATTTCCAAAAGCACTTTTTGACCCCGTATTGATTCGAGCGAATTCTTGGCAGTAGCCTGCTTGAGTAAGTCTCCGACTCGTTCATTACTTGTACCCTTAAACTTTTCTCTTTCTGTCCAGAGAGCGGCTTCGTTGGTAATTCGAAATTCATAGGCCACTTCCCATTTGCTCCCTATCACATTAAGCCCAGGAGCTTTCAGCAAAAAGATTTCGACGATCGCTGATCTGGGAACATCCCTCGGAGGTCCCGGATTAGCCACTACCATTCGAGGAAGACTTCCCAGGACAACGAACATCAAGACAACCATACCGATACAGAGTGGTTTCTTCATTTTGTTTCCGCCTCACCAACGTCTTTAATCAAGGCCGCTTTGTTGGGCGAGAAGGCTTGCCGGTGTTAGCGCCTGAAGAAAATCCAAGCAAAACTGACTTCGCTCTTTGCAAATCTTTTGTACTCTAACTTGTTAACCTTAGTCTTTCTTGCGTTCGGCTTTAAGCACTCGATTGATTGTCGCGGGCAGTTTGCTGATTTGTTCCGGCTTCCTCAGAAAAGCATTCACCCCAGCGCCCCAGGCTTCAGTCTCGCAATCACTTCCTGAAAGCAGGACGATTTGGCGTGCGTCGGCGCTGAGTTATGTTGCGCCCGCGCTGCACCACGGGATGTCAGATGAGTGGCGACGAACCGGGGAGTTCGCCGGCAGCTGCAAAGGCGGACGACGCTGCGGCGCGGCTTCCGGCTCTTCTGAGTCAATCAGGTTAGCCAGCACGTCTTTATAGATCTTGATCTTTCCGTTGCTCTCCATCGTCCTTTTCACGGCCCCCAGGTAATCTTCAAAGACCTGGTTCTTTCGTTCGGTGAGTGCGGTTTGCATCAGCGAGTCGCGCTGTTTGGCAAACTCCGCCAAATCGGCTTCCGTCCGAGTATTGACGCCGATCACAATATAGTTCTGATTCAGAAAGATCGGAGTCTTGAGCACTTCACCTGTCTTGGCCACATAAAGTGGTTCATCCAACAGCGTACTGGATCCGGCTTCGCCGAGTGGCGTCGCCAGCTTGTAATTCGCTTCGGCCTTTGCTTCCAGGCCCAGCTTGGCCGCGCCAGCCTTCAAGTCGCCGGGAGCTTTGGCGCCGGCAATCAGATCCCTGGCCGTCTGCTCCAATTGTGATTTTGCTTTTTCAGTCTTCACGGCCTGAACCACTCTGTCCTTCACTTCATCGAAGTCAGGAATGCGCGGGCCCTTTTGTTCGACCAACATCGGAATCGCAAAGCCGTTCTTGATTCCGGTGCGCTCGCCGACGTCGTTCGGATTATTCAGGGACGCAATCGCTTCTTCGAATTGCTGGGAGCTGCCGATATTAGGCACGTCATCGCCTGGTTTAATGAACGGTGTTTCGCGCACCATGTCAGCAGGCGACATATTGGCCTCGGCCGCGAACTCTTGCGCGACCTTCTGCGGGTCTTTGGTTTCTTTCAAGCGATCCTGGGCGCGTTGAGCAAGCTTCTGCGCCACGGTATAGCCACGACGATTGCGTAAAGAGACCAGCAATTCCGGCTTGGCGTCCTCGAAAGTTTTTGGCACTGCCTCGCCGCGACGCAGGATGTAGTACGCGTTCTTGTATTTAATTGCTTCAGTGACCTCGCCGGGTTGGAGTTCGAGCACTTGCTGGTAAGGATCTTCCGACTTGTTTGCATTTTTCTTGACGATGCCCTCAACATGTCCACCGTTCTTAGCTGTGGTTGGATCTTCGGAATTACCCTTCGCCAATTCGGCGAACGCCCCCTCGGTAGTCGTTTCCTGGGAGCCGCGCGCCTTAGCCACCAGCTCGTCGGCTTTGGCTTTGACCGTGGCATCGAGATCCGGGCGCGCGACTTTCAAAACGATTTGCTGGACTTTAACTCCGGCCTGCTTGAACTCGGGCTTCAGTCCGTCATACTCATCGCGTAGTTCCTTGTCCGATATCTGCAGTTTCTGGCCGGACTTATCCTGATCGATGAAAACGTACTTAATCTTTTTCTGGGGTACGAGGATGTTGTAGTCGGTCTTGTGCTTTTCGTAATACGCCTTCTGCTCTGCATCCGTAGACTGAATCTTCTCAGCCAGCTTGTCGGCCGAAACCACCACGTACGTGAGATCGAAATTGGTGTTCTTCCTTTTGTACTCCTGTTGCACCTCGTCTTCGGAAATGCGCACGCTGGCTGCTACAAAGGCCTCCAGTTTCTCTCGTGCTATATCTTCGGCCACTCCACGTTCGAAGAGGCCCACGTCTCCGACGCGCTCCTGATACTTACTCATGTCCAGCTTGCCGGAAGCATCCGTCAGCAGAAATTTTCCAGAGGGGTCACTGAAAGTCTTCGCGATTTTCTCTCTGACTTCTGCTTCGGACGCTCCGAGGCCCAACCGCTGCGCTTCCTGGAAGGCGACTTTCTTTTCTATCAAACCGTCGAGGATCCGATCGTCGGTATAGCCCATCTGAGTCAGACTTACCTGTCCGCCGAAGCGACTGAACTGAGCTTGAATATTCTGCTTCTGGGTAGCGAAATCGCCCACCGTGATTTCGTCTCCGCCAATG
>WNFR01001882.1_pt1 | contig 21897 bp, 20 predicted proteins | sample 5400221 | NCBI WGS metagenome assembly WNFR01 (sample SAMN13153357, study PRJNA577476) | soil metagenome | isolation source: 40 cm soil under Madrone tree | place: USA:California | collected 2016-06-14 | reverse complement strand
CGCAGCTTTTTCACCAACGAGGCCGGCGTCATGTACTTCAATTCAACTGCCGCTGCGCCAACTTGCGATCCCGCTACCCGCGTAGTTGCCGCTGGCAACCCGCTCAACTAATCTGAATGAAAGCGTTTAGATCCAGAATACGGGGGCGAGACTATTATCGCCTCCGTATGTTTTTTGCAAATATCGACCGGGTAACTGCCAGGCCCTTCTTCAAAGGAGTTGAGAGACTATGATTAAGTCCAAACGCGAAGAAGTGGGGTTCTCACTTATCGAACTGCTCATCGTCGTCACTATTATCGGAATCATTGCCTCAATAGCCATTCCAAATCTGCTGGCCTCAAGACGGGCAGCCAACGAAGCTTCAGCGATAGCCTCAATACGCACGATCAGTTCCTGCGAAATCACCTACCAGGCCACCTATGGCGGCGTCTATGGCGATCTCCCGAACCTGGGAGTGAAGACTCTTACCGACGCGGTGCTCGCGGCCGCGGTCGATGCCGCCCACGCTAAGAGCGGATACTACTTTGTAATAACACCTGTAAACGGCGCCGCCTCACAATACTGGGCTTATGCACTCCCCGCAGTCACCTCAGGTATCGGCGCCACCGGCACGCGGCGATTTGCAGTTACTGAAGATGGCGTATTACGCGCGGATTCGACACTTTCACCCCCCGCTGACGAAACTGTCGTGCAGGCCATTCCTCCGCTCAGCAACTGAAACCCACGGAATTCGTTCCAGGGAATTCTGCGGAGCCCGAGCTAGCGCTCTGGCTCCGCTTTTTTTTGCGATGCAAGATTCCTTTTTGTGAGTGCACCTCCCGCCCCCAATTTGGATTGGCCCAAAGTAAGACGTAACAGAGCAGTCCGCAAAAAGCTCTTTCGCAAATGCTGCGCTTAAGGTACATTAATCTGCCTTCACGGCTCGCGCCATGAGCAGACCATCCGCCGATTCAATGGACCGACCCGATCCGGCCGAGAGAGCAGAACCGGCGATGTACGTACTCGCCGGGCGACACGTATTCGCGATCGCGCGGAACGCATTTCGCGAAGCCGTGCGCGATCGAGTCCTATACAACCTCGTAGTTTTTGTTCTGCTCCTAATTGCCGGCGCGATCTTTCTGGGAGAGATTTCGGCGGGCCAGGAGGCGAAGATCCTTGTCGATTTGGGACTAAGCGCGATCCTGCTCTTCGGAGTTTTCATCGCAATCTTTGTGGGTGTCGGCCTGGTTTATAAAGAGATCGAACGCCGGACTCTCTACGCAATTCTTTCGAAACCCATCGGTCGCGGTGAATTCCTGTTAGGCAAGTATCTCGGCCTTTGTCTTACCCTACTGGTCAATGTGGCCATCATGGGCGTCGGGCTGTCGCTGGCGCTCCTTTACGTCCAACGCGGGTGGGATCCCTTGCTGGTCCGTATTTGGCCTGCGATTCTATTGATTTATGTCGAGTTGCTGATCCTGACCGGCGTGGCCATGCTGTTCTCGGCCTTTTCATCGCCGGCGCTCTCCGCCCTGCTGGCGTTTTTCGTTTTCGTTATCGGGCACTTCAGTGCCGACCTGAAAACGCTGGCGAAGTCGATGGGCAGCGCTCCAAGCCGTTGGGTTTTTGCCGGACTCTATTATCTGCTTCCCAACTTCGCGAACTACAATTCGATCACCGCTGCCGCCCATGGCCAGGTTACGGATGGTCGAGCCATAGCGGCGGCCGCTGCCTATGGCGCGGTGTATGTCGCCGTGTTGCTGGCCGCAACCACCCTGATCTTCAGCCGCCGAAATCTGAAATGAAGCGAGATCTCTTTTTGGTGTTGGTGATTGTCGTTGGCCTGCTGGCCGCGGCGTTGCTGACTCACTGGAACGAAGAGCACAGCCGCGATCCAAGGGTCCAGTCCGCGGACGAACAGTTGTATTTGGACGGACCAGCGATGAAACGGCTCACGCTCGCTTTCAACGGCATTGCCGCGGATTGGTATTGGATGAGATCGCTGCAATACGTAGGTCGCAAGATGGTCGCTTATGAAGATACGCACACCGGCAATCTTGATTTGAATAGTCTATCGTTCCTTGACCTGCGTTTGTTGCCAGCGCTGCTGCGAATGACGACGATCCTGGATCCGCAGTTTCTCGAACCTTATTATTATGGCGCCCTGATACTTCCCAGTCTGAATCCGGATGAAGCCATCTCGCTGCTTAATCAAGGCATCGCCGCCAACCCCCACGTGTGGCGACTCTATCAACACCTCGGTTATATCTACTGGCAGCGGGGCGACTATAACAAGGCGAGCGAGGTGTACGCCGCGGGAGCAAAGATACCCGGTGTACCGCCCTGGATGATGGCCATGAGTGCGCGCATGAAGGCCGAAGGAGGTGCTAGCCAGGCCGCCCGTGAAATGTACACGCATCTTTCCGAATCTTCCGAAGATCCGACCGTAAAGCAAATGGTCAAGACGCAATTGATGCGGCTTGATTCGCTGGAAGAGCGCGACAAAATCCGCCGGGTCCTCTCAGACTACACAAACCGCAGCGGCCATTGCGCCACGTCCTGGAAAGAAACCAGTGCGGCGTTGCCTGCGGCCGGCTTGCGAATTAACGCTTCCGGTGCGCCGCTGGATCCGACGAACGTTCCCTATCGCCTGATCAAGAATGGTTGCGACGTTGATCTGGGCGAACGGTCAGAACTGCCGCGCCGTTGATGCCGCGTGATTCGAAGAGCGGGGCAGTAGCCCGGCCTCCGGGTCCCCGGGCGGGCAGATCGGCTGGGGTGGGACGGCGCGGGAGAGCGTCGGTGCCACCTGCGGTTCGGGTGGGTTTAATCGTTTGCGATAAGAAAGCGGTGACAAGTCACCGCACTCCAAAATAAATGACCACAGCAATCGAGATCGACAACCTGACAAAGGACTACGAAACCGGCTTCTGGCGCAAACGCAAGGCGCGCGCGCTCGATGGATTGTCGCTCACCGTTGAGAGCGGCCAGATTTTTGGTTTCCTCGGCGCGAACGGCGCGGGCAAAACCACGACGCTCAAACTCCTGATGCGTCTGATCTATCCGACTGGCGGCACTGCGCGCATCCTCGGTCGCGACATCAACGACGTCGCCGTGCACGCGCGCATCGGTTACTTGCCTGAGAATCCCTACTTCTACGATTATCTAACGGCGCGAGAATTTATGAATTACTGCGGCGAGCTGTTCGGTCTGGATCGCGCCACCCGCGAGCGCCGCACAAACGATCTCCTGACGCGCGTCAATCTGGACCCGAAAGGTTGGGACCGGCAACTGCGCAAGTTTTCCAAGGGCATGCTGCAGCGCGTCGGCCTGGCGCAGGCGCTGGTCAATGATCCGGAAATTGTCTTCCTCGACGAGCCGATGAGCGGACTGGATCCGGTGGGACGCCGTGAAGTGCGCGATCTGATCGCTTCCCTGCGCATCCAGGGCAAGACTGTTTTCATGTGCTCGCATATTCTTTCGGACATTGAAGTGCTCTGCGACAGCGTGGCCATACTCAAGCACGGCTGTCTGGCGCACGCCGGTTCGCTGGCAGAGTTGCGAGCAGGTGAAACGAACATGTTTGAAGTCATCGCGACCGGAGCGGACCCGGAAGACTTGAAACAAAGGCTTGGCGTCCTTGCAACTGTAACGACGACAGCCAGCGGTCTGCGAATTGAAGTGGCGAGTGAAAGAGAGGTCGATGCGGTGATCGCGGCGCTGCGACAGTCATACGGAAAATTGGTTTCAGTTCAACCGGTGCGGCAATCTTTGGAGGAGTTGTTTCTCGATTAGCAGTGGAACAGACTCTAAGAGCATTTTCCAAATTGTCATTTCTAGCGAACCAACGAGGTCAGTACCGCGAGCGGTAGCGACCGGGTATCGTCGTCCCAAGCTCGGATCGACCGCTCGCGGTGCTGACCTCACATTAGCGATCGAGAAATGACAGATGGAAAATGATCTCTACCTCAGCGTAAATCCCGTCACTTCCATCTTAATATTGGCGCGGTCGTCTTTGTCGGTAAACCCTTCCAACAACACTGACGCATGCATGGTCTTGTTCGGCTCGAGTTCAGGGACCTGTTTGATGGGAATAACTATGACAGTATTCTCTTTCACCGGCTTGCCATCGTGATCTACCACGGTGCCTTTGATTTCCAGTCCGGTGATCGTGTGTCCGGTAAAGTTTCGCACCGTCGTGCTGAGGGTCATCACGATGTCGCCCAGCGCGCGCGGCGATTCATCGGCCTCCGGCTCGTCGAGCGCGATCAGTTTCTTGTACTTCTCAAAGTCAGGCGAACCGGCGCGCACCGCGTTTGCGAGCCGCGGCGTCTGATTACTAGTCACGGTAGTTCGCAGGAGCAGATAAAAGAATCCGCCAATTAGAATTGCCGCCACTACTGCCACGACAATAATCAGCGTCCGCCGCGGTTGCTCTTCCGGAATGCTGTGTTCTGCCGGCATGGGTTTTTAGATGCCTATGTTACCCCAGATGTTCCAGCAGGCGCGAGGCTGCGGGAATGGCTATATCCAGCCTGTTATTTCTTCGAGACATCGCGAGTATGATACCGGAACTCGGGTATTATGGGACAAAGGTGATCTCTAAGCAGCACTAGTCTTATGTCGAGACTGTCTTGCCAAATTAAGCGATCCACGAAATCACATGAAGCCGAAACGACCGACGTTCGTGCGATTTCATGTGATTCGTGGATCGTTCTTATCCAAACGGAAGAAGGCACGAAGCCAAATTAGTACACCACTCCAAAAATGGACCATCGGATAAAAGGTTTAGCAGAAAAACTCTGGGACTACCTTAAGCTGAACCATCAGATCGAGAAGAGCGACGCGATTCTCGTCCTCTGTAGTCACGATAAGAGAGTGGCTGAAAGAGCCGCTCAGTTGTTCCTGGAAGACTGGGCGCCGCTGCTGATCTTTTCGGGCGGGTTGGGTTCGATTACCAGAACCTTCTGGACTGAACCTGAAGCAGATCAGTTCGCGGCAATTGCAATTCGGATGGGCGTGCCGCAGGAAAACATTCTGATCGAGAATCGCTCGACCAACACCGGCGAAAACTTGCGGTTCACCAGGCAGCTCCTGTTTGAGAAAGGAATCGATCCCCAGAAGTTCATCGTGGTGCAGAAGCCTTATATGGAGCGCCGCAGCTTTGCCACGTTCCGGAAAATGTGGCCGCAGAAGGAGGTAACCGTCACTTCACCTCAGGCCGCATTCGATGAATACCTTGATTCGTATGCCAACGAAGAGCTTTCGGCGGACGAGGTAATTAGCATCATGGTTGGAGACCTGCAGCGCATCAAGGTTTATGCGGAGAAGGGCTATCAGATTCAGCAGGAGATTCCGCCCGAGGTTTGGTCCGCGTATGAGGAGTTGGTGAGGGCCGGCTACAACCGCCATCTGATCGATTAGCCCCGGTTCACACAAAAACGCCTGCGCCGGTAGTGCGCGTACCGCCGGCGCAGGCCAGGTTGCGTTGAAGTAAGATCGGGTTTACGAGACCGTGAAAGTTGCGGACTTCGTGTCCTTCTGCTCGCCCTCTTCGTTCATCATGATGACTTCGATCTTGTACTTGCCGGCAGGAAAACCTGACGCCGGCGGCGTGAAGGTAAACGTAGCGGTACCGCTGCTCGGCAACTCGACCGTACTTTCAGGCCCTTTCTCGCCCGGAGCATCTTCCGGAACCAGACGCCCTTTCACCTTAACTTTGGTCATGGAATTACTAATCGTAACGACGGCATAGACGGTGTCGTTTGGCGCGAACGAACTAGTTTCCGTGGTGACGCTCTTGTCCTTGCCAATCTTCAAACCGCTGATATTGGCGGTCGAGGCGCTGAATTTACAAGCCAGCGCCAGAACCACCAAGACTCCGAGGCTAATTACCAGCATCGATCTCGGTGTTCGCATCATACTTACCTCTTTCGTGTGTTCTGAAACTCTCTAAATCAAAATTGCCCGGCGATGGTATCTGTAAAAGCGCCGGTTCAGCAACGAGAGGGCAGCCGCAGTCGGCATTCCTTGACCCAGGTGCCCTGTCACGCGACAATTCAGCAGGCAGGAAGCAGCTCAAAAAATAGGGTAGTGGTCAGTTTGAGATTTCATTTAGCACCGCACTTTAGTGCGTTGATCAGAGAACCACTCTTACCCCCCCAACCATTGAAATGGTTTAGGGATCATTCAGACCACCTGGCTGAAGCCAGGTGCTAATGAGATTGACTCGACGACGCACTCCCCTCCTACCGAGAATGGCGATTATCTGCAGCTCGTGGATGCTGATAATCTCGGACCTTGTTGAACCTGCCAGAATTGGGGACCGCTATGAAAACGATTGCTTGCGTCATCCTGCTTGTGCTGCTGCCCGTGTCTCTTGTCGCACAGACTGATGACTCCTGGCCGTCGCTCAGTTATCTGAGGAGCGATTACAAGTCAGTTCGGGTGGTTGCGCACGTCCGTATCCGCGAGGCGGAAATAGTTAACCGGATTCCCGGGTATGATAACTGGAAAATCTCGGCCGAAGTGATCGAGCCATTCAAAGGCAAATTCCATAAGGGTGAGGTCATGGAGTTTTTTCATGGGGCCGAAGCACCTTCCAAAAAAGAGTTTTTCACCGGCGAGAAAATCGTGTTTCTGTTGGGCGAATACGACAACGACAAGAAATCAATGCGATACTCGGTGCTGGAGAATTCGACGCTGGCGCCCGCCCCCACCCGTATAAAGAGATTGAGACTGATCAGAGCTGCTGCGAAGAAACGCAGTCGTTAGTTTGGTGCGCCGCTTCGGAGTTCCGCCTTTGGGCGGAATAATAAATTCGAACCTTTCCGCCTGAAGGCGGGACTCCAAACCCGAACCATGATCATGATTCTTGAAACAGAAAGACTACAACTTCGCAGACTTTCACTTGATGACACGGAGTTCGTTCTGCGCCTGCTCAACGAACCTTCCTTCATCCAGAACATCGGCGATCGAGGAGTGCGAACCATCGATGACGCGCGCGGCTATATCGTAAAAGGGCCCATCACCAGCTATGAAAAGTTTGGTTTTGGTCTTTGGATGGTCGAAACGAGATCGCCCATAGTGCCGATCGGAATTTGCGGACTGTTGAAGCGAGACGTGCTTGACGACGTCGACATCGGATATGCTCTGCTCCCTGAGTTCTGGTCTCAGGGTTATGCTTTGGAATCAGCTTCGGCAGTCATTTCATATGCGGGTGAAAAGCTCGGCTTGAAGCGAGTCGTAGCCGTGACTAATTCCGACAATCACAGCTCGATTCGATTGCTCGAGAAGATGGGCTTTAAGTACGAGCGGATGGTGCAGTTGTCGGAAGACGCTGCCGAGATCAAGTTGTTTGCGGCGGAAATCTAGACGACGCTTCCATCTTCGAGGACTTCCCGATAAACCTGCTCAGTTACCGACAACATGCTTTCCAACGAAAAGCGTTCGCGAACGGCACGCCGGGCATTCTCACTAAGGCGAACGCGTTCTTCAGAATCAGACAACAGTTCGCCGATTGTTTTCGCCAATGCTTCTACGTCTTTGATGGGCACCAGGCAGCCGGTTTTGTGATGCTCGATAATTTCCTGTGCGCCTCCAGACATCGTGGCCACGACTGGCACTCCGGCGGCCATCGCTTCGACAATCGCCAGGCCGAAAGGCTCTGAGCGTGAAGGCGAAACGAACAGATCAAAAGTGGGAAGAAGGGTGGAAACGTCGTCGACCCAACCAATAAGGCGCACGCGCTGATTAAGATTGAGTTCGTCAATCAGCTTTTCAACGCTGCTTCGATGCTTGCCGCTACGCGACTTGTCTTCGCCGGCAATGATGAACTCAACATCGTCACGCCGCTTGCAAATGATACCCGCCGCGCGGATGAACTTTTCCTGTCCTTTGATGGGCGCCAGATGTCCAATCATGCCAACACGCAGGTTCCTATCAGCGCGCTGTTCGCAAGTGGCAACGTCTTCCCTGCCTTTCGCGAAACGATCGATGTCGATTCCATTGTGAATAAGAACAATCTTGTCCGGATCGAAGATCCTTTGCGTGCGAAGTCCTTCCGCGACTGCTCGAGACACCGCTATAACGCGAGCCGTCCTGCGGAGGGTTAGCCGGTGAATTCTATTAAGCGGAAACAGGACGTGGCGGGTTAGCACCAGCCGCGCGCGCGTTCGTCGCGTGGCCAATGCCGCCAAAGGATAGTCACGCGCCACGTGCGCATGAATGATTTTGATTTCGTGCTGGCGGACAAATCGAGACAGATGCAAAGCCGTCGCGACATTCAGCGAATTTCGCATCGGTAGTTCTGCGATATTCTGTTTGGGAACGGACGAGAGTTCCGCCAAAAGCGGCGAGGAAGGGATCAACGCAGCATAGACATCATGGCCGCGACGGGCGAGGCCGTTGGCCAGATCGGCAAGATGTTTTTCGCCGCCGCCGAGATCACGCGCCGAACATATTTGCAGAATCTTCATTCGAAAAGAATGTAGCATAATCGGGCTCTCCCTTACGGTCGGGCTTCTAACACGTTCGGCCGCGAGCGTCTCAGAAGCCCGCGCGTGCGCGAGGGCCGTTTACATTAGCGCTCACTTGAGCTTGCCGAACCGGTATAGTACAAGAGTCATTCCCTTCTTCATTGAATGTTGTTGATGGGTTTCGGTTCGCTTTTCGCGATCTTCGAATGACTCCAGACAGGAAACACGAGACTCAATGCATTCTCTGCGCCCGTAGCCTGCGTCGTATTGGCGCAGACTTTACCGGGAAGCAGATTTACAAATGCGATCATTGTGAATATGTCGCTACGCCGATCGCCGCGACTGCCGAAACGATCGCGCTTTATGATGATCCTGAATATTTCGATGGTTGGGGCTGTAACCTGGAATTCGACTATGACCGTTTCGATCCGTCGGTCCACCGGCAGGTCCAGGACTATCTCGACTTCATCGGCAAACACACACAGGGCAAGTCTCTGCTGGATGTGGGCACCGGGAGCGGACTGTTACCCCAGATGGCCCGCACTCGAGGCTATGACGTTGAGGGCACCGACCTTTCAAAACACGTCAGCGAAAATGTTCCGGCAAAGGCCGGCTTTCCCATACACCACGGCACTATAGAAGACATTAAGTTCGCGCGGAAGTACGACATCGTCACGATGCTGCACGTCCTCGAGCACACCAGCAATCCACTTTCGACTTTGAAGAGATGTAAAGAGCTCTTGAATGAAGGCGGTTACGTGGTGGTGGTGGTGCCTAACTATCAGAGCCTGGATTCGCGCATAAAGGATCTTCTTTCCGCGCTCAAGTTGAAGAGCCGGCCGTACAAGCATCTTGCCTTAGGTCATCACAACTGGGTTTTTTCGATCAAGAGTCTGGAGAAACTAGGAGAGAGGGCCGGCTTACAGATTGTGAGACGGCAAACCAGGCAACCGGCCTGGCGCGATGGCCCCTTGCATCGTTTACTCGCACGCTACAGATTGGCGACCTGGTGTTGGATCGTTTATAGAAAAGTGGCTGCCTGAATGCTGGGAGCGCGGACAGTCCCGTCGCAATTGCGTGCGTAGCACGCTCAATTAGTCTTTCGATTGATGTCCCAAAAGTTTTCGTGCTTCGCGCTCAGCGCGGACGGGACAGTCCGCGCGCCCGACTTTTTGCTTGCCCGATTCCCAGAAGGATTTATTTATTTCGCGCTCTTAGAATGAAACGTCCGCGTAATCTCAAGAAAAAGCTGCTGCTCCTTTTGTTTGGGCTGCTGTTCGGTCTTTTCATGAGCGAAATGTTTTTGCGCGTCCTCGGTTATTCGTATCCGCTCTTTTACACGACCGACTATGACCGGGGCTTTGCGCTACAGCCGGGCATTGAAGGTCATTATCAGCGCGAGGGTGAATCGTATGTTCGCATCAACAGCGACGGCTTGCGAGATCGCGAACACGCAAAGGCCAAACCCGCCGGTACGGTGCGGATTGCAGTGCTCGGTGATTCTTTCTCGGAAGCGATGCATGTGCCGATGGAGCACGCCTTCTGGTCCCTGCTGGAACGAAAGCTTGAGGAGTGCAACGCCTTCCCCGGCAAGCAGGTCGAGGTGATTAACTTTGGTGTTTCCGGTTATGGCACCGCTCAGGAGTTGATGACTTTGCGGCAGAAGGTCTGGGACTACTCGCCTGATCTGGTCGTGCTGGCATTCACCACTTATAACGATATCTACGATAACTCGCAGGCTCTGAGCCGGACTGAAGAAGTTCCTTACTTCGTCTATCGCAACGGCGAGCTGGCGTATGACGCATCGTTTCGCGACTCGCGCACGTATCTCCAGCGGGACTCAAAACTCAACCGGCTTGGGCGCTGGCTGCACAATAGCCTGCGCGTCGTGCAACTGGTTCATTACGTGCAATTCGTCGCCAAGCTTAAGTTTACTGACTGGAAAAACAAGCGACGGCTCGCGGCCCAAAACCAAACCAAACCGGCTGATGGTTCCGCGCCGGCCGTGCGCAACGCCGAAGACATCGGCATCGATAACATGGTTTATATCGAGCCGCATGATGAAAACTGGAAAGAGGCCTGGCACGTCACCGAAGGATTGATCAGGCAGATGCATGATGACGTCGTACAAAAGCAGGCCGGGTTTCTCCTCGTCACACTGAGTAATGCGATCCAGGTTCATCCGGATCCGATCGTGCGACAAAGGTTTCTGCAGCACGTCGGGGCCGACAGCATTTTTTATCCCAATCTGAGACTGAAGGCGCTGGCACAGCGTGAACAGATCGATTTCCTTGACCTGGCCCAACCCATGCAGGCCTATGCGGAGCAGAACAAAGTCTTCCTCCACGGATTCGGGAGCGATATCGGAAATGGACACTGGAATGCGACCGGGCACCAGCTGGCGGCGGAACTGATCACTCAAAAAATCTGCCGAGACCAGAAGTCGCAAACGGGGCCTTAGCAAACGCCGGCCAGCGGTCTAATCTTCACTTTACAATGTCGAAATCCATCCACTGAGTGACCGTGCGGTGCTTCTGATCGGCGAGCGGGTCGTTTACTACAATTTGCAGCGTATACTCTCCCGGAACGAGATCGGTGCCAAGCTGAATTTCGCCCCCCGCAATTAATCTCTTGAAATCCGGCTGGCTGGCGGCATTGTACGGATTTTCTTTGCCGTTAAAGACGAGCGCACTTCCGCGAAACAGCCGCACTTGGGTCGTCACCCGCGGTTGAATGTTGGATTTGTCAACGTGCGCGTTGTAAATAACGAATACGTAGTCCATGAACATGCCGCGAGCAAAATGCCGCACGGCTGGACTCGCCTCAGCATTTCCCTGCTCGATGCCCTCCTGGCTCTCGCCGGGATTTGCATTGGCGCTGGTGCCAGCATTTCGACTACCCGTGTTTGTACCTCTGAGGACGACTCCCGAAATCGCCAAACGATCTTTCTTCAGATCGGGCACTTCGATGAACTGGTTAGCTGAACCGATCCGCTCTGTAGCGCTATCGCGCAAAGACATGCGCAACTGATACGCCCCCGGCTTCTTGACGGGCACGGTGAGGTAATAAACCAGGCCGTCACGAAGGACGCGTTTGTATACGTCATCCGGGAAGTTAAGCGTATAGGTATGTCCAGTCGGCTGGTCAACCAGAGTTCCGTTGTCACCAAATGTCATGGCCAATACATCGAAGACACACTTGTGCATCTTTTCAGGTTGGTCGGTAAACGTCAGATCACGACCGTCGATATGCAATACCGATCGCATGAACGAGCCGAACCTGGCGTCATTGGCAAACAGCGAGGTGAGCTGTAAGTGCACGCCCGTCGCCCCAAAAGGCGACGTCAACGCGCCTACCAACTGCTGCGCCAGTGTCGGTTGCACCGGCCGGCGGTCTTCGTCGCTGACGCCAAAAAAGCCATTTCTCATGCGGACATTGAACTTGCCGGGACGGATTACTTTCAAAGATAGCTTGTGAAAGGTTCGCCGTCCGGTCCGCGCGTCAAACGTCGAACTATCAGGCCGATAACCGATCAGATAAAAGCCCTTTTGATCTTCCAGGACCCGCCGGATGCCACGGCTCAGATCATTCGTGTTGTGGATCGCTATGCCGCCGGTCTCGCGCGCCAGAACATCGAGCCCCTCCTGATTTTCATAGGCCGCATTCCGCCGTTTGCCCAATTGTTGCCCGACCTCATCCGAAGATCGGCCGCTGGCATCGTCAGCGGCGGTCAGTCCCAGTGTCTGCAGACCAGTTGCGTTCATTGTATAGATGACAACCGAAGCTCGATTGGCTTCATCGATCAGCCTGCTGAGTTTGTTAGCCGCTAGGTTATTGCGGGGGAACCGCGGCAAGAGTGACCGATTGGTTTGGGTCGGATCTTCAAGGCTGGAAATCTTGAAGCCATCCGATACCAGCAGAATCGACTTCCGGCCCGGCAGCTCCTTCAATCCTCTCACGACATAACTGATTGCCCCGAGCGTGCCGACTGAAAACGTCTCGTCGCGGACCTGGTTTTGCTCTTCAGTCATCGCGTCGATCTCCGCGCCGCCGGCACCTGGTGTTGGGGGCTGGATCGCGGCAAAGGCGCTGACCCCGCCTCTACCCAAAGCATTCCATTTTACGCGCTCGATCGCGGCATAGAGTTGACGCTTATCTGCGGTGAATTGCTGCAACGCGCCCATTCCGCCTCCGCTGCGAATGATCGCCACCAAATCTCCTGGTTGCATTTGTTCATCCACGAATCTTTTCAGCGCGCGCCTCACGTAGTAGGTACTTTCGAAAGAAAGACCGAGGTCGTCGACCACGATCGCGATGGTTCGCCGAATATCTTCCGGCTTTAGTCGAGTCGGGGGAACCGGTGGCGCGTTCTTCTCGGCAACGACAGTCGAAGCAGACCCTTCGGGTGCGCGAGCTTCGGCGACGTTGTACGAGAAGTGAGTGATCTTCTGTTTTCGTCCATCTTCAAAAATCTCAAGTTCCTCGGGCTTAAGATCCGTCACCACCTTGCCGTTCTTGTCGGTGACGACCGCGTCAACCTGGACCAGGTTGGTGCTGATGCGGACGACGTCGATTGACTCCGGCCTTTGGATCTCTTGAGGCGACGGTTGTGGGGAAGGTGTCGGACCTGGCGTACTCGGCTGCTGGCCAAACGCGCCGGCACCAAACAGTGTGACCAGTACAACAACAAGCAGACGATGTCTCTTCACGAGGCCTCCAGGACGACCGATTCCAGTGAGCTTAGTATGAAATCCTAGTCAAAGTAAAAGACGCGTTTCGAACGGCAAAAGTCTGAGATTCACAGGAAAATATCCGTACCTCAAGTTCGCCGCGCTCAGGCCAGTTTGTTATCCAGCGTCAACCTGCTCGTAAGACTGAATGCAACGCGGATTGATTTGGTCGGAGGCTGTAGGAAATAGCAGAAGTACGCTCGCGTTTCCGCATTTCACGAAGAAGATTCTTATTCGCTTAGCAGTATGGCAGGCGCAATAAACCTACGCTCCTAACGGACAACGCAGGTTCTACTGCCAGGATCGGAACTCTGTTCTCTACGACCCGCGCACCAGAAATACGTCCCAAGCCCATCTGCCGACATGAGAATGCTTTACATCATCGACCTTGGCCCGGTAACGAAATCGATTGCCGTATTGGTCGGTTCGTCGCGACTGTTCATAGTCGAGTGCGATGGACTCAACTTTGAGGGAAGGCAAAGTATGTAGCTCGTTGGGTTCGGAAATGCCGTTATGATTTGCATCTTGCCACAATCGCAGCGAAGAGAAGATAGTGTCTTGGCGATCGATGACGCCATCGCCGATGCCACCGTGCGCCGGCTTGTCGTACATCGCCTGCGCGCGAAATCCATTGCGAGTAACATCTGGTGGAGGCTGAGATTGAGGTGCTACGTTGCTGAACAGCTCTTTCCCGTTGTCTATCGTGCCGTTGGCATTACGAATCGAGTACAAGCCAAGCGTCGTCTGAACCCGCTGCTGTCCAGGAATACTGGTGTGGCGTACCACTAGCTATGAAGTCAAAAAGCACACCATTAGCCGCATTTGTCATTTCAAATCCATTACCACCGATATCAATTAGGATGGGGGGTTTCTCACAGGTTCCCCGTCCGTTACAGGGCGGCCCTCCGGGGGGCATTCACAAGCCTGGCCTTCCGGACAGTCGCTACTGTACGAACATCCGCTCGTATAATAGGCGTAGCAGCAATTACCGATCTGATCATAGTCCTCCGGACAACCACTGCACGAGTTAGCAGCTTCATCGGCATTTGGATCATAACATTCTAACGGATGACAACATTCGACGTATCTTGGTGATTCTATTAATACGTTACTACAGGTATGCTCACCATTAGACGTATAAGTGCAGTTCACGAGGCTGTCTTCAGTAGTGTAATAGCCTTCTTGAAAATCATCTACTAAATCATTCCAAGTATGACAGAAAGATGATTCGTCGCAGTGCTGTAGAGAGCTGTAATCTATGGCATAGCACTGTGTAGAAAAGGCTGACGTTAATGACGCCTTTGAGAAAGAAACTTGAGAGCTGCTCTTAGGTACTTGCGGATTTTTCCGATGGTGGTGAAATATCTTATCTGCCCGAATTCTCTTTGTGGGATCGTTAGGATGGTTGGGATCTGGCAAATACAGCGTTCCCGCCAGAAGCATGCTGCCGTCTTCAAATCCGACTTCTCTGATCTCCAATTCCATTCGTTTGATGTTGGTCGGGTAGCCAGCCCTTTGTAGAAGAAGTCTCAGGCTCTGGTAATTCTCGGTACTCAGGCTTAGCTCGCCGTTTTCGCCAGGCTTAATTACCTTATTTGGATCTCGGTGAAGATATTCAGGACTACTGGGGCTAGGGCCAAAATACAGATCTTGGGCGACGGGCGGCCTGCTGTCACTCGGCTCTCTTCGGAAGACCATCTCAATGTTCATCGCAGTCACGGTTTTGTCTGAGGTGTTGATTACAGTGACTGTAAATCCTTCGAGCCAGTCGTCATCATCATCGAATGCTTTACCGATCTCGATGTTTTCTTTTTTCTTATTTCTTGCCGCGACAACTTTGACGGGCTCGACGCGCCAAGGTTTCCTCGTCACGGTTCGATCTTGCGGTGGCGAAGCCCACGGACGAGACGGTGGCGAACCATTTGCGACGCGTAGCGCTACTACGGCGACGCTCAAATAAGCTAACGACCAGAGGATTCTAACTAACGAGGATTTTGTTTCCATTGGAGATTTACCTCAACTCTGCAAAACTCATTCGTGAATCTAGGCAATTACTTTTGCCGCTTCGCTATCTGAAAGCTTTCCCACCCACGAATCGGTTACTGAGCCCTGGTTGTCAATCAACAGAAGGGTCGGAGTGCCAGATACGCCAACCGCTGCGAGCGAACTTTGCACCACATCCGCTCCGCTTACGCCGAGCTTGTTTAAATAATTCCTGCTGTCCTCTACCGGCTGTGGAAGCACAGCGATGAGTCGCACACTGTTTGGTTTGTGCTGTTGAAGCTTCTGGTAAAATGGCCCACTCTCAGAACAAAAGTGGCACGTACTGGAAAGCGCAAGTACCATAGTTTGAGTACTTTTGCTCCAATCAATTCCCGGCAATGTGATCTTTGTTCCGGCTTGAATCGATGGTTCTCGCGACGCACCCGAAGCTGACGGCCTTAACTGAAATGCTTCGACTGATACTTCCGGTTTAGTTGATGGGAGAACGTATTTCTTGATTAGGACTGAGCACAGAACAACCGAAGTAATTACAACGCAGATGTTGGCGAGAATTTCAAGTTTCTTGATCACGGCGCTCTCCTTTCATGGAAGTAGTGAGCTACCGTGTGATTTAGCCCCAGCTTATGTCACAGACCGAACCTTGTCAACAATTTTAGAACGCTTGTTGACAGTCATTCTTCGCGATGATGATAATCCTAAAAATTTGTTGCTAACCAAACAGAAGCCGGAAGCCTCTACTTAATAGCCAAGACGCGCTCGTAGAATTCTATGTACTGCGGAATGATGAGGTCGGTGCTATAGCGCGAAATAGCCGCAACGCGCGCGTGTTTGCCCATTTCGCGACGCAGGGTGTTGTCCGTCAAAAGCTTCACGGCGTCGTTGGCCATCTTCTCGAGGTCACCTACCGCGCTGAGAAATCCATCTTCGCCGTCGTCAACGACTTCGGGTACGCCGCCGACGCGTGAAGCGATGACCGGCACCTGACAGGCCATTGCCTCCAGCGCCGCCAGTCCAAACGATTCCTGCTCAGACGGCAACAGCAGCAGGTCAGCCGCGCAAAGATAATCGACGATGCGTGGCTGCTTGCCGACAAAGGCACATTTGTCGTAGACACCTAAGCTACGCGCACGATGAACTGCATTAGTCCGTTCGCTGCCATCACCTACCATCACCAACCGCGCCGCGGTCATCTTCAGCACTCGTGCCAAAATCTCGACGCAATCGACGGGTCGTTTGACGGGACGAAAGTTTGAGACGTGTACCATGATCGGCGCGTCATCCGGCGAAAGGGTCTTGCGCAAATCACAATCTACCTTGGGCTTATATTCGGACGGACAAACAAAGTTCGGGATCACCCGAATCCGATCGAATTGAAATGTCTCGATAGTCGCCTGCTTGAGATAGTTCGAAATGGCCGTGACGCCGTCGGATTGTTCCAGGGCATAACGCGTTATCGGCAAATAGGAGCGATCCGCGCCCACCAGAGTTATGTCTGTGCCATGCAGCGTGGTTATCACTGGCAGCCGGCGGTGAGCTTTCAGCGATTCGCGCGCCAGGATCGCGCTGATCGAATGTGGGATCGCGTAGTGCACATGTAGCAAATCAAGGTTCTCAGTCTCTGCCACAGTCGCCATCTTCGTCGCCAGCGCCAGAGTGTAAGGCTGATGTTCGAACAGCGGGTACGACATCATTTCGACTTCATGAAAACGCACGCGCTCGTTGAGCTCAGTCAGTCGCGTGGGCAATGCCGAAGAAATAAAGTGCACCGTGTGACCACGCTCCGCCAGTTCTTTTCCCAGTTCAGAACCAACGATACCGCTGCCGCCATAGGTTGGATAGACTGTGATGCCGATGTTCATGAATCAGTGAGCAGTATGCAGTGAGCAGTGAGCAGTAGGCAACAGGCCGTGAACGGCTGTCAGAGGTCGCTGGGCGTTAAGAATGAGACAGGCCTCGGTCAGTCCCCTGGAACATTACGTCGCTGCAATGTCACCAGCTTAAAACTGCTCACCGCCCGCAGCTCACTGCGCACTAATTAAGAGAGGCAGACGACCCTCGCAATCGTCTGCCTCATCTCAGCTTGTCTCACCTTTGAAAAAAGGGGGGCCAACTGAGGCTGGCGAGTATAGTCCCCCGTGGCCTCCGCTGCAAGGTTTTTTGCGAAACTGCCCCGCGATCTCTTTCCGTGCTGCCGACCGACTAGAGTTCCAGCAGTAAAAGGCTATAATGACCGTGAACCAAAAAACGACCCTATCGGCGCTTTCCCTTCGAAAGCTCTCGGGGATTACCAGCAATGCCAAAAATTAACGATATTCAGGAAACGCCTAATCCAAACGCCGTGAAGTTCATTTTGCGCGAGCCCGTGACCCACGGCGTCGCCCGCCAGTTCGGCTCGGCCGATCAGGCCCAGAGCGATACGCTGGCGAAGTCACTGTTCGATGTCGGCAGTGTCGTGTCTGTCTTTTACATGGACAACATGATCACCGTCGAGAAGGAGGATCCGGCCGACTGGGACGAACTGTTGCCAACGTTGGCCGTGCCGATCCGCGCCGCCGAGTCTGTATCGACCACGCCGCCGGCCGCAGCCGGGGCGCTTGGTGGCGCGATCGCAGCGGTTACCAGCGACGATCCGCGCTTGCTACAAATCAACAACATCCTCGACGAAAAAGTCAGGCCTGCTTTGATGGGTGACGGTGGCTATGTGGAAATCATTGACCTGCAGGAGCACACGCTTAGAATTCGCTACCAGGGTGCATGCGGCAGTTGTCCAAGTTCGCTCTCAGGCACGCTAATGGCGATCGAGGGCATGCTCAAGCAGGAAGTCGATCCCGAAATGGAAGTTGTGGCCGTTTAAGCTCACCTTGATCTAAATCCGGCCCGGCTCGATACATTCTGGAACCCTGCCCATGTCCCGCGCGTGAATACTCATTTACGTAGCACCCTTAGTCTATTCAGCATTCCGGAGGTCCAAGAATGAATCGTCGTACCCTGCCGATCCTACTCTGCCTGCTTTTCCTGTGCGCAACTGCGGCCGCCCAACCAAAGGAAGGCAAGCAAATTCTCCCGCCTAAAGAAATTGCCGGCAAGGGCAAGGCCGCTACGGATCCGGAAACCGAGCGGATCCTCAGGGAGCGCCGGGCGCAGGCGCAATCTTTGCTGATTTCTCTCGCCGCCGATGCAGGCTCTTACTCTGATCAGAAATTGCGCGCGCGCACCCAGGCTCGCATCGCCGATGTTCTTTGGGACGCCGACCCGGAACGAGCCCGCACTCTGTTCCGCAGAGCCTGGGACGCGGCTGAGATTGTGGATCAGGAAGGCTTGCGCAAAATGCAGGAAGATATCAAACAGCAACAAGCCAAGACTGGAAACTCCGCGGTGCAGGGACCACCAAACGTTCGCGGCGAAGTGTTGCGACTCGCCGCGCGACGCGATCGCGACCTGGGCGAAGAGCTGTTGGCAAAACTCAAAATAGAAAAAGATCGGGAAGCCACTGAAGCGGCTGACAGATCCAGGTCGAATCCCTCTGACACGCCCGAAGGACTTAGTCAGCGGTTGAGTTTGGCGCGTCAATTGCTCGCGACTGATGTTGAGCGCGCGCTGCAATTTGCCGACCCGGCCCTGGGCACGATCACCAGTGCAGGAATTGATTTTCTTTCATATCTGCGCGAGAAGGATGCAGCAGCCGCGGATCGACGGTACATAGCAATGCTGGCAAATGCGGCTAATGATCTGCGGTCCGACGCCAACACGGTTTCGACGCTTTCATCCTATCTGTTTACGCCCCACGTCTTCGTAAACTTTAATGGGGGCGGAGCTTCGACGATGTCGACCTCAAGGGGCGGCGCGCCGGTTGAAGTCACGCCGGAATTGCGCTCGGCCTTTTTTCGCATGGCGGCCGGAATCTTGCTGCGGCCGCAGGCTCCTCCGGGACAGGATCAGACTTCGTCCGGGCTTCAGGGCAAATATCTCATGATCAAACGTTTGCTGCCGCTGTTTGAACAATACGCCCCAAAGGACATGACCGATGCCCTGCGAGCGGAGATGGACGCGCTGGGCACCACCGTCCCCGAAGACATGCGTCAGCGGGATGACGACACGGTGCGAGAAGGGATCCGCCCGCCACTGTCAGGCGAGGATAGAGAGAAGGCCCTGCTTGATCGAATCGATCATGCCAAAACATCAGATGAACGCGACGCGCTCTATCTTCAGTTGGCCCAAATGTTCGCCCAGAATAGCGAGATGCGCGCCCGCGATTATGTAGACAAGATTGAAAACAGCGAACTGCGCAACCTGGCGCGGCCTTTTATCGATGCCAGAATGGCGATCCGCGCTCTGGACAAGAAAGACGTCGACCGGGTTTTGGAGTTGGTTCGAATCGGTGAGCTAACCCACCTGCAGAAAGCCTGGGCATTGGCGGCGGCCGGTAAGTTGTTGGCCAAGACCGACCACGAGAAATCAATGACGGTGATCGAGGAAGCAGCGACTGAAGCTCGGCGCATTGATGGTTCTGATCCGGACCGCCCGCGTGCCCTGATGGCCGTGGCGAATGCTCTGTTGCTGAGCGAACGCGGCAAGAGTTGGGATGCTACCTACGACGCCGTCAAAGCCGCGAACTCTGCCGAAGGCTTTACCGGCGAGGATGGCGTGATCCGGATTGGCTTGCAGATCAAATCCATGAGCTCCCTGCACAGCTCCTCGGCCCAGGACTTTGATGTGTCAGGAATCTTCGGCGAGCTCGCGAAAGAGGACTATCATCGTTCCGTCGAATTAGCCCGTGGCTTTGAACGCGAAGCACCAAGAGCCAGCGCAGTGATTGCCATCGCGCGCGCCGTGCTGGAAGAGAAGAAGAAGTAGGGTATCGGGACGGCCCACTGCGCCGGTTCAAGGTTTGGGCGGCCTTAAGTCAAACTCTGGCCAAAGGCGGAACTCCAAAGTCCAAGCCGGTAGATCCTTCGACTCCTTACGAATAGATATTCATTGGCCTGGTTAATAACGCAAACGGATCGTCTACGTTTAGAGCCTCGCGCACGTAGAAGCCCTCTCCGGCTTCCACGCCAATCAATGCACCGTAGTAACGCATCCGACCTTCAATCTCTTTGAGAAAGCCCTGCTCGCTGATCCGCGTTGTTGGTTCTTTTGACTGGACGCTATAGAACTGCGAGGCATAAGCCCGAATCGCGTTCATCTTACTTTCGGCAAATTCGGAAATATCCACGATGAAAGAGGGAATGGTCAGTCGCGAGTAAAGGGTGTGCGCAATCGCCGGCATCTTGACCGCCGTTACATTCGGTTGTTCATCATAGCGGCGCATTGTAGCGAGACGGGCGGCTTCGCGAACTATCCGCGAGGTGGCGGCATGGTCGGGATGCGGATCGTCCCAGTGTGAAGTGAAAAGCACTTTCGGCGCGTGTCCCCTCAATACCCGGACCAACGCGACCCGCGTCTCTTCGTTAACAGTGATCTGACCGTCCGGTTGCTCCAGATTGAGCCGAGCATCCAACCCCATCACGCGCGCGGCTTCGAGCGCTTCTTTGGCGCGAATTTCCGGCGTGCCTCGTGTACCCATTTCCCCGCGGGTCATATCGAGAACGCCGGTGCGGTAGCCGAGCGATTTCAGCTTCAACAGAGTCCCGGCCATCGTTAACTCGGCATCGTCAGGGTGCGCGAAGACGGCCAGTACATCCAGTTGAGACTGCTCGGACATCATTTTTTCTGTCGGTACCAGGGAGCTCAGCTGGCGACTCTGATGACCCGCGACCTCTGCTTACTGCTTACTGCCTCCTGACCCTATCTGGATCGTCCCATCGCCAACCGTGAATATCATCATAGCGCCGCCGTTGCCTGCGCGGGCGCGCACCGAACGAAGCCCGATACTGTTTCGCTCGCGGGGCTCGAGGCCGGGGAAGCCACTCTTGATCTCTCCCGTTCGCAGTACTTCAGCATCGATATCACCGCTAAAACCCGGCATGAGGTCAACAGCGAGATTGCCGCTCGCCACCTTTACTTCGGCCCGAAGGCCATGCCATGAGCGCGCCGGAATGGTAAAGTTCACTGCGCCTCTTTGAATAATTACTGACAGGTCGCTCCCTGTCAGGGACAGGTCCGCGACGCTTTCCACTGCGTTGATTCGAATTGAGCCTTCGAAACCGGAAACTTTGATCGGGCCGGTACCGGCGTCGATTGCCACGTCGGTCATTGCCGGCACCCTGATGTGATAATCGACCTTCCACGGCAGACCAATTAAATACTTTGGGAGGTCCCTGGCGACGCGCTTCAAAAACTTCTTGTCATGAGTTCCCGTCGTAATGATACGAATGTGATTGGCATCTTCATCAATCGCAAAAGTGTTCACGGCGGCCAGCCGGTCAAGATCTCCGGGGGTCGGCGCGCGTAATTCAACTTCGGCGCTGACGTCAACCTCGCTGCGCTGCCAACCCTCGATGGTAATAGATCCTACCGGAGCGCCGACGATTGTGACTGCGCCGGCGTACCCCAGGCGGCGGTTATCGTGCCGCGTCGTGGTCCGCGTCAACAGTGTCGTGGGCGGCGTGGATGGTTTTTCTTTTTGGGCCGCGACCGGCGCAGGGATGTAAAAAGTGGAAAGTAACACTAAGACAACTGCAGAAAATAAGATTGCGGTTCTTTTCACCTGAACGGATTGTGCGGGAGATTGCCAGGTGTTGTCTAGCGGCGCAGGAAGTTTATGT
>WNFR01002661.1_pt1 | contig 21905 bp, 18 predicted proteins | sample 5400221 | NCBI WGS metagenome assembly WNFR01 (sample SAMN13153357, study PRJNA577476) | soil metagenome | isolation source: 40 cm soil under Madrone tree | place: USA:California | collected 2016-06-14 | reverse complement strand
ACGCCGGCTTTGCGGTCGTCGGTCATGCCGCGCTCGGCGCGCAGCTTGCGGACGGCGAGATGCTCGGTGATGCGCGCCTTCACGTCGTCGAGGCCGGCATGGTCGGCGTCGAGGACCTCGCGCGCGTGCACGGGGTCGAGCCGCTCCTCGGAGCGCTTCGACCACGGCACCGCGATCAGCCAATCGAGGTAGGTCCGGATCATCGAGGCCTCGCCCGTGGACTCGCCCATGCGCTCGAGCCGCGCGAGCTCGCGCTCCGCCTGCTCGCGGGCCGCATCGGGCATGCCGGACTCGGCGATCTTGGCGCGGTACTCGCCGACGACCGACTCCTCGTCCTCGCCGAGCTCCTTCCGGATCGAGTCCATCTGGCGGCGCAGGAAGTACTCGCGCTGCTGCTTCTGCGCGCCCGATTCGACGTCCTCGCGGATGCGCTTGCGGACCTGCAGCTCGGCCAAGCGCTCGCGCTGGAAACGCGTCGCCAGCTCGAGCCGCGCGACGACGTCGAGCGTCTGCAACAGCTCGACCTTCTGCTCGAAGGTCAAATCGGGCGAGTAGCCCGCCGTGTCGGCGAGGGCGCCCGGATCGGTGATCGAACGGACGAACGCGCGGATGCGGTCGTCGGCGCCGCGCAGCTCGAGAATCTCCTCGACTACGGCGCGGTACTCGCGCTCGATCTCGCGCGTGCGGCTCGGCGGCGGTGTCACGTCGGGGCGCTCCTCGACTTCGACGCGCAAGCCCGCGCCGTCCGCCTCGGCAGCGCCCGCGATGCCGCGGTGGAGGCCGTTGACGGACACCGCGCGAATGCGGCCCGGCAAGCGCACGTGATCGACGACCTTCGCGACCACGCCGACGTTGGCGTACTCGCGGTCGTGCCGCGGCACCAGAAAGACCTGCTCCGCATCGCCGACGTCGATCGGCAACGTGACGTCCATGTTCGGGAATACGACCGTGTCATCGAGTGGAATCAGTCGCAATTTGGTCATGGTGAACGAACCTAAGCACATGCTTGAGGTTGTCAAGTATTGAAGCCGTGGACTATTTTCCTGCCGTGGTACGTAGATCGGCGGGTTCGCACGCTCACCCTCCGCGGGCACGCGAGGTGTGGGAGCTCGTGCTGCAGCTGATCCTGACCGAGCGGCGCCGCGTACCGGCGATTGCAAGCGCTCTCCGGCTCTCAGCCCCGCAGTGCCACGTGCTGCGTCTCCTCGAGCCCGGAAAGCCGCTCCCGATGCGTGGCGTCGCCGAGGCGCTCGCCTGCGACGCCTCGAACGTCACCGGCATCGTCGACCGCCTCGAGGCCCGCGGTCTCCTCGAACGCCGCGCCGCCACGCACGACCGGCGCGTGCGCGTCGTCGTGATCACGCGCCGCGGCGCCGCGATGCGCGCCCGGCTCCTCGCCCGCTTGGCCGCTCCGCCGCCCGCGATCGCGCGCCTGAGCCGCGCCGAGCAGCGCATGCTCTGTGCGATCTTGCGCCGCGCTCTCCCGGCTTCCCGAGCCTAGCGCCGGACGACGTCGAGACGCGCCGGAATCGGATAGACGCTCTCGAGCACGTCGTTCCGGCGGATGCCGATCGCCTCGCGGTGAATCGCGAGCTCGTGACGCGCGCGGAGCGCTGCGGCGCGACAGTCATTGAAGCGGGCGACGGCGCGTACTCGGTCGTCATCCGACGCCGCCGCATCGAGGTGCGCCAGTGCCGTTTCGAGGCTCGTAAGCGCCGCCGTGACCTTGTCCGCCGTGCGCCCGAGGGCCGCCGCCATCTCCCGCACGATCTCCCGCTCGAGCTGCTCCTGCGCACACGCCACGTCGACGCGCGCCCGCAGCCGCTCGAGGTGCGGCCGCTCGTGCATCGGCTCCTTCAGCTCGGTCGCGAGATCTCTCCAGCGCCACGCCATGTGAGAGCCGATCGTCGCGACGCCACACGCGCGAGTCAACTCGAGACGACCTGACCGTCCCTATGCATGTAAAACGGCGCCGCGTTTCGTCGCTCCACCGTCACGTCGGTGACGCTTGTCGCCTACGGCAACGAACGACGCCACGCGCATCGCCCACGCGAATGCGCAACCCCGCGGCTGGACTCGGCGTCGGAGGACGCGGGAGTCGTCCGCTGCACCCGTTCTGCGCACCTGAACCTTTTCGCGCAGGTCGGGTGCGGCGGATGACTCCCGCGTCCTCCGACGCCGCGTCGAACAGCGTGGCCGCGCAATGTCGGGTACGACCCTTGCTGCATGGCTCCTCCGCTGAAGTTTCGAAAATCGAACTCGACCCAGGAGGTCCTATGCGCGCAGCCAGCGTCTTTGCCCTATCGTCGCTCTTCCTTCTGATCACCAGCGCTCCCGCGCGCGCCGAGGACGGTCCCGACCGGTCGTCCTGCATCGCAGCGTGCGGCGCCCAGGCCGAGCAGGCCTACCACGCCTGCCGCGAGGCAGGCGGCGGCGAGGGCGATTGCGCCGCGAGCGCCGTTCAAGGTCTCCAGACCTGCGTCGCCGCGTGTCCAGACGCACCGCCGGCGTGCACCGATCTGTGCACCTCGGTCGCTGCCGACGTCGCCGACGAGTGCAACACGCGATTCCCCGACGCGGCCGACATGTGCGCGACGATCCAGCAGGCGGCGCTCGATGCGTGCCAAGCCGCCGTCTGCAACGGTGGCGAGATCTCGTGCGAAGGCGCCTGTAACAACATGGCGCGCCACGTGTACGCGGTATGCATCGCCGCCGACCGCGGTGCGGACGCGTGCGCGGCGCTCCAGAGCGAAGCCGGTGATCACTGCGTCGCGACGCAATGCGCGCCGCTTCCGGAGCCGACATGTGAGGACCGCTGCAACGCGCGCGCCGGCGAGGCGCATACGCATTGCCTCGAGGAGGGTCTCACCGCCGACCAATGCGATCCGCTCGCGGCGAACGTGCTCCAGATGTGCCTGGATCACGAGTGCACGCCGCCGGCGCCGGATTGCGAGGAGCAATGCCAGGCCGACGCGGAAGCCCTCTTCCAGAGCTGCGTCGCCGCCGGCGGCAGCGAAGCGGATTGCGCCGCGCAAGCGCAGGCGTCGCAGCACACGTGCGTGACGAACAACTGCCCCGCGGATGGGCCGCCGGAGCCGAGCTGCACCGACCGCTGCAACGCCGCCGCGCAGGAATTCCAGCAGCACTGCATCGACGAAGGCGGCGACGAGGCGCAGTGCGCCGCGCAGGCCAACGACGTCGCGCGCAACTGCATCGCCGAGCATTGCACCGAGGAGCCGCTCCCGCCGCCGAGCTGCGAGAGCGACTGCGAGGACCACGCCCACGGCGATTTCCAGCGCTGCATCGCCGACGGTGGAACCGAGGACGACTGCAAGATGCAGGCGCACGCGTCCTTCCAGGATTGCGTGGGGACACCCGACGATTGCGCCGCGGCCGGCGCCGCCGCGATGCAAGCGTGCGTCAACGAGCATTGCGTGCCGCTGCCGCCGAACACGTGCGCGGATAACTGCAAGTCGCTTGCGCAGCAGGCCGAGGACACGTGCCTGGCAGGCGAGACCGACGCGGCGACGTGCGACGCCCAGGCGCAAGCGATGCTCGAGCAGTGCCTGACGGATCAGTGCGGCGTGGCGCCGCCGTCCACCTGCACCGAAGAGTGCGAGGTGAAGGCGCAGCAGGGCTACAACAAGTCACTGAGCCGTGGCAGAAGCAGCGCCCGCGCTGCGCGCCACGCACAATTCCTTTTCCACCGCTGCGAGAAGCGCTGCGAAAAGAGCAACTAGACTTCGGCCGAAACGGGGGTGCGCGTCGCGCGGCGGCGCGCGCCCCCCGTATCGCCCGCGTCGCGACGCCCACGCCTGCGCTTCACGTCCTCACGCATGCCGCCACACCCTCGCTCTTCCTCACGTCTCGACTGCGGCTTTGGCCCTTGCCTCGGCCTCACATCTCCACTGCAGCTTGGAACGCGGGCCGCGCTTCGAGTCGCGCGACGTAATCTCCGAGCCGCGGATACGTGGCGTCGAGGACGCCGAGAGCCCGTGCCGCAAGCAGCGTGAAGCCCATCATCACGTCAGCGGCGGAAAACTCGGCGCCGAGGAGGTACTCCTTGCCGGCCAAGCCGCGCTCGACGAAATCGAGGGCGGTACGCGCGCGCTGCTGCGCGTCGGTAATGGCATTGGCGACCGTGTCCGCGTCCCGCAGATAGAGCGCGTGCCTGACGATCACGCCGAGTGGCGGAAACGCGGACGCCTCCGCGAAGTACATCCATTGCAGGAACTCGCCGCGCAGCGGTGAGCCGATCGCCGGCGCCAACCGCCCGTTTCCGTAGCGCTCGAGGATGTATTGGATGATCGCGCCCGACTCGCAGATCGTCACCTCGCCATCCTCGATCACGGGCAGCCGCCCGAGCGGCGTGTCCTGTGAGAAGACCTTCTCCTGCGGCGGCTTGAACGTGACCCGCCGCAATTCATACGGCAGCCCGAGCTCCTCGAGCAGCCAGCGAACGCGAATCGAGCGCGTGCGCGGCGCGAAGTAGAGAATGAGCATTGGTCCTCCGACTACGCGATCGGCGCCGCGCGCTCAAACGCCGCGCGGCGCCCGTCGCTCTCAGGCATGGCTAACCCGCGGCATCCGCGCGGCTGCGGCCGCCGGCTCCTCGCCCGCGCGACGGAACAGGTAGAGCAGCGGCCCGATGCTGCCGAGAAAGAGCGTCAGCACGAGGTACGGGATCGCCGACGTGTCGCGCGCACGCGCGTCGCGCCACATCCAGAGACTCACCATCGAGAGCGCGATGACGAGATCGATGAAGACCTGCAGCGTGACCGCGTTCATCGCGTGCAGATCGAAGAACGCGATGTAGCCGTGCTGCCAGATCGCGTAGGCGGTGAGCGCGACGAAGTCCGCGAGGAGAATGCCGATGCCGATTTGCTTGACGTTCATGACGGCTCCTTTCGTTGCGCCGTTGCAGGCGCACGGTCGAGCAGATCCAACCGCCGTGCCAGGCGCGGCGCTCACGGCGGATCGCGTGCGATCACGCCGGGCGCCGCGTCGGCGCGTGGCGTGGCCGCAACGCCGCGTGGCGCTGCTGCAACGTGCGCGACGATCAGCATCGCCGCGAGGACGAGCTCGACGGCGCAGAAGAGCCGCGGGACTGTGCCGGGCGGCCCATCGACGAGCGCGGCGAGCACGCGGCCCGCCGCCATGCCCGCGAGCGCCGTCGCAACCGCCACGAGCACGCCGCCCCGCAGCACTGGACGGCTGCGGGCAACGATCAGAAGCATCGCGACTGCGACGCCGAACCCGCCGTAAACGGCGCGCACCTCGTTCCGCCCGTCTATGGTCGTGACGCTCACGCCGAACGGGGCCAGTACCTGCGCCGGCGCGGCCAATGCGATCAGCCCCATCACCAGGAAAAACGTCGCGACGACGGCGATCAACCCGGACCCGACACGCATGGACGTCACCTCCGGCTCGCTGGCGCGGCCCGTCCGCGACACCCGCTCCCCGAACGCGGCGGTTGCACGTTGCGGGCCGCGTGCGAAACAATCGCGGCGGCGCGGCGATTGCAGGCGCGGCGATTGCAATGGTTCGGTGATTGCAATGGTTTCGAACGGCGCAGCGCTCTCGACATGAACGCCTCCACGCTCGACCACGAGTCGTCGACGACATGAACGCGGCCCAGCTCGACTACGAATCGCCTTCGCCGAACGTCGCGGCGCGCCGAGCTCGCGCGCTGCCGTTCGGCCGCGCACCGTGGTGGGGCGCGGCGGCCGGGATCGCCCTCGCGCTGATCGACACCGCGACGCTGTCGCGGTTCGGCATCACGTTCGCGATGAACGGCCGCGACGTGACCTTGCTCGTCGGCGCGTTCTTCGGCTCCTCGCTGGCGCTGTTCGGCTTCCTCGTCGGCGCGTTGATCGAAGGCCGGCGGCGCGATCGCGAGGCGGCGGCCGTGATCCGCACGCAAGTGGAGACGATCAGCGCCGCGCGCGCGCGTCTCGTGCAGAGCGAGAAGCTCGCGGCGCTCGGACAGCTCGCGACCGCGATCGCGCACGAGGTGCGAAATCCCCTCGCGGTGATCCGCTCCGCGGCGCAAGGTCTGTCCGAGGCCGCCGCAGCCGATGATGCGGAGGCGCAGCGCGCCTGCTCGTTCATCACTGCCGAGATCGATCGCCTGAGCAACGTCATCTCGTCGCTGCTCGCGTTCGCGCGGCCGCCGCAGCTCGCGCCGCGCGCCGTGCCGGTCGGCACGCTCTTCGATCGCGCGCTCCTCCTCGCCGCCGACGACCTCGCCGAAAGCGGCGTGCACGTACGGCGCGACGCCGCCGACGTGCCGGCGGTGCACGCCGACCCGGATCTGGTCTGTCAGGTGCTGCTCGGTCTGCTCGCGAATGCCGTCGAGGTCGTACCGGCGGGCGGCGAGATCGCCCTCGAGGCGCGACGCGCGGATGATGTCGTCGAGCTCGCGGTCGCCGACTCGGGGCCGGGCGTCGCGCCCGAGCTGCGCGAGCGCGTCTTCGAGCCGTTCTTCACGACACGGCCGCGCGGCACCGGTCTCGGGCTCGCGGTCGCGCGCCAGATCGTCGAGGCGCACGGCGGCCGCATCGCCGTCGCCGACCGTCCCGGTGGCGGCGCGCGCTTCGTCATGCGTCTGCCGATCGCGAACCCGCCCGCGAGGGCGGCGTGACCGCCCCGAGCCGCATCACGCCCGCGAGGGCGGCGTGACCCCGCGCGTCCTCATCGTCGACGACGAGGAGCGCATGGTCGGCGTCGTCGGCGCGGCGCTCGCGCGCGCAGGCTGGGAGTGCGAGGGCTGCGCGACGGGCGAGGATGCCCTCGCCGCGCTCGAAGCACGCGGCGCAGACGCCGTCGTGACCGACTGGAAGATGCCGCAGATGGACGGCATCGAGCTTCTGCGCCGGCTGCACGCCAAACGGCCCGGCCTGCCCGTGATCCTCCTCACCGCCTACGCCAGCATCCCGTCGGCGGTCGCCGCGATGCGCGAAGGCGCGTTCGATTACCTGACCAAGCCCTTCGACAACGACGAGCTGCGCGCCATCGTCGCCCGCGCGCTCGAGCTGACGCGGCTCGAGCGCGAAAACCGCTGGCTTCGCCAGGAAGTCGAGGGCCGCTACGGGGGCGACGAGGTGATCGCCGAGAGCGCGCGCAGCCGCGAGCTCCTGGCGCTCGTGCGCCGTGTCGCGCCGAGCCGCGCGACCGTGCTGATCCAGGGCGAGAGCGGCACCGGCAAGGAGCTGGTCGCGCGCCTGCTGCACTATTGGAGCGAGCGCGTCGGGCGTCCCTTCATCGCGGTGAACTGCAAGGCATTCGCGGAAGGGGTCCTCGAAAGCGAGCTCTTCGGTCACGAGAAAGGCGCCTTCACCGGCGCCAGCGCCGCGCGCGCGGGCTGCTTCGAGCGCGCGTCCGGCGGGACGCTCTTCCTCGACGAGATCGGCGAGGTGGGCGGCGACTTCCAGGCCAAGCTCTTGCGCGTGGTGCAGGACGGCGAGGTGCTGCGCGTCGGGGGCGCCGAGCCGCGCACGGTCGACGTGCGCGTCGTCGCCGCGACGAATCGCGTGCTGCGCGACGAGGTCGCCGCGAGCCGGTTTCGCGAGGATCTCTACTTTCGTCTGAACGTGATTCCGATCCAGCTCGCGGCGCTGCGCGAGCGGCGCGAGGACATCCTGCCGCTGGCGCGACATTTTCTTCGCCGCCACGCGGCGGCGGCGGGACGGCCGCTCGTGCTCACCGCGGACGCCGAGGCGGCGCTGCTCGCGCACGCGTGGCGCGGGAACGTGCGCGAGCTCGAGAACGCCATCGAGCGCGGCGTCGTCCTCGCACGCACGGACGCCGTCACCCAAGAGGACCTGCTTCTCGAAGAAGCGCCCGCCGCGAGCGGCGGCGAGGACGGCACGTTGCAAGCGACGCTCGACCGCGCGACGGCAACGCGCATCCGCGACGCGCTCGCCGCCGCGGGCGGGCACCGCACGGACGCCGCGCGCGCGCTCGGCGTCGACCGGACGACGCTGTACCGTTTGATGAAGCGGTACGGCGTACCCGGGTGAGACATGGCTGAGAACCGTTGACGCGGGACGAGCGGATGAGCGACGAGCACCTGGTCGTCATGCACGGCGACGAATTCGCGGTCGTCACGCTGAGCCGCCCGGCGAAGCGGAACGCGCTCACCTTCGCGATGCGGCGCGCCCTCGCCTCCGAGCTCGCGACGCTCGCCGCCGCCGACGACGTCGCGTGCGTGGTGCTGACCGGCGCGCCACCCGACTTCTGCGCCGGCATGGACTTCACCGCGTTCGGCGGCGACGCCGCGAACCGCCGCGAGATCGTCGAGTCCTCGACTGCGCTCTTCGCCGCCCTCGGCAGCTTCCCGAAGCCGCTCGTCGCCGCGGTGGAAGGCCGCGCGCTCGGCGGCGGTCTCGGCCTCGTGCTTGCCTGCGACGTCCGGATCGCCGGCCGCAGCGCGATGTTCGGCGTCCCCGAGGTCCGCTTCGGCGCCGCCGGCGGCTTCGCCGCGCTCCGCGCCGCCGTCGGCGACGGCCCCGCCCGCGAGCTCGCCCTCACCGCCCGCTCCTTCCCCGCCGACGAGGGATACCGCCTGGGCATGCTGGCCGATCTCGTCGACGACGGCACAGCGCTCACGCGCGCGACCGCGATCGCGCGCGAGCTGGCGTCGCTGCCGCGGCGCGGCCTGCTGCTGCAAACGGAGATCATCCGCGCGACCGCAGGCAAGCCGCTCGCCGAAGGCGTCGCCTACGAGGCCGAGGTGTTCCGCCGCGAGGTCTTGAAGCACTGACCCTGGCAAAATCGCCGGCATCGGTTCACCTTGTATCGATGCCGGCGGCCCGGCTGCAGCAATCGCGACGCGCGCACCGCGCGCCCACTCAGGCGCCGTCCGCGGGAGTCCGCGCGAGCGGCCGTCGCGCGTGGGGGCGGCTCTCGCCGCTGCTCGTCGTGCTGGCGGTGGTCGCGGCGTATTCCAATAGTCTCCATGCCGCGTTCGTCCTCGATGACGTCGAGATCGTCGAGACAGGAGCGTTGCACGATCTCTGGTCGTTGCGCCCGCTGACGGGCACGACGCGACCGCTCGTCCAGCTCTCGCTCGCGTTCAATTACGCGCTCGGCGGCCTGAACGTCGCCGGATACCACGCCGTCAACGTGACGATCCACGCGCTCGCGGCGTTGACGCTCCTCGGGGTCGTCGCACGCACGTTGCGCACGCCGCGTCTCCGGGCGCGCTGGAGCGACGCGGCGGCGCCGATCGCGCTTGCCGTGAGCGTCCTCTGGGCGGTGCATCCACTGCAGACGGAAAGCGTGACCTACGTCGTGCAGCGATCCGAGTCGCTGATGGCGCTGTGCTATCTGCTGACGATCTACTGCGTCGCGCGCGGCACCGCGTCTGCGCGTGCAGTGCCCTGGTACGCGGCCGCCGTCCTCGCCTGCGCGCTCGGGATGCTCTGCAAGCCGGTCATGGTGACGGCACCGATCGCCGTCATCCTCTACGACCGCGCATTTCTCGCTGATTCGTGGCGCGACACCTGGCGCGCGCGCCGGCCGCTGTACGTCGGCCTTGCGGCGACCTGGCTCGTCCTCGTGTGGCTGCTCGCGGGTCCCCACGAGTCGGCGGCGTCGGCGGGGTTCGGGATGCGTGATCTCACCGTCGGCGAGTACGCGCGGAGCCAGCCGGGGGTGATCCTGCACTACGTCCGACTCGCGTTGTGGCCGCGCGGCCTCGTGCTCGACTACGCGTGGCCGGTCGCGCACGGCGCGGCCGCGGCAGTTCCGACGGCCGTCGTCCTCGCCCTCGTCGCCGCCGCGGTGTGGGCGTTTCGCCGCCGGCCGCAGATCGGATTTCTCGCCGTCGCGTTCTTTCTCGTGCTCGCGCCGAGCTCGAGCGTGATTCCGATCAAGGATCTCGCGTTCGAGCATCGGATGTATCTCCCGCTCGCGCCGCTGATCGCGTTGGCTGTCATTGCCGGATGCGCCCTCCTGGATCGCACGCCGCTCGCGCCGGACGCTCGGCGTCGCGTCGGCGCGGCGCTCGTCGTCGTCCTCGCCGCAAGCGCGACCGCCCTCACGATCGCGCGCAACCGCGACTACGCGACGGCGGTCGCGATGTGGAGCGACGTCGCGACGAAGCGGCCCACGAATGCCCGCGCGCGCAACAACCTCGGCGACGCACTCTATGATGCGGGCAATGTCGACGCGGCCGCCGCCCAGCTGCGGACGGCGCTCGAGTTCGATCCCGGATACGCGGACGCGCACAACAATCTGGGGCGCGCGCTCGTCGCCCAGGGACGCTACGGAGAGGGAGAGTCGCAGCTGCGCGAAGCGACGCGACTCGATCCGAAGTCGGCGACCGCGGAGGACAATCTCGGCTTCGCGCTCGCGCGTCAGGGACGACGCCTCGAAGCGCAGGCACACCACGAAGCCGCGGTTCGACTCGACCCGGAATTCGCCGCGGCCCACAACAACCTCGGCGCAGTGCTCGTCAGCGGCGGCCGCTACGACGACGCGATCGTCCACTACCGCGAGGCGCTGCGGCTGAAACCGGACTACGTCGAACCGTACGCGAATATCGGGAGCGTGCTCCTCCGTGAGCACAACGCCGCGGAGGCCGAGCGATGGTATCGCGATGCGCTGCGGATCCGGCCGAGTTACGCCGAGGTGCATTACAATCTGTCGCTCGCGCTCGCCGCGCAGGGGAAGCACGCGGAGGCGAAGCGGCAGCTCGAGGAGGCCGTGCGCCTCAAGCCGGAGCTCGCAAACGCGGCCGCGCCGCCGAGCTAGAGCAGCGGCGGCCGACGCTAGCGCTCGCCGCCGAGCGACGGATCGAGTTGCAACGCCTTCGCGACGAAGCGATCGCCGTCCGCGACGTTGCCCAGCTGGCGCAGCGCCATGCCCTTATTGAGGTACAGCGTCGCGTTTGCCGGATCGCGGGCGATGGCGCCGTCGAAGAGCTCGAGGGCGCGCTGCGTTTCTCCGCTCATCGCGTAGACGATGCCGAGCTTCGTCATGAGTCCGACGTCGTCGGGCACCGACCGCAAGCCCTGCTCCAGGTATGCGCGTGCCTTCGCGAGATCGCCGAGCTCTTTACCGTAAAGCTCCCCCAGCGCAGCGTAGACGTCCGCACTCGGGTTGCGCGTGAGCAGCATTTCATAGCCGCGCACAGCGCTCTGAACATCGCCTTGCTCGGCGGCTTTTGCCGCGGTGTCGCGCACTTCGCTTTCCGTATCGGGATCGCGCACCTTCTTCGTGAGGGCTTTGGCGTAGTAGTCGAGCGCTTCCGGAAATTTGCCGTTTAGCGCAAGCGCGTACGCCATCATGTGCAGCGCCTCGAAATATCCCGGATGAATCCGCAGCGATGCTTGCAGATGATCGACCGCATGCGCGAGATGCTCACTCCGCGTGCTGCTTTGGTTCTCGTCGTCCGCCATCTGCAAATAGATGGCCGCGGCGACGCCTTGCGCGCGGGCGCTGTCGCTCGAGGTCACGACGTCGGTGAGCGCCAGCGTCGCATCGTTCCGCCACGCGAAGTTGCGCGCGAACGCGGTACCGGCGCCCGCCGCGATCACGAGCGCGCTGAGCGTCGCTGCGATCTCGCGCTTGCCCACGTGCTCGACGATCGTCCATGCCAGCAGCACACAGAACGCGAGCGACGCGACGTAGAGGAAGCGCTCGTTCATGAAGGTGTGCACGACGAACAGCAGGTTGCTGTAGAGCGCAAAGGTCGCGACGTAGAGCGCCACGCAAAAGCCGACGACCGTCCGGCGGCGCGCCCCCACGAACAGCAGGTAGCCGAGGACGACGTGAGCGACGAGGGACGCGAGGACGAGCGGGTGCGAGAACCTCACCAGCGGGACGTGGTACGGATAGTAGTCGTGCGTGAGCGGATACGGGAAGATCAGCAGCTTCAGATACCACAGCCACGTGAGCACGATCGTGGCGTACTTCTGCTCCGTGGTCGCGAAGAGAAACGGATTGTTCATGAGCGACGGCATCGCGGCCGTCTCCACCCGACCGATCGCCAGGAACCGGATGCCGACGTACACGACCGCCGTCACCACGAGCGGGATCGTGCTCCTCACGATCTCCGACGGCGGCTTGCGCTCGAAGAACCAGAGAATCAGCGGCCCGACGGCCAGGATGCTGATCGCCGACTCTTTGCTCATGAGCGCGAGAAAGAGGAGCCCGCACGCCGCAACGATCGCGCCGCGCCCTTTGGACGTCACGTATCGCAACCAGTACACCAGGGCGCCGAGGCCGAAGAGCAGGCTCAATACGTCGTCGCGACCTTTGATGTTGGCGACGACCTCGGTATGCACGGGGTGCACGGTGAAGAATGCGGTCGCGAGAAAGGCGACGTCGCGGTACCAAGGCGCGGTCGCCGAGCGCGGGAAGAGCCGTCGGAGCAGCGCGAAAAGGAGCAGCGTCGTCAGCGCGTAGCAGACGACGTTGACGAGATGGGAGATCGCGGGATTTTGGCCGAAGAGCTGATACTCGATCGCGTGCGTCGCGAGCGGCAACGGCCGGTATCGGCCGCCGGCGACGATCGACTTGTCGCTTCCGTAATAGCCGGTGAGCGCGTCGTGCGTGAAGATGTCTTTCAGGCCGGCGAGGCCGCGGACGGTGAAGGCGTTGTCGACGATGACGATCTTGTCGTCGAGCGCGTAGTCGAACCACAGCGTGTTGCCGTACGTGATCACCGCCAGAACGACCAGCACGACGGAGCGGAGACGCGACGACGGGGAAGCCGCGGGAGGCGGCGAATGACGTTGCGGGGCGCGCGGCAAGCGCGCGATGATACCGATCGCCGGTCGCCGCACGCAACGTACCGGAGCGGCACGTGAGCGCGGTCGAGACGCTCGTGTCGCGGATGCGCGAGCAAGCGGGCTGGTGTCGGAGGCTCGGCTCCCCGCTCTACGCGCATCTCCTCGAGAAAATCGCCGGCGACCTGCTCGCCGGCGGACCGTCATGCGACGTGCTCGCGGGTCACGGCGGCGATCCCCTCGCGTCGGCGCTGGCGCTCCGGTTGCTCGGCGCCGTGCATCGGTTGGCGCTCGAAGGCCGCGCTCCCGCGGTGGCGGCTCATTTCCCGTCGCTCGGCGGCGACGCCGTCCGCGACGATGCCTGGCCCGCCGTCCGCGCCCTGCTGACCGAGCGCGGCGACGTCGTACGTACGCTCCTCGCGCGTCCGGTGCAGACGAACGAGGTCGGCCGCAGCGCGGCGCTCCTCGGCGGCTTCGTCCGCATCGCCGCGGAAACGGAGCTGCCGCTCGCGCTCGTCGAGCTCGGCGCGAGCGCCGGTCTGAATTTGCGGTGGGACTGCTTCCATTATGCGGCCGACGGGACGACGTGGGGCGATCCGACGTCGCCCGTCCGCATCGCCTGCGACTTCACCGGCCCGCCTCCACGGCATGACGTCGCCGTGCGCGTCGTCGCGCGCGATGGTTGTGATGCCCACGCGATCGATCCGACGACGGACGACGGCGCGCTCACGTTGCAATCGTACGTCTGGGCCGACCAAACGGAGCGCCTCGCGCTCCTCCGCGCCGCGATCGAGGTTGCGCACACGGTTCCGGCACGCGTCGAACGCGCCGACGCGGCCGACTGGATCGCCTCACGTCTCGCGGCGCCGCGGACCGGCGTCGCGACCGTCGTCTATCATTCTATTTTCTGGCAGTACCTCGCCCAGGACACGCGCGCGGCCGTCACAGGCGCGATTCTCGCCGCCGGCGCCGCCGCGACGGCGGAGGCGCCGCTCGCGTGGCTGCGACTCGAGCCGGTCGGCCGCGAGGGCCCATTCGAAGTGCGGCTCACGTCGTGGCCGGGCGGGCACGAGCGCCGGCTCGGCGAGAGCAGCCCGCACGGCCGCCAGGTCCGCTGGTACGCGACGTGATCCGTGCCGGCGCTCGCCGGCGCGCGCATGCGATGGGACGTCGGCTGCATCATGTCGCATTGCCGGCAGCCGTCGAACGTCGGGAACGACGCCGATTGCGGTAGATCGCGGCTACTCGGCACGCGAGCAGCGGTGCACAATCGACGTTGCCGCTGCGCTCGAATCGTCCGCGCAGCGACGGCGTACGCATTGCGTCCGCCGATGATGGTCGACCCGAAGGAGCGCCATGCTCGTCCCCCTGCGCAGCATTTGCGGTCTCGCGATCCTCGCGGTCGTTTTGGCGACGGCGCAGTCTGCCAGCGGCAGCATCAGCGTGAGCTGCGCGCCGAGCGGCAGCGTCACCTTGTCGAATCCGAATCCGCCGCTTCTCGGCTCGAGCGTCACGGCGATCCCGTCGCAGGGCGTGGTCGAGCAGTCGGTGAACGGTGGCGCGTTCCTCGTCAAAGGCGTCGGCGACCCGATCTCGTGGGCGGCCAACTCGACCGTCAACTACCGCAATACCAGCGCCGCCGCGTCGGACTCGTTCAGCATCGGCGGTTTCGCGTTCAGCGTCACGATCACCGCCGGCCCGCCGCCGACGGCGACCACGACCACCACCAGCGACGTGACGATCACGGTCCAAGCGACCGACCAGGCGATCGGCGTCTCGGCGCAAGTGTCGCCGATTCCGCCGTCAGGAACGGTCACCTTCGCGATTCCCGGCGCCGGCAGCAACGCCGTCGCGACCGTGAACGCACAGGGCTCTGCCAGCGGCAACTTCGTCGTGACCGGCGGCACGCCGTCCGGCAACTACACGATCACGGCGACGTTCCACGGACCCGCGAATTACGCGAGCAGCTTCGGCACCGCGACGTTGCACATCAACTTCTTCACCACCGTGACCGCGCCCGCCCATGCGATGACCACGTACAACCCCGCGGCGCACGGCGTGGCGCTGAACGTCGCGGTGACGAGCCAATTCGGCGGCACCGTCGCCGTCGGCAAGGTGACGTTCACGGTCATGGACGGCGCGAACGCGCTCGGCAGTGCGGTCCAGTCGGGCACCGTCGCCGCCAACGCCGCGAGCGCCAACTTCAGCGTGCCCGCCGGCACCCCACCGGGCGACTACTCGATCACGGCCGATTACAGCGGCGGCGGCAACTTCCTCCCCAGCACCGGCTACGGCACGCTCACCGTGAACAAGGCGGATCAAGTCATCGGCTTCGGTCCGCTGAGCGACGTGCAATACGGCGTCGCGGCATTCGCCCTGAGCGCCACGCCCGGCGCGACGGGGAACCCCGTCACGTTCTCCGTCGTCTCGGGACCCGGCTCGCTTCAGGGCAACATGCTCACCGTGACCGGCGGCGGCGCGATCGTCCTCAAGGCCGACGAGGCGGGCGACGCGAACTACAACGCCGGCGTCGCGCAGACGACCCAGCACGTCACGCCGGCGCCGCTCACCGTCACCGCCGATCCGCAGACGCGCGTCTACGGCGCGGCGAACCCGACGCTGACGTTCAGCGCCGCGCCATTCCTGAACGGCGACACCGCCGCGACGACGCTGACCGGCGCGCTCGCGACCACCCCGCCGTCGAGCCCGGTCGGCTCGTACCCGATCACCCAAGGCACGCTCGCGTCGACGAGCTATGCCATCACCTTCGTCGCCAGCACGCTGACGGTGACGAAGGCGACGTTGACCCTCACCGCCGACCCGCAGTTCAAGGTCGCGGGCGCAGCGAATCCATCGCTCACGTATTCGTTCAGCGGCTTCGTCAACAACGACGACGCGAGCGCCGTCGGCGGCGCCGCCGAGCTGCAGACCTTCGCCGACGACACGAGCCCGCCCGGCGACTACCCGATCCTCTTCAGCGGCACCTCGCTCAGCGCCGTCAACTACATGTTCGATCTCGTGAACGGCGTGCTGCACGTCGCGAATCCGCCGGGCAGTCAGGTCGACGAGATCGATGCCGCGAGCTGCGAGGCAACCGACCTCACCGTGCATTGGTCACGCACCGACGGCGAGACCGACCCGGTGACCTTCTCCGTCTTCGTGTCCGAGGATCACGGCGCGTTCGTGCCGCTCGTGACCGACACCACCGACACGTCGGCGCCGTTCACCGGCACCCTCGGCAAGACGTACGGCTTCTACAGCGTCGAGAAGGACGAGGTCGGCAACGTCCAGCAGCCGCCCGCGATTCCCGACATCGAGTACGTGATCGCGGCCTGCGACGGCAACGACCTCGCGGTCACGAAGATCAAAGCGCCGAAGACGGTCACCCTGACGCAGAAGGTCCCTGCACGTCTCGTCCGTGTGAAAGTCGAGATCCAGAACCGCAGCCCGCATCCGGAAACCGTTCCGGACCTCGTCGCGCTCGGGAAGCTGGCGCACTTCGACGTCGGGTCGAACGGCCTCGGCTGCGTCGCGCCGCTCGCGATCGTGCACGCCGGCAAGCCGCAGAAGAAGCTGCCGCTGACGCTCAAGTCGAAAGCGAAAGTCCAGGTGCTCTTCGACCTGCCGATCGCGTGCGCCAACGACGCCGCAAAAGGCACGGGCCACGAGGACTATCGCCTCACCGCGCACGTCTCCCACTCGGCGCTCGGCAGCGGCGACGCGCACGTTGCCGACGACGCCTGCCCGCGCACGGTGACGCCACCCGGCGAGATCGACCCGTTCCCCAACGGCAAGATCCTCGACAAAGGATGCGGCGCGAAGCAGCCCGACAAGACGCTCGGTCTGCCGCTGCTCGTCGACGTCCTCGTGAAGCCGTGACGAACCGGGAGCCGTGACGAGCCTACGGCGCGATCGAGTCGCGTCGAATCCGCAGTCGTAATCGACGCCGTTCAGCCGCGCGAGCGACCCGCCTTCGCGCGCACGCGCCGCAACGCCGGCACGTCGCGGACGCCGACGCTGCGGCGGCAGAAGCGCAGGAGCGAGGCGACGATCTCGGCTTCCGACGCGGTGTCGTCGGCGATCGGTGAGAGCGGCCCGACGAGCGTTTCGCTGATCACGCCGACGAGCGCCGCCGCAGTGAGGTCGGGGTTCTCGTTCGGGAGCTCGCCGGCGGCGATGCCTTGGCGCAGCAGCGCTGCCATGGCGCGGCAGTAGCTGCGGCGATAGGCGAGGCGCTCGGCGTCGACGAGCGGATCGACCGGCTCGTAAACGAGCGCCCACGCGAGCCGAGGGTTGCGCAAGGCGCGGCGGGCATACGTCGCGACGACCGCCTCGAGCCGGCCCATGAAGGTCTGCGCCTGATTCGCCGCCGCGTTCATCTCGGCGAGCTCGCCTTCGCCCGCGGCGCGCAGCACCTCGACGAAGAGCTCCGCCTTCGAGGGGAAGTGCCGATAGAGCGCGCCCGCCGAGACGCCGGCGCGGCGCGCGATCGCGAGCACCGAGGCGCCGGCGTACCCGCCGCGCTCCAGCACCTCACGCGCCGCGTGGACGAGACGCGCACGCGTGCCGTCGGGTCGCGCGCTGCGACGTCCGACGCCAGTGGGTGACGGCCGCCGTGGTGTCGTCATCGCGAAGGCGTGCCGTCCGGCCGCGCCGGCGGACGGCTCTTCCCGAACTCCAGCGCGGCGTCCAGCTCGCGGTGGAAGTGGCTGATCAAGCCCTCGAAGCGGCCGAACTCGAAGAACTCGTTGGCGCCGCTGGCGAGCGCGCGTTGAATCGCGCACACGACCTCACGGTCCTCGGCGGCGCCGATGGTGACGAAATCGCCGCCGCGCTTGATCGTCGTCTGCGCCTCGACGTCGTCGGGACTGCGGGTCGTCAGGATGTACGTGACGAGGACGGTGCGGTCGACGGCCACGGGGTCGAGCACCGTCATGAAGATGTTGGCGGGGAACGTCGCGATCATGACGTTCGGGAAGAGGTGGTAGACGTACGTCAGCTTCCCGTCCACCGACCAGTCGGCCGGTGCCATCGTACGCAGCTTGTTGACGGCGCGGTACGGGAACGCGATGCGATGATTGCGACCGAAGGTGTCGATGACGTTCAGGTTGTCGAACTGCACCGGGTAGAACGTCTCGGTGTGCGTCGACCGGATGTGGTAGCCCTCGAGAAAGCCCTCGGCGAAAATTTTCCAGTTGACCGGCACCTCGAGCTCGGCGGACTGCAGCAACCGGTGCTGCGGGCTGATGATCGGCGGCAGCTGGTCGAGGCTCGCGCCCGGCGGGGACGGCGCGTCCTGAGTGACGAACACCATGCCGGCGACCTCGGCGGTCGCGAGCGGCACGAGACCGCGCGCGCTCTTGTCGAGACCGGGGAAGCCGTACTCGTGCGGGACGTGTCGAAGCGCGCCGTCGAGGCCGTACGTCCAGCCGTGGTAGCGGCACACGAACGCCTTCTCGCAGCCGGCGCCGGCGGCGAGCTGCGTGCCGCGATGGCGACACGCGTTGCGGAAGGCGCGCGCGCGGCCGTCAGCGCCGCGCACCGCGAGGATCGGCGTCCCGGCGGCGTCGCGCGCGACGTACGATCCGCTCTCGGGCAGCGCCGCGGAGGGGCAGAACGGCGTCGGATAGCGTCGCAGAACGAGCTCGCGCTCGGCGGCGAAGCGCTCCGGCGAACGGTAGTTCTCGACCGGCTCGCGCCACGTCTCGGCGCTCAGATCGGTCGTGCGGTTGTCGATGTGGTCGAAGATGCGCTGCACCACGGTCGCATCGTCCCTCACGGACATCGTGCTCATGGTCGACTCCTTTCGCGGCGGCACGGCCGCGCGCTTCACGTGACGTCGCCGCGCCGCCACGCGCCCGACGCGTAGCGGTCGAGGCCGCCGAACATCTCGCCCGTCGCAAGCGTCGCCATCCCGTGGCGATACTCGCCGGCCAGCGCTTCCGCGAGCCCGAGCGACCACTGCTCGTAGGACGACTGGCGATCGCTGCGCAGCGCCGCCTGCGGCCAGCGCGCGATGTCGCGCGCGAGCGCGACGGCCTCGGACAACGCCCGACCGGGCGGCACGAGACGGTTCGCGATCCCCATGCGCAGCGCCTCCTCGCCCGAGACGCCGCGGCCGGTGAGGATCAGATCGAGCGCGTGACTGTGGCCGATCAGCCGCGCGAGCCGGATCGTTCCGCCGTCCATGAGCGGGATCCCCCAGCGCCGGCAAAACACCCCGAACACGGCGTCCTCGGCCGCGACGCGCAGATCGCACCACGCGGCGAGCTCGAAGCCGCCTGCGACCGCATGGCCTTCGATCGCGGCAATGACCGGCTTCGCGAGGAGCATGCGCGTCGGTCCGACCGGTCCGTCGCCGTCAGGTGTAACGCGGGTGACGCGATCCGGATCGCCGCCGCGCATCGCCTTCAGATCGGCGCCGCAACAGAACTTGCCGTTCGCGCCCGTGAGCACCGCGACCGCGAGCGCCGGGTCGGCCTCGAAGCGGCGGAGCGCGTCCACCAGCGCGTCGGCGGTCGGGCGATCGATCGCGTTTGCGACCTCCGGCCGGTCGAGCGTGATGACGACGATCGGAGCGTCGGGTTCGTAGTGGACCGCCATGCAACTCCTCCTTGGGCGCCCGGCATCAGGCAGCGACATTTGTCGCGCTCAACGGTGAATGCGGATTCACTTTCTAGTGAATCAGCATTCACGACACAAGAGGCCTGCTGCTAGACGCTCGAACACGTCGCGCAGCGCCTACTGCTCGTTCTCCGCGAGGAGCGAACGCATGCCTGCGCTGCGTATACGTGACGCCGAAAAGGCGACTCGTCACCCGATGGTGCCCGCCTTGAGCGCGCGAATCAAAGGCTCGAGGTAGCACCCTGATATCATTCGCTTCGGCATCAAGCTTTCCGTCTGGACGGCGACGATCCAATACCGCAGGCTGTCGTCCACCTGCTGGAATCCAAATATTGGACCGCCACTCATACCGTCAAAATCACGCAGCTGAGATTCCGTCACCGCGTCGCGCTTGATCTCGCCATAAAAGCGCTGGACGTCAACCGGACGAAAATACTCCGGACGCGTCATTATCCGCGTTACCGGAAACGACATAACCATCTTACTCATGTTCCCGTTCGGGAGTAACTCGATTCCTTTCGTAGGAAGCCCCAGTACGCTGAAGCCGTCGAAATGCGCCGGCCACGCAGGTTCCCACACGCTTTCGTCACCGGCGACAATGTGGTTGTCAGCGAGACGACGAGCAGTGTCGCCGTCGATATGTATCACCCCGTAGTCATTGCTCGTTTCGCCAACGACGCGGCGTTTCGCCCCGGCAAGGTCGAATGGAACCGGTTCGTCGCGTTTTCCCTCTAATGACCATCCATCGTCGAGAAACCACCCATCTAGCTTGTCACCACGCTTCAGTGCGCGATCGATAGGGCCTAAGATGTGCCCCGCCGTGATGAGTCGCCACTTTCCTGCAACCGAAATAACGAACGCCGAATAGGCGTCGTGTACAAACTTCTCGAGCGTGGATGCAGGATCAGTCCAATACAGACTGACGAAGTGTTTGCTCAAAAATCGAACCGCCCGCTCGTGCGCCACGATGTCATCCTCCTCTCGCATCGATCGAGCCGTGTGCATGCCTGCCCACATGGTCCCGAACGGGATCAGCATAGCGACGATCGAGGAGCAGCACAGCGATGTCGTTGTCTCGGACCGCGCGTAGGTTCGCCTGCGATATCGTTCGAGGTCGAGCTACTACTACCGCGAAGCTAGCGCGCCATCGCGCAAGCCTGTCAGCCGGTCCGTCACACGACTCGCCATCCGGCGGTGAAGACGTTCGCGGATGCGATAGCTCACGATTTCGGGCCGCCGATCGCGCCCGAATCACGCGTCAGTCTCCTAGAGGCAACACCGTGGGCGACAACCGCGCGCCGGCGTATGCTGATCCACGTGGCGAGCAAGGGCGAGCGCGTCATCCTCGACGTCGACGGCCGTGAGGTCGCGATCTCGAACCCGAGCAAGGTCTACTTCCCCGAGGCGGGGATCACCAAGCTCGAGGTCGTGCGCTACTGCCTGGCCGTCGCCGCAGGCGCACTGCGCGGAGCCGGCGGACGGCCGAACGTGCTCGTCCGCTACGCCGACGGCATTCACGGCGAGTTCTTCTACCAGAAGCGGGCGCCGGTCTCGCGACCGCCGTGGATCGAGGTGGTCGCGCTGCGTTTCCCGTCCGGCCGCGAGGCGGAGGAGATCGTGCCGCGCGACGCCGCCGCGCTCGCGTGGATGGCGAATCTGGGCTGCCTCGAGCTCCACCCGCACCCGGTACGCGCCGAGGATCTCGACCATCCCGACGAGCTCCGCGTCGACCTCGACCCGATGCCCGGCATCGAATGGCCGCAGCTCCAAGACGTCGCGCGCGTCGTCCGCGAGGTCCTCGGCGATTTCGGTCTCGTCGGCTGGCCGAAGACGTCGGGCTCGCGCGGCATCCACGTGAACGTCCGCATCCATCGGCGGTGGTCGTTCACCGAGGTGCGGCGCGCGGCGCTCGCGGTTGCGCGCGAGGTCGAGCGCCGCGCACCCGCGCTCGCAACGAGCAAGTGGTGGAAGGAGGAGCGCCACGGCGTCTTCCTCGACTACAACCAGAACGCCAAGGATCGCACGGTCGCGAGCGCGTACTCGGTCCGGCCGAAACCGGATGCGCGTGTCTCCGCGCCCGTGACTTGGGACGAGCTCTTCGAATGCGCGCCCGGGGACTTCACGCTGCGAACGATGCCCGCTCGCTTCGCCGCGATCGGTGATCGCCACGCGCGCATCGACGAGAGCCCGTGCGCGCTCGACGCGTTGCTGGAGCTCTCGGCGCAGCAGGAAGCGGCGGGGCTCGGCGACGCGCCGTGGCCACCGCATTACGCGAAGCAGGCGGGCGAGCCGCCGCGCGTGCAGCCCTCGAAGCGCAAGGGCCCGACGCCGAGCGGGCGGCGCGCGTCGACGAAGCCGCTCATCGAGATCGGCCGCGCCGCGAAAAAGGACGACGCGCTCGCCGGTCTGGAGCGCTGGAAGGCGCGTCACGCGCGCGCCGCGTCGCATCTCGAGCCCGCCGACGTCCTCGTCGACTCGATGCGCGGGCGGTCGTCGACGTGGACACGCGTGCGCGTGAACCTCGAGCACGTTCCGCCGCGCCTG
>WNFR01012722.1_pt1 | contig 21906 bp, 23 predicted proteins | sample 5400221 | NCBI WGS metagenome assembly WNFR01 (sample SAMN13153357, study PRJNA577476) | soil metagenome | isolation source: 40 cm soil under Madrone tree | place: USA:California | collected 2016-06-14 | reverse complement strand
AAGGGCTACCGCAGCTACGAATTCTCCGGCTTTTGCATTCCTCCGGAGGAGGCGACCGAGCGGTTCGACGAGGCGATGGAGGTGATCCGCAAGGCGTGGACCTCGCCGGGCCGGTTCTCCTATCACGGCAAGCGCTGGAAGTTCGACAATGTGGTCGTCGAGCCGAGCCCGATCCAGCAGCCGCACCCGCCCTTCTGGCTCGGCGCAGGCAGTGCGGAATCGATCCGCCGCGCGGCGCGCGAGGGCTACAACCTGCTGCTCGATCAGATCGCCCCGACCGATCTGATCATCGACCGCGTTGCCACCTTCCGCCAGGAATGCGAGCGGGTCGGCCGGCTCTACGACCCGATGATGGTCGGCGTGACCCGCGGGCTGCAGATCGTGCACAACGAAGAGGAGCGCAAACGGGCCATCGTCACCCGCCGGCAGGTGCTGAAGAACATCGGCGATCTCGCCCGGGGCCCCGGCGCCGAGCGCTATGCCCACATCAAGGAAGACGAGGATTCGTTCGTACTCGACGACGCGCCATTGCTCGGCACGCCGGAGGAGATCATCGCTCAGCTGAAGCGGCTGGAAGCGGGTGGCGTCGAGAATGTGCTGTTCGCCGCGCCGGGCGCCTCGGTCGCCGGCCTGCGCACCTTCGCCGAGGAGATCATGCCGGCCTTCGACCGCGAGCCGATGGCCCTCGCCCAGGTTTAATATTCTCACAATGAGACAGTGAGGCGGTGAGATAGCCCGAATCTCACTGCCTCACTGTCTCATTGTGAATAATTCCGGGGGAATACTGATGGAACAGCGGGTCGCGATTGTTACGGGCGGGTTGCGCGGTCTTGGCCGGGCGATGGCCTTCGGGCTCGCTCGCGAGGGGCACAACGTCGTGGCGATCGGCCATATCGACGCGGATGTCGTAGAGATCGAGGCGGCAACAGCCGGCTCCAATTTAGCCGGGCGAGTCCTGCCGCTGCTCGCCGATCTGCGCCAGCCGGCCGACTGCAACCGCGTCGTCGCGATGGCTCGGGAGCGCTTCGGTGGGGTTCACATCCTCGTCAACAACGCCGGGCTGACCTTTACGACGATCGACCCGGCTCGTTTCCGCCGCGCCGAGCCGCAGAAATTCTGGCAAGTGCCGGACGACATCGTGCGTGCCGTGATCGAGACGAACTACATCGCCGCCGACCAGATGGCCCGCCGCGTCGCGCCCATGATGGTGGAGCAGGGTTGGGGCCGCATCGTCAACGTGACGACCAAGCTCGACACGATGAACCGCCCGCACACCTCGCCCTACGGCGCCTCGAAGGCGGCGCTTGAAATGGCGACCGAAGTGTGGGCCAAGGAGGTGGAGGGGACGGGCCTGACGATCAACATCGTTAACCCCGGCGCCGGCGCCAATACGCCGGGCATGGCGGAAGAAATGCGCGCAATGAGCCGCGAAGGCCGCGCCCCGCGCCTCGTCGAACCGGAAGAAATGGTCCCGTCGCTCCTCTGGGTGGTCTCCCCCGCCGCCGACAACGTCAACGGCTACCGCTTCGACGCCAACCTCTGGGACCCGTCCCTGCCGCCCGCCGAAGCCGCGCGCCGCGCCGGCCGCCCCGCCGGCTTCGAAATGCACCCACAACCGGTGTAAGGACGCATTTGGCGCGTCATTTGCGCCGATCATAGCACAACCGCAAACACTCCCACCGAGGGGAATGAACGGGGAGGTCGGCGCCTCGTACCCACCCTGATACCGCGCGCGGGGTCAAAGGCGGGATTGAGCTGGTCATCGAAGCGGGGTATCTTCATTTATATATAAATTCTTCCAAGGCGCCCTCCATGCCGCTCAATATCAAGGACCCGGCGACGGAAAAATCGGTGCGCGAGCTTGCGGCACTCACCGGAGAAACAGTCACGACCGCGGTCCGTAGGGCGGCGGAAGAGCGCCTGCTGAGGGTCCGGCGCGGCAAGACCGGTCGTCGCCTCGCTGCTGAAATCGTGGAGATCGGCAAGCGTTGCGCCTCCTTGCCGGATCTCGATACGCGGCCGGCAGACGAGATCCTGGGGTATGACAAACATGGGCTGCCTCGCTGATGGTCATCGACACCTCGGCCATCATCGCTGTCCTGTTGGACGAAGCGAACGCAGTCGGCATTGCCCAGGCGATCGAGTCCGGTTCTCCGCGCCTCCTATCGGCGGCGAATTTGCTGGAAGCGTCGATCGTGATCGAGAGCCGAAAGGGCGAGGTAGGTGGGCGCGAGCTCGATTTGCTTCTCTACCGCGCCGCGATAGAGGTTGTCGCGGTGGATCAAGACCAGGTCGAGATCGCTCGGCTCGCCTGGCGGCGATTCGGGAAAGGGCGACATCCGGCCGGGCTGAATTATGGCGACTGCTTTGCCTGTGCTCTCGCAAAAGCCCGTCGGCTACCGCTGCTGTTTCAAGGCGACGATTTTTCACAAACCGATATCGAAGCTGCCGCTACTGTCGATGCAAGCACATCCGATGCCTGAGAATATCGGCGCCTTCTGGTACTCTGTGCCAAAATCCGCATTTCTCTCCACGATCCTTCTTTTCGAGGGAAAGAAAACTTGAACCGGGAAGCGCCGCAGTGACCCGCTTGTTGCGAATGAGCAGGCTGATCGATGCTTTGAACGAGCGGGTCGGCCACGCGGTTTATTGGCTGATCCTGGCCGCGGTGCTCGTCAGCGCCGGCAATGCCACGATCCGCTATGCCTTCGATATGAGCTCGAATGGCTGGCTCGAGCTGCAATGGTACTTGTTCTCGGCGGTCTTCCTGCTCGCCTCGGGTTATACCCTGCGGCATAACGAGCATGTCCGGATCGACGTCATCATCGGCCATCTGCCGCCGCGGGTACGCGCCTGGATCGACCTCGTCGGCGGCCTGCTGTTCCTGCTGCCGATGGCGACCCTCATCCTGGTGCTGTCGTGGCCGATGTTCATCGAGTCCATTGTGCGCAACGAGTTTTCGGCCGATGCCGGCGGGCTGTTGCGCTGGCCGGTGAAGCTCTTAATGCCGTTCGGCTTTCTGCTGCTGGTGCTGCAAGGCTTGTCGGAGATCATCAAGCGCGCCGCCTTCCTGCGCGGCCATATTCCCGATCCGCTCGAACTGCATCGCGAGCCGATGGCCGAGGAGTTTCTCAAAGGCGCGGTCGAATGACCGCCTTTGTGATCGCCAACACGGCGCCGCTGATGTTCGCGGCACTGGTCATCTTTTTGCTGCTCGGTTATCCGGTCGCCTTCTCGCTCGCCGCCAACGGACTCTTGTTCGGCATCATCGCGATCGATCTCGGCCTGCTGCAGCCGCAATTGCTACAGGCCCTGCCCGAGCGCGTGTTCGGTATCATGCGCAACGACACGCTGCTCGCGATTCCGTTTTTCACCTTCATGGGGCTGATCCTCGAACGCAGCGGCATGGCCGAGGATCTGCTCGAAACGATCGGTCAGATGTTCGGGCCGGTGCGCGGCGGGCTGGCTTATGCCGTCGTTTTCGTCGGCGCGCTGCTGGCAGCGACTACCGGCGTGGTGGCGGCGTCGGTCATCTCGATGGGCCTGATCTCGCTGCCGATCATGCTGCGCTACGGCTACGACCGGCGGCTCGCGGCCGGCGTCATCACGGCCTCCGGCACCTTGGCGCAGATCATCCCGCCGAGCCTCGTGCTGATCGTGATGGCCGATCAGCTCGGCCGCTCGGTCGGCGACATGTACGAGGGCGCCTTTATTCCGGGGCTGTCGCTCGCCGCGCTCTATGCCGTGTTCGTTTTAGTCATGACGATCGTCAGGCCGGGCGCGGCGCCGGCCTTGCCGCCCGACGCCCTGACGATGCGCGAGGACAACGGCAAGGCCGGCTACCCGACCCTGCTCGCGGTCGCCGTGCTGGCCGCACTCGCGGCCTATCTGTTGACCGGATACATGCACGCGATCTGGGCCTGCGGTCTCGCCGGCCTCGGCGCCTATCTCGTGGCGCTCGGCGACCGGCTCCTCAGGACCAATCGGCTGAGCCGGCTGGCGCAAGAGGTCGTCATCGTCATGATGCCGCCGCTGGCCCTGATTTTTCTCGTGCTCGGCACGATTTTCGTCGGCATCGCGACGCCGACCGAGGGCGGCGCGATGGGCGCCACCGGCGCGCTGGCCATGGCGCTCGCCAAGCGTCGGCTCAGCTGGTCACTGTTGCGACAGGCGATGGATTCGACCGCGAAGCTGTCATCGTTCGTCATTTTCATCCTGATCGGCGCGTCGGTCTTCACGCTGACCTTCCGGGGGGTCAACGGCGACCTCTGGGTCGAAAGCCTCTTGACCAGCCTGCCCGGCGGCCAGATCGGCTTTCTGATGGTCGTCAACGCGATGGTGTTCGTGCTGGCGTTCTTTCTCGATTATTTCGAGCTGGCGTTCATCGTCATCCCGCTGTTGCGCCCGGTGGCCGACAAGCTCGGCATCGATCTGGTCTGGTTCGGCGTGCTGCTCGGCATCAACATGCAGACCTCTTTCCTGCACCCGCCGTTCGGTTTCGCCCTGTTCTATTTCCGCAGCGTGGCGCCGATCCGCGACACGATCGATCGCATGACCGGTCGGCTGGTCGCGCCGGTGACGACGGCGCAGATCTATTGGGGCAGCGTGCCGTTCGTGATCCTGCAGCTGGCGATGGTTGCGACGGTGATCGCCTTTCCCGGCATGGTGCTGGCATCGCTCGACAAGGGCCCGAAGATCGATCCGAGCAAGATCCAGATCGAGGTGCCGCAGGTTGTGCCCAGCGAGACCCCGCAGATCCGGTTCAAATAGCGCTCACCGGTCGGCTCAGGTTTTCGACAGCATGTAATTGTCGAACGGCTGTTCAACGACGCGGAACCATTGGTGCTCGTCGTCGAGGAATTTCTTCCACGGCTCGTAGACCGTCTTGAATTTGGGATTTTTCGCCGATTCCTCGGCGTAGAACTCCTGGGTCGCCTTGTAGCAGGCGTCGAGGATCTCCTTCGAGAACGGCCGCAGCTGCGTGCCGTTGGCGATCAGCCGGCGCATCGCCGCGACGTTGTCGGCATCGTATTTTCCGACCATCCACCCGTTGGCTTCGGCGCAGGCGGCGGTCAATATCGCCTGGTAGCTCTTCGGCAGTTTCTGCCACTCGCCGAGATTGACATAGGCCGTGAGCTGCGCTTGGCCCTCCCACCAGCCGGGGGTGTAGTAGTATTTCGCGACCTTGTAGAAGCCGAGCTTCTCATCGTCGTAGGGACCGACCCACTCGGCCGCATCGATCGTGCCTTTTTCCAGCGCCGGATAGATATCGCCGCCGGGGATCGTTTGCGGCACCACGCCGAGCTTGCTCAAGATTGTCCCCGCCATCCCGCTGCCGATGCGGAACTTGAGCCCTTTCAGGTCGTCGACAGTCTTGATCTCCTTGCGGTACCAGCCGCCCATCTGTGCCCCGGTATTGCCAGCCGGGATATTGTAGACGTTGTAATCCTTGAAGAAGTTGCGCAGCAACTCCAACCCGCCACCATGCGTCATCCAGGCATTCATCTGCCGCGCATTCATGCCGAACGGGATCGTGCAGTCCAAGCCGAAGGTCATGTCCTTGCCACCATAGTAGTAGCTGGCGGTATGGCCCATCTCGACGGTGTTGTTCTGCACCGCATCGAGCACCTGCAGGGCCGGGACGATCTCGCCGCCGGCAAAGGTGCGGATCTGGAACTTGTTGTCGGTCGCCTCGGCAACCCGCTTGGCGAGATATTCAGCACCGCCATACAATGTATCTAGGCTCTTGGGCCAGCTCGCGGCGAGACGCCATTTGAGCTCCGGTTGCGACTGCGCGATCGCCGGTGCGGCAATCGCCGCGGTCGCAAGACCCACACCTCCCGCGGTCATGAACGAACGGCGCTTCATGGTCGGGCCTCCTCCCTGCTCGATTCTTGGCTGATCATACACCAGAACGTTGTCGCTGCCGCCGCGAAAGCGGGAGGCCGGAGCGGGCGATCGGACCTTGCTGCCGCTGGATCATAGGTATCGCAGCCAGAGGTAGAGGTTGCTGATGCCGATGCTGGTCAGCATCACGACGAGGCCGTATTTCGTGAAGGTCAGGAAGCTGAACCGGATCCCGCTGCGCTCGGCGATCCCGGCCACGGCGAGATTGGCCGAGGCACCGATCAAAGTGCCGTTGCCGCCGAGACACGCCCCCAGGGAAAGCGCCCACCACAACGGCATGACGTGCTCGGTTCCGCCGAGATGCGGCGCCATCTCCTTGATCAACGGGACCATCGCGGCGACGAACGGGATGTTGTCGACGATCGCGGAGAGAACCGCCGAGCTCCACAGTATCACCACGGCGGTGGTTGCCGGGTCTTCCCCGGTCGCTGTCAGCAGCCGGCGCGCCGCGATGTCGAGGATGCCGGCGGCATCGACGCCGTGCACGACGACGAAAAGGCCGATGAAGAAGAAAATCGTTATCCAGTCGATGTCGTTGAATGTAGCGGTTACTTTTATCGTCTGCTGTTCCATTTCGCGGTGGTGCTCGATGTTGTGACACAACATCAGAATCGCGGCGCCGAGCAGCGCGATCGTGCCGGGCTCGAGATGCAGGGGCCGCGCGAAAACAAAAGCCGCGATCACCGCGCCGAGGATCACGAGCGAGGTCCGCATCAGCGGCGGATCGACGATCATGCTGCGCTCGTCGAGCGCCATGACGCGGGCCCGCGCCTCTCGCGTCGCCCGCAGCTTGGTGCCCCAGATCAGGTGCGTCAGCGCGACCAGGACCGCCATCACAATGACGATGACCGGCGTCAAATGAACGACGAAGTCGTTGAAGCTGAGATTTGCCGCCGAGCCGATGATGATGTTGGGAGGGTCGCCGATCAGGGTCGCGGTCCCGCCGATATTTGAGGCGAACACCTCCGCGACCAGAAAGGGATAGGCCGGTATCTCGAGCTCTCGAGTGACCCCGAGCGTCACCGGGGCGATCAACAGGACGGTCGTCACGTTGTCGAGGAATGCCGATACTACGGCGGTCACGACAGACAGCATCGCCAGAATTGCCCAGGGTTGCGCCCGCCCTTGCTTCGCCGACCAAACGGCGAGGTATTCGAACATGCCGCAGCGGCGGGAAATCGAGACCAGCATCATCATGCCGGTCAAAAGGGCGATCGTGTTGAAGTCGATGCCGCGGACCGCTTCCTCCTGGTTCAATATGCCCGTTAGGATCATCAGCCCGGCGCCGAGCAGCGCGATGATCGACCGGTTGATCCGCTCGGCGATGATCAAAAGATAGGTAACGGCGAAGATGATCAGCGCGGGCCAGACCGGATTCAGTCCAAAGATGATCGAGGAGTTGCCGGTTAGTTGATCCATATCGTGTCGGCGACCATCAGCATCCTACGCAATGGTGGCGTCCCGCTCTTGGCCCCTATAGTGTCGCCGCGCTCGTAACAGATCCGCCTTTCTTGAAGAAGGGGCCCGTCTTTGGAACAGCGAAATCTGGGCAAATCCGGGCTCCGCGTTTCGGTTATCGGCCTCGGCTGCAACAATTTCGGCGGCCGCATCGATCTCGAGGCGACGAAGAAGGTCGTGCACAAGGCGCTCGATCTGGGGATCACCTTCTTCGACGAGGCCGACACCTATGGCGATCCCCGCGGCAGCTCGGAGACATGTCTCGGTCAGATCCTCGGCGATCGCCGCAAGGACATCGTGCTGGCGACCAAATTTGCACGTCCGATGGACGCCGCCGGCCGCTTTCAGGGCGCGTCGCGGCGCTATATCATGGCCGAGGTCGAGGCGAGCCTGAGGCGCCTCAAGACCGACTGGATCGATCTCTACCAGCAGCACCAGCCGGACCCGCTGACGCCAATCGAGGAGACGTTGCGGGCGCTCGACGATCTCGTCCGGCAAGGGAAGGTCCGCTACATCGGCTGTTCGACCCTGCCAGCCTGGCAGGTCGTCGAGGCGCGATGGACATCGACGCATCTCGGCCTCCACCGCTTCATCTCTTGCCAGGAGGAGTATAGCCTGCTCGCCCGTGGGCTCGATCGCGAGATGATGCCGGTGCTGGGGGCTTACAACCTCGGGCTGATCCCGTTCCGCCCGCTGGCGGATGGTCTGCTGACCGGCAAATACAAACGTAGCGCGCCACCGCCTCCCGGCACGCGCCTCGGCACTATGGCGCGAGCGGCGGGCCGCAATCTGACCGACAACAATTGGGCGACCGTCGAGCGGCTCGAGGGTTTTGCTGCCGAGCGCGGTCATACCCTCCTGGAACTTGCCTTAAGCTGGCTGGCGCGGCGGCCAGCGGTGGCGAGCGTCATTGCCGGCGCAAGAGCGCCGTGGTCACCGGCGGCAGCAAGGGGCTGGGCTTGGCGATCGCGCAGGAATATGCCAAATCGGGCGCGGACGTCGCGATCCTGGCGCGCGATCCGGGCATGCTCGCCGAGGCCAAAGCCAAGATCCAGGCCGGCGCCCCGGGTCGGAAGATCGCGGCGATCAGCTGCGATGTGTCGAAGGCCGCCGACATCCGCAAGACCTATGACCAGATCATGTCGGAGTTCGGCAAGATCGACGTCTATGTCAACAATGCCGGCCAGTCGACGCGCGGCCCTTCCGAGAAATTGACCGACGAGATGTGGCAGGCCGATCGCGACCTCAAGCTGTTCGCGCAGATCCGCTTCTGCCGGCTCATCTTCCCCCAGATGAAGGAGCGGCGCTGGGGCCGCATCATCAGCGTCCTCAACATCGGCGCCAAGGCGCCGGGCGCCGACAGCGCCCCGACCTCGGTCAGCCGCGCCGCCCAGATGGCCTTCACCAAGGCGTTGTCGCAGGAGGGCGCGCCGCACAACGTGCTGGTCAATTCGCTGCATGTCGGCGTCATCGTCAGCGACCAGATCGTTCGTCGCCATCAGCGCGAAGGGGCCAATTTCTCGCTCGAGGACTTCATCGCCCAGGCTGGGCGGGCGGTGCCGATGGGCCGCATGGGCCGCGCCGAGGAATTCGCCAATGTCGCGACCTTCCTTGCCTCCGACGCCGCCTCCTACGTGACCGGCTGCGCGATCAACGTCGACGGCGGACGCTCACCGGTGGTCTAGCCGCCACGGCTGTCCGGTTGAGACAGTCCGCGTGTAGTAGTCGCCTCCGCTTGGCCGGGCTCGTCCCGGCCATCCACGCCTTACTGGCAGTCGGCACAGCCTCTTTCGAAGACGTGGGTGGCCGGATCAAGTCCGGCCACGGGGACCACTGGTTATGACAGGCATCTGCAGCACCCGCTTATAGTCGCGATGGATCGCATCGGGACAAATCACCCGCGGTTTCCGGCATTAGGGTCACAAGCGCCGCAAAAGCGATGCCGGCGGCTACGGCCGATTCCAGGAAAGCAGCCGAATACCCAAAATGGTCGACCAGCAGCCCGGCGACCAACCCGCTCGTGGATGCTCCGATCCCTTGGGCCATCGCTACACCCCCCTGTGCGACGTTGTATCGTCCGGTGCCTCGCATCAGGTCGGCCAACACGAGCGGTGTAATTGCGCCAAAAATCCCGGCTCCAATACCGTCGAGCAACTGGACGCCGAGCAGCCAAGCGCTGTCGTCAGAGAGGGTGTAGAGCACTGCGCGTAACGGAAGTATCGCGAAGCCGATCAGCAGGATCGGTTTGCGGCCCCAAATGTCAGCGGTGCGCCCGACGAGCAACGCGATCGGGAGCATGATGGTTTGTGCCGCGATGATGCAGGAAGACATCATCGCTGTTGCCAGCGCAGGGTAGGCGAGGGCGAGTTTCTGGCCGACGAGCGGCAGTAACGGGGCATTCGCGAAATGGAAAAGCATCGCGCATCCCGCGTAAACGAGGAGGGGCCGGCAAGTGAGCAGCACGGAGAATCCCGAGGCGGATCTATACTGCTCCGCGCCGTCATCCGGCTCTGCGCCCCTCGCGTGGGCATGGTCGATCGAGTCGGGCGGGATCGAGAGCACGGCAATCGAGGCGAGCGCTGCAAACACCGGCACCGCCAGGAACACCGCATGCTGCGTAAGCGCCCATCCGATCGCCCCGGCGACAGCCGCGATAAAGACATTGCCGGCGTGGTCGAACGCAGCATTCCGCCCGATCCGGCGCGCCAACTGTTCGCGCCGATAGAGTCCCAGCGTGATCGCGGCGACGGCAGGGCCGAACACATCCCCGACCATCGCAATCAAGCTGTTCGCAATCATCACAATCCAGAACGAAGGGGCGGCAAAGATCGCGACCGCCCCAATAGAGAGCCCGATCGAGGCGGCCACGATGAGAGCGCGCTTGGTCCGAGTAGCGTCGATCAGCGCTCCGATCGGGGCCTGAACAGCAAGGCCGAGCCAGCCGGCGATAGTCGTCACCAAGCCGACCGAAGATTGGCTCCAATGCTGCTGCGTGATGAGGAAGACATTGAGGAACGGACCGAGCGCGCCGCGAACATCGGCGAGTAGAAAGTTCAGTGCGTCGAGCGAGATCGGGTGGAAGCCACGTTCGGTCGCTCCCCGGTCCGCTGCTCTTCGAGCAACTACAGCCATAGCCACAGCGTCCCGAGTATCAGAGTGAGGATCGTGAGGGGCGCGCCGACCTTGAAGTAATCCCAAAACCTGATCTCGACGCCGCTTGCTCGCGCACGCTGGACCACGATCAGGTTGGCGATCGAGCCGATCACGGTGAAATTGCCGGCGAGAGTCGACGCCATAGCGACGGTAAGCCATGCGGTATGCTGGTCCCGGAGCACCTGAATGAATGGCTTGAGTACCAGCACCGCCGGCACGTTGCTGACGATGTTCGAGAGGCTCGCGGTCGCCGCGGTCAAAATCGGCACGCTGTCGAGATGCAGGCGCGCCATGACCGCGGCGAAATCGTTCGTCAGCAGCGCGCGCTCGGCACCGGCGACGATGATGAATAGGCCGGCGAACATCAGCAGCAGCGGCCAGTCGATCTCGGTGTAGACGCGCTCGGTCTTGGCTCGCCGAGTCACCAATAACAGCGCGCCGATCACGATCGCCACCTTGGCCGGTGGCTGGCCGGCGAACAGCAGCGCGACCAGTGTCACCAGCCCGGCGAGAGCCCGGAGCATCAGCGCGCGATGGGTGCGGGCTGGCAAAGGTTCGGTCACGAAACGCACGCCGCTTCCAAATTCGTCGCGATGGAACAGCGCGATCAGAACCACGGTCAGCACAAGCCCGATCAGCGCAACGGGGGCGAGCGCGGCGGCGAAGTCGGCATAGGCGATGCGCGACACGCTGCCGATCATCATGTTTTGCGGGTTGCCGGTGATCGTCGCGGTCGAGCCGATGTTCGATCCCATTGCGACCGCCAGGAGGTATGGAATGGGCTTGCGCCGCAGCGACCGCATCAGATCGAGGACCAGCGGCGTCAGCGCGAGGCAGATCGCGTCGTTGACCAGGAAGGCCGAGAAGGTGCCCGCGATAATAGTGATCGCCCCGAGCAGCATCATCGGGGTGCGCGCCCACCGAATGATCCACGTGCTCGCCAATGTGAAGAAGCCCGACAGACGAAGGTGGGCGACCACGATCATCATGCCGAGAAGCAATGTCAGCGTGTCCAGATCAATGGCCTTGTATGCGTCGTCGAGCGGGAGCGCACCGCAGGCAACCATCAAGGCGGCGCCCACCAAGGCGACACCGGCCCGATCGAGCGCGAAGCCCGGCACACGGCCGATCGCGAGTGCCACATAGCTCGACACGAAGACCGCTAACGCAGCAAGCCAATCGGCATCGCGTTGGAAAGGGTTCTCGGGCCGCAACCAAGCCACGACGCCAGCGGCGAGCGACAACAGCACGACCGCGCCGACGACGGCGCGGCTGAGCCGTGTCAGCCGCGGCGCGCGCCGCCGTGACAAGGGTTCGGCGCCGGGGGTGCCAGCGGCTTTGGTAAATTTGCCTCCGACAGCCCCTTGCCCGGGCTCCTCCCGGGCATCCACGTCTCGACACCCCGACGAATACGTGGGTGGCCGGGCCAAGCCCGGCCACGGGGGTATTCTTTGGTTGCGCAAAATCGTGACCTCGCAAGCGGATCCGATTACCCAGACAGTCTCCCAACTCAAACCGGCGACGTCAGCGCGGCGGGGGCGGAGGCGGGGGCGGCTCACGCCGGTCGCGGCCTGGGCCCCGCGGCGGTAGTGGCGCTTGGATCTGCGCAAGTTGGGACTGGCTCGGCCCGATCTGCTGCGCCGCGATGACCTTGCCGAGCGGGCTGGCAATCCCCTCCCCGGTGACGTAGAGCGGCTGGCCGACCGCGAGCTGTAGGGCCACGCGATCGGCCTCGTCGGGCGGCAGGTGGACAATTGTCCCGTCCTCGAGCAGCACGCCATTCAGCTCGCCGCGCCGACCGTGTAGCTGCGCCTTAACGTGGCCGCTCGCCTGTAGAATCTGTCCTGCGCCGCCGGGTCCAGGAGGGCCGTTATCGGTGACGCTCTGGCGGGTAGCGTCGTTCGTTACCGATGCCGCTTCGACCATCGGGATGTCTCGCGCCTTCAGCCCTCGGACGGTGACCTGATCGCCCGGCTTGACCGCGAAGACCAATTGCGCCCCGAGATGCGGCGGCAGGTGAACCTCGGTGCCGTCCTCCAGGATCAGACCGTCCACGTCGCCGCGCGGCGTCAGGCTGTACTGGGTGACCTTCCCGCGGATCGCCGGAAATTGATCCGGGTCATAGCCTCCGACCCCTTGACCCAGCGCTGCAGCGCCTGACACCCCAGCCAACAGCAGTGCCGTCAACAAGATTCGCTGTGATCTCATTTCACCCTCCGTTGGTTCGCTCCACCAACCGAAGGGCAAACGGCGTGCCAGATGTTAAGCGGCTGTATTCATTTAGATTTGGTCAGGTCTGTCGGCGGGCGGCCGTCCTCTTCGGGGACATTCCCTGTTCGCTGATCGGACGGAGCGAGGCCGTATCGAGCGATTTTGTCATAGAGCAGCTGACGCCGAATACCGAGCCGGTCGGCGGTCCGCGCGCGATTACCCGCTGCCGCAGCGAGAGCGCGCGCAATCATTTCCCTCTCCAGCCGGGCGACCGCCTCGGGCAGGGTGCCGGAGAGCCAGTCCGTATCGCTCGATGTCCCTCTTTGCCCGAGAAAATCGAGATGGGTCGCCATCACCACCGGCTGCCGCACGAGCGCTGCGACCCGTTCCATAGCGTTGCGCAGTTCGCGCACATTGCCTGGCCAGTCATGTGCGAGCAGACACGCGGCCCCATCGGCGGCAAGGCGCTTCGGCTCGTCGGTGCCGACGGCGAGGGCCAAGAAATGTTCCGCGAGTGGCACGATATCGGCGAGACGCTCGCGCAACGGCGGCAGCGGCAAGGGCACCACTCCAAGCCGATAGAACAGGTCCTCCCGGAAATCTCCGGCCCGCACGAGCCCCGGCAAGTCGCGGTGGGTAGCCGCTATGACCCGCACATCCACTGGGACCGGCCTGCCGCCCACCGGCGTTATCTCGCGTTCCTGTAAGGCGCGCAGCAATTTGGCCTGCATCGCCTTGTCCATGTCGCCGATTTCGTCGAGGAACAGGGTGCCGCTCTCGGCTTCCCGGAACGAGCCGGCGCGGTCGGCGATCGCTCCCGTGAAGGCCCCGCGAACATGACCGAACAAAAGGCTCTCCAAAAGCTCGCCAGGAATCGCGGCACAGTTGACCGCGATGAAGGGGGCCTTTGCTCGCTTGCCATGGCTGTGTATCGCGCGTGCCACGACTTCCTTGCCGGTGCCGGTTTCGCCCGTGATGAGCACCGTAGTGTTGCCGTCGGCAAGCAGCCCGATCGTCTTTTGAACCTCCCGCATCGGCGCGCTGAGGCCGATGAATTCGTCGCGTTCGTTCACCCCGGGCGGCGATGGCTGGATCGCAACGGGGCTTGATAGAATACGGCTCAGAAGCGCGCTCAGATCCGCCCGCCCGATCGGCTTCGCGAGATGATCGGCAGCGCCGAGCCGCATCGCCTCGATGGTGTTGCTGCTGGTCGGCACGGCGGTCAGGATCACCACGGGCGGCGAGGCCGGCTGCGCGCGGATGCGCCGCAGCACTTCCATTCCGTCTAGTCCGGGCATCCGCAGATCGAGCAACACCGCGTCAGCGCTGTGCTGTTCGAGCCAGGAAAGCGCAGCGGTTCCTTCGGCCGCACAGGCCGGCCTGTGGCCGAGATCGGTCAGCGCCTCCGACAGCGCCTCGCGGATTGCCGGGTCGTCATCGACGATCAGGATCGTTGGCATGACATGGCTCCCGGCAATTCGAGGGCAAACACCGCGCCCTGGCCCGGCGCCTCGCCGCCTGGCTGAAGCAGAACCAGCCGCCCCCCATGTGCGTCGGCGAGTTCGCGCGCAATTGCGAGGCCTAGGCCGGTTCCATCGGCGCGCCCGGTGACGAAAGGCTCGAACAATCGGTCGTGCAGTTCGGGAGCCACACCGGGCCCCGTATCGGCGACGGTGAAACGAACGCTTTCGGCCGATGGCTTCGCCGAGACGATCACCCGTCCGCCAGCCGGTGTCTGCCGTACAGCGTTCGACAGCAGATTGTCCAGGATGCGCCCGATCATCTCCGGGTCGATCCTGACGCGGGCCACAGTGGTCTCGGTCATAACGGCGACGTTGCGCGCCGCGGCTTCGTCGCGATGAACCTGAACGCGATCAGCCAAAAACGCTTGTAGCTCAACGGCGATCGGATGAGGCTCACGCCGCTGTGTCATTGCCAGGCCGACGGCGCGCGTCATCGCCGGCCAGGGCGTTCTCGGCGCGCAGCCGCATTGCTGCGATCGGGTTGCGGATCTCATGCGCCAGACCCGCGGCAACTCGACCCAACCCGGCAAGGCGCTCTGCGGAAGCAACCTCGGCGGCAAGGATTTCAGACTCCCGGCGGGCAGCGGAGAGCCGCGCCGAAGCCTCGTTTAGCGCATCGATAATACGGTCCAATTCCTGCTCGCCGGTTCGTGCGAGCGGCGGCATCGCGCCCCCATCTCCTTTTGCGAGCGCGCTTTCGATCTCCCTGACGTGGCGCGTCCACACCAGCATCAGCCTGGTCAGCCAGGCAGACATACCAAGCATCAGCGCCAGCAGGACCCCGAGGCCAACACGAAGCGCGTTGTCGCCTGTCGCCGTCTGAACACGTGTCATCGTCCAGGCTGTCAGAGCGGGAACTGGCCCGGAGAGCGTACAAGCATGCAACAGCAAAGTCTGCGAGCGCAAAGCGACCTGAAGGCCGGTCGGCTCCTCTGCGCGGGCGCTATCCTCATTGACTGTCCGAATGCGCTCGCGCTCGGCCTCGGGCAAATCCGTCTTCGGGCCACTTCCTTCGTAGGTAGGAAAGGCGTAGGCGAGCGGTCCCGCCTCGGCCTGCCAGATGCCACCTTCGACGCTGTCCTGCCGGGCCAAGGCCAGCGCAACGGCGGCGGTCAGATCGCGATGCAGGCCCGCATCGCCGAGCGGCGGTGTCGGCCCCCGCCACCCCATCGTGTAAAACCTGTACTGGTCTCGGATCAGGTCGCAGGCGTGCGCCAACACCGCCTCGGCGCGCCCAACCTGCGCCTCGTTCGACTGCCGATAGAGTTGGACAAGCATCAGCGCCACGCCCGCACAGGCGACGAGCGAAATCACCCAAAGCGCGATCAATCGGGAGCGCAGGGAGTGCAACGGTCCGTTCCTCCGCGCTCGCGAAGCTCGTTCGCCTCACAAAGGCTCAAGTTTCGCGATAAGATCGCCGGCGTCGGTTGGATTTATTCTGATCTGATTTCAGCGGGGTGGGTAGATGAGTCTTTCCCGATTTCTTCGAATAAATTCGCGGTTATGCAGAATAAATTCCCGGTTCGGGCCGCTACGGGAATTCGTTCGCAACGGCTTGATCTACCTCGCCGTTTTCGCGGCCGGCGGGCGGCTGTCGGGGCAAAATCGCAAAAATTCCCGGTTCAACGGGAAAAACCGGGAACTTCTCTCGCCCGGGATCAGCGCTCGATCCGCAGGTACTTGTCTTCCAGAGTGCGCCAGCGGGTGGTGCCGACGGCGTCCTCGCGCTCCTGGAAGGTCGCGAGGTCGGCTTCGATGCGGCGGGTGTCGCCGTCTTCCCTCAACGCCGCCAGCACCTTTTGCGCAGCTCGGATTGCCGCGCGATGCGTCTGCGACGGGTAGATGCCGAGCCGGAAACCCATCGCCTCTAGTTCGCTTGCGGGCACCATCGGTGTCTTGCCGCCCTCGAACACATTGACCAGTGCCGGGCCCAGAACGTGCTGCCCGACGATACGCAGCTCCTCGACATTCTGCGGCGCCTCGACAAAGCCGACATCGGCGCCGGCCTCGAGATAGGCGTTGACGCGGTCGATCGACGCCTGCAGCCCCTCGATGGCGCGGGCGTCCGATCGGGCGATGACGACCAGATCCGGGTCCTGCCGCGTGTCGACGGCGGCGTGGATCTTGCCGACCATCTCATCGACGCTGATGACTTCCTTGCCCTCGTAATGGCCGCACTTCTTGGGTGAGACCTGGTCCTCGATGTGGAAGGCCGCGACCCCCGACTTCTCATATTCCCGCACCGTGCGGACCACATTGATCGCGTTGCCATAGCCGGTATCGGCATCGGCGATCACCGGGATGCCGACAGCCTCGACCGTCAGCCCGATAAAGCGAACGTTCTCCGACAAGGTCAGCAACCCCAGATCGGGGTAGCCGTTTGCCCGCGAATACCCGCCGCCGGTCAGGTAGACGGCTTCGAACCCGGCCTGCTCGACGAGCCGCGCCGTCAAGGTGTCGTACGCTCCCGGCGCGATAGTGTAGCCGCGGCGGGCGATCAGCCCTCGCATCTTCTGTCGTGCTGTCATCCCGGGTCTCCTTTATTTCGGCGCATCGGCCGAAGGGTGGAACAGCTGCTCGCCATCGAGCGTGTAGGCGCCGATCGCGGCCTGGCCATCCGCCGAGGTGAGCCAGTCGGCAAAGCGCTGGGCAGGCTCTCCTTTTGCCTCGGGGTGTTTGAGCGGATCGAGCATTATCACATCGTAGCGGTTCAGCAACCGCGGATCCCCCTCGACCAGCACGATGAGCTCGCCCTTGATTCTCTCGTTGGCCTGGAAATCGGCCCGCGAGGCAAGGCTGCGTCGGGCAACGTTTCCCGCTAATGTCCGGATCCGTAGCGCCGGTTCGACGAGCCGGGCGGCCCGTGCTCGTTTTCGGTTCGTTGTCGGCCCTCGTTTCCCTTCAGAAGGCCGCGGCCGCCGAGGGTCGTCTCGTCGGCACCGCGGGCTTCCTTTCCGAAGGCCTGGGCACGCTCGCGGCGCAGCTCTTCCAGGCGCGCACGGATCGTCGTAAAGTCGTCGGCAGCGCGTGGTTTGGTCACGTTTCCTCCTTACAACTTGGCCGAGCCTCGACGAGGCTCGAATGGTTTCTCAGCTTGGTTCGGTAGTGCCGATGAAAACGGCGCGCCCAGGGTCGCCGCCTGCGCGCCTCGACGCAAGCGGAAATAGGACGCCTCGCGGCCCGAGCGCCTGTCAGTGAGCGGCGGCCGCCATCGCCTTCATCTGCGCAACCAGCACGTTCGCCTCTATCGCCAACAGCGCCGCGACCCCCGGATTGACGGGGTCTTCATCGAAAGCCGCGCCGTCCAGCACGGTCTTGATCCAAGCGGCAAGCGCATCACGCCGCTCGGTGAAGCTCGCCATCTTGCGCAGATAGCTGTCGTAGACCTGCGGGGCTGGTGTTCTTGATATTCGCGGTTGAGCATTTGATGCTCGCCATAGACAGATTCCCGAACGGAGCGTTGAGCTGCTTGTATGCGGTCGCCAGCCGCTGATAGGCATCCGGGTTCGCCTTGATTGGCCACGGCAAGGCTGACGAATGCAATTGCCCCACGATCACCCTTCCGTCGTGGGTGTAATCGTCCTCCAGTCCCAACAGGGCCAGCATCGTGGGCCGCACATCGGTATGGTCGGTCCACGTCTTGTCGTCGATGCCTCCCTTCTTGACGCCAGGACCGACAAACCCGAGCCAGGTCTGGGCAATCTCCGGCTGAATGCCGCCATGCATCCAGGCGAACGCAGGGTTGATGGATACGGCCGTGCCGTTGCCCGTCTGCACCCAAGCATTCGGCTCGTTCCAGGAAACGACTGTCGGCGTGCGCAGTGGATCGCCGCTCACCATGTGCAAGAGCTTCATCGACGCACGATCGGCGAGGCCGACCGATAGCGGGACCGTCTGGTCGAGATAGGGGCCGAGGATCGTCAGCTCGCCAAGGGCCTTTTCGAACTGGCGGGTAATCGGATCGGTCTCGGGCGGGTTGCCGTTGAGGTAGTACCCCGGCGCCATGTCGAAATGGATCCCGTGTTGGGTCATGATTCCAGCAGCCGTCAGAAGCTGGTTTACCAGCACCTGCACCTCGCCGATCTCACCCGCGTCATAGACACACGGGGTGGTCACGCCGTCGCAGCCCGTCTTGGTTACACCGGCGAAATGGTCGTTTTCGTCGGCGGTGACGACAAACAGCGTGTTGGTTTCGTCGATGCCGTGCGCCCTCAGCTCATTGAACAACGCCGCGAAGCCCTGCTCGTACTGCTGCAATTGTGCGACATCGCCGGCCGCGCCGGGGCCATAGGCGCCGCCGCCCGAGTGATTGTCATGCGCGTCGGAGATGTAGCCGAACACCACCTGCACACCGGCTTCGAGCATTTTCGCGACATAGGCCCCGGTAACCTTCGGGAACATCCCGTCGAAGCCCGGGAACCCGTTCAGCGGCCGCCGAGCAGGTCGATCATCGCGGCGCTGCCGTCATTGACGACCGGTGCGACGTATTTGTGCCCGTAAAGCGCCTGGAACCCGCTGTAGCCGCCTGGCTCATCGGGGAGCGGGTCGGCCTTCGGATTGGCGCCCCGCGCAGCGCAGATCGAGGATGAGCCCTGCGCGCAATGGATGGCGATGCCGACGAAGTCGGCCGTCTTCTGGGCCGAGGTTTCGCTCGCTTCCGGCGAGTCGGCACCGAACACGTTTACTACGTCGGAGCTGTTGTTCTCCAGTACCGTATTGGCGACGGACACGTTGCCGACGTCGCAACCGGCGCGGGTGAACGGCACCCATGGAGCCGGCGCGATCTTGCCCTCCTCGTCCACCATCAGCGGAGCGCTGTCGGGGATGATGTTGGTCCAGTAGCCGAAGGTGGACATGAACGGCGCGGTCCCGTCGGGCTGGTAATAGTTGAAGCTGTTGGAGAGGCCGGTGCCGGTGCGGTCCGGATACACGCCGGTCAGAGTGGAGATGATGCCAGCCGCGGTATGCGAGATCAGCACCGTGTGGCTATTGAAGCCGAGCGTGCCGTTGTCCTTCAGGAAGTTGTAGAGGGTCGCATCTGCTCGAGATCCGACGGCACGCCGGGATTGTCGCGTTTGAGATGCGTGTTGTCGAATTGGAGGTAGACGATCTGTTTGATGCCATTGCCGAGGCGGCAGCGTTTGTGGCGCTCCTTGTCTGCGTCGGAGGTCTCGTCTGAACGTCCGTTCTGTTGCTCGGCGGCGTTCGCCGGCTGACCGAGCGACGCGGCGAGCCCCGCCGCGACCGCGACACAGACAATCCCCTTCATGACCGGACTCCCCCAATTTCGTGTTTGCGATGGAACGGCACCACATGGCGTCGGGCGGGGGGAAAACTACGCGCCGATTGTTACCAATCGGGGTCAGTCATATTGCAGCACCGTTAACGCTGCCGCACCGCAAATCCCGATCCGAGGCGGGTGCGGTCGACCTCGACGCCCTCTTCCCGATTCGTTCCTTTGGAACAGAGCGTGATCATCTGGCGATTGCCGGTGGCGGGTCATGCCGCCATTATTGAGCTTGCATTGGAGGGGGAAGTGCGCCACCTGGAATTAGGCGTCATAAGGCGCTGCTCGGGAGGCGAACGAATAATGGCCACGCTCGACGACATCGTTTCGGCAGCGGCGAAAGTGTTTCGGACCAAAGGTTATCACGCCGCCACCGTCCGCGACATCGCCGACGAGGTCGGCATCCTAAAGGGCAGCCTCTACCATCATTTCGACAGCAAGGAGGAGTTGCTCTACCTCGTCGTCAAGGAACCGATCGCGCAAATGTTCCGGACGATCGCCGAGATCGCCGCCGCCGAGGGTAGGGCCGCCGAGAAGGTAACGCGGGCGATCTCCGCGCATCTGGAAGCGTTCGACCGGCACTACCCGCATCTCTTTGTCTATCTGCGCGAGCGCGAGTCGGTGAAGCGCCGCTTCCGCGAAATGATCGGGTTTTCCCCGAAAGAGTACGAGCGCCATTGGCAGCAGATAATTCGCGAGGGTGTCGAGAGCGGAGAGTTTCGCCCGGACCTCGACATTCAGGTAGCCTCGTATGGGCTGCTCGGAATGCTGAATTGGCTCTACAAATGGTATGATCCACAGGGCCGCCTGAGCGTCGGGGAAGTCGCCGAACAGTTCACTTCACTGGCACTTGCCGGCCTCGCCGCCGATAAGCCGCACGATGCTCGGGTCGGCCGTCACGCCGTGCAACGGAACCGCCGGGTTATAGCGAATCCCGATGCCGGTCGGGGTTGACAGGACCGGCGCAGGGGCCTAGCGTCGCGGCAACCAAACGAGCGTTTGGTTTCGAGTTCCGCCACTGACCCGAAAGGAGCTGGGTTATGGGTCGCGTTTACAACGTTATCGATGCCGACGGCCACATTCTCGAGCCGCTCGACCTCTGGGACAAATACATCGATCCGAAGTTCCGCGACCGGGCGCCGCGGATCGTCAAAGGCGAGAACGGCAAGGAGCGGCTCGTCGTCGAGGAGCACGCGGTCGGCGATGGCCAACGCGGCATCGGGCGGATCGGCGCGGTCGGAGCGCGGCAGGGTATCGTCGACGACACGATGGAGTATAAGGACGGGAAGCCGGGCGGGTTCGATCCGCACAAGCGCATCCCCGACATGGATGCCGACGGCATCGACGCGGCCTTCCTCTATCCGAGCCTTGGCCTGTTCTCCGGCGCCATCCACGACCCGGAACTCGCCGCTGCGACCTGCCGCGCCTACAACCGCTGGCTCACCGATTACTGCAAGCCCTATCCCGACCGTCTCTTCGGTATCGCGATGCTGCCGTTGCAGTCGGTTGACCTCGCGATCGCAGAGATGCGCTTTGCCCGCAAGGAATTGGACTTCCGCGGCGGCTTCATCCGGCCCAACCCGTACAACAACAAGATGATCCACCACCCCGATTACGAGCCGTTCTGGGCCGCGGCGGAGGATCTCGATTTCTCGATCGGCTTCCACGAGGGTGCGTCGAGCGGCATGCCGACGGTCGGCGTCGACCGCTTCGAAGGCCGCGGCGCGCGCCACATCATCTCGCACACGATGGAGATGATGCTCGCCTGCATGAGCGTGATCTGGGGCGGGGTTTGCGAACGGCATCCGAAGATCCGCATCGCCTTCCTCGAATCGGGTGGCGGCTGGATTGCGCCGTGGCTAGATCGTATGGACCGCCATTTCGATGACCAGGGCTTCAACGATTCCGGCCTCACGACGCGCCCGAGCGAGCTCTTCCAGCGCAATTGCTGGATCTCCTTTGAGCCCGTCGAGGGCAGCATCAAGGCACTGGCCGACTATATCGGCCCGCACAAAATTCTGTGGGCGACCGACTACCCGCACCCGGACGGCTTTTTCCCCGGCGCGCCGAAGATGATCATGGATCGCATGGACGGGCTGTCGCCGGAGACCAAGCACCAGGTCATGGCCGGGGGTGCGATGGGGCTCTACGGGCTGAACTAATAATAACAGCCGTTGGCACCGCGAGCCTCTTGGCTGGGGTCCGCGGTGCCGCAGTAAACGTCATCAGGAGGGAGCGACTGTCTTGAAGGTCAAGGGTCGCAGTGATGGCTGAAGTGTCGGCCGCGTCGATCGCCGGTTCAAGGCGAGCGCTGTCGCGCTCCCGCCTCCGGCGGCTGACGGCCTTGAGCCGCCGCTCGCCGCGGCC